>LHCFI01400__coassemble_1533_pt1 | contig 35735 bp, 25 predicted proteins | sample LHCFI01400__metabat2_low_PE_013 | metagenome-assembled genome bin LHCFI01400
CTCATGGAGGACGTGAAGGTGAGCGGCCTCAAGCCCGGTCGCTTGCGCGAGATGCTCAAGTTCTTCTACAAAAGCATCAGCGAGTGCGCCGATGATGACGAGCGCTGGCTCATCTCTGCCGAAGAGCAGACCGTCCACGCCATTCTGACCGAGAACCTTGAAGCGCGCCGCGCGCTTCTGCCGTGCGAGGCGGCGTCGCTCGCGCACCGCGGCCTGGTGGCCGCCGGGGTCGAGTGGGAAGATCTCGTGCTGGTGGTGGACGATTACACGACGATGAGCAGGGCGTCGCAGCGCTTGGTGCGCCATCTGGCCACGCGCGGCTTGGTGGCGGCGGGGCGCACGCTGACGGCTGCGAGCGCCGAAGAGCCGTATCCGTGCTTCGAGGGATTCCGCGAGCTTGCCGATGCGGCCGAGTGCGTGGTGAGGGTGGAAGACACGCGGCCGCGCGCCGCACGGGAGAGCCGCGCGCTTGAGGATCCCGAGGCCGAGCAGGCGTTCGTGGCCGCGTCGGTGGAGGAGCGCTTGTCGGCGGGGACGGCGCCGAAGGACGTGCTGGTGGCGGTGCCGAACGCGGCGTGGGGCGCGCGCCTGGCCGATGCGCTCGAGGAGCGCGGCGTGCCCGTGGAGCGCGCGTTTTTCGAGGGGAAGATCAAGGGCGACCCCCGCACGGAGGGCCGCTACGCTCAGCTCAAGCTGGCGACGTTCCTCCGGCTTCTTCTCGATCCCGACGATTTCACGTCTTTGCGCTCGTGGATGGGCTTCGGCGACTGGCTTGTGCGCTCCGACGCGTTTCTGGAGCTTTTGGCGTACGCGCGCGAGCGCGGCATCTCCGCTGCCGAGGCCGTGGCGCAGCTGCGCGCGCAGCGCGACGAGGAGCGCGCCTCGACCATCTTCGGGAAGTTCGATGCGCCGCTCGACGAGCTTGACGAGCTGCGCCGCGCGTGCGCGGACGGGCTGACGCGCGAGGAGGCGTGCGTGCTGTTCGAGGCGCGCGGCATGCCGCTTTCCGAGCGCCAAGCGGCGCTTCTGGGCGACGACCCCGAGTGCGCGGACGTCGGCCGCCTCGCGCGCGAGGCGTTTCGCCTGCCTGCGGAGGATGCGGCGCGCGACGCCGTGCGCGTCGCGACGTACGGGCGTTGCCATGGCCGCCACGCGCGGGTGGTGTTCGTGACCGGCTTCGTGAACGGGTTTCTTCCCGGCAACGACGCGGTGGACGACAAGTTCACCATCGACCACCGGCGCGTGGCCCTCGAGCGCGAGCGCGCGCTTGCGCTGGACGTGCTGGCCGCAGCGGACGAGCAGGTGGTGTGCACGCGCTTCGAGCGTGCGGCGCTGGAGGCCACTGCGCGCATGAACGTGCAGATCACGCGCGTGTTCGTGCGCGATGGCGAGCGGTTGGCCAGCGTGGCGCCCTCCGCGTTCGCGTCGTTGTCCGACGACGTGCTGTCGATCGACCCCAGCGTTCCCCGCGAGCTGCCCACGAAGGTGCTCTACAACGTCTCGACCCAGTGAGGCAGCGGGTGCGAGCGAGCGTTGGGCGCGAGCGGGCGGCGGGCACGTCCGATCCCCTTTTCAGTGTGCCCGCGCAGGGTCGCGCAGGGTTGCACGGCCTTCGGTGGGCGCAACGAGCGAGCGGCGCGGGAGGTGCAGACGGGCGGCGGGCGGTTCGATGGACGTGACGCGCCCCGCTCCCCGCATCCGCGCAAGGTCGCACGCTGGTTGCGCAAGTCCGAGGCGTGGCGGGCGAACCCGCTCCACGGCGGTCGCAACAGGGCGGCGCGGACGGTGTGGACGGCGCGGCCGCTGGCGGGCTCCGACGGATGTTGGCGGGCTTTGGCAGATGAACGATCCCTCCCGATGGGGAGGCGAGGTTGCAAGTGAAGGTGCGAGTTTCGAGAGGACTGATGGATATGAGCGATGTCGAAGCGTTTGTGATCGATGACGATTTCGACCCTTTGGCCGACCTGGATTTGGACGAGGGCGAGCGGGACGACGCCGAGGCCGGCTACCTGCCGCCCATTCCCGATGCCGACAAGAGCGTGGTGCCCCCGCCGGTGGAGCTTTCGCCCGCCGAGCGCATCGAGAAGCTGCTCGCGGGCATGCCGGGGCAGCAATTCCGCTTGCTGCGCGCCGTGGAGCTGTGCGCGGAGCCGCGCACGCTTGAGGAGGCGGCTGCCGCGCTGGACGAAGCGCACCCCAGCCCCACGAGCGTGTACAGCTCGGTTCAGGTGATCCAGCTGCTTGAGCGCGCCGGTGCGCTGGAGCGGCTTGAGGACGAGGGCGCAGGCGACGCGCCAGCCGAAGGTGAGGAGGACCGCGCGACGGAGGCGATGGGCGAAAGCGCGGACGCGGACATCGCGCCCTCTGCCGCCGAGGACGGCGAAGCGCTGGCGGAGGGCGAAGAGCCGGAGGGCGATTTCATCTCGGTGACGCCTGCGCCTCCGTGCCGCTACCAGGCCACCCAGGCGGGCTTTGACGCCATCGCGGCGCACGTCAACGAGGATCGCATCGTCCAGAAGATCGTCGAGGAGAAGCGCTATCTGCCCATCTTCCAGCGCGTGCTGGAGATGGCGGCGCGCGAGGGCGGCTGCCCCACCAAGGAGCTCGACACCGCCGTGGACGGCGACCCGCTGTGCGCCGAGCCGCGGCGCTTCTGCGGTTTCTTCCGCGGCAAGCTCGAGGAGACGGGTGCCATCGAGTGGCGCGACACGTGGACCATCACTGACCTTGGGCGCAGCGTGCTCGCGTCCGACCTGTTCGATGCCGCGTCTTCTGCCGAGGGTGCGGCCGATCCATCCTTGCTCGGAGCCGCCGCGTCCTCCGACGCCGCATCCGCTGTCGAGGGCGTCGCTGCCCCGTCTTCGTCCGTTCGCTAGGGAAGGAGAGCATCCATGTCTCACGATCAGGAAATCGGCCTCGTCGACGTGCTGCGCGGTCGCAGGGCCACTTACCAGTTCCTTTCGCGCCTGTTCCGCACGGAGGTGGATCAGGAGCTGTACGACACGCTCGTGTCGATGCGCTTTCCCGCGAACACGGGAAACCCGCTTGTGGACGAAGGCTATCGGATGATCTGCGGATATCTGAGCCAAGCGAGCGGGGACGTGCTCACCGAGCTGGCGGTGGACTACGTGCGCGCGTTCATCGGCTCGGGCAACGACGGCTTCTCGGCTGCGTACCCCTACGAGTCGGTGTACACGAGCCCGAAGCGGCTCATGATGCAGGACGCGCGCGACGAGGTGCTCGTGCTGTACCGCGCCGCTGGGCTGGCCAAGCAGGAGAGCTGGAAGGAGGGCGAGGACCACATCGCGCTCGAGCTTGAGTTCGAGCAGATCCTGTGCGAGCGCGCCATCGCCGCGTTGGAAGAGGGCGACGAGGACGCGTGCCGCGCCCTTCTGCTGTCGCAGCGCAACTTCCTTGAGGACCATCTGCTGGCGTGGTATCCCATGATGGCGGCCGACCTGCAGAAATTCCCCCGCACCGACTTCTACAAGGGCCTCGGCAAGCTGACCGACGGCTTTTTGCGCAACGATCGGGAGTTCTTGGACGCCGTGCTGTCCGAGGACGAGGCCGATGCAAGCGAGGACGGGGAGAAAGCCGAGGTGGCATGATGAGCGGGCAGGAGGCGAAGCCCAAGCGCGCTGCGGGTCCTCGCGTGTCGCGGCGCACGTTCGCCCTCGGCGCCGTGGGAGCCGCCGCCGTGGTGGGGCTGGGAGGCGTGAAGTACCTTCCCAGCAAAACGCTGTTGCGCCCGCCGGGAGGGCAGGACGAGGAGCAGCTTGTCCGCGGCTGTTTGCACTGCGAGAAGTGCCGCGAGGTGTGTCCGAAGCACGCCATCGCCCCGGCGCATCTGGAGGACGGCATCTTGAACGCGCGCACGCCGCGCATGGACTTCAAGAGCGGCTGGTGCGATTTCTGCGAGAACGAACCGGGCGGGCCGAAATGCGTCGCGGCATGCCCGACGCATGCGCTCGTGTGTCCCGACCCGGCAAGCGTGATCATCGGCAAGGCGGTGCTCAATCGCGATTGGTGCCTGGCGGCCAAGGGCATGGGCTGCCACGAGTGCGTCGACGTGTGCAACTACGATGCGCTCGAACTGGGCGCAGACAACGTGCCCGTGGTCAACGTGGGCGCATGCAACGGATGCGGCGCGTGCGAGTGGGCGTGCATCTCGCTGTCGGCGGGGTCGATCTCGGCGGGTGCCACCGACCGCGCCATCGTCATTCGGCCCACCGAAGAAGTGGAGGCGTGAGGAAGATGAAGAAGTTCAACAGCGCTCGTCTGCGGTTCCTCATCATGCTGGCGGTGCTCGCGGTGGTGGCCGTGGGGTACTTCACGGCCGGGGGCATCGGCAACTTCTGCGGCATCGGGTTCGACACCATCACGCTTCTGTGCCCCCTGGGCGCGCTTTTGGCGATGATCGCCGAGCGCACGGCCATCCCGATGGCCGTGGTGAGCGTGCTGGTGGTACTGATGGCGTGCATCGTGCTGGGCAAGGTGTTCTGCGCTTGGGCGTGCCCCGTGCACTTCATGGCGCGAGGGAAGAAGAAGGGAAAGCGTCGCGCGTCGCGCGCTTCGGGTTCTTCTGTTGAAGGCGGCACCGGTTCGAGCTCCGTTGCTGCTTCCTCTTGCGGCGCTGCGGACGACCCCGCTGTCTCCCGCGACGCTGCGGACGGCCCCGCTGTCGCGCCCGCCCTCCATGCGGCGCGGACGGGGGAATCTGCGGCGCAAGCGGCGGCACCCGCTCCCGAGCGTGACAAAAGCCTGGGGATGGTGTCGCGCTCCGCTTGCTCCGCATGCACGGCTCCCTGCGGCAAGGCCAAGGGCATCAAGATCGACAGCCGCCACGGCATCTTGGCGGCGGCGCTCGGGTCGACGCTCGTGTTCGGCTTCCCGGTGTTCTGCCTTATCTGCCCCATCGGCCTCACGTTCGCCACGGTGCTTTTGGTCATGCGGCTGTTCGCGTTCGGCGACACCACCTGGACGGTGCTCGCGTTCCCGGCCATCATCGCGATCGAGGTCTTGCTGCTGCCGAAGTGGTGCCAGCGCTTCTGCCCATTGGGGGCGCTGCTTTCCCTGTTCAGCGGGTTGAACCGGACGTTCAGGCCGCGCATCGACTCCGAGAAGTGCCTGCTTGAGGGTCGCGGGCTGTCATGCAACCTGTACGAGCGGGCGTGTCCCGAGGGCATCAATTTGCACGACGTCGCGGCGGGCGAGACGACGCTCAACGACTGCAGCAAGTGCCGCGCGTGCGCCGACGTGTGCCCCGAGCACGCCATCACGTTCCCCTTCCTGCCGAACAAGGGGCGGGGCGCATCCGCTTCCGCGCCCGTTCCCGCGTCCGTCCCCGCGGCTGCGGGTGGCGCGGCGTCTGCGTCTGCGCCTGCGTCCGAGACGCCGGTCGCGTCTGCGGACGGCGCTGCGGATGGCGGCGGGGCTGCGGAGAGGGGGTAGCCATGTCCCTGATCGACGGGGTGCTCGCCCTGCTGAGCGGCATCGAGAGCGACGCCATCGCCGTGCACGAGGAACGCTGCATCTCGGTGCGCAACCGCAATGCCGACTGCCTGCGCTGCGTGGAGGCATGCACGTCGGGCGCCCTTTCGCTGCGCGGCAACGAGCTGGTCGTGGAGCCGGAGCGCTGCATCGGGTGCGGCACGTGCGCCACGGCGTGCCCCACCTGCGCCATCGAGCTGCGCAACCCCACGGACGAAGAGCTGACGGCGCAGCTCAAGCGCTCCATCGTGGCGACGAAGGGACATCCGGTCATCGTGTGCGAGACGGCGCTTGCGGCGGCGGGCGTTGCGAACGCGGACGCGGTGGACGCCTGCGTGGTGCCGTGTTTGGGCCGGATCGACGAGTCGGCGCTCGTGGGGCTGGCGGCGTATCGCGCGTTCGACGCGACGCTGGCGTGCGGCTCGTGCGAGACGTGCCCGCATGCGCCCGGCGGCGCGCTTGCGCGCGAGGTGGCGGTGAGTGCGAAGAACCTGCTTGCGGCGTTCGGGTCGTCCCTGCCCATCGAGGTGACGGAACGCGTGCCCGAGCGGGTGCTGGCGTTGTGCTCGGGCGCTTCGGCGCGAGGGCGGGGGCGCTCCTGCGAGGTGCGCGATGCGGACGGCGGCATGGGACGGCGGGAGTTCTTCAAGTCGGCCAAGGACGCGTCGACCCGTGCGGCCGAGGCGGCAGTGGCCGAGGGCTTGGGCGCGGCCGATTCTGCCCCCGAGCCCGTCCATGCGGCGTACCGCAAGGTCGGCCCCGACGGCACGTTGTCGCATTTCGTCCCCACGCGCCGCGTGCGGCTGTACAATTACCTGCGGCATGTGGGCGATGGCCAGCCGGTGGCCGACGAGGTGGAGACGCGCGTGATCGGCGCCGTGTCCATCGACGCCGAAGCGTGCAATTCGTGTCGCATGTGCGCGGTGTTCTGTCCGACGGGTGCCATCAAGAAGATCGACGAGGACGGCGTGTTCGGCGTCGTGCATCGCCCGAGCGCGTGCATGCAGTGCCGCCTGTGCGAGCGCATCTGCCCGGAGCAGGCCATCACGGTGAGCGGGCTGGTTCCCATCAGGCAGTTCATGGGCAAGGAGGCCGTGTGCTTCTCCATGAAGCGCCCCACGTGGACGCCGAACAAGCCGGAATCGATGTACAACAAGGTGCACTCGATACTCGGCGAGGATTTGGAGATGTGCATGTTCTAAGAAGCTCCGTCGGCCTGACGGCCGACGGAGCTCGCCGACGCTGCGGCTTTCCGCGGTGCCCGATCTTGCGGCGAGGCCGAGGGCTCGCGTATCGAAGCGCGCTTCGTTCCCATCCTCCCTGCGAGATCGGGTGCCACGGAAACCCTCGCTGTCTCTCCGAACGACCAGTGATTCTGAACGTGTCAAAGGCGGCGTATCGAAGGGACGGGGGGATTCGGCGCGTTTTACCGAAGGAATCGAGGATTCAGCATGATCAACTACACGCTGCCGGATTTCACGGTGGGGTTGGGGCTCAACCTGTTCTTCATTCGCTTGCAGGCGCAGCGGCCGGACTGGTTTCAGGACGGCGTGCGCATCGACAGCGTGTACGGGTGCTTCCCCGCGTGCGCCCTGAACGGCGGCCGCGCGTATCTGCGCGAGCGCGCGACACCGGCGCAGATGGAGGAGGCGTTCTCCCTTTTGGCCGAGCATGGCGTGAGGCCGCGCCTCACCTTGACGAACATGCTGGCCACCGAGGACGACCTGCATGACCGGTATCTGAACGAGATGCTTGCCGCCGCCGCCCGCCACGACGGCGAGGCCATCGTGTACGCCGACTTCGTGGGCGACTACGTGCGCGAGCGCTACGGCATGCGCCTCGTGCTGTCCACCACGCGACCCTTGGCCGACGTGGCCGAGGTCAATCGCATGACGAAGCGCTACGACTGGGTGGTGCTCGACTACAACCGCCATAAAGACCCCGCATTCCTCGGAGCCATCGAGGATCCCGCCAAGACGGAGATCATGGTGAACGAGTTCTGCGCCTTTCGCTGCCCGCATCGCCAGGAGCACTACCTGCACAACAGCGAGGACCAGCGCTCGGGCACCATGCGTCCGTTCGAGTGCGTCGCGAAGCGCGCCGACTTCTTCGATCATGCGCCGGGACACCCGGTGATCTTCACCGACCAGGAGGTGCGCGACATTCACGACGCGTACGGCATCGGCTGCTTCAAGATCGTGGGCCGCGGCGTGGCCTTTCAGACCGTGCTCGAGGCGTACGTGTACTATCTCGTGCGTCCCGAGTATCGCGCGGACGTGAAGCGCCTGGTCATGCGTGCGGCGGGGTAGCGCCGGGGGTGCGGCTTCCGCTCGGCGGTGGCGAGGGCCGAGCAGCCGGCCAGGATGCAGCGCAACGCGAAGGTCGCCGACGGTGCGAAGACCCTGCTTCTCATGAGCGCCCCTTTCTTGTGCGCTTGACTGCCGGCCATCGCATCGGCCCTTCCCCTCGCACCTTTGCGAGCCCTTTTGCCAAGCGTGTTGCCCTGTGGTACAAAGGTACGGATGAAGGTGGGCGAACGAGGAGGGGATGGGCGCATGGTCGAGGGCGCGCGCCAAGGTCGGAGCTTCGATGCGCTGCTGGCAGCGGTCGAGCGGTTCGCGCCGACGCGGCGGTTGGGGTGGGCGTTTCTGCTGGCGTGGGTGTTCTGCGCGTTCTACACCGACGCGGCGGGCGGCCATACCGGCGCGGACGTTGCGGCCTCGGCATACGGTGCGGGATGGGAGCTGTTCTTCACGGGGTTGCCGGTGTCCATGTCGGTGGTCATGCTCGCGCTTGTCGTGGTGATGGAGCGGCGGTGGGGGTCGCCCGCGCAGCATGCGGCGCTGTTCTGGGTCGCGCCCGTCGCCACGGCGGTTTCCACGCCGCTTCTGTTCTGCGTGCCGGCCGATTTCGGCGCGACGGTGGCGTTGTTCGTGGCGGGGTCGGTGCTCACGGGGTTCGGCAGCGGGTTCATGTGGGTGATGTGGGGCGAGTACTACGCGAGGATCACGCAGGAGGAGGCGGAGTTCCTTGCTCCTTCGTCGGCTGTGCTGGCGGCGGTGCTCGTGCTGATGGTGTCGGCCATGGACGGCTGGGTGGCGCTTGCGACGGTCACGGTGTTTCCGCTGGCGTCGGGTTTGTGCTTTGCCCTGTCGTGGCAGGACGCGGTGCGCAGGGGGACCGTGGGAGAGTATCGGAGAGCGTCTGAAAAGCGCGCGCACGCTCGGGCACATGACGATGCGCGGGCGGGTTTGCCGCGCGTGCTGGCTTCGATGGGGCGCGCGGGGTTCGGCATCCTGACAGCGTGTCTGTTCGTGTGTTTGGAGGGGTCGTTTTGGCACGAGCCCGCCAAAAACGCGCCCGAGGCGCAGGCGGTCATCCTTGCGAGCATCGTGTTCATGCTGGTTGTGGGCTTGTCGGCGACGGCGGGGCCGCGCCGGGTGTCGTTGTCGTTTCTGTACCGGTGGATGTGCCCGGCGCTCGTCATCGGGTTTGCCGCGCTCATCGTGGCGGGCGGCGAGTGCGGCGCGTATGCAGCCTACGGGGTGGCTATCGCTGCGCGTTTCGCATTCTGCCTGATCACGCAGATGTATTTTGCACGGTACGCAGTGCAGGGGACGGCTACGCCGGTGCAGTCGTACGGATTGGGCTGGATATTCGTGCATATGGGAGATCTTTTCGGGGTGTTCGCGCTCGTGTTCGTCGATGCGGGCATGGCGGCGGGGGCCTTCTCCCTCGATCAGGTGGCGGCTGTGTCGATGGCGCTTTTGGTGGTGTCGACGATGTTCGTGCTCAACGATGGTCGCAGCTTTTCGTTCGGAACGGAGGCGGCCGCGGCGCTGGCGGGCGCATCGGGTGCGGCGGTCGCGGATGCGGCAATGGTGGACGCGCAGGTGCGGGGCGCGGATGGGGCGTCCGACGGGTGCTCGGGGGCGGCGCGCCCGCACCCGGCGCTTGACGAGGACGCGTCCGCACCGGGAGCGGCGCGCTCGGGCGCATCCGACGCCGACGATCTCACCGCGCGCATTCGCGAGCTGGCCGCGCGCGGCGGCCTCACCCCGCGCGAGACAGAGGTGTTCGACCTGTTGGCGCGCGGACGCTCGGTGCCGTATGTGCGCGACGCGCTCGTCATCTCGCGCGAAACGGCCGCCACCCACGCCAAGCACGTCTACGCGAAGCTGGGGGTTCACAGCCGCCAAGAGCTTATCGACTTGGTGCACTGAGGGGACGCATCGGTCCGCGCTGCTTTTCGGCTTTCGGCTTGTGGGGGCGCTTGGGCAGAGGTGTTCGGGGAGGAGGTCTGTTGCCTTCTGTCGGTCGAGCCGTCCGTCTTCGGTTTCCGTTCGCGTTTCTGCTGAGCTGCCGTTGGCACGAGCCCGCGTTCGTTCGATCACAAGCCGAACCCCTTCTGACCGGGCGTTTCGGAAGGATCCTCGCCTGATGAACCGCCTCCCATTTCTCGTGCCCAAGAAATGGGAGGCAGTTCATCGTCCGACAGGCGAGGTCTTCCGAAGCGTCGGAACGCGCCGCACGCGGCGATCCGGTCCGGCCTCCACCGGCAGCGGTTCGATGCGTGCGGTGCGCCTCTGTGGCAAAAAATCACCGAAATCGGAAGGGGAGGGGGCCGCCCCCCCCCTCCTTCCACCGGGGAAACGCCTGGTCCCGAAACCCCTCTTCCGACCGCGCCGGGCCGCAGGGCGAGAGCCGCGCTGCGGTTCTTCCGATTTCGGTGATTTTCTGCCAAAAGTGGCCCTTGTCTCTGTTAAACCAGGATTGATACGAACCCATGCTCTTCTAGCTCCGAGCCGGACCCCTCCGGTCAGACGCCCCACAAGGCCCCCGCCTGACGGATCGGGGGCTTCCGAGGCATCTGGGCGGTTCGCGCTCGGCGGGGCCGATCTGGCCTATAGCAATCTTGGTCTAACATAGACCCGTTCGCCGCGTGGACAAAAACGCGCGGTTTCTCTATTCTCAAAACGGAATAATCGAACATGCGACTCTCTCATCAGGCGTTACGCGAAGCCCACCTTTCGAGTCTCTTTCGATCCGTAGTTTTCCGGGCGAAAAACTGGAGAATACCCGCCTTTTTATCCATGACGCTCCCGGTTATATAAAGACTTGAGGAACCGAGCACGGGGTGCCGTCCTGCGAAGCGCCCCACCCCCCCCCCAAGCGGGAGCGAGGGCGTGCGGGCGGGACGGCGCCGGGGAGCGGAACTGCGGATGGGCGGGGCGCGCGGGCGAGACTGCGCTGGGGAGCAGGACGTGCGGGTGGGGTGGTGCTCCGCAAAGGGAGGCAGACGGGACGGCGCCGCCCGCTTTCAAAAGGAGGGGGCGGGACATGTGCGGGCGGGACGGCGTCTGCGCTCCCCAAGGGGGGCACAGACGCGCAGACGGGGCGACGTTCGGGGAGGTGTGGCGTGCAGACGGGGCGACGTTCGGGGAGGTGTGGCGTGCAGACAGGCGGCGTCCGGGGGTGTGGTGCGCGGGTGGGACAGCGCCCGCGCACCACCCAAGGGGGAGCGGGTGGGCAGGTGGAGCGCCCCGCCCCTCAGGGGAGCGGGGCGCTCGGGCGCGCCAGTGCGCTTACGCGATGCCGAGGGCGTGCTTGGCGGCGATGCGGGCGAAGGTGGCGGTGCGTCCCGCGTTGATGCCCGTGAAGTTGCTCGGGTAGTTGTGCGGGTAGAAGCCTCCTTGGTCGTTTCCGCACACGTAGAGGCCCTCGATCACGCTGCCGTCGGTGCGCAGCGGCTGGGAGTTCGTATCGGTGATCACGCCGTGGATGGTCACGAGCAGCGCTCCGGCGATGCGCGCCGCGTAGAAGGGCGGCTCATCGACGGCGCTCAGGCGGTAGGCCGGCTTTCCGAAGTCGACGTCCTCGCCGGCGGCCGTCAGCTCGTTGTAGCGCTCGACGCTCGCCTTGAACGTGGCGGCTCTATCGGCGTCAAAGCCCATGGCCTCGGCCAGCTCGTCGAGGGTGTCGCACTGCTTGAGCGCGCCGCTTTCGATCTGCGGCGCGAGCCAGAACGAATCGAGGTGCTCTTTCGTGATGGCTTCGCAGTCGTACACGTCGGCGTTGAACGCGGTGCCCGACGGCGCGGGGAACAGGCGCGAGCAGCCGCACGTGTCGAACCGCTCGATGTCCTCCCAGTAGCTGCCGTCCCAGACGATCCACGAATAATGGCCGGGCTGGTTCGCGCCGGCGGCATAGCTCATGGGGTAGCACTGGTCCTCGTTCATGAAACGCTCGCCGTTCGCGTTCACGTGGAGGAACGGCTGGCTGCCGGGCAGGAAGATGGCGCCGCCCGTGCGCTCGTCGGTGAACTCGAAGCCGTCGGGGAGGATGGCGCGGTTCCAGATCATGCACGCGCCGCCGGCCTCGAGCTCGGCACCGGCCCACAGCGCCATGCGGATGCCGTCGCCCGTCTCCGTGGTGGCGCTGGTGAGGCCGCACCACTTCGAGTTGCCGGGGCACAAGTCGTTGAGCATCTCGGTGTTGGCACCATAGCCGCCGGTGCAGATGATGACGCCGTTTTTGGCGTTCACCTGGATGGTGCCCCGGTCGTCGGATTCGGCGATGACGCCGGTGACCTTGCCGGAATCGTCCTGCACGAGCTGCTGGGCGGGCGTCGTGAACAGGATTTCGCCGCCAAGCTCTTCAAACACCTCGCGCATGACCTCGAGATGCATGTACGCGCCGTAGTTGGGGCCGTCGGGGTTGTACTCGTCCAGGCAGGGGTTGTAGCACATGGCCGGATAGTAGGCGTGCTCGTCGTCGGGCTTGTGCCACTCGAACGGGAACAGCATGTCCTTGGGCTCAAGCGTCTCCTTCATCCATTCGATCATCTCGCCGGACTTCTCGGCCCAGGTTCGGTACATGAGCATGTTGGCGTCGCCCGCTTGCGTCTGGTTCGCGTGGTTGATGAGCGTGGGGACGTCCTCGATGTGGTCGGGCTCGAGCGCGGAGTTGAGCGCGCCGATGGCCTCGCGCGCGGCGGCGATGGCGCCGCCTTTCTCCAACACGATGACCTTCGCGCCGTTTTGCGCGGCCGTCGTGGCGGCCACGAGGCCGCCGTTGCCGGCGCCCACCACCACGAGGTCGGTTTCGAGCGTTTCGGCGATGTCGGTGGGCATCGCGGGCTTGTCGCGCCAGCTGCCTTGCGCCGCGTCGGCATCGGAGCCGGATTTCGAAGCGCTTCCTTCCGAGGCTTGCGGAGCGCAGCCCGCGAGCGCTCCGGCTGCGGCAAGCGCACCGGTGGCGGTGAGCCCGGCCAGGAAGTTGCGGCGGCTGATGGCGTTTTCGCCGGTGATGTTCTTTCCCATGGTTCCTCCTTCGCTGTGCGGCCGCGCGGGTTTTGCCGACGCCCGACGCGGCCCGTCCGCATGCGCTCCCTCCGCGCAATCTTGACGGACGCTTCGCATCGTAGGGCTGCGGCGCGGCGCGCGCATCGCGCGGAACCGGGTAGATCGGGCCTGCGTTCAGGCGAAACGCCGAAAATACCCGAAAGTGGGGGAGGGGCAGGCGCGCAGGGCGTCGAAGCCGTGCACCCTGCGCTTGTCGCACGCGTCGCGGGGAGGGGCGGGCGCGTAGGGTGCGGCGTGCGAGGGGTCCGCCCGCCGCGCACGGCGGGCGCTCTGGGTGCTGGGGTGCTATCATGATTCCTCATAAGGAGGGCGAGGCGAAAGGACGGGGCTGCATGGAGCGGACGGACGAGCGGTACAGGCACTACGTGGCCATCCTCGAAGAGGAGTTGATCGCGGCGATGGGCTGCACCGAACCCATCGCCATCGCGCTGGCGGCCGCCCGCGCACGCGAACTGTTGGGCGCATGCCCGTCGCGCGTGGAGGTCGAGGCGAGCGGCAGCATCATCAAGAACGCGAAGAGCGTGGTGGTGCCCCACACGGGCGGCCTCAAGGGCATCGAAGCCGCCGTGGCGGCCGGCATCGTGGCCGGGCGCGCCGATCGGGGCCTCGAGGTGATCGCCGAAGTGTCACAAGCCGACGTCGCACAAGTCGTCGCGTATCTTGAGCGCACGCCCATCGAGGTGGGTCGTGCCAAGTCGGAGCTTGATTTCGACATCGTCGTTCGCGCGTTCGCGAAGCGCGACGCGCAGATGGCGGGGCCGGACGCTTCTGCGCGCAGCGCGCTCGTGCGCATCGCCGACCATCATACGAACATCGTGCGCGAAGAGCGCGACGGCATCGTGCTGCGCGACGTCGCGCCGGCGTCCGAGGGCGGTGCGGACGAAAACCTCACCGACCGTAGCGTGCTGTCGATGGAGGGCATCTGGGACTTCGCCACGACGGTGCGCATCGAAGACGTGCGCGCCCTGCTCGATCGCCAGATCGCTTGCAACGACGCCATCGCGCGGGAGGGTCTTGACGGCGTCTGGGGCGCGAACGTCGGCAGCGTCATGCTGGGCGCGTACGGCGGCGACGTGAAGGTGCGGGCGTGCGCGCATGCCGCTGCGGCGTCCGACGCGCGCATGAGCGGCTGCGAGCTGCCCGTGGTCATCAACTCGGGCAGCGGCAACCAGGGCATCACCGTGTCGGTGCCGCTCATCGTGTACGCGCGCGAGCTGGGGTCGAGCGACGAGCAACTCTACCGCGCGCTCGTGTTGTCGAACCTCGTGGCCATCCATCAGAAGACGGGCATCGGTCGGCTCTCGGCGTTCTGCGGCGCGGTGTGCGCCGGTGCGGCGGCAGGTGCGGGCATCGCGTACTTGGACGGCGGCGGCTACGAGGAGGCCGTGCACGCCGTGGTGAACGCGCTGTCCATCACAGCTGGCATGGTGTGCGACGGCGCGAAGCCCTCGTGCGCCGGCAAGATAGCCTTCGCCGTGAACGCGGGCATCTTGGGCTACGTGATGTACCGCGACGGCCAGCAGTTCTACGGTGGCGACGGCATCGTGAAGAAGGGCGTGGAGAACACCATCGACAGCATCGCCCGCCTTGGCCGCGACGGCATGCGCGCCACGAACGACGAGATCATCCGTATCATGCTGGGGGCCTGAGCGGAGGTTCGGGGGGAAGGGCGGCGGGGCGGGATCTTTCGCCGCAGGGGCGCGGCGCGTCGCGCGTTACTGCTCGATCGCGGCGCTTTTCGCACAGAGGGCGCTTTTGGCGAAAGCGCCAAGCCTCGATGCGAGGCGGCATGTGCGGGCGTATAATCGGGCATGTTCGTTCTTTCGTTTCGGGTGTGGCCCGAAGGATGGGAGGTTGCGGCAATGGCGAAGATGACGTCGGGATACGTGGACTACGCGGGGTTCAAAACCTACTACGAGATCTACGGGGAGCGCACGCCTGAGAAAAAGCCGCTGCTCATTTTGCACGGCGGCCCCGGAGACACGCACAACTACCTGCTGAACTACCGCGACATGGCCGACCTCTACGGCCGGCAGATCGTCTTCTACGACCAGATCGGCTGCGGGGCGTCGAAGATCCCGCATCAGGAGGACGATTTCTACACATACGACCTGTGGATCGACGAGTTCTACACGGTGCGCGAAGCGCTCGGCCTCGACGACATCCACCTGTTCGGCAACTCGTGGGGCGGCATGCTGGCCATGATGTGCATGATCAGAGACGATGCGGGCGTGAACTCGATGGTGGTGAACGGATCTCCCGTGAACATTGCCACCTGGCTTTCGGAGGCGAATCGCCTGATCGAGTATTTGCCGAGCGACATGCAGGAGGCCATAGCCGAAGCCGAGCGCACGGGCGACTACGAGACGCCTGCGGCGAAGGCGGCCTACAACGAGTACTACCGCCGCCACGTGGTGGGCTGCGACCCGTGGCCCGACTACGTGCAGTTGGCGATGAGCCCTGAAATGGTGGGCGAGTGCTACTACGTCATGCAGGGCGCGAGCGAGTTCGTGGTGACCGGCAAGATGAAGGACTTCGACATCCGCGCCGACCTGCACAAGATCAAGGTGCCCACGCTCATGCTGTCCGGCACGAACGACGAGGCCACGCCGCTTGTGGTGAAGGAGGGCTACGACCTCATCCCCGGCTGCGAGTGGACGCTCGTGCAGGGCGCCGCCCACATCGGCAACGCCACCCACGCCAAGGAGTACCTGGAAGCCGTGGAGGGCTTCATCTCCCGGTTCGACTAAGGACGGCGGGGCGGCTGGTTGGCGGGCCGGGCGTTCGTCCTGCGGCGATGCCCGCGCGAGAGGGGGCGCCGTCCTGCGGCGGCGCCCCTTGGCGCGCGCTTACGGCATGCGCGATGCGAGCGCGTCGATCTCGTCCAGAAGGTTGGGCAAAGCGCTACGGCTCATTCACGCATGCTGCGAGCGTTTCGACGATTTCCTGACGACGTTTCACCATGAGTCCCCTATTGGGCGATTTTGCTCAATGGCAGCGCAAATCTGGTTGTCGGAGAATCGTCGATATGGTGTGGGTAGATAGGAGGAAGACCCGTTCTGTCAGCTTGACGCCGTCGATCTTGAGCGCGTACAACGGTCTGTTTGCGGTATCGGTTATAATGCCGGTCAGAAAACTCGATGGGGTGGGGAGGGCGTGCGTGCCAAAGGGTCGCCGTCGCATACGAACAGCAGTGCGAAACACCGTTCGGGCTGTTGTGTCCGAGGATCCGTCGTTGATGATGGCGACTGCGTTCGGCTTGGCGTGCTGCCTGGTGTTCTGGGGCGCGGGATCGTCTTTGGAAACGGTGGCCATGAGGTCATCCGAGTTGGCCTCCTTGGGCGCGCAGGCCGACGCGCTGCCGACGTTCGTCTCGACGGGAGGGACGCTGGCGGCATTGGTTTTGGTCGGATGCATACCGAAGCGCTTCGCGGGGCGTTTATGCGGCTCTGGATTGTACGCCATTGCATGCGCTGCGCTTGCGGTTGTATATGCGCTCACGCTTGCCCCTTTGTCCGTCTCGGTTTTCGCTGTTCGGATGGGGCTGCTTGTTGCGCGCGGGTTCTTGGGCGCTTCGACGCTGTTTCTCTGGTTCGTGCTGATCGGACGGTGCAAACGCTCGTTCCACGTGGTCGTGTTGGCGCTGGCGTTTGCGTGCGCGGCGTTGCTCGATCTTGCGTTTTTGGCGCTGCAGCCCATCGTCGGCATTGCGGCGCTTGTGTCGTTGCCGGCGCTTTCGGTTGCAATGCACCGCATCGTTGCGCGCCGTCTTGGTCTTTGCGCGCATCCTGTCGAAGATGAGTCCGTTTCCGAAGCCGTTCCCAAGGCGAAGCCTCCGTTTGCCGTCGCCTTTGCGTCGGCATCGCGCTTGGCGCGTCTTGCCGCATCGCCGTTTGCGTTTTGCCTGCTATCGGGGGCGGTGATGGGCTGCATCCAAGCAGTTGGGGCCGATCCCGTGCTCGACCACGATCGTCTTGCCGAAGGCTATGTCGCCAACAACGTGCTGGTCGCCTGCGCTCTCGGGGTTGCGGGTGCGCTCGTCGTAGCGGGGGCGGCTTTTGCGCGCGGCGAGGGAGACGAACCTCTTTTGTCCTATCAGCGCCTCGTGGTGATCATCGCACTCGTTTTATCGCTTTGCCTGGTCAACGTCACGCTTCAAGCGGGAACCTTTGTGTCGCTTACAGCGGCGAAATTCATTGGCGCGCTGCTTCTCTCCTACTCGTGGCTCGCAGCGTTGTCTACGCGAAAGGCAGGGGCCGTTCGGTCGTTTGCGTGGATGCTCGTTTCGTGGCAGACCGCTGCGGTGGTGTTGCAGGGCACTGTTATGGCGTTGGCTGGGCTCGGTCCTGTGCAGGTGGTGAACGTGGCCGTGGTCGTTTTGCTGGGCGTGTTGTTGATAGTGCAGCTATTTCCGTTGCTCCTGTCGACGCGCGGGGCTTGCGCAGAGAACGCCGCAGAGGGCGCTTTGTCGGCGACCGAGCATCCGATCGGGCTTTCGGATGAGGTGCAGGACGGCTTCTGTGCAACCGCTGCAGCTGATCGAGAACGGTTCGAGCGCTTCTGCTCCGAATACAGCCTCACTCCTCGCGAGCAGGAATTGCTGGCCATTTTCGCCGAAGGGTACTCGGTAGCCTATGCGTCGGAGCTTCTGGTGCTTTCTCCCTACACGGTGCGCACGCACCAGCGAAACATCTACCTGAAAACGGACACCCATTCACGCGACGAGTTGTTGGCGCTCCTGAAAGCGTTCTAGGCGTCTTCTTCCGACAGCATGTTGACCACTTTCTCGTAGTGAAAGCCTCCTTCGTCGGTGAGGGTCCATCGGCGTCTGCCGGAGTCGTAGACTGCCCATGCGCGCTCCTCCAAGTTGCAAAGTCGCTCGATCACCTCTCGCGGAAGGGGCGTGCCGAAGCGGCGTTCGTGATCGGCTGCGGAAATTCCCTCGCATGAGAACAGGCGCGCAGCGGCGAATCGGCGCGAAGCGCTTTCGCTCGAGAGGTGCGCGACGGCGTCGACGGTAGCCGAAGGGTCGTCGGCGTGTTCTATGTAGCGTGCAAGTTTGGTGGTGGTGCGATAGAGGCCGTCTCCCAGGCGCGACCAGGCTCCTACGCCCACGCCGAGCCGATCGATGTCATCGCAGCGGGCTCTTTGGCTTGCGCGCAGGGTGCTGTTGCGGCTGAGCAGGTGCTGCGTGAGGCGTGCGTAACCTCGTTTTTCCAACTGGGCGATGGCGGCTGTCCGAAGCACGCGACGATCGTCGTCGGTGGGCCACGCTTTGCGCGGGGATGCGGCGAATCGACTGGGGTCGGATCCGTATTTGTCTTTGAGCGCGCTGCCAGGGCGTAGGCGCAGCGGTGCGAGCGATATCTCCTGACAGCCGAAATCGACGGCGTTTGTCACCGAGGTTGCCAGGTTCACTGCGTTTTGTCCGGGCAACCCGTACAAAAGGCTCATGCCGTAGGCATCCCACTTGCAAAACCCCAACAGCTTGCGCGCGTCGATGAAGCTGTTCATCGGGTAGCACAGGCCGAGCGCGTCGTGCTGGGGGCCGTCGAACGTTTCTTGCCCCAGTTCCAAAAAGCGTATGCCGGCCTCGCGATAGCGGCCGAGCGCGTCGAAGCTCAGGCCGGCGCAGGTTGCTTCGAGCGCTATGTCCGCATCGGGGGCTACGTCGTAAGCGCTTCGCAGCGTTTCCAAGATGCGCGCCGTCGAGCGGCTTGGCAGCAGCACGGGCGATCCTCCGGAAAATCGCACCGAGGTTACCGTTCGGCCTTGCGTGTCTGCGGCGACGGCGCGCAGCTCCCGCTCAAGCGCGTTCGCATAGCGCTCGAAGTCGGAAACGCGGCCCGTGTGCGTAAGCGCATCGCAATAATCGCAGTGACGCGGGCAAAAGGGAAAGACGATGTCGATGTGCAGTTCGTTCATGGTGGCTCCATCGGGTTCGTTGGCGCTTCGTGGCTTTGATGATACTCGTACGACGCGCCGATCGCCTACTGCAAAGTGCGGTAAGTAGGCTTATTCACGCAGGTTGGGGGATTTCCAGATGGGTTTTAGACCCTAGCATGAAGCCAAGGTTCGCAGTCGTGCGGCTTGGGGGAAGGATCCCGAGGGCGGCTGCGGGTAAGGAGGATGCAATGCGCGAAGAGAACGATTGGGCATGCGCGGCAGAGGGGCTTGAGAGCGGCACGCTGTCTCGACGCAGCTTTCTGGTGGGTGCTGGAGCTACCGGCGCCTTGACCATGCTGGGACTGGCGGGCTGCGCTCCTGCAACGTCGGGCTCGACGGACGCGACCGCGTCGTCTGGGGCTGCGGATGAAGCGGCGGGCGGCTCCGAAGCCGCTGGCGGTGGAGGAGGCGGGGCGGCCGGTCCTGCGATGGGCGGAGGCACCGCCGATCCCGAGTGGCGCACCGATCCGGGTATCGATAGCTTCGAGCCCAAGGAAACACGGGACTTTGATGTCGTGGTGCTGGGTGCCGGACATGCCGGCGTGGCGTGCGCGCACAAGGCGGCTGAGATGGGCAAGAAGGTCGTGCTCGTAGAAAAGCAGAAAGAGGAAAACTATCAGAACCTCGGAAACGAGAATGGCCATATCAACTCCGAATGGCAAAAAAGCCATGGCGTGCCTGAAGTCGATCCGATGGTGTTCTTCAACAACTGGCAGCTCAATTCCGGCAATCGTGCCGAGCCCGACATCCTGTCGTACTTCTGCCATCACTCGGGCGAGGTGTTCGACTGGCACTTGTCGTTCACTCCCGGCTACGATCCCATCTGCGAAACGTGGGACGATATTCCCGACGAGTGGACGCCTCAGCTGGGAAGCTTTTACAGCTGGCCTGGAGCTGCGAATCATCAAGCCGAGCTTGAAGGGGCAACTTATGCCGGCATCACCCAGGTGAACTACAACGCCATACAGGCCGCCGTCGAAAACGATGGCATGGAGATGCTCTGGGGACACGAGGCTGTGTATCTGGTGAAGGATGGTGAGCGGGTTTCCGGAGCCATCGTCGAGGGCGATGACGGGCAGATTCAGCTCAATGCCAGCATCGGCGTGGTGGTGTGCACGGGCGACATGTCAACGAACACTACGATGTGCGGCGAGCTGCTCACCGAGATCAGCGACCTGAATCCCGAGTCGGACGGCTTTTCGGGCATGGGTCAAGACGGCATGGGCCAGAAAATGATGTATTGGGCTGGCGGCGAATTCGAGATCGGTCCGCGAGCGGCCATGGGCGGCGCGAACGTGAGCCCTATGGGGCCATGGCAGGGCACCCACGTGCTTTTGCTCGACAAAGACGGCTACCGCTATTCCAACGAGGCGTTCTCCACATCGTTCATCGCGGGCATTCCAGGTGCGCGTCACGAGGCGGGGTTCGTGAGCGTGTTCGATTCCAACTGGCGTGCCACGGTGAACCGCATGCCCATCGGGCATCTCAACGTGAAGTGGTGGGACGATCAGGAAGGCCACTTCGGAGCAGCGCATTGGGATAACGACTTCACGGCCGATCACGCCGATTCGGGCCCCGAAGGCTTTCAGACCTCCGAGGCCGAGCATGGGGCGTTCACCTGTTACTGCTCGAACGACCTGGCGACGCTCGCCGGATATTGCGGCTACGAGGGCGAGGCGGCCGAGCAGTTTGTGGCCAGTGTCGAGCGTTACAACGAGATGTGCGAGCAGGGCGTTGACACCGACTACGGCAAACCAGTCGAGGTTTTGAACAAACTCGAGCCGCCTTACTTCGCCATCCCGTTCCCCACGGATGGCAATATGGCCGGGGGCTTGGTTACGCTTACGGGCATGTTCTGCGACCGTCATGGGCAAGTGCGCGCGCAAAAGACGTTCACGCCCATCGAGGGTCTGTTTGCGGCCGGCAACTGCATGGGTGGGCGCTTCCCGCTTCAGTACACATCTCCCATCAACGGAGTGTCTATCGGCTTCGCTCAGACATCCGGCTACATGGTGGGCGAGTATCTGGGCGGAAAGTAGGGCTCATCTCGCTTCACGCCTTCTCCCATTTCCCGCGTTTCCCTTTTCAAGCCGCCGTCCTTCCCCTCCGGACGGCGGCTCCCTTGCGCGAAGCGCATTCTTTCAGCTGCCGGTGGAATGGCTTGCAGGCAGCTTTCCGTCCTTCTGTCTCCTCCATCTCCGCGGTTCGCTTGCTTCCGCTTTCGTCACCTTGCGTACTTGTCGAGGCGAGGGGGTGTCCTCGGATTTCGACGTTTCTGCCGAGTCAGGCCGACGCGATCTCCTCGCTTCTCCGCGAGGGAAGCTGCTTATTTCCGTGCCTCGATCCGGCGAAGGTCGTCGGAAGGCCCGCCCGCTGGACGGGGGGAGGGGCTTCCGCAGCGCCCGATCAGGGGAAGTCCGGCTCGAGGATTGGCGAACATAGTTCGCGTCAATCCTGGTTTGGCAGAAACAGGCCGGTTTCGTGGCAGGTTTTGACGGAAATCCATGGTCGCAAGGACGTCACTTGCGGGAGAAAGCGCGAGGGTTTGCCTGCGAACAGGGGAAACGGATCGGATCGATGCGGATGGCGAGGCACCGGCCCTCGGAGATCGCGGTTTTCCGTCAAAACCCGCCACGAACGTTGCCGATCTCTGTCGGATCGGGATCAATGCGGCTCGATGCTCTGCGGATCGTCCTCGGGTTCGGATTGGGAAACCTGTTCGGACGAATGAGCTTGGGCTTCCCGAACAATCTCTGACAGGTGCGGCCCGACGGGGCGTTCTTTGCCCCAAACCCTCTTGGGATGCCGGAATGTGAAACTCTCTCAGCGAAGCGAAGGATGGGCCGACAGGGTACCGCTGCGGGGTTCTCGATCCATCGGCATCGAGGTCGGGCTGCCGAGTTGGAGCCGCACCGCCCGCGCCGGAGTCGCGCCCCCGACGTCGGCGGCGGTCGAGGGCTCGCGAAGCGGCTCTTCTCTGTGTCTCGCGTTTCGCGGAGTGTCCAGGGGTCTGAGCCGTTTTCGGCGTCAGGCCCCTCGTGTCGCGCTTCCTCGAGAGCGGCGGGCCCTTACGCCTCGCCGACGATCGCGGTCAGGAAGTCGCTTGGGGCGATGGAGCACGTGCGCACGCCGTCGCGTAGCCTGATGCGGTCGATCTTGAGCTTCAGCGCGCCGGCCGTCTCGAGGTCGGTGGAGGCGAAGTGCGAAAGCGCGAGCACACGTTCGGCCTTTCCGACGAGCGCGTAAATGCGCCGCGCATCGGCGGCGTGCATCTTCTCCTGCTTGTCGAGCGTCGTCACCGTGGTGTCGAAGTAATCGCGGCAGGGAATGAACCCGTTCACGAACCCGGCGATTACGAGCGTATCGGGCGAGAGCCCGACCGCCAAATCGTACGGGACGACGGCCACGGCATCGCCGTCTGAGAGCGTGGGCATCGTCAGGCGCTCACGGGCGCGCCTCGCCATCGAGGCGGCGTCGTCGGCCTCGCCGTCGGCCAGGCAGAGCCGCGCCACCACGCTCGGTGCCGAGGTTTCGGCCCCGTCGGACACCAGCCGCGTGATCTCGTCGAGGAGCGAACGGCCCGAGAGCCCGTCTGCCCGCGCCGCCAGCTCAAGCCCCTCGCGCCGCGCATCCGCCACGCGCTGCATGCCCACGGCGTGCGGCGCGGCCCCGCTGTCCACAGCTGCGAGCGCTTCCGCGAGCGAGAGTCCTTGCTTGCGCAGGCTGGCGAACGCGGCGCTGTTCAGCAGATGGTCGCCGAAGCCGCACCAGCAGCGCCAGGCCGTGGCATCGTTCGGGTCTGCCACCAGGTTGAGCGCCGTCAGCACGCGCGCGGGGAGGCAGCGCTCGAGGATGCGCGCGTCGCCCCCGAGCGGTTGGCGGGCCGGCAGCGCTTCGGCACGCAGCCCGCGCGCTTCGAGCGCGGCAACCATGTTGCGCGCCCATACGTCGTTCGGCACGGCGACCGCCATGTGGGACGCCGGCACGCCCGCGCGCGCCGCGTCGGCGAGGTGGGCGGCTGCGCGCTCGAACTCGTCGGCAGGGTCGTCGCTGGCCAGCACGGCAAGAGCGCCTTCCTCGGCCCCGTCTGAGGCGGCGAGCGCGTGCCCTTCGAACGCGGGATCGGCCAGCACGTTCTCCGCAGCTCGCGCCGTCACCTTGCTGCGAAGGCATGCGTCCAGCTGCACGAGACGCGCCTTCGGATGGCGCTCGGCGAACTCGTCGAGGCCGGCTGCGTAGGGGTAGGAATCGAACGCCCGCACGCACGCGTCGGCGTCGCCCGCCATGGCGATGGACGTGCTCGCTGCCAGCTCGGCCAGCAGCTGCGAGGCGCGGCTCAGGCAGTGCGCATCGTCCACGACCACGTGCGCGAAGCGATGCGCCGAGCGCGCGGCCTCGCTCTCGCGCAGGTGGTTGACTGCGAGGTTCGCCGCTTCGGGCTCTATGACAGCGCGCATGAACCCCAGGCTCTCCTTGAGCAGCGCATGGAGCTCGGCTTCCTCGCCGGGAAGGAGCCAGTCGGGATCGTCGTCTGCGAGCTCGGTCCAGGAACGGTAGAAGAACTTGAGCATCTCGCGCAGCCGCTTCGGCCTGATGCCGCTCACCTTCAAATCCTCGAGCAGGAATTTCTCCTCGACTGCGGTCAGAAGGCGCGGATCGCGGCCTGTGGAGGCGCGGGCCTCGTTGTCGTCCAGCACTTCGAGTGCGAACGCGCGCGGGGTGGTGACGAGCACGTCGTCGGCCGCATCTCCGAGGCGCTCGCGCAGCCGCGCGGCGAACGCGCGAGCCGCGAGCGGCGTGGCGCAGAACGCGGCGACGCTGCGCGGACCGTCGGCCAAGGCGAGGTCGGCGGCCCGCTCGACGAGGCGTTCGGTCTTTCCGGTGCCGACGCCGCCGACGATGCGGACGGCTTCAAGCGCGGTGGGTTCGTATGTCATAAGGCGATCCTTCCCGGTCGGATGCTCGGAATCGGGTGCGCGACGATGCGGAAGACGGTGCCTTTCGTTTTTGGGAGGGAGGGGAGAAGGCGCCGTCTCCCGGCAGAAAGCGGCTTGCCCCCAAGCCCTTGCCAAGCCGCCTTCTGCCGGGAGCCGCTCGGTCGCGCGAGCGGTTGGAAGCCTGCGGCCGCTGCAGCTGCGGCCGCAGGCGGGAGGGGCTTTACGGTTTCACGGCCTCGATCTCGGCTTCAGCGGCTTTGGCGTTGATGCCGTCCTCGATGCCCGACGCGGCAACGGGGGAGCCAGGCGTCCCGAGGCGCTTCTTCGGCAGAAGCGGCATGGTGATGGCGCTGGTCGGGCACGCGTCCACGCACGCGCGGCATTTCGTGCACTCGCTCCACGACGCCTTGGACAGCTGCGGGTGGCGCGGGTCGATGCCCTCGTCGCACGCGCGCCCGCACAGGCCGCACGTCGCGCCCTTCGCCGTTTCAAGGCACTTCGCGTCGTCGATGGTGGGCACGAACGTCTTGTTGGCCTTCGCGATGAGGCTCATGAACGCCGAGAGCGGGCACAGCTTGTGGCACCACTTCCTGAACACGAGCACTTCCACGGCGAGCAGCGCCGGCACTGCGATGAGCGACCAGGTGACGTCTCCGTGAGCGAACAGATTGATGACCAGAAGGATGGTCGCGAAGGTCAGCCCGATGGGGCACACGAGGCAGAACACCGGGAAGCCGAACGCGAACGTCGAGACGAGCGCGCCGCCCAGCACGAAGTGCCGCGCGTCGAGGGCGGCCCCCCGTTTCGCGGCGCACGAGGCGCATCCGGCGCCGCTTGCGCCGCAGGATGCGGCAAGCGCCGAACGCTCGGCGTCGGTCAGGGGCTTCGCCTCGGCTTTGACCTGCGCGTCGCCAGCGCCCGCTGCGGCAGCGTCGGCGTCGCCCGCGCTCGCTGCAACGGTGCCAGCGTCCGCTGCGGAGGCCCGTGCTCCTTCGGACGGCTTCTTCGCGAACAGCCCGCGCAGCCTCTGCACGAGCGGCACGGGGCACATCCAGCCGCAGAACGCCCGTGCGAACAAAACGATGAGCAGCGCCATGATCACGAGCGAGACGACGGCGCGCGGCACCATCATCTTCGAGGCCAGCATGGTGCCGAGCGCGCCGAGCGGGCAGAGGATCGAGATGTCCCAGATGCCCGGCGCCGAGATGGTGCCGATGCCGAGGTTCGTGACGAACCCGACAGCGATGACGACGATGACGGCCGCAGCGGTGAGGGTGCGCAGCGTTTTCGAGTTCTTCTTCATGCGTATCCCTTACCCTTCCACCTCGTCGAGCGGATGCACGACGATCGCGCGCGCGGTCGCGCCTTCGGAGATCGAGCCGTTCTGCAGCGACACGCACACACTCTCGCACGCGCCGCATCCGTTGCATGTGTCCGTGAGGACCACGGGCCGGTTGTTCTCGTCAAGCTCCATGGCCTCGTACGGGCAGGCGTCGTAGCAGAACCGGCAGCCGATGAGCTTGTACGCCAAGCACCAGTCCGTGTTGATGACGGCCTTGCCGATGATGGTGCTTTCGGCCGTGGCCCCGTCGGGCAGCTTGAGCGCCTCGGTGGGGCAGGCCTTCACGCACAAAGGCTCCCCGCCGTTCTCCTCGACGCACCAGTCGCACCAGTTCGCGGAGAAGTCGAACGTGGGCGTGCGCATGTTCAGCACGCCGTCCTCGATGTGCGCGGGGGCGATGACGTCGCGCGGGCAGATCTCGTAGCACTTCTCGCAGCGGATGCACGCCGAAATGAGCCGTGTTTCGTCTTGGCCTCCCGGCGGGCGGATGATCGACTGCGATCCGGCGTATTTGAGGCCGCCGAGCCCCAGCATCACGGCTGCGCCGCCCGCGCCCAAGCACAGGGTGCGCCTCGTCATGCCAGCGTAGGTTTTCTCGCCTTTCTGCGCGTTGTCGGCCATGGGTATCACCGCTTTTCGTCGTTGTCGGCCAAAACGTCAGCGAGAAACGCGCGATCCGTGCTCAAAAAGCCGTCGGTGAGGTGCGCGAGGCCGCGGTACAGGTCGGTTTTCGCAAAGCGCCTCATGTCCGACGTCATCATGGGCGCCCAGGCGGCCAGATGGTCGTCAAGGAAGTTCTTCTGGGTGGTGAGCAGCGAGAACGCCTCGTCTTCGTCGCCTCGCTCAAGCGCTTCGACCGTGCGGTTCGCAAGGATCTGCTCGAACTCCAGCTCGAGCGCGATGTGGTCCTCGCCCTCCTTCCAGCTGTCCTGCTTGTCGAGGCCCGCCGCGCGGTAGATGGCCAGCACCTCGTCGCGCGCCTCCTGCATGAGCAGGCGCTTCTCGGAGGTGTAGACGCTTTCGAACGGGTAGGCGGCCGAGAACGCGTCCACGCCGTGCCCGATGAAGGTGCGCACGTAATCGACGGCGAGGTCGGTGACGCTGTTGTCCCAGGCGTTGCTCAGGTACTGGGCGATGAGGCGGTAGCCGGCGTCCACCTCGTCGCTGCCCGTTTTGGCGGGGAAGCGCATGCCGCGCAGCTCTTCGAGCAGCTCCTCGTCGATCTCGACGCGGTACAGGCGCGAGAGCAGACCGTACGTGGCCGCGCGCTGCTTGTTGAGCTGGATGAAGTCTTCCATCGTCGCCTCGTCGGCGGCGTCTGCGGCCTTGTCGGCGGCACCGGTGGCCTCGACGGTTTCGGGGGTGCGTGCTTCGGCCATGTCTACTCCTTCTCGTCTGCGGTTGCGGGGGTTTTCGTGCCGTTTGCGGGCTTGTCGACGACGTCGGCCAGCATCTCAAGCCCCGCTCGTCCCACTTCGGTCACCACCCAGGCTTTCTGCCAAGCGAGTGCGTCGCACTTCTCGAGCTTGTCGACGAAATGGGGGGCGTAAAAGCGCGGCTTCTGCACGAGGAGGTCGTTGTCGACGGCGGCGTTGATGTCGGGGGTCTTCGCTCCGCCCTCGGCCGCGCACAGCGCGAGGATGCGCTTGTAGATGGGCAGGTAGGCGGCATCGTGATCGAGCAGGTCGCGCAGGCGTTCGAGGGGCTTGTCGGCCTCGACTGCGGCGCGTCCGGCATCGGTGGCGAGCCAGCACACCTCGACGGGGTCGCCGGCTTCGAGGTATTCCACGCCGTCGACCACCACCACGCGGGGCTCCGATTCGACGTCGTCTGCGGGCTGGCCGTCGGCGGTGACGCGCTCGAGCGCCCCCGCCTTCTCCAGCAAAGCGCAGAGGTTGGCGGCGCTGTACACCGAGAAGTTGTTCTGCTGCAGCTCGTCGACGAGCGCGTTCACCTGCGCGACGGGGCGCGGCTCGAAGCAGTGCGCCAAGATGGAGAGCAGCACCTTGCGCCGCGGCGCCATGGACGCGAGCAGGTCGGCGGTGCGCTCCTCGGCCGGTCGCTCGTCCGCGGGGGCGGGGCGACCGTTGTCGCTTGCGTGCGCGAGCGCCCCTTCTGCGGAGCCGGGCGCGGCGGCAAGCCCGTCGGCGGCGTCCGCGTCCTCGTCGTCGGCACCGTCTGCCAACGGGTCGAACTCGTCGAGCTCGTCGCTGGGTGAGAGATTGAATTTCGTGGAATCGTGAGTCATGCTCCGCCCCCTCGTCAGACATCGTTTGCATTGTCGCGATGCGCACGGCATCGTGAACCTCACCCCTGAGGCTCTCGCTTTTGCAAACAATGTCCGCGTCCCGCGCCTCTCGCACGGTGGCAGACTCCCCGACACCGCATGATAGGCGCGGGACGCGAACCTGTCAAGCGTCCGCGTTTCGGTTCGCGTTACGTCGGTTGTCGGCGATTGCCGCTGCGATCGCCGCCCGCGAGGAGGCGGGGGTGAAGTTCGGGGGCCGCAAAGGGGGTCGCAAGGCGCAAGGCCGCGAGGATGGGCCATGGGTCCGCTTCTCGGTTCGCGGGGTTCGTGGGCACGGGCGGGAAGCAGGGCTGTGGCAGCCGGGGGGTTGCTGAAGTGTCGCCGAGCCCTTCGGCGGCGGCACGGCGCGAAGTTTTGTTGACAAGGGGCGGCGCTTGGACGATACTGCGCAGTGGGGTTTGGGGAGAACGAGTGGAGGAAGGTAACTTCTATGGCCGCTTTGGTTCGACCCTCATTGATTTTGCAGATGGACTTAGACGAGAGAACGTGTTCCGACGAGGTGATCGCTGGAATCAAACGTTCGTATTCCTACGTTGCGCCTACGACGGTGGCGACGCATGAGCCGGGCGAGGGGCCGGCTCGAAACGTCATGCGCTTCCGCATCCGGCTGCACCGGCCGTACTGGGACAAGAGCTACCCGGACGCTGAAAAGCTGTGGTCGGGGATGATGCCCACCTGGCTGCGCAACATGTTCTACAAGGTGTCCTCCACCATCGTGGCCGCCGCCAAGGTGAGCCGTAGGCAGGGCGAGCCCGCGCTCGAGTACGCGTGGGTCGAGCTGGAGTTCGGCGACAACGCCCTCGTCGCGGTGAAGACGGCCGACGATTCGTCCATTCCCGAAGAGGCGGTGGGCTGGGTGGAGCGCGTGCGCGACCTCATGGGCGAGGGCGCGTTCGGCGACGAGCCGCCTGTCTGCGTGCGCATCCCCTCCCTCGCGTCGTTGGAGCGCCAGCGCGCCCTGGCTCTGGCCGAGCTCGAGGCTGCGGCCGCGACGAAGGCCGACGCCGCATCGGGCGACGACGCGGCAGACGGCGACGTCGAGATCGTCGAGGCCGTCGAAGCCGCTGAGACAGCCGAAGCCGCCGAGGTCCCGTCCATCGAGGAGCCGAAGTTCGCTGTCGACTACACGGTGTGGGGCATCGAGGCCGCTGACGGCGGCGTGCGCGAGTTCGATTCCGGCGCGGCGGCGTTCCTCTCGTAGCGTTCGCTTGCACAAGGCGCCTGGGAAGGGGTGTGAACATGTCTGGGATGACGAGCATCTTCGGGCTTCTTGAAAAACTGCAGAGCGCGGACATCTCCGTGCATCAGAACCGCTGCGCCGTCGTGCGCAACCGCAACGTCACGTGCACGCGGTGCGCGGACGCGTGCACGTCGGGGTGCCTGTCCTACGAGGACAACGAGCTTGTCATCGAGCCGGACGCGTGCATCGGGTGCGGCACCTGCGCCACCGTGTGCCCCACCTGCGCGCTCGAGGCGCTCAGGCCCAACGATGCCGAGCTTCTCCAGTCGTGCTTGAGCGCGTGCGCCAAGGCCGACGGCGAGGTGATCGTCTCATGCGAGCAGATCCTTGCCGCTGCGCAGGGCCGCTACGACCCCGGGAAGGTGGTGGGCGTGACGTGCTTGGGCCGCGTGGAGGAAAGCCTGCTCGTCGCGTTGGCCGCCGCGGATGCGCGGCATGTGAGCCTCGTGCGCGCGAAGTGCGAGCAGTGCGCGCATGCCGTGGGCGTGGAGACGGCGCGGCTTGTATGCGACACGGCGAACACGCTGCTGGAAACCTGGCACGCGCCGATGCGCGCCGACGTGGTGGAGAAGTTCCCGTCCGTCGCGCGCTTGGCGGGCGACGAGGGCTACGATGCGAGCCGGCGCGGGTTCTTCTCCAGCGTGCGCGACGAGGCGAAAAGCGCCGCCGCCGTGACGACGGACTTCGCGGTGAAGGAGGCGCTCGGCGTGGAGGAGCAGCCCGAGCCCAAGTACGTGAAGGTGATGAAGGACGGCACGCTGCCGCACTTCGTCCCCGATCGGCGCGAAAGGCTGCTCGAATCGCTGCGCGCGCTCGGCGAGCCCGAGGACGTGATGATCGACACGCGCCTGTGGGGGCATGTGGTCATCGAGCGGGAGGAATGCACGTCGTGCCAGATGTGCGCGACGTTCTGCCCGACGGGAGCGATTGCCAAGTTCAAAGAGGCTGACGGCTCGTTCGGGGTGGAGCACAGCCCGAGCCTCTGCGTGAAGTGCCGCTGCTGCACCGACATCTGCCCGTCGGACGCGCTGTGGCTGTCGGACGAGGTGTTCGCGGTCGATCTGCTGAGCGGCGCGAAGGAGCGCTACGAGATGAAGCCCATGAAGAACCCGCCGGGCAACCCTCACCAGATATGGCACTCCATGCGCGACCTGTTGGGCTGCGACCAGGTGTACGAGCGGTAAGGACCGCGCGCGGGCATCGCGGCACGCGATGCCCGCGCCGCACTGTTTCCCCCTCGTGGCATCCCCGGATTGCGCGGTGTCCGCTTCCTGTCAGTTTTGCATTTCGTAAAAGTCAAAACAGGTGTTTACTGATACAAATGCATTTTACGAAATTCATTTTCGGCGGCAGGGGGCCATCTTGGACGACGCGTTTTCCCGCCTGGTGGTCACGCTCGACCCGTACAGCGAAGAGCTGACGGCAGACGGCATCGAGGCGGTTTCGGCGCCTGCGTGGCTTGCCGGGTAGGGCGTCGTCCGCATCGTTCCTATCGTCTCTGTCATCCCTGTCGTCCCTGTGCGCTCCCGCGGCACCTCGCTCCTCCGTGCCGCTCTGCGCAGCACGCCCTTGCGTTCGTGCCCCTCACTCCTCGGCGCGTTCGACCAGGTTCATGAGCTCTTGCTGGGAGTGTATCTCGAGTTTTTGGTAGATGTGCTGGCGGTGGGTGGAGACGGTGCTTCTCGAGAGGTACAGGTGCTCCTGCACGTACGGCAGATTGCGGCCCTTCGCGAGCATGATCATGATCTCGCCTTCGCGCTCCGAGAGGCCGTAGCGCTCTATGACCCGCATGCACTTCGCGCGAAAGCGCCGCTTGCGGGCGAGCGGAATGATATCCATGGCTTTGACCAGGTCGGATTCGGTGAACACCGCATTGCTTGCCAGAAGCAGAACCGCGGCCGCCAACAGCATGACGGGAAACGCCGTCTCGACCGACAGTCCCGCGCGATGCAGTACGAAACGCCCGAGCAGCAAGCCGAGCAGCGGCCCCAAGGCCCAGGCGGCACGCACGATGCCGAACGTGCGCACCTTCGCGTGCCGATAGCGTCCGCACACACCGGCGACGATGATCCACATGAACATGCCGAAGCACGTGTAGCTGGCGGCGTTCACCGCGTAGGGGATGTGAACGCTGACGTGCGGGTAGACGAGGGGGAGGGGGAGCAGCAGCGTGCCCGCCATGAGCAGCACGACAAGGGCGTGGTAGGCGTTTTTCGCCATGTGCTCGGTTTTCGAGCCGAGGAGGGCCAGCGCGATGGCCACGATGCCGGAGGTTGCCACGAACGCCGCGATGGCCTGGATGAACGCGTACGAGGCTCCGCTGCTGTTCGCGACGCCCATCTGCACGTACAGCGTGCGCGTGGCCTCGTTGGCGAAGCCCACCAAAAACGAAGCCAGCGAGAGCTTCGTCACGAGGCGGCGCCACTCGTCATGCTCCTGGGGGTCTTGCGAGGGCTCTTGGACGCATCGGGGGGGGGGCTCTTGGTCGACCAGCTGGACGCCCTTCATCCCGCTGGCGAGCAGCATCCCCGCGATAAGCGGCATGCTGGCGGCGAACACGCAGGCCTCGAACGGCTGGAACAGCAAAAACAGAGCGAACAAGAGCGTCGACAGGATACTGCCCGTAGCCGCTCCGACGACGATGCTGCGCGTGGTCATGAGGCTGAACGCCATGCCGAACTCGAAGAGGAACAGGCCGGAGAACATTCCCGACAGCGCGCCGGCCGCGTATCCGCAGGACGCGCCCGCGATGCCGGGGATTCCGGCGAGGGGCATGAGAAGCGTGGAGGCGGCCACGCCGAGGGGCAGGACGAAGCGCGTGGCGCGATGCTCGAGGAGGGCCTCCGTCCTCCGGTCGAACGCGCTTGCCGCAAGCAGCGTGAGCGACACGGCGATGATGGAGACGAGATACGTGGTGTCGAGCAGCGATTCTCCGTGCCCATAGCGTGCGAAGAGGCCCATGCTTTTGAAGCTCATGGAGACCCATGCCATGGTGCAGGCGAGCGCCGCTCCGACAGTGAGCTCGGCGACCGAGGGCCGAGCGGGCGATGTGGATGCGTGATGGTCGTGCGTGCTGCGCATAAGCGTTCCCCCTGCGCTTCTGCCGGGCGAGCGAACGTGCTCGCGTTTCCCCTGCCTATTGTAACGCCGAAAGAGCCGTTCCGATCCCTCCGATTACGATCTTCGTAAGGGTTTTTCTCGCAGGGCTGACCGTTGTGCCTGATCAGACGGCATCGTGCTCATCGCATGATGGGGAAAAGGGAGGAAATGCGCTCTGAAACCGATTCGCGCTCTGCGCCCGCCGCCTATGGTTGACCCATCTTGGCACGACGACGAGAGGAGGAGGAATGGGCAGATTGTCCATGACGCGCCGCACGTTCGCGAAAGTCGCGGCGGTGACGGCCGCCGCGCTGGGCGCGACGGCGACGGCGGGGCAGGCTCTGGCCGAGCAGAGCGACGCCGCGTCGGCGAGCGCGGGAGAGGTCAAGCGCATTCGCTCGTGCTGCCGCGGATGCGGCAAGATGGAGTGCGGCGTGTGGGTGACCGTGCAAGACGGAAAGGTCGTGAAGACGGAGGGCGACGAGAGCGCGTTCCAGTCGGCTGGCAACCACTGCGCGAAAGGGCAGGCGTCGCTTCAGGCGGCCTACCATCCCGACCGGCTGCGCTATCCCCTGAAGCGCACGAGGCCGAAGGGCGAGGATCCCGCGTGGGAGCGCATCACCTGGGACGAGGCGTACCAGCTGACGGCCGACGGCATCCACGCCAACCAGGAGAAGTACGGCAAGGAGACGTGCATCTTCATGGGCGGCACGTCGCGCATCTGGTCGATGGCGCCCTACGGGGCTTTCAAACAGTGCTTCGGCTCTCCGAACGGCATCCAGGCGAACGAGATCTGCAAAGGCCCGCGCTTCTACGCGACCACGCTCAACGCGTCGAACGCGTACAGCTGGATGGAGGTCGTGGGCCGTCCGCGGGTGTTCGTGCAGTGGGGCGGCGCGTCCGAGCTGTCGAACTACGACGACTCGTGCCGCATGACCGTCGAGGTGGCGACGCGCGCCGACAAGCACATCATCGTCGACCCGCGCCAGACGAACCTGGGCAAGGAGGCCGACATCTGGGTGAACCTGCGTCCCGGCACCGACGGCGCCGTGGCGAACTGCTGGGCCCAGGTGATCATCGAGAACGACCTCATCGACGATCTGTACGTGCGCAAGTGGATGAACGCGCCGATGCTCGTGGTTGAGGAGGAGAGCTTCCAGCCCACGCCGTGCTCATCTGCTGAGCAGTCGGCGAGCATCGTGACGCGTCTGCTGAAGGAGTCGGACATCAAGGAGGGCGGCTCGGACGGGCGCTTCATGGTGATCAACGAGCTGACCGGGAACTTGAGCTACTACGACACCACCGCCGACAACCCCGGCTGGGAGGGCGAGGATTGGACGCCCGCCACCGAAGGGTTCGTGCCCCAGCAGGCCGGCTTGGACGAGGCGGGCCAGGAACAGGGGTTCGTGCTGGACTACGTGCCCTTCCCCGACGGCCTGTACCCAGCGCTGTTCACCGAGGAGGGCGGCCGCGAGATCACGCTTAAAGACGGCACTGTAGTGCACGTGCGTACGGTGTGGGAGCGCTACATCGACTTTTTGCAGGACTACACGCCTGAGAAGGTGGAGGAGATCAGCGGCGTTGCTGCAGACACCCTGCGCGAGGCGGCCATCATCTACGCGACGCGCATCGACCCCTCGACGGGCTACGGCAACGGCGGCATCCAGTACATGCTGGCGCCGGAGCACGCGTGCAACTCCGTGCAGAACCAGCGTGCGTGCGATTTGGTGTGCGGCATCACGGGCAACATGGACGTTCCGGGCGGCATGCGCGGGTCCACTCCGGGCTGGCCGTACTTCGACCTGGCCATGTGCAACCCCGACTCCAAGGAGATACCCGCCTACGATTCGAGCAAGATCCTCGGCAGCGAGAACTTCCCGATGATCGGCTCGGACTGCGGTCCTGGCTGGGCCGACGCGACGAGCATCTACGACGCCATCGAAAGCGGGCAGCCCTACAACGTGACGTGCGGCATCGGGCAGACGGGCGACTTCATGAACCAGTCGAACTCGCTGTTCGCCGTCGAGCAGCTGATGAAGCTGGACTTCTGGTGCTCCATCGACCTGTGGCACACGCCGTGCGTGGACATGGTGGCCGACGTGGTCATGCCGGCCGCGCACTGGCTGGAGCTCGACTGCATTCGCAAGAGCCAGGGGTCGTCGGGCGCGTTCGGCGCCACGGTCAAGGCGGTCGACCCGCCGGGAGAGGCGAAGAACGACCTGGAGATCGTCGTGGGCATCTTCAAGGCGGCGGGCGTGCCGTACTTCGACGAGGCGACGCACGGCGCGAAGTGGCTCGAGGGCGACGAGGCGGTGAAGCACTGCAACGAGATCGGTCTGGCGAACTTCCGCATCCTCGATTGGGAGGACTACAAGGCCGAGTTCCAAGAGAAGGGCTGGTTCGACTCCAAGGTGGAGAAGCCCGAGGATTGGGGCACGTACCGGCGCTACCAGATTGGCAACGGCCACATCAGCGGCGGGTTCCCTCCCACGCCGGTGCAGCGCCAAGGGTGGAACACCACCACGCACAAGCAGGAGATCTGGTCGACGGTTCTGGAGTCGTGGCTGGTGAATGGCGTGGCCAACGACGGCAAGCCCGAGAAGGTGTGTTACACGGACGAGGAGTTCACGCCCGACGAGGTGTTCCCGAAGTACTGGGAGGCGCCCCACGGGCCGGTGAAGGATCCCGATCTGTTCGCCGACGACAACTCGTTCCTCATGACGACGGGTCGTCGCCAGGGCACCTACTTCCACTCCGAGCACCGTCAGCTGCCGTGGTGCCGAGAGCTTTGGCCGGTGCCGCGTTTGGAGATGAACCCGGTCGATGCCGAGCGTTTGGGCCTCGAGCAGGGCGACTGGGTGTGGATCGAGACTGACCAGCACAAGATCCGCGAAGTGGTGGATCTGTACTACGGCATCGCCCCCGGCGTGGTGAACGCCGAGCATCAGTGGTGGTATCCGGAGCTGTCGCAAGTCGATCACGGCTTCAAGCTGTCTGGCGTGAACTGCCTGATCGACCGCCATGCGCAGGATCGTATCTGCGGGTCGTCGAACCTGCGCGCCTACGGCGTGAAGGTGTACAAGGCCACGCCGGAGAACTCGCCGTTCGGCAATCCCGTTCCCTGCGGCGACGACGGCACCGAGATCATCCACACGTGCGACGATCCGCGCCTGAAGGACTGGATGCCCGACTACGAGTCTGCGAGGGGTGAGGCGTAAATGACCCGATATGCGATTCTGACCGACCTCAACAAGTGCGTCGGATGCCTGGCCTGCTCGATCAGCTGCAAGGTGATCAACAACGTGCCGGTCGGTTCGTATTGGAACAAGGTGCTGCGCGTGGGGCCGAACCCCCGCACCGAAGGCGGCCAATGGCCCGACGTGTACACGTACTTCCTGACGGTGCAGTGCCAGCACTGCGAGAACCCCGAGTGCGTGCACGTGTGCCCCACCGAGGCGAGCCACATCGCCGCCGACGGCACCGTGCAGATCGACAAGTCCAAGTGCATCGGCTGCCAGTTCTGCGCCATGGCGTGCCCCTACGGCGTGCGCTACCTCAACGAGGAGGAGGGCGTGGTGGAGAAGTGCACCCTCTGCGAGCAGAAGATCGCCCAGGGGGAGTTGCCCCAGTGCGTGGCCCAGTGCGGCGGCCGCGCGCGGTTCTTCGGCGATTTGGAGCAGGGAATAGAAAGCTTCGAGGCTCCTGCGTGCGACACGTCCGATCGGTCGTACGACGCGCAGGCGAAGGCCCGCGTGAAGCTGGGCGATTGCACGGGCGAAGGCTGGGAGTATCCGGTGAAGCCGTACTCCGAGGACGAGGTGTATCACCTGCCCGACGTGGGCAACAAGCCGTCGTTCGTGTACATCCTGCGAAACGAGAAATGGCAAGGAGGGGATGAGTGATGGAGCTGCAATGGCCTTTGATCCTGTTCACCACGTTCGTGGCGTGGAGCGCGGGCCTGTTCGGGACGCAGGCGCTCCTGGCTACCGGCGGGCACGCGAAGAGGTCC
>LHCFI01400__coassemble_1584_pt1 | contig 29776 bp, 20 predicted proteins | sample LHCFI01400__metabat2_low_PE_013 | metagenome-assembled genome bin LHCFI01400
TACGGTCGGAATCGGTGTGGCTTGCGAGAAAGGCGCGGCGAAATGATCGTTCTCGATGCATGCGCTGCTGTTGACATGGTGCGCGAAACGGATGAGGGGGCGGCTTTGTCCATGCTATTGGTCGGGGGCGAGAAGATTGCCTCTCCGAGCATTATGCCGTTCGAGGTGTGCAACGCGTTTTGGAAGTACGCTCATGCGGGACTGCTTGCAAAAGATCAGGTTGCCCGCTGCGCGTCAAAAGCGATGGATATGGTGGACGAGTACTGCGACGATAGGGATGTGCTGAAAGAGGCGCTGTCCGAGGCGGTGCGGCTGGGCCATCCCGTCTACGACATGCTGTACTTCGTCTTGGCTCGCAGGTTGGGCGCCACCCTGTTCACGCTCGACCGGAAGCTGCAAGGCCTCTGCGCCGAAAACGGCGTGAACTGCGTGTTCACGGACAACGAGTTCTGACGTCGTCGGGCCCGATGCAACGTCGGGCCCGACAGGGAGGGGGAATGGGCTTGCGAGCGTCTACCAGGTGCCGGCGTGGAGGTTCTTGCCCAACAGGTAGCCGAACGTCGTGCACGCGCCGCCGAGGTTGATGCCCGGCACTTTGTAGTCGTATACGTCTCCGTACATGTCGCCCACCACGGTGCCCACGCCGTACAGGCCGGGGATGGGGTCGTTGTTGGCATCGCACACGTGCATCTGGATGTCGGTGTTGAGGCCGCCTGTGATGCACAGCGTGTACGGCTCGTTCTTAATTCCGTAGAACGGCGGCTGCTTCACCGGCAGGAGGAAGCGCTTGTCCTTGTGGAACTCGTCGTCGAGCCCTGTCTCGCAATACGAGTTGTAGCGCTCCACCTGGGCCAAAAACTCCTCGCGCGGCAATCCCAGCCCATCGGCCAGCTCTTCGAGCGTGTCGGCCTTCACGGCGTTCTCGGCCATGGTGGCATCGAAGCCCGCGTACTCTTCGGTGGTGGTCCAGTCGGTGTTCGGGTCGAACAGGGCCTGGATGGCGTCGTACACCTCCTGCGTGTCGCGCGGCTCGCCGCCCACGCGGTCGCTCTGCCACGGCGCGGAGTCGGCAACCCAGTTCTCGTCCCAGATGAGGAAGGCGCATCCGTCGGGCTGCACGCGCTGCGGGTAGGGCATGTAGCCGTACGTGCAGTTCTCGTTGGAATAGCGCACGCCCTTCTTGTTCACCAGCAGGCCGGGAAACGTCGTGAGCGCGCCTTCGGCCCACCAGCGACAGGGCAGCACTTCGTCGCCCATCGTGGCCAGCATGGGGGCGTTCGGCGTGTACTTCTGCCAAGCGGCGCCGATCCAGAGGGCCAGTTTGAGGCCGCTGCCGTCGTAGACGCCGCCGTACCCGAACGGTAGCGCCATCGGGCAGTACTTCGCCACCATGTCCTTGTCCTGCGAGAAGTCGCCCGTGGCCAGCACCACGCCTTTCGAGGCATTGTAGCGGGTGTACTCGCTATCGTGCTTCGCGACGCAGCCGGTGACGCGGCCCGTGTTGTCGCCTTCGCGGTCGAGCTGCACGGCGGTGGTGCTGTAGAATATCTGGCCGCCGCCCTTCGTGATCTCCTCGGCAAGGGCCTCCACGACGATCTGCTGCGACGCGCCGGCCGCTTGAGCGCCCTCGGCGACGAAGGAGTGCGACACGTTGAGCGTCTTGAGCGGCCCGCCGTCCCACCAGCTCGTGCCGCCGTCGCGCTGGTTGTTCTCGATGACGGTGGAAATGCCGTAAGGCGCCACCTTGTCCATGAGCCAGTTCATGGCGGTGCCGGACTCGTCGAACACAAGCCACCACTTCTCCTGGTCAAGACGGAAGCTGTTCGAGGCGAAGATGGACTGGAAGATGGGCTCGATTTCCTCGCGTGTGAAGTCCAGCCCCAGCTCATGGGTGAGGCGCGTGTTGAACGCGGCGTTGGAGCCGCCGCGCGACACGGGCCCGCTGCTTGAGGCGATGACCACGACGTCGGCTCCCTCCTCCACGGCCGACGCGGCGGTGACGAGCCCGCCCACGCCCGCGCCGATGACGAGGATCTCGCATTCGACGGTGTTCGTGATCTTGCTCTCGTCGATGGGCTCGGGCGGGATCTCGAAGTTCCATTTCGCGTTCTGGAACGTTTCGGCGTCGAGGATCAGCTCTCCCGACTCGGTCGTGGCGGCCCCTTTGGCCGCGTCGCTTTTGCCCTGCGGGGCGCATCCTGCCAGTCCAAGCGCTCCGGTGGCCGCTGCGGCGGCTCCCACGACGGTTGCCCCCTTGAGGAAGCTGCGGCGGTTCATGGGTGTTTCGATGCTCATGGTCCCTCCTTGGGTTCGTTCGGTGCCTTCCCCTGGCGGGATTGCTCCCGCGGGGCCTTTCGAGCATAGCGGCCGATCGCCGCTGCCGCATCACTCGCTTCGAGGGGCTTTTCGCTCAGCGAAAGCCACCGGCTGGGAATTGCTCTGAAAATCACTCGAAATGCGTTATTCGCCAGGTGCCGCCTTCTCCTCTATACTGGGAAAAGGAGCGCGCAGCGGGAGGGCTGCGCGAAAGGGCAGGGGAGGCATCATGCGAAACGGGATGCGCGAGCAGGAGCATGGCTTTGCGCTCGTCGGGCGGCCGACCGTGTTCGATGTCGGCATAGGGGTGCTGTACTTCTTCGCCTCGCATATGGTTATCCGCACCATGTACTATGTTGGCGTCGACCGCTCGCTTGCGGAGCTTTCGACGTTCTTCTTGATCGTCGTTTGCGCGCTCGCGCTCGCGCATCTTTTGGCGAAGCCGCTTCTGCGCGCTCGGCTGTTCATCGAATCGTCGTTCGGCGTGCCGGCCGTCAGCATGGTGGCGGCGGTTGGGGCTGCTCTTGCGCTTGTGTCGATGCTGCCCGTGGTGGGGGTGGGGCTGTTCTGGGCGTCGGGCGCGCTGCTGGGGCTTGCGTGCGGCTGGATGACCGTCATCTGGACGTCGACGATTCGCGCGTCGCACCCCGACCCCGATTCGTTCTTCATCGATCCGTCGCTCGCGGTGGCGGTCGCCGTCTATTTTCTGTTCCGATTGGTCAGCACGTTTTCGGACGCCGTGGCGCAAGGGTTTCTCCTGGCGCTTCCGCTTGCGGCCCTTGCGTGCATCGTTCGGGCCGGGCGGGACGAGGACGGCGCTGCCATCGTGGGCGAGCGGGCCCAGGCGCTCCAAGTGCTCGTTGTGGTGGCGGCGGTGTTCGCGGTGGGGTGCAGCGTGGTGGCGTTTTTGTCGGGTCGCGAGGACGGCGTGCTGTCTTCGGGGTTGAACTACATGGTGCTGTTCGAGGCGCTGGCGGTTTTGACCGTGATGTTTTGCAGCGGATCGATGGGTCGTTTCGCGCGGGAGGGGTCGGCTTTGGGCGCGCGGGGGACGGCGGCGCTCACGTTGTGCGTGTGCGTTGTGCCCCTGTTCTGCATCGGGCTTGTCATGGGAGGGGCGGGCATACCCGATCGCTCTCCCGACGCGTTGTGGGAGACGAGCGTGTGGGTGCTCATCGTCGCCATCTTCGCGTACGACATCCGCACGTCGCCCTATGCGGTGAAGGGGCTGGCGGTGGGCGTGATGTTCGAGGCGATGTGCGTGGGGCAGCTGGTCGTGCGCGCGGGGGGGGGGGGGGTGCCCGTTTTCGCCGTGCCTTGGTGTCGGCTTGACGCTGCTGTACTTTGCGAGCGTGTGCCGCCATGTTCTTGACGGGCCGCGGGTCGAGAAGGCGGGCTCGAAGAAGGGAGGGGTCGCGCGGGAGTCGGGCGCGACGAACGCGGGGGGTGCGGGGGAAATGCGCCCGTCGGCTTTGCGTGCAGGTGCGGAGGCGATGCATGCGTCGGGCGCGGTGGGGGAGGCGGCGAAAGGTGCGGCGCCGGGGGCAGCGGATGCTTCGGGCATGGCGGTAGGCGAGGGGCAAGCGCGGGGACTCTGGACGAGCGGGGCGCGCGGGGAGGCGTACGCGGAAGCGCATGGGGAGGCAGATGCGCAGACGCGCGGGGAAACGGATGCGGAGGTCGCGGCGGGATCGGGCGGCTCGGAGCGTCCGGGTGCTCTTCAGGAGGACGGTGTGCCCGCGGAGATCCTTGCATGCTGCCAGAAGCTTGCGCTTGAGAACGGGCTGACCCGGCGCGAAGCGGAGATCCTCGGCCTCATCGCCATGGGACGGAGCGCGAAGTACATCGCCGATGAGCTGCTTATCTCCTACAACACCACGAGGACGCACATCAGGCACGTCTACGAGAAGCTTAACATCCACGCGAAGCAAGAGCTGATCGACCTCGTGCTGTTCGGGTCGGGGATGCGGTGATGCCGAAGCGCCCTTCTCCTTGGACGAAAAGCTCCCGATCCGGGGATCCTGCTCGCTTTCGCGTGCGAATGCTCGGCCACCATCGGCGAATCTCCTGCTCGGTTTGCCCGCTTTCTTTTCCGGTTGAATCTTGGGACGCCGGTTCGGCGCGTTTTGTCCAAGCGCTCTGAGGTCTTCCGACAGCGGGAAGCCCTCGGACAGGCACGGATCGCGCTTTGTGCATAGATATCGCCCCCGCATGTCCCCGGAAAACGACCTCGCATGGGAATGTCTCTGGAAAAGCCCCGATCGCGATAATTCCAGGTGAAATCAAACGTTTCAAATCTATGCACAAAGCGCGATCCGTGCCAGTCCGAGGGCTTCTTTCTGTCGGGCCAGGATCGGTGCGAACTCGTATTCGCCATCGAGCCACGCTTTCCCTGTCCGGACGCTTCGGAATGCCTTTTGCCCCACGGGTAGGGCCTTCCGAAGCGCCGGCAGAGCCTCGCCCGGCGGGCCGACCCGGTCTTATCAATCCTGGCCCGACAGAGGGAAGAGCCGCTTTCTGTTGAACCTCTGTTGACACGAACCCGCGTTCGCTAAATTCCAATGACCACCTATCTGGCCAGGTGTTTCGGAGGGGTCCTCTCCGTCCGACGGGCGTGGTCCCTGTGGCATCGGCGGGGCCCGTTCGGCGGGCCGATCCGACCTCTGCCAACGGCGGTTTGGCGGAGGCGCGTCGAGTCTATGTTAAACCAAGATTGACACGAGCTCCTGTTCGCTAAACCTTGAGTCGGGCTTGCTCTGACCGGAGGTTCGGAGGGTTCCCGCCCGCCGTGCGGGCGGGGTCTTCTGCGGCGCCGGCGGGGCCTCGCCTGGCGGGCCGATCTGGCCTATATCAATTTTGGCTTAACAGAGACCGCGTCGATGCGATAGCACAAAATGACGGTTAAGAACGATTTTTCCACCCCCTGGAGGAACGTTTTCGGAGAAATGCCAGGTCGTGAAATTCGATCTTGTTGGAAAATCGTTCTTAACCGTCATTTTGTGCTAGACGCCTCTCCGACCGCTGTTGAACCAGGATAGGCAGAGGCCGGGTTGGATCGCGATGCACGGCCCGCTCTGTTGTCCCGGAGCGGAGGGGCCCGGCTCAGGATCCGGTGAGTGCGGACCCGCTCCGACGGCGGTTCGAGCCGAACCCCGTGTCAAGCTAGGATCGGCAGATGCCAGGTCGGTCTTCCAGGCGAGGCCCCGCCTGACGGGCGGGCAGCGGACGGGGGCTTCCGAGGCATCGGATCAGAATAAGCTCGGCTCGATACTTGGCGAATATGGGTTCGTGTCAATTCTGGTTTGACGGAGAGCCTCTCCGCTCTCTGTCAATTCTGGCTCGGCAGAGAGAAGTGCCGTTCGTGGCAGGAAATGACGGAAAACCGCGATTGCATACGTCGCGCTTCGGCCAAACGAAATCGTCCGAACAAACTGACCAGGGATTATGCAATGAGAGCCTTGTCGACGCCGATCCCTCGGCCCTTCCGAACGCAGTTTTCCGTCATTTCCCGCCATGAGGTTGGTCTGTCTCTGCCAAACCGTCGTTAGCGCAGAGGGATCGGCCCGCTGTGGCCGATCTTGACGAAGCTGCGGGGTTCCTTTCGCCCAGCGAGAGGCTTCCGAGTCGCCTGACCGCAAGGGGGCCGGCTTGAGATCAGGCGAATGCGAGTGCGCGTCGGCCTTGGTTTATGGCTTGGGGAAGCCCCGCCTCCTCTGTGTTGGAGCTGAGAGCGGTTTCTGGCAAGTTGAACCCCGGTGGGACGCTCTGTTTGGCGGGGCTTCGGCCAGGCGGGAGGTCCGGCCGGGCGGGGCTTCGGCCTGGCGGGAGGTCCGGCTTAGCGGGGGCTTCGGCCTGGCTTAGCGGGGCGTGCAGGGACGTCCGTCGGGTTGAGCGCCAGTCCGAGCCTGACGGCGCTCGGCTCGATGGGGAACCCGGCTCGGCGGGAGGGTCCGGCGCGCCTGGCGAACCCGGTATCGCTCCGGGTTCGCCAGGCGAGGGGAAGCGCCGGAGGGGTGGCGCTACCCGAGGAACGCTCCCACGGACTTTCCGCACTCGCGGCCCAAGGTGATGGCCATGCCGAGGCTCACGCCGGGGATGGGGGTGATGTAGTCGTAGCCGAAACGGCGGCCGCAGTCGTTGCCGGACACGTAGAGGCCGGGGATGGGCTCGAAGTTCTCGTCGAGCGCGTTCTGCTCGCCGTCGGTGATGATGCCGCCGCAGGTGACCATCGTCTCGCCGAGCACGGGATCGAACGTGCAGGCGAAGAACGGCGGCTCCTTAACGGGGAACAGCACCCGGGCGTCGCGTCCGAACTGCTGGTCGGCGCCCGCCTCGCAGTAGGCGTTGTAGTCTTCGATGGTCTTGACGAAGTTCGTGACCGCCTCGCCTTCAAGGCCCATCTGCGCGGCCAGGCCTTCGAGCGTGTCGTCGGCGATGAACTCGACCGTGGTCTGAGGCCCGCCGCCGCCCGGGCCGCCCTCGCCCTCGGCCTGCTCGGGCTCCTCGTAGGTGCCCTGGTACTTGGCGTAGGCGGTGTCGAGCGACTCCTGCAGCGCGGCGATGTTCTCCTCGGTGGCGCTGAACCCGGCGTGCTGGGGGATGGTGTACTGGCGGTATTCGGGGAAGTTCGCGTCGCACACGGCGAACTTCGTCTTGCGGGTCTTGTACACGGTGGCCAGGCCGCGCTGCTCGGACGTGGGATAGAACTCGTTGCAGAAGCGCTTGCCGTGCTCGTCGATCCACACGGCTTGGGGCAGGCAGTTCATCTTGCCGGGCACCGAGAGGCCCTTCATGTTCATGCCGGGGATGGGGCACGTCTCGAGGTGCGCGCCAGCCCAGTAGGCCATCTGGATGCCGCGGCCGTCGTTGGCCGACATGGACGTAAGCTGTTCTTCGCCGACGAGCGCGCCGGCCATGTCGGGGATGAGGTCGGCCAGCATCTCGGGGTTGCCGCCGAAGCCGCCGCATGCGATGACCACGGCTCGGCACGTGAACTTGATGTTGCCGTCGGCGTTTGCGGCAACAAGCCCCGCCACCTGGCCGTCGTCCATGACGACGTAGAGCGCCTCGGTGCCGAACAAAAACTCCGCGCCGTTCGCTTTCGCCACCTCGCGGTTATAGCCGTGGATCTTCGTCTGGTTGCACTCTCCGTAGAAGCTGCACACGCTCGGCCAGAACTTCACCCCGCCCAGCTCGTCAAGCTGGTGCTCGGTCTTGGGGAAGAAGGCCGTCGTCATGGTGGCGAAGTCCTCTTCGGTCAGCTCGGACAGGTACCAGTCCATGTTCGCGCCCGAGTTCTGCGCGTACTTCATGACCAGCTCTTGGTTCGGATAGTTGCCCGTGATGAGCATCCAGTTCTGATAGAACTCGACGGGGTCGATCTCGGGCACCCCGCGTTCCTTGAGGATGGAGGCGTTGAGCGTGCCGGCCTCGTTGCCCACGGTCGCGTACGTCTCTTCGGGCTGCTTCTCCACGAGAACGACCCGGTAGCCCTCTTCGGCGAGTTCGCGGCAAGCGGTGATGCCGGCGAACCCGTGGCCGCACACCACGACGTCGCAGTCGATCTCCTGGGCGAACTCGGTGATCTCCTCGGGCGGGGTCTTCCAGCTCGATTCCGACGCGCCGCCCGAGGCGTTTTCGCCCGACGCGTCCGTGCTCGTGCTCGACTGGGGCGCGCAGCCCGCGAGTCCCGCGCCCGCCGCCACGGCGGCGGTGGCTCCCAGGCCGAGGAACGCGCGACGGGACAGTCCTGCTCGTGTGCTCATGTTTTCCTCCCTTGCTCCTTGTCTTCTGCGGATTCGGCTCCGCGTGCTTCGGCGCGCCGTGCGCATGCGCTGTGCGGTGCTTGCGCGAACGCCCGTGTTCCGTTGGGCGCGCATGCTGCGGATGGCGAGTGCGCCGTGCCGCTCGTTTTCGCGCGAGCGGTGCTTTGATCATAGGCGCGTCGCGCCGGCTGCGGAATCGTCGCGATGGGGTAATGCGCCCATTTCGGCCCTCGCGGATTTGGGGGAGCCTTGCCATCTGCGACGATGAAGGGCGCTCGGAGCGCTCGGCGGCGTGTTGCTTCCGAGGGCGCGCGGATGCGGCTTTGCCGGCTTGAGGCACGGGTGCAAGGGGGTGGCGAAGCGGCGCGATCGCGGGTGGGGGAGAAACGCGCCGCTCTCGGTCGGAGAGGGGGCGAGGCGCGCCCGTCGCGTATTGCGCGCCGTCGCAGCCGGCTTGTCCGCCGAATCCCCCTTGCGCCCATGAGGCGATGCGGCGCGTTCGGGATGCGCGCGTTCTCCATGCGCCGGGTGATTCCTCTGCGTCGAGTCGGCTCGGACGGCGGTTGATTCGGGGGAGGGGGTCGGGGTGCGAGGACAGATGCGGGCGGGCGCGCAAAGGGGAGGGTTTCGGTTATACTTTCCCACGATGGATCCGCGCGAGCGAAAGGAGGGGCCGATGCGCGTCGCACGGGAGTTCAGATTGGAGTCGCTGCTGTTCGTGGCGTTCTTCTCGACGCTGCCGCTCTATTCGCCGAACCTCGTCATGTTCAACGACCTGTTTCCCGCATCGGGTGCGGTCATGCCGTGGTTCGTGAACGCGATGATGGCGGCTGCGGTGGCGATGGGCCTGCTCGTCGCCGTGCTGTCGCTCAGGCGCGGCGGGGCCGCCTTCGTGGGGCTGCCGGTCGTCGCGGCGGCCACGGCGTGCTATGTGGGCGGGTTCGTGCTGTTCGCCCTCGCTCTTGCGGTGCCAAGCTTCGCAGTGGGCTCCGTCGCCGTCGCCGCGGGCCTTGCCGTCGCCGTGGGCGTGGTGCCGTTGTGCTTGGCGTGGGGCACGTACTTCTCGGCGCTCGACATGCGCCAAGCGCTCTTCTCCCTTGCCGTGCTGATCGGCATGGGCTCGCTGGTGGAGCTGTTGCTTTCCGCCGTGTCGATGCAGGTGGGGCTTGTGGCGTTCGGGTTGCTGCTTGCGCTGGGCGTGGTGCTGCCGCTTTGGAAGGCGTCGCACGGCGAGCTTGCCTGCGCGGTGCGCGACGCGATGGAGGGCGAAGCGCCCGTGCCCGATCCGCTCGCTTCGGAGCTGGTTGCGCCCGTCGGCGGCGCGGCCGATCTGCTGGCGAACGTCAGGCGCATGGCTTCGGTCCTGGCCATGCCGTTTGTCGGGCTGCTCGTGTTCGGCTTTCTCATGGGCGTGCGCAAGTTCATGCTGTTCGACCTCATCTACGTCGAGGCGCTTGGCGGCATCGTGGCGGCCGGCGTCGTGCTGCCGCTCAGCGTGGTGGGGACGCGCCATCCGCTGCTGCCCTTCGTCTATCAGGTGCTTCTTCCGCTGTTCGCGCTCGCGCTCGTCGTGCTCAACAGCTTTCCGGTGGGCACGGGGCCGCAGTGGCTTGCGGCTTCGGTGTCGTACGTGTTCTACGGCGTCATCGGCATTTTGGCGCTGGCCAGCCTCTGCGCCATGGCGCACGCGCGCGAGTTCTCGCCTCCCCTCATCTACGGGCTCACCGTGGCCGCGTTCGCGCTCGTGTCTTTGGCGGGCATCTGGTGCGGCTCGCTGCCGCTGTTCGCGTACCAGCAGGGCGGTCCGGTGCTGCTCGTGCTGAGCACGGCGTACTTCGCACTGCTCGTGGGGGTGCCGCTCGTGGCGGCATGGCGCCGCGAGATCGCTTTGCCGGCCGACGGCGCTTGCGCGCCCGTCGAGGGTGCCGGCGTGCTGCAGGAGCGTTGCGAACGCCTGTCGCGCGAGGGCGGTCTGTCGCCGCGCGAATCGGAGATCCTCGTGTACCTTGGCCGCGGCCATGGTATCGTGTATGTGGCGAAGACGCTCGTCATCTCCGAGAGCACCGTGCGCACGCACGTGAAGAGCATCTACCGCAAGCTGGGCGTTTCGTCGCGCGAAGAGCTGCTTCAGCGCGTCGATGAGGGCTGACGCTCTTATCGCGCCTTTTGCCCCGGCCCTGTTTCTTGCTCTGGTGGCGCGGCTTCGCGTTTCCTGTCGGCGCTTTGGCTCTTCCGTCCGCTCCTTCCGACGCCGCTCCTCTCTGCGCTTCTTCCCTCGGTTCTTACCTCTTGCCTTTGCGCCTCCTTCCGCGGCCTTCGCTTCTGCTGTTTCGCGCGTAGTTTGCATGAAGCGAGAGGGCTTGTTTTCCCTTGTCGGATCACATGCAGTACAATGAAGGAGTTTGGGCAGCTTCCTTTCGGCGTACGCGCTGCGGGAGGGACATCGTTGAGGAGCAAGGAACCACTGATGACGGACTTCATGAACGAGTACTGCATGCACACCGCCACGTGCGGCGAGCTGCGCAAGGCCGACGTGGGGCGCGAGGTCGTGCTCACGGGCTGGGCGTGGCACAACCGCGACCACGGCGGCCTCATCTTCGTCGACCTGCGCGACCGCACGGGATATACGCAGGTGGTCGTCGATCCCGATTGCGTGAGCGCCGAGGACTTCGACATAGCCGAGCACTTGGGACGCGAGTACGTGCTGAAGATCGCGGGCACGGTGCGCGAGCGCGGCGCGGAAGCCGTGAACCCGAACATGGCCACGGGCGAGATCGAGGTGCTGGCGACGTCGGTGGAGGTCCTTAACACGAGCGTGACGCCGCCTTTCGCCATTGAGGACGGCATCGAGACGGACGAGACCACCCGCATGAAATGGCGCTACCTCGACCTGCGCCGTCCCGAGATGTACCGGTCGCTGCACCTGCGCCACAAAGTGGCCCAGGCCATGCGCAAGGTGCTCAACGAGCACGGCTTCCTCGAGGTGGAAACGCCGATCCTCGCGAACTCCACGCCCGAAGGCGCGCGCGACTACATCGTGCCGAGCCGTCCGAATCCGGGCAAGTTCTACGCGCTGCCGCAAAGCCCGCAGCAGTTCAAGCAGACGCTTATGATGGGCGGCATCGAACGCTACTACCAGATCGCCAAGTGCTTCCGCGACGAAGACCTGCGCGCCGACCGCCAGCCCGAGTTCACGCAGCTCGACGTGGAGATGAGCTTCGTCGAGCAGGAGGACATCCTGGGCCTGACCGAGGCCGTCATGGCCGAGGTGCTGGCGGCTGCGGGGGTGGAGCACGAGTTCCCGCTGCCGCGCATGTCCTACGCAGAGGCGATGGAGCGCTTCGGCTGCGACCGCCCCGACACGCGCTTCGGCATGGAGCTGGTGGACCTCACCGACATCGTGAAGGACACGGGCTTCAAGGTGTTCTCGAGCGTGGCGGCCTCCGGCGGCGTCGTGAAGGCCATCAACGCGAAGGGCGCGGGCGACTGGAGCCGCGGCGAGGTGGAGAAGCTGGCGGACATCGCGGCCGAGAACGGCGCGAAGGGCATGGCGTGGGTGGCCTTCACCACCGACGGGCAGGAGAAGAGCCCCATCAAGAAGTTCTTCACCGACGAGGAGTGGACGGCGCTCAAGCAGGCCATGGACGTGGAGCCGGGCGACCTTGTCCTGTTCGCCGCCGACACGTATGCGGTGGCGAGCGCGGTGCTCTCCGCGTTGCGTCTGCGCATGGCCGAATTGCTGAACGTGCCGCGCGAGGGCCATAGCTTGCTGTGGATCGTCGACTTCCCCATGTTCAAGTACGACGACGAGGAGAAGAAGTACGCTGCCGAGCACCATCCCTTCACGCAGGTGCGCAAGGAGGATCTCGACAAGATCGAGGACGACCCGCTCGCGTGCGGCAGCTATTCCCATGACCTGGTCATGGACGGCTACGAGGCGGGCGGCGGCTCCCTTCGTATCCACAGCGCCGAGCTGCAGCGCCGCGTGCTGCGCAGGCTGGGGCTTTCCGACGAGGAGATCGACGACAAGTTCGGCCACCTCATCCGGGCGCTCGAGTTGGGCGCTCCTCCGCATGGCGGGATTGCGCTTGGCCTCGACCGCATCGTCATGCTGCTGGCCGGCAAGTCGTCCATCCGCGACGTCATCGCGTTCCCGAAGACGAGTTCGGCGAGCGATCCGATGACGGGGGCGCCGAGCGCGGTGACGGCCCGCCAGCTCAAAGAAGTGAGCCTGCGCACGCTGTAGCCGCAAGGGCGAAGGCGCGAACGAGGCGAATCGAAGCGCGAAGGCCCGCCCTGTCCGGCGGGCCTTCGCGTTAAGCGGGGATGAGAGAGGAGCGGAGGATGGAAAAGGCCGTGCGGTTCGAGGGGAAGGTCGACCGGGGATGGCTCGTTGCTGGGGCGCTCGTGGCGCTGCTTTGCGCGGTGAGTTTCATTCCGACGTTCGTGTTCGTAACGCGCGGGGGTGATTCCGACTGGCTTGTGTTCGCCATTGTTGGTGGGGCATGTGCGGCTGTGCTGATTGCACTTGAGGCGTTCCTTTTGGCACCGTTCTGGCGCAGCTATATCGAGCTGCGCGACGAAGGCATGCTCGTGGCGTTCGGGGTGCGCACGCGCGCGCTCGACTACCGCTTCGTGACCGGGGTGCGTCCGAAGCGAGACGCCCTCATCACGGGAGGCTGGGCCGGCTCGCTGCAGGGCGTCATGGTGGAGAACGACGTGGAGGACTTCATGGTGTCGGTGCGGGACGAAGGCCGGTTCGTTTCGGAGCTGGCGCGCCGCTGCCCGCGCATCGCCCGGTAGGCGCTCGCTGCAGCCGACGTGCGGGCGACTGGCGCTTGCGATGGACGACGGGTTGCCGTCGCCGGGTCGTCGTCGCGGCGCTCTTTCGGGCGGGTGCTCGTCCCGGTCGCGCGTCAGGCGGCGGGCTTTCCCGTCTCCGTGGTCGCTTCGGCGAAGGGGCGCTCGCGTCCGATGCGCTCGAACTTGCGCTTGTCGGTGTCGGCCATGCCCTGGCCGGGATCCTGGCGCTTCTCGTGCTGCGGATCGCTCGGATCGGTCCAAAGGCGCTCGGCTGTCGGTGTCCATTCGGCGATGGAGCGCCCGCACTTGTCGCAGAGCGCGCGTGCGCCCTCTTGCTTGTGCAGGTCGGTCGACTTCGCGCCCGTCGCCTCCACCATGTCGGCCAGAACGCCCTCGTTTTCCAGGATGGGGCAGGGGCGCAGCAGGTTGTCGTTGAACGGCTGGCCTTCGTAGTAGGCCATGAAGAGGGGCGAGCGCAGCGCGTCGAGCAGCGAGACCTCGCGGATGTTCGCGTTGGAGTAATGGGCGAACACGCACGGCTCCACGTCTCCCGCCGCGTTGATGTGCAGGTAGCGCCGCCCGCCGGCGATGCAGCCGCCCACGAACTCGCCGTCGTTTTGAAAGTCGAGCGTGAACAGCGGCTTCTCCTCGCGCATGGCGCGGACGAAGCGGTACAGGCGCTCGCGCTGGTCGGCGCGCACCATCAGCTCCGTCGGGGCGTCCGCGCCGACGGGCAGGTAGGTGAATATCCAGCAGAACAGAACGCCCTGGTCGATCATCCAATCGAAGAACTCTTCAGAGGCGATGGACTCGGCGTTGGCGCTGGTGTAGCAGCAGGAGACGCCGAAGGGCAAACCGTGGCGCTTGAGCAGCCGCATGGCGCGGCTGACCTGGGCGTAGGTGCCGGCGCCTCGGCGCGCGTCGGTGGCCTCCTCGAAGCCCTCCACGCTGATGGCGGGGATGAAGTTCGCCACGCGCAGCATGTCGCGGCAGAACTCCTCGTCGATGAGCGTGGCGTTCGTGAACGAGAGGAACGTGCAGTCGGGGTGCGCCTCGCACAGCTTGACGAGATCGCGTTTGCGCACGAGCGGCTCTCCACCCGTGTAGATGTAGACGTATGTGCCCAGTTCCGTGCCTTGACGGATGATGGAGTCCAGCTCGTCGTAGGAGAGGTTCTGCTTGTGGCCGTACTCGGCGGCCCAGCAGCCGGTGCAGCGCAGGTTGCAGGCGCTCGTGGGATCCATGAGGATGGCCCAGGGGATGTTGCAGCGGTGCTTCTCGCGCATGGCCTCCTGCTTCGGCCAGGCCATGAGGTTGCCGTCGATGAGAAACGTCTTCACCAGGCGGTCGCGCACGGCGGGGTTCGTGTCCTCGAGCGCGCGCATGATGAGCTGGTACCAGTTGTTCTTCTGGTCGATGGCGGTGCGGAAGGCGCTGCGCTGGCTGGGGAACAGGTTGGCCGGTGCCACCTTGTCGAGCAGATCCATGATTTTGACGGCGTTGGGCTCGGGGTCGGCGAGGAAGTAGTCGAGGGCTTTCTCGAACGCGGCGCGCTTTATCCGGTCGGTTGGTTTCATCGTCTGCCTCTTTTCCGTGCGGTGCTTAGACGCGTCTCTCCGCTGGGTCTTTTTCGGATTCGTTCATGATATGTTGAAGCGGGAGGGCGGTTCCCTTTGGGTGCGGAACCGTTGCTTATGCCACGGAACTGAAACGTTCGGGGGCGTTTCGTGCATGGCGGGGAAGAGAGAGCCGTGCGCGTCCGACTGGCGACTGGCGGCTCTCGCGCAAAGGATCCTATTCACGGGGCGTTCCCTTCTTGCCGCTTCAGTCGCTTTCTCCTCTATAATCTTTTGCGGACACCCCTCGCGGAAGAAAGTCTTTGGCGGTCGGCTTGGGACAAGGAGGAAAGCATGGCGGTTGGGGTTTTGAGCGACGATGGTGAGCAGTCGCTGCGAGCCGAGATCGTTCTTTATCAAGCCGATGGGGCGAACGTGCCCGTATCGGTTCGCTATATGAACGACACGATGTGGCTCACCCAGAGGGAGATGGGGGAGTTGTTCGGTGTCGACCGGACGGTTGTCTCCAAGCACCTGAAGAATATATTTGATACGGGTGAGCTTGACGAAGAGGGTACATGTGCAAAAATTGCACATGTTGGTTCATCAGGCAGGATGTACCATACGGTTATCTATAACCTCGATGCGATCATTGCGGTGGGCTATCGCGTGAACTCCCTGAAAGCGACGCGTTTTCGCCAATGGGCCACGGCCACGCTCAAAGAATACATCGTGAAGGGCTACGTCCTGAACGACGACATGCTCAAGAACGGAGCGCCGTTCGGCAAAGATTACTTCGATGAGCTTATCGTGCGGATTCGGGATATCCGCGCAAGCGAGCGGCGCGTCTACCAAAAGATCACGGACATCTTCCAAGAGTGCAGCTTCGACTACGACAAAAACAGCGAGACGGCGCGCAGGTTCTACGCGACGGTGCAGAACAAGCTGCATTACGCGATAACCGGCCACACCGCCGCCGAGATCATCGCGGAGCGCTCGGATGCCGGCAAGCCGAGCATGGGCTTGACTTCATGGAAAGGCGCGCCCGAGGGGCCGATCCACTCATCGGATGTCACGGTGGCGAAAAACTATCTGACGTACGATGAGGTGGAAACTTTGAACCGTCTCGTCACCATGTTCTTGGATGACGCGGAGCTGCGCGCGAGGGATCGGGTTCTGACGAGCATGGAGGATTGCGAACGGGCGCTCGATCAGTTTCTACGCTACAATCGGCGCGAAGTACTTCCCCATAAAGGAGAGAGAACGAAGCGGCAAGCCGACGAAAAGGCGCTGCGCGAATTCGCCGAATTCCGCAAGATCCAAGATCGCACGTACGAGAACGACTTCGAGAAGGAGATCAAGAGGATCCAAGGGTCGAAGGGCTGAGGGAAAAGGGTCGTGAGTGTTCCTTCCGCGTGGCCTTCCCTTCCCGCCCGTCCCGTCCCCTGCATATGTGGTTTTGGTTGCTCGTGGGGGCAGGGGCGGCTTGCGAGGGCGGCATCGTATATACTTCTGCCTTGCATGAATCGGAGCACCTCGAATGGGCTGGGGCGGCGCCAAGTTCCGAACCTGGTCAGGTCCGGGAGGAAGCAGCCATAAGGGACCGCTGACGAGCGCCCCCGCCTATTCGAGGTGCTTTGATGTTGCGGCCCGTCGAGCGCGGGCGTTGTCGAGTCGGTATGTGCATACGCGAAAGGCGCACATGGATATCATCGATTTCTTCGTCAACTTGCTGTCCGACCCGCGGGGGGCCATCGCCGGGTGGATCGCCACGCTCGGCGCGGGCGCATACCTGCCTATCTTTCTCATTGTGTTCGTGGAGACGGGCGTGGTCATCATGCCGTTTCTTCCGGGCGATTCGCTCCTGTTCACTGCGGGCATCTTCGCGGCCGATGACGGTGGGCTTACCTTGACGGCGCTGCTACCGGTGGTGTGGGCGGCCGCCATCCTCGGCGACACGTGCAACTACTGGATCGGGCGCGAGTTCGGCAAGCGCATCATCGACTCGGGCAAGGTGAAGGCGATGACTCCCGAGCGCATCGAGAAGACCGAGGGGCTTATCAACAAGTACGGCCCGCTCGCCATCTTCCTCGGGCGGTTCTTCCCGTTCATTCGCACGTTCGTTCCGTTCTTCGCCGGATTCGGACACATGCACTATCGCAAGTTCCTTGCGTTCAACGTGCTCGGCGCGCTTGTGTGGTCGACTGTCTTCATCCTGCTGGGCTACTTCTTCGGCGGCATCCCGTTCGTGCAGGAGCATTTCGAGTTCGTCATCGTGGGGATCGTGGTGATCTCGCTCATTCCCGCCATCGCTGGCGCAGTGAAAGCGAAGATGGGGATGGTGCGGACGAAGCGAGCCGGGGAAAGCGGCGACGTCGAGTAGCGCGCTCGCGTTGTCGCACGTGGGCGACGCGCTTCGCGGGGCGGTCGTCTGCGACATGCGCAAGGGGGCGGCGTAGGCGGTGTCGTGCGTTGCGCGCTGTCGGCCATGGCGAGCGAGGCGGCGTTCGGCTGTCGTGTTAGTATCTGTCTTTGTCGTGCGCTGCGGCGCATTTGGCGGCCCCTTCCTTCATCTCCGTTCGTCTTTTCGCGGGCGGGAGGAATGGGCGTAGACGTGCCGTTCGCGGGCGTGCTGCTGATGCTGTGTGGTTGGCCGCGCTGCGTGCCGACCGATGCGGTTGCCGATATAATGGAGGGGAACTGACGAATCGGATTGCGACGCCCGCCGTCCGGCAGCATGCGCGTGGAGGATGACGTTCCCATGTCGGAAGCACTGTATAGGAAATACCGACCGCAGATCTTCGAGGACGTGGTCGGCCAAGAGCATATCGAGCGCACCATCAAAAACGCCATCGAGCAGGACAAGGTGAGCCACGCCTACCTGTTCACCGGCCCGCGCGGCACGGGCAAGACCACGACGGCGCGTTTGCTGGCCAAGGCGCTTTTGTGCGAGCACGGCCCCACGCCCGAGCCCGATGGCACCTGCGACGACTGCGTGATGATCGCCAACGGCGAGCACCCCGACGTCTACGAGTTGGACGCCGCGAGCCGCACCGGTGTGGAGAACGTGCGCGAGGAGATCATCGGCCGCGTGCAGTTCGCCCCCACGCGCGGCCGTTACAAGATCTACATCATCGACGAGGTGCACATGCTGTCCACAGCGGCGTTCAACGCGCTGCTGAAGACGCTCGAGGAGCCGCCGAGCCACGTGGTGTTCATCCTCGCCACCACCGATCCGCAAAAGGTGCCCGAGACGATCCACTCGCGCTGCCAGCGCTTCGACTTCCGGCGCATCTCGCAGGAGGCGCTTGTGTCGCGCTTGGGCGCGGTGTGCGTGTCGGAAGGCGTGGAGTTCGAGGGCGAGGCGCTCGACCTCATCGCGCATCGGGCCGAAGGCGGCATGCGCAACGCGCTCACCTCGCTCGAACAGCTCATCGCGTTCGGCGAGGGCAGGGTGACGCTCGAAGTGGCCGAGCGCATGCTCGGCGGGGTGGACACGAACGACCTTGCTGAGATCGTGCGGGCCATCGGCACGCGCGACGTGGCCGCGTGCTTCCGCTGGACGGCGGAGTTCGTGGAGACGGGCGCCGACCTTGCGCAGTTCACGCGCGATCTGGCCGAGCATGCGCGGAACCTGTACGTGATGGCGCTGGTTGGCACCGATGTGCCGCTTGAGGTGAGCGATGCCGTGCGTCGCGAGCTGGCAAGCGAGCTGCCGCTGTTCGGTCCCGACCGCTTGGCGCGCCTGCTGGGCGTGTTGGGGGACCTGTCGGCTGAGCTGAAGACATCCACGAACCCGCGCCTGTCGTTCGAGATCGCGCTCACGCGCATGGTGCGGCCCGATTCCGACCTCACGCTCGAGGCGCTGGCCGAGCGCGTGGAGGCTTTGGAGAGCGGCTATTCGGCGGTCGCTCACGTGACGAGCGCGCCTGTCGGTGCGTGTGCGGGTGCTTCGGGCGGCGGGTCTGCGCAAGGCGGCGAGGGCGTTTCGCGGCGGGAGGCTGAAAGCGCAGCGCCGCCGTCTCCTTCCGTGCCGCCGACGGCGCCTTCCTTCCATGCGTCGGTGGAGGGGTGCGGCGAGGGCGGGGCGTCCGCGCCGACGCAAGCGGTCGATCATGCGCGAACCTCTGAGCCGATGGCCGGAGAGGGGGGATTGCCGACTGGCGCACGCGGATCGGCGGTGGTCGCCGAAAGCATGCCGCCGTCCTCCGTGGCGAAAGGGCACGGGGGCGGTTCGTTTGCGGCCGTGCACGTCGAATCGGCGTCGGGGGCGGCGATGCCCCATCCTGTTTCGCGCGACGAGGCGCACATGCAGGCGGGAGCTCAGGCAGAGGCGCAGGAGTCGGGCCGCGTTTCGGCTTCCGCTTCGGCACCGGCTCCAGCTCCAACTCCAGCTGCGTCTGCGTCCATGGCCGCGTCTGCCGAAGGGGGCGCGCCTTCGCCGGCGCTTGCCGCCAGCTTCCAAAACCCCGCCTCCCTCCAGCGCGTGTGGCAGGCGACGCTTGCGACGCTCAAGAAGAACAAGGCCGCGTACGGCGTGCTGTTCCTCAACACGAAGGCCGCCTACGATGCGGGCAAGGGCTTGCTGCGCATCGATTTTCCCGCAGAGAACGCGTTTGCGTTCAAGGCGGTGCAGAAGCCCGAGGTGCGCGAGGCGGTGAGCCAGGCGCTTGCCCAGGCATGCGGGGAGGCCGTGTCGTTCGCGTACGCCCAAGGCGGGGCGGTGTCCGCTCCTGCGGTGGCGCCCGCCGCCTCCGTGCCGACGCCTTCGGCCCCTGTCGCTGCGCCAGCGGCGGCTTCTGCCCCTGCGGCTCCGGTTGTGCCCGCCGCTTCCGCGCCGGTTCCCACTCCTGCGGTGGCCCCCGTCGCCGCTCCCGCGCCGGTTTCCACCCCGGCGCCAGCTTCCGTGTCGGTTCCGGCCCCTGTGGCGGCTCCCGTCTCCGCTCCGGCTCCGGCCCCCGCGCCGGTTTCCGCTCCCGCGCCGGCTGCTGCACCGGTGCCGCCCGTATCGGCTCCCGCGCCGACGGCGCCCGCATACGACATCCCGCCCTACGAGGACGAGGTGGTCCCCTACGACGACTACCTGCCTCCCGAGGCCGAAGAGGACGCGATGCCGCCTATGCCGCCGGTGCCGCCCGAGGCTCCGAAGGGCGCGACGCCTCCCGCTTCTGCGTCGGCGTCCGGCCCTTCCTTTGCGGCGGCTCCCGCGTCTTCCGACGCGCGCACGTCGGCCACGCCGACCGCGGCGTCGGGCGCGCAGACGCCTGACGAGCTGCAGGCCGTGCTCGAGGCGGGATTCGGCCAGGGCATCGTGGTCGAAGAAGTGAGGGAGTAGCGGTTCGGGCGGCCGAGTGGGTCAATCGCAATCGACGGATCAAACAAGAGAAGGAGAAGGAGCGTTTCCCATGGACATGAAGAAGATGATGAAGCAGGCTCAGCGTATGCAGGCCGAGCTTGCGAAGGCGCAAGAGGAGATCAAGGACCTCACGTTCGAGGCGACGGCTGGCGGCGGCATGGTGAAGGCGGTCGCCACGGGCGACATGGCCATTTCCAGCATCACCATCGATCCCGAGGCGGTCGATCCCGAGGACGTCGAGATGCTGCAGGACATGGTGGCGGCCGCGGTGAACGAGGCTCTGCGCGGCGTGTCCGACATGAGCGCCCAGCGCTTGAGCGCCGCCACGGGCGGCATGAGCATCCCCGGCCTGATGTAACCTGGAGCCTGAGGGAGATCGTCATGTACGCAGCGCCGTCCATCCAGAAGCTTCTCGACGAGTTGGAGCGTCTTCCCGGCATCGGCCCGAAGTCGGCTCAGCGGATAGCCTACTGGATTCTCAACGCCGACAAGGCGACGGCGCTGCGCCTTTCCGAGGCCATCGCGGAGGTGAAGGACCAGGTGCGCTTCTGCAGCCGGTGCTTCAACTACGCCGAGGACGAGCTGTGCGAGATATGCCGGTCGGCCAAGCGCGACGAGCGCACGATCTGCGTGGTCAGCGAGCCGCGCGACATCCCGCCCATCGAGCGCACCGCCGTCTACGACGGCGTGTACCATGTGCTGGGCGGCGCGCTCTCGCCTATGGAGGGCATCGGCCCCGATGATTTGCGCATCGTCGAGCTGATGAAGCGCCTGTCTTCCGGCGAGGTGACCGAGGTCGTGCTTGCCACGAACCCCAACGTCGAGGGAGAGACGACGGCTGCGTACCTCGCGCGCCTCATCAAGCCGCTCGGTATCCGCGTCACCCGCCCTGCAAGCGGTCTGCCCGTGGGTGGCGACCTCGAGTTCGCCGACGAGGTGACCCTCGGTCGCGCCATCGAAACCCGCCGCGAGGTGTAGGGGGGTGGAGGGGTGGAAGGCCCCGTGCGGCGCTCGCGCTAGCCTCTCGGATCGGCTTGCCTTTGCGACGCGGCGTAGCATCCCCGGCTCCTGTTTCTAGGGTTTGCGCACGAAATATGCCAGATTGCTACGCGCTTTTTCTCACGAAGGCGATTTCCTCTGCTCGTCAATCGCGAACAAGGGAAAGCCTCTCGTTTTCTCTGCGAAGCATGCTGAATGCGTTCCCGTTTTGGATTGAGCGAGGCAATCTAATGAATTTTGTGTACGGGGGATGCCGAAGTGCACATGCGTGTGCGCATGATGCTGGACGGTGGCAACCTGCGGCACGGAAGCTCAGGGATGCGCTGCTAGACGCTCGTCGTTCTTCTGCGGCTTTCGCGGCGTACTGCGGTCGAGAGGGCTGCTGCGCTTCTCGACAGCTGCTGGGGGCGCGAGACGCTTGCCGGGCTGAATGACCTTTGTTGGCATGCGGTATGCGGCGATAGGGCAGATGGGCGCTGCTCGCCGCGCTCCCTGCCCTGTCCTCTAACGCAAAAAACGGGACGTTGCCGTCCCGTGAGCAAGAAGAAGGGTCCTGCCCCCTCCAAAAAACAGGACCCTTTTCTTTACGAAAGGGTCAAGCTTGCGTAAAGCGAGACTCAGTATAGCATCGTCCTCCATGAAATATCAACATCTTTTTTCGGTGAGCTGCATGGGGTGACTGGCGACTCACGGTTCACGGGGCAGAGCGGTGCGGGGGTGCAAGGAGGGGGCAGGGGCGGGGAGGCGAGCGGACAAGTGAGCTGTGCGACGGTGGCGCAGGGGCGTGGCCTTCTCCTTCGTTCTTCACCCCTTCCGTCCTTCTCGGCGTGCTCGCGCACGTTGCGCTTGCTGCCCCGTCGCTCCGTCGTCTCGTCGCCCCGTCGCAGCGAGCGGCGGGGCGGCTTCTGCTATACTGAGCGCCGAACAGACGAGGGCGAGGTGCGCATGATCAACATCCCCAGTCCGGCCCTGTCCATCGTGGGTCGGCACAACTCAGGCAAGACGACGCTCATCGAACGGCTCATCGCGGAGCTCGTGCGCCGCGGGCACGACGTGGGCAGCGTGAAGCACCACAGCCACGTGGGCTTCGACATCGACATCCCCGGCAAGGACTCGTACCGCCATCGCGCGGCGGGTGCGAGCGAGACGGTGATCGCGGCCCCGGGGCAGATGGCGTGCGTCAAGACGGTGGAGGGCGAGTTGGAGTGCGCCGACATCGTTCGCGGCATGCCGGGGCACGACATCGTGGTGGTGGAGGGCTATCGCAAAAGCGGGCTGCCCACCATCGAGATCATGCGCGCGGGAAACGAGGCTGACGCGCGGGTGGCCGAGGTGTTCGCCGAGGGCGCGCGGCGCGGCTGGCCGCTGGGGACCGACTTCACGCAGTTCACGCGTGGGGCGGTGCCTCCGGCCGACGATGAGGCGCGCGAGGCGCTGCGGCGCGCCGAGGCCGATTCGCGCGGCGCGGCTGGCCGTGCGTCGGGCGAGCATTTCAAGACCCAGCATCCCGACCACGCCGACATCTCCAACAAGCTGCCCACCGCGAACACGGTGGCCGTGGTCACCGACATCGACGTCGCGTGTGAGGCGGCGGCGCTTTACGGCGTGCCGGCCTTCGGTTTCGACGACGTGGCGGGCCTTGCGGATTTCGTCGAGGAGCATTACGTGCGTCCGCGCGTGACGGTGGTCATCCAGGCCGGCGGCGAGAGCCGTCGCATGGGCCAGAGCAAGGCGACGGTGCCGTTTGCGGGCCGCCCCCTCATCTGCCGGATCGTCGAGCGCTTGGCCCCTGCGGCCGACGACTTGGTCATCACCACGAACGAACCCGAGAACCTGGCGTTTCTCCATGCCGAGTTCCCGCAGCTTCGCATCCAGCTCGTGCGCGACGTGTACGACGTGCGGGGGGCGCTGCCGGGGCTGTGCACCGCGCTCGAGTCCGCGCGCAACCCCTACGTGGCCGTCGTGGCCTGCGACATGGTGTTCGCGTCCGCATCGCTGGTGGTGGCCGAGGCGCTGGCCATGAACGAGTCCGGCGCCGACGTGGTGGTTCCGGTGAACAAGCACGGCTTCGAGCCCTTCCACGCGCTGTACCGTCGCGCCGGTTGCCTGCCGGCCGTTCGCGCGGCCATCGACCGGGGCGAGAAGCGCGCCCAGTCGTTTTTCGGCGAGGTGGAGGTGTTCGAGTTCACGCAGGATCGCGTGCTGGAGGCCGAGCCCATGGGAGGATGCTTCATCAACGCCAACACGCCCGAGGAGCTGCATGCCCTCGAGGAAGCGCTCCTCGAGAAGTAAGGGGGTCTTCGGATGCCGAATCTCATCGATCTCGTGGAAGTGGCCGAAGCGCTTGAGACGAAGGCGGTGTACCTCGCGTCCGACCGCTGCGTCGTGGTGCGCAACCGCCATGCGTCGTGCGCGAAATGCTCGGAGGCGTGCCCGGTTGACGCGGTGTTCGCCGCCGACAACGTGCTTTCCCTCGACGCCGAGGCGTGCGTGGCCTGTGGGGCCTGCACCACGGCGTGCCCCACCGAAGCGCTCATCCCCCTGCAGCCGCTCGACGACGACCTGGCGTCCGCGGTGGCCTCCGGCGTGGTGGCTGCCGGCGGCACAGCTGTGTTCGCGTGCGCGCGCATCGCGTCGAAGCACGTGGGCGATCCGACGAAGTACGCCGAGGTGCCGTGCCTTGCGCGCATGGAGGAGAGCGTGCTTCTGGGCTTGGCCGCGCGCGACGTGCGCGACATCGTGCTGGTGGACGGCACGTGCGCCACGTGCAAGTTCCGCGCGAACGTCCCCGGCATCGATGCGGTGGTGGCCTCGGCGAACGACCTCATCGCGGCGCAGGGCTCGGATATCCGCGTAAGGCGCGCGTCGGCGTTTCCCGAGAACGTGCTGCTGGAGGATCGGCGCACGCTTTTGGGCGAGTCGCGCCGCGGGTTCTTCGCGAGCGCGCGTTCGCGCGCCAAGGATGCGGCGGGCACGGCGGCCGAAGTGATGGTGTTCAAAAACGACGGTGCCGGAGCGCCGACGCTGCGCGATCGGCTGCGCATGTCGGATGCGGGCACGCTTCCCCAGTTCAACCCTCAAAGGCGCATGCGCGTGCTCGACGCGATGGACGCGATGGACGCGCTGGGCGCCTCTGTGGTGCCCGAGATCGACACGCGCCTGTTCGGCAGCGTGCGCATCGATGCCGAGCGCTGCTCGGCATGCGGTATGTGCACGGTGTTCTGCCCGACGGGCGCGCTGAGGAAAAGCGAGGTCGTGCCCGACGACGGCACGGGCAGCTACCTGGAGTTCTCGGCGGCCGATTGCGTGCAGTGCAACCTGTGCGCGGACGCGTGCCTTAAAAGCTGCCTCGAGGTGAGCTCGACGGTGAGCACCGAGGAGCTGTTCGATTTCGAGCCGCGGCTCATCCGCTTGCCCGACCCTCCGAAGCGCCCCGGCATCTTGGGCAGCCTCAAGCGGTAGGGGCGGCTCGGCGCCCGACGACGGACAAGGAGATCGCATGGGCTTTTCCCTCGAGACGAGCGTTTCTGCGCTCACGGTGTTCGTGCAGGGGCTTTTAAGCTTCTTCTCGCCGTGCGTGCTGCCGCTCATCCCGCTGTACGTGGGCTACCTTGCCGGCGGCACAGCGCAGGTGCGCGACGATGGCGCCATCGAGTATCCGCGTGCGAAGGTGCTCGTGAACACCGTGTTCTTCGTCGTCGGCGTGAGCTTCGCGTTCTTCTTGCTGGGCTTCGGGTTCACGGCGCTCGGCCAGTTCTTCACGGGCAGCCAGCGCGCGTTCTCGGTGGTGGCGGGCATCATCATGGCGCTGTTCGGCCTGTACATGCTGGGCGCGTTCGGCAAGGCGCGCGCGGTGGAGACCGAGCGGCGGCTGCCGTTTCGGCTTGACCGCTTCGCGATGAACCCGCTTGTGGCGCTCGTGCTGGGCTTCACGTTCAGCTTCGCGTGGACGCCGTGCGTGGGCCCGGTGCTGGCGAGCGTGCTGCTCATGGCGTCGTCGAGCGCCACGGCCGCGGCGGGGTATGCGCTCGTGGGCGTGTACACGCTCGGGTTCGTGCTGCCGTTTTTGGCCGTGGGCCTGTTCACGGGCGCGGTGCTGCGGTTCTTCCGCGCGCACGGCAACGTGGTGAAGTACACGGTGAAGGTGGGCGGCGCGCTGCTCATCGTCATGGGCGTCATGACCGTGACGGGGTGGATGAACGGCGTGACGAGCTATCTGTCGTCGTTCGGCGCGGCGCCGGCCGCGCAGGAGGAGGCGGCAGATGCGGACGCTGGCGGCAATGCTGCGGACGGCGGGGCCGCCGGGGGCGATGCGGGAGGCGCGGGCGCGTCGGGATCCGGCTCCGGTTCCGAAGGCGCGTCATCGGAGGCTGTGGCCGCGCCGTTGGCCGACCTTGCGCTCGTCGACCAAAACGGCGTCGAGCATCGGCTATCCGACTACCGCGGCAAGGCGGTGTTCCTCAACTTTTTCGCCACGTGGTGCGGCCCGTGCCAGCGCGAGACCCCCGACATCGAGGCGCTGTACGCCGAACGCGGCCGCAACGAGGGCGATCTCGTGGTGCTGGGCGTGGCCAACCCCAAAACCGACGAGCATCCGCGAAACAGCGACGTGAGCGAGTCCGAAGTGCGCGCGTTCATCGACGAAGAGGGCATCACGTATCCGGTGCTCATGGACACGACGGGCCAGCTGTTCGCCGCCTATGGCGTGAGCGCGTTTCCCACCACGTTCATGATCGACGCGGACGGCAACGTGTTCGGCTACGTGAGCGGCATGCTCACCGCCGACATGATGGAGAGCATCGTGGAGCAGACGCTGGCGGGTGAGCGGAAGTAGCGGGAGCGTTGAGCCCGCCGCGCGGTTTGCTGGCTTTGGCAGGGCGGGCCGCCTCGATGTGGATCGGTCTGCGCGCGGTTTGCGAGGCGCCGCGCAAAAGCGTGGCTGGCGAGAGGCGCGCGTGTTCCGCATGAAGCGGTGAGTTTTCTACGCCTCGCGTTTCGTGACAAAAGGCGTTTGGCGTTTTTTGCTTGAGAGGCGGCTTGTTCGGGCCCGTTGTCATAAGCCGTCGTTTGCCGCTTCGTCTGGAACGCTCGTCGGCGGCAGTGGGCCAAACGAGCGGCAAGAACAAATGTTTCACGTGAAACATTCGCTCACCGCCTGGGGAAACTCGGGCAGTGGTGCGTTTCGGGTGCTTTCTTCCACTTCGCATTCACGCTGTGCTTCACACGCCATGCTTCGCAAGAATTTCCCGCATCTGTTTACTTTACAGTGTAAAGAAAATGCGCTACTCTAAATTTACAGCGTAAAGTTATACGCATCCCGAGGGGTTCCGGGGGAGCCGTTCCGGGGAGGACCGCGAAAGAAGGAGGAGATCATGGGAGGAACCGACGTATCGCGCCGCTCGTTTCTTAAGGGCGTCGGTTTTGCCGGCTTGTCTGCAGGGGCGTTCGGCGCGTTCGGCGCAGCGGGCGTGGCGTTTGCCGACGATGCGTCTGCGGGCGAGGCGCAATCCGACATGTACCGCCGGCTTGCGTGCGACACGAACCTCGTGCCCGTCGCGAAGGCCGCATGTCCGGGTCCGCGCGGCCCGATCGGCTTTGAAGAGCGCGACATCGCCGCGAGCGAGATTGCGCGCACTGAAGAATTCGACATCGTCGTGGTGGGTGCCGGCATCGGCGGGCTTACGGCCAGCTTGAAGGCGGCCGAGGAGGGCGCGAAGGTCGTCTGCATCGAGAAGATGTCGAAGGGCCGCGGTTGCTTCGAGTGCTTCGGCGCCGTGAACGCGAAGTGCCAGGAGGGCACCGATATCGACAAGACGGCGCTGCTCGACGAGCTGTACCGCAGCGCGTACTGGCGCACTCGCCCCGAGCCGGCGCGCACCTACGTCGACCGTTCCGGCGAGGCGACCGACTTCTGGCAGGAGATGCTCGACAAAGGCGAGAGCGGCTTCGTCATCTCGAAGGTGGAGGAGGCCCCGTCCACGAACGGCATGCCAGCCACGACGCCGCTCATCGACACGGAGCTCGGCTTCTACGACAGCCCCTCTCTGCCGTCCGATGCGGATGTGCGCTCGGGTTACTCGGGCATCTACGTGTGTTTGGAGATGCAGGAGGTCGCGAAGACCTACGACAATCTTGATCTGCGCTTCAACACGCCGGGTGTGCAGCTTGTGCGCGAAGGCGGCAACGGACGCGTGACCGGCGTCATTGCCAAAAGCGGTGAAGAGTACATCCGGCTCGATGCTGCGAAGGGCGTCATTCTCGCCACGGGTGGTTACGACGCGAACCCCGAGCTCATGGAAGCCTGGACGCGTCCCGAGGACTACGCCACGTCGAGCTGGTGGAATCCCGGTTGGGGCACCACGGGCGACGGTCACCTCATGGGCATCAAGGTGGGCGCTCAGATGGACCCCTGTCCGCAGCCGGTCATGAACTTCCGCTGGGGCAACCCCGACTCGTTCTACGACGCGCGCACCTGGAACGCCATCTACTTCGCCATCATGGTGAACGGCGACGGCAAGCGTTTCGTGCGCGAGGACCTTCCGTTCCAGAGCGTGTCCAACGCGCAGAACGCCCAGCCCGGCTACGGAAAGAACTGCTGGCAGGTGTTCGACGAGACCATGTTCGAAGGCATGGAAGACGCCGTCGAGGAGTTCAAAGGCAAGGGCTGGCTGTTCGAGGGTTCCTCGCCCGAAGAGCTTGCGAAGGCGTGCGGCATCGACCCGCAAGGCCTTGCGGACACCATCGAGCGCTACAACGGCTTCTTCGAGCGCGGCGTCGACGAGGACTTCAACCGCGACCTTGCAGGCACCATTCCGTTTTCGGGCGCGCGTTTCTTCGCGCTGACCACGAACAGCTGCATTCTGGCCACGGTGGGCGGCTTGATGGTGGACGGAAGCTGCCGCGTGCTCGACACCGGCGACCAGGTCATCGAAGGTTTGTACGCCGTCGGGAACGCATCGGGTGGGTTCTTTGCGGGCAATTACCCGCGCCACATTCCCGGAACGTCCATCGGCCGCGCCGTCACGTTCGGCTACGTGGCCGCCGAGCACGCTGTGAAAGGAGCGTAACCCATGTTGAACGTCAAACGATCCACGCTCGGCGCCGTGTGTGCGGCGGCTCTTGCGCTGGGCCTTGCGATGGGGCTGGCGGCATGCGCGCCGAAAACCGCCGATTCCGTCAAAGGCTCGTCGTCGGGTTCCTCGGCCGCAACGTCCCAGGTGGCCGGCGACGGAACGGGCGCGTACGTGTCCGACGAGCAATGCCTGTCCTGTCACGGCGGCAGCTACGAGGCGCTTGCCGAGAAAACCGCCGACTACGGCGACAGCAATCCGCACGATTCCATTCACGGCGGCTACAGCTCCTGCGTGAACTGCCATGCGAAAGACAGGGAGATCACCGACAATCAGTGCATGCACTGCCACGACTGGCCGCATAACCCTGGGGCTTGAGGACGCGCCGTGCGCGACGCGTTTGCGCAGGCGTCCCGATCCCGTTCCTTTTGACGCGGGCGCTCCCGAGGCGCCCGCGTCGCGTTTGCGTTGATTTTCGTGTGAGGGGAGGAGCCGACCCGATGCGGCTTTCGGGTGCGCGTATACTGGCGGGCATGAAGCGAGCCGCCGCGAAGAAGGACGTCCTGAATGGAAAGCAAGCCGAAGCCCCCGACGAAACGATCGCTGACGAGGGGAGCCATCGTCGAAGCCGCCTACCGTATGATCGATAGGGAAGGCGTGCGCGCGTTCACGATGCGCGCGCTTGGTGCAGAGCTGGGAGTGTCGGCTATGGCGTTCTACGCGCATTTTTCGTCGCGCGAGGAGGTTCTTGCCGCAGTGCTCGAGCGTTTCATGGGGACTATGGACACCGATCCGGTTCCCGGTGAGCGTTGGGACGATACGATGCGGCGCACGATGACGTCAATCCATCGCGAGTTCTGCGCTCACCCCAACATGTACGACATCGATCTCGATCCAAGCGCGTCGTATCGCGGGTTGGCCGCGCATACGCGCAAGATCGTGGGGCTGCATCTTGCCCAGGGCATTCCCGAAGACGTGCTGACCAAAGCGTGGGCCATGATCGACGCGTTTTTGACGGGGTTCGACTCCAATGCCATCACGACGGAGCGGATGCGCCGCGCCATCTCGCCCGATGGCATTGACGACAACCTTCCCACATGGGAGCGGGTGGTGCGCACCGCCTATTCGGAGGAGTCGTTCCAAAACGGCATCGAGATGATCATCATGGGCGTACGGGGCCTTGCGGCGCCCGATCCGTGCGAGTGGCGCACTCCGAAATAGCGGGCGAATGGGCGGGTGGGCGTCGGGAAATCGCCGCGAAGATGGTCGTGCGGCGGGTGTCGGGGCCGCCCTGCTCCTGCGTCTGCGCTTGCGCCTATGCCTCCAGCAGGAAGCGCTCGACTTCGCGGTTGAAGGCTGCGGGGTTCTTGGCGGCGACGAAGTGGTCGCCGGGGACGAACGCAAGGCGCGCGTTCGGGATGCGCTCGGCGATGAGGCGGGTGTGGTCCTCGCGAATCATGTCGTTTTCCCCTGCAATGACGAGGGTGGGCGCGGTGAGTGCGGCCAACTCCTCGGGCGCGACGTTCGGGTCGTTCACCATGAGGCCCAGCATCTCGGCGTTCGCGAGGGCCTTCGCGCTGAGGCCGGCGAACAGGCGCGCCATGCGATAGCCCAGCTCGATGGGCGCCTGCACGGAGCGCTTCACGCCGCGGGTGTTCAGGTTCGCGCCGTTGAGGACGAGCTTTCCCACGCGCTCGGGGTGGGCGAGCGCGAACACGAGGGCGATGTTGCCGCCGTCGGAGAATCCGAGCAGGTGCGCGCGCTCGATGCCGCGCGCGTCCAAGAACGCCAGCAAGTCGCGGGCGAACTGCCGGATGGTGAAGGGAGCCTCCCCGCGCGGCGATTTTCCGTGGCCGCGCGTGTCGAGCGCCAGGACGCGGAAGCGCTGCGAGAAGTGCGCGATCTGGTGCG
>LHCFI01400__coassemble_1611_pt1 | contig 27940 bp, 20 predicted proteins | sample LHCFI01400__metabat2_low_PE_013 | metagenome-assembled genome bin LHCFI01400
ACGACGCCGATCTTCGCGCCGGGGTAGAACGACAGCGTCACGTCGTCGAGGATGATCTTGTCTCCATGCGCCTTGCGCGCCTGGTGCATTTGGTAGATGAACTCTGGCATGATGCTCCTTCTTGCCGCGGCCGCTGCCATCCGGGTGCGCCCGCATGCGAATCGAAACAGATGATCCGGCTATTTTACCAGGAAGCGCGCCGCAGCTGCATTGCGCTTCCCCACTTCCCGGCAAGCCTCCACCCCAGCCGCCTCCGCATCTCAGCGGTTCTCGATGCGGCCGATGTTCTTGAGGGCGATGTTGATAAGGCCGTTCGGAGCGCTTGAGAACTCGATGAAGTCGGGGTTCTCGCCGAGCTCGGCCGGAAACGTCACCTCGATGCCGGTGTCGGTGCGGATCTTGTGGCTTCTCGCCACGCGCTTGGCCACGGCGCGCTCCACCACCACGCGCTCGGGCACGGCCTTATCGGCAAGCGCCTCCTCGAAGCGCTTCTGCAAAGGCTCGTCCGCGAACACCTCCTCGCCGAGATCCCACGGGGCCAGCTCGTCGGACTCGTCGGCGTTGGCCGCGATGTACGCCTTCGCCTTCGACACCGCCACGGCCGCGTTGGCGCCGTACTCCTCGGCCACCTCTTCCACGATGCGGCACGCCGTGTCGAACATCTCTTTGCTCGACGCCTCGGTCGAGCATTGCAGAAGGCCGTCGGGGATGAGCCGGCGCTTCTCGCCGGCGATGGCGCGCTCCTTGTCGCAGAACAGCACGTCGAGCGATCTCGATTCGACGACGGCGAACGACGACACTTTCTGCGAGGGGTTCGGCAGGATGGCGTGATGGCGCGCCACGTCCACGCGCTGCGCGCCGTCCTCGCCGTAGCCCACCTCGTGCATGTAGGCTTGCCGGCTCTCCAAGAGCATGAGCGCGAAGTACCGCTTTCCGCGCGCCTCGTAGGCTGCCTCGGCCTCCTCGTCAGTCAGGGGTCGCACCGTGCTGTCGGGATCATCCTCGAAGTCCACCACGAGCAAATCGGTGGACACGGGCTTGTCCGCATGGCCCAGTTCTCCGACCAAGTACTCGGCGATCTGCACGGAGAGCCCCGCGAAGTCGCGCTCGCCGCGGAAGTAGGCGCGCAGCTCCTGCGCGAACAGGCTGTCCTCGGCGAACTCGCCGCGCTTGCTGTCGATGTTGCCGAGCGCCCTCTTCGCGTGGCCCGCCACGTAGCGCTTGGCATTCTTGCTGGTAAGGTCGAGCTCCTCTTGGGCGTACACGTTCACGCACGACACGAAGTCGAAGACGTGCAGGATGGCGTGGTTGATCTTCATGAAGGGCCTCTCGCGACGAAAACCGTGGACGATCAGGATAGCGAAAGCCCGCTCGCAAGCGGCGCGAAAGCCGGAAAAACACCGAACCTCCCCCGGCGCGCGCAACCGCAACCGCCGAGCGAGGCCTTCCGCATCTTTCCCTGATCGCCCGACGGAAGCGGCCTTCGACCTACTGCTATCATATATGCTATCAGATATGCTATACTTCTGAAAAGAATCGGAAGAAGGGGGCGATATGGGGTTGGCAACCGAGACGGTCCAGTTCAACACCCGCATGGAGCGCTCGCTCAAACAAGACGGCGACGCCGCGCTCAAAATCGCCGGCTACACCCCGTCGGAAGCGGTGCGGGCGCTGTGGCGCAAGGCGGCGAAGCGCGCCGAAAACCCTCGGGCCATCGTCGACCTCCTCGAGGACGGCCCCCTCCCCGCACGCCCGGACGCCGACGCGCGCGACCCTTCGAAGCTCGAAGCGCTGCGCCGCGGCCGACGGAATTGCGCTTCCGCGCTCGAACGCATGGGCGTCGATCGCAACGCGCTCCCCTCCTTCGCCTTCGACGCCTACGACGAGCTCATGGAAGGGTTCGCGCTCGAACGGCACGGGACGGGAGACGCCCTATGAAGGGAAAGCCGCCCGTCTTCCTCGTCGACACGAACGTGTGGCTCGACAACTACCTGGGTTTCCGTCCGAACCATCGCACATCGTGCGAGTTTCTCGACGAAGCGCTCGCGCAGGGCGCCGCGCTTTGCCATGCGGCGACCACGGCGAAGGACGTCCATTTATTCACGTGCAGCTTCCTCAAGAAGGCGGCGCGCGAAAGGGGCGAGGAGATCGACGAGGGCCTCGCCCTTGCGATAAGCAAGCTGGCCTGGGCGAACCTCGCCAATATGAACGAGGTGTCGACGCTCGTCGGGGTCGACCTTTCCGATTTCTGGCTGGCGAGCAAGCTGAGCGCGTTCAACGGGGACATCGAGGACAACCTCGTCATGGCGTGCGCCGAGCGCGCGAAGGCCGACTACGTCGTCACCCGCGACAAGGGGCTTCTCAGAAGATCGACCGTCTGCGCGCTCGCACCCGAGGACGCCACCGCCCTTTTGCGCGCACTGCGCTGAGGGACGCCGCTTCGGAGCCTTCCGCGCCCGCTTCGGACCGTCCTCGTCCCCCCGTCTTTCCCACGGGAGTATACTTCCTCCCATCGGCAATCCCGAGAGGACGGAAGGACGAGACCATGCCCCAGAAACCCGAGTTCACCCTGCACGACGTCCATATCGTGCCGGGCGAGACGAGCCTGTTCGACTTCGACGAGTGCTACGGCGGCAAGCGCTCGCATTCCCAGTACTACATCGAGCCGTACGGGCCGTTCGAGCACAACGAGCTGCTCGACACGTTCTACCTCGACGCCGGCAACGAGATGTGCTATCACGAGCACGAGCGCGGCGCCGAGACGTTCCTCGTGGACGGAGGGTCCGTGCAGCTGGAGATATGCGGCAAGAAGTGCATCCTGACCAAGGGGGACATCGTCCATCTTCCCCCGTACCTGCCGCACAAGTTCATCTGGCTGGAAGAAGGCACCATCTGGCGCGAGCTGTTCCAGCAGATGCGCATGGCCGAGGAGTGCATCGAGGGGCTGCGCTACAAGGCCTACCACAAAGACGACTTCGACATGGCGAAAGACGGCCAGAGCACGTCGAGCCTCTACTACGACTACAAGCCCGCCACCATCGAGGTGCCCAAGGAGCAGATATACCACGTCCGCCCCTATGACCAGGGCCTCGAGACGTTCCGGTTCCCCGGCGTCGAGCTGCGCCTGAAAGTGGGCCGCTGGGAGACGAAGGGGCACAAGGAGGTCTGGCAGCTCGTCATGCAGCCCGGCTTCGAGCTGAACTGGAGCTTCCGCAACCCGTTCTACAACTTGCTCATCGTCCAAGAAGGGCAGGTGGAAGTGCACATCGACGGCATGGAGCCCTTCACGGCCAAGGAGCGCGACATCCTGCACGTCCCGCCGCGCCTCTCCGGCGAAGTGCTCGCCCCCGAGGGCGCGGTGCTGTTCGACTACAACTGCGAGGGCTTCGGGCTGCGCGCCATCGAAGAGCTGGCCTCCCTCGCCGCGTTCGCGCCAGAGCGGCTGGCCGACGAGGCCGAAGGCGTCCTCGAGAAGCACCGCGTGTTCCTGCGCGGGCGTCTGCGCTAGGAGGGACGCGAATGGAGAAGACCTCCGGCAAGGGCGCGCTCAAGTTCGCCATCCTCGCCACCATCGCCATAGCCCAGGCAGACACGATCGCGTCGGTCATGCTCTCCGACATAGCGGAAGCGTTCCCGGACGCCTCCACGATGGCCGTGCAGTACGTCATGCAGTCGGCGATGATCGGCGCGTTCGCCGTGTCGCTGCTCATGAGCGTGCTCACGGCCCGGTTCCGGAAGAGGCCGATGATCCTCCTCGGGCTGGCGAGCATATTCTTCGGCGGCCTCATCCCCCTCGTGAACCACAGCTCCATCGTCCTGCTCGACGTCTGCGGGTTCCTCGTGGGCGCCGGGCAGGGCTTCCTCGTGCCGCTTCTGGGCGCGCTCGTGCTCGAGAGCTTCGAGGGCCGCGAGCGGCAGCGCATGATCGGCCTCAACACCACGTTCCTCACGGGCGGCGCGGCGCTTCTGCTTCTGCTCGCGGGGCCCGTCTGCCTGACCGGCTGGACGAACGTGTACCTCATCTACCTCGTGGCGGCCCCGGTGTTCGCCATCGCCCTTCTGTTCCTGCCCAAGGAGGAGCGCCCTGCGGCCAAGGTGCGGACCGAGCGGGAGCGCACCGGCCGCAAGGCGGCGCCCATCCCCGCGCTCGGGTGGATCCAGTGCGCCATCGTCGCGCTGATGAGCGTGGCCTACGCGGTGTTCCCCCTCAACCTGTCGTTCTTCGTCACGGCAAACGGGTTCGGCGACGCCGCGTCGGTGAGCGTGGGCATGACCACCATCACCGTGGTGAGCGCGCTCGTGGGGCTGGCGCTTCCGCAGCTCATCCGTGCGAGCAGGCTGTTCTTGCTCGCGCTCGGCTCGGCGTTCGGCCTGGCGGCGGCGCTCACGGTCATCTTCGCGCAGAACATGGCCATGGTGTACGCGGGAACCGTGCTGGCCGGTATCTTCTTCGGCGTCAACATGGCCGGCCCCGGCTACTACGTGAGCCGCATCTGCACGCCCGCCCAGTATGGCCCCACGTACTCGCTGGCGACGAGCGTGAACTACCTGGGGATCATCTTGAGCCCCGTCATCCTGAGCTTCGTCACAGGCGCTTGGGGAGGCGACCCCGAGGTGGCGCGCAACGCCTTCGTCACCGGCGCGGGCCTGTTCGCCCTCGTGCTCGTGCTCAACGTCGCATGGGGCGCCTACCTGTCGCGAAGGCTTCCCGCCGAGCAGACGGCGCCTTCCGCAGCCTCGGAGGCCGACGACGGGGAGGCCCTCGCCTAGCGTCCCGGCGCGCTACCCCGCCTCGCCGCGGTCGAAGGCGAGCAGGCGGCGGTAGCGCGCGCTCGTGCGCGCAAGCTCCTCCGGCGCGCCATCGAGCGCGATGCGGCCGTCCTCCACGAAGACGACGCGGTCCATGGCCGACACGCCGGCCAAATGGTGGGTGATCATGACGACGGTCCTGCCCGCCAGCGCCTCGAGCAAGGTATCCAGCAGCGCGCGTTCGGTGAGGGGGTCGAGGCCCACCGTGGGCTCGTCGAGGACGACGACGGGCGCGTCCCGCAGAAGCACGCGCGCCAGCGCCACGCGGTGCCGCTCGCCGCCGGAGAAGCGCAGCCCCGCCTCGTCCACCATCGTGTCGAGTCCGTGCGGCAGCCGCTCGGCAAGCGGGCGCAGCCCCACCGCATCGAGCGCGTCCCACAATTCCTCGTCGCGGGCATCCTCGCGCGCGAGGAGCAGGTTGTCGCGCAGCGTCATGTTGAAGAGGTAGGTGCTCTGCTGGATGACGCCGACCCAGCGCGCCGCCTCGTCCCCGAAGCCGGCCGTCGGCGCGCCGCCGATCGTCACGCTGCCCGCGCGCGGACGCAGGTCGCCTCGCACGAGCGCGGCGAGCGTGGACTTTCCCGCGCCGCTGCGCCCGAGCACGGCGACGCGCTGCCCTTGCGGCACCGTCAGGCTCACGTCGCGCAGCACGTCGCGGGAGCCGCCCGGATAGCGGAAGGACGCGCGCTCGATGCGCAGGTCGAACGGCGCGCACGGCTCAAGGCCGCGACAGGCCGCTCCGCTCGGCTCGGGAAGGTCGTTCAGGCGCCTGATGGAGTCGCGATAAGACTGCGCCTCCACGGCCGCTGCGGACAGCGGCGCGAACGCGTCGATGAGCGGGAAGAACCCCAGCGCGAACGCGGCGATCCAATGGACGGCGTCGCCCCCTTCCGGCCCGAAGCGCGCGCCCGCCCAAGCGAGCAGAAGCACCGCGCAGATGCCGAACAGCGCCTGCAGCACGAGGTCGCGGCGTCGTGCGAAGCGATCCATGCGCTCCTCGAGGTCGCGCATCGCGCGCTCACTCTCCTTGTGGCGCGCAAGGTACTCCTCCCCCCGGCCCGCGAACACCCAGTCGGACACGCCCAGGACGTTGTCGGTCAACGCGGCGTACAGCTCGTTTCTCATCTGCTTGCAGCGGGCTTGCCGAGCGGCGTTGGCAAGGACCGACACGAGCGGCACGAGGAAGACCGCCACGCCCAGCACGAGGAGCATCGCCAGCGCGAGGCGAAGCGAGAGCCAGCCCAGGCACGCGACGAGCGCGACGTAGAGCAGCCATGCCACCGCCGTGGGGAACACGGTGCGCAGATACAGGTTCTGCAGATGCCCCACGTCCTCCGCGAGCAGGCCCAGCACGTCCCCCGTGCGATGCGCCGCGCGGAAGGACGCCGCGTTGAGCTCAAGCGCCTCGTACAGCTTGCGCCGAAGGCCGCTCGTCATGCGAAGCACCCAGTCGTGGCTGGTCAAACGCTCAAGGTACTGCAAGACGGGCTTGCCTGCGCCGAAGATGCGCACGAGTATGAGGGGCAGGTGCAAAAACAGCACCGTCTCGACGACGGCCGAGGCGCTCACCAGGTAGCCCGAGGTCACCATGAGCGCCGAGGCGAAGCAGAACGTGGCGACCCCCAGCGCGAGCGCGAGGGCGAGCGCCTTGCGGTAGCGGAGGAAAAACGGCCTCACCCACCGGTCGCGGCACGCCGCGACCGGTCCATCCCCTCCGCGCGGCACATCCTGCGCAACGCTTCCGCTCATCGCCAACCTCCTTCCACCTGCGCGGCCAGGCGCGCGAACGCGCCTCCCTGCGCGGCGAGCGCGCGCGGCGCGCCGAACTCGACCGCGCGGCCGCCCTCCATGACGATCACCGCGTCCATGTCGTGCGTCCAGTGCAGCCGGTGCGTGGCGAAGAACACGAGGCGGCCCTCCATGAGCGGCAGCATGCGCTCCTTCAGCTCCAGCTCGGTCTCGATGTCGAGGTGGGCCGTGGGCTCGTCGAACACGAGCACGCGCCGCGAGCGGTCGAGCAGCGCGCGGGCGAGCGCGACGCGCTGCCGCTCCCCGCCCGACAGCGCGCGGCCGCCCTCGCCCACGAGCGTGCCCAAGCCCTCGGGCAGCTCGGCCACGAGCTCCTCGAGCCCCATGGCGCGCACCGCGCGCTCGACCTCCTCGTCGGCGGCGTCGGGACGGTAGAACGCGATGTTCTCGCGCAGCGTGGCGTGGAAGAGGTACGGATCCTGCGGGATGTAGAGCACCTGGCGCTGCCACGAGGGCTCGCGCAGGTCGTCCAGCCGCCGGCCCGCCGCGAAAACCACGCCCGCGCTCGGCGCCAGAAAGCCGCCGAGGACGTTCGCAAGCGTGCTCTTGCCCGAGCCGCTCGCGCCGACGATGCCGATCCGCTTGAAGCCGCGCACGGAGAAGGCCACGTCGCAAAGCGCCTCGCAGTCGGGATACGAGAACCCCACGCCGGACAGCTCGAGGACGGCCCCCTCGCTCCACGCGAGAACCTCGCGCTCGCGCCCCGTCGCCCCGCATCCGGCAGCGCCCTCCGCCGTCGCACGGCGAGCCTCCTCGCCGTCCTTCGCCGACGCGACGATCCCCTGTATGGACGCGAGCGCGTTCTTTCCGTCGAGCGAGGCGTGGTAGTCGCTTGCGAACTCGCGGATGGGCTTGAAGTACTCGGGCACGAGCACGAGCACGAACAGCGCCGGGAAGAAGGCGATCGAGCCGTCCACCAGCCTGAACCCCAACATGATGGCCACGGCGGCCAGCGACAGCGTGGAGATGAGGTCGAGCACCGATCCGGACAGCGTGGCGATGCGCAGCGTCTTCACCGTGGCCTCGCGGAAGCGCTCGCTCACCTCGAAGATGCGCTCCCCGTGGCGTTTGCCCTGACCGAGCAGCTTGAGCGTGTCGATGCCGCGCACCGAGTCGACGAAGTGGTTGGACAGCCGCCGGTACTCGTCGTGCTGGCGCGCGGCGGCCGCCTTCGCCGTCTGGCCGATCAGCCCCATGTAGAACACGATGACCGGGTACATAACGAGCATGATCAAGCCCGACACCCAATCGACGGGCAGCACGCACAGAAGCACCACAAGCGGCACGGCGACCACGCATACGATCTTCGGCAGCACGAGGCGCACGTACGTCTCCACCTGGTCGATGCCCTCGAGGGCCAAGGCGGCCACGCTGCCCGTGCCCGTCTTTTGCACGATGCGCGCACCCTGCTCGAACACCGTCCGCAGAAGGCCGTCGCGCAGCTCCTCGACGCGCGCGCGGGCGTAGCGGCCAAGGAGCGCGTCCTGGGCGCAGCGCACGCCCTGCGCGCCCACGAAGCAGGCGAAGAACAGGGCGATGCGCGTCGTCTGGCCCGCAAGCGGCTCGCCCGCCCACAAGCCGACGACGGCGCTCGCGAGCGTCCACGCCTGGCCCACCGCGAGCAGCGCGCGCGTCGTCGCGAGCGCCAGCAGCGCCGCGAGCACCCCGCGAACGCCCTCGAGCGCGAACAGAGCGCGGTCGATCATCGGAAAGCCCCTTCTCGTCGTAAATGATCTTCAAATAGTATCATATATGGGCCTTCGAGTGAACGCAAAATGCGCCGCGCCTTCGCAGCGTCTTCGGCGAGCCGCCCTTTTCGCGCGCCCTGCCCCTGCGTCCTGCATGTGGCGGATCCGCTTCGCAAGGCCCTCGGCGCAACCGGCCTTGCCGTGCCGGATCGGCGAAGACTCCCGCGAACCGCAAAAGCGCACTTCCCCTCCCCTGCCGCTCCCGACGCTTCCGGCATCCCCGACGTCCCCGGCGTCCCGCAGCGAAGGAGCCGCCCTTCCGAACCTTGTCCGGACACGGTCGCGAAAGGGGCGGCCGTCCGCGTTCCGGCTCTCTGCGGCCCCGCGCGCAGGATGCGGATGGAACCAGGACGCAGGGCCCGTCTGCGCGCCTTCCCGCCCCGCTCCCGCGCACTCGGCGGACGCGACGAACAAGGACAGACCGAGAACAAATGTTTCACGTGAAACATTTGTTCCGATATCATGCGACATTGCGACACCGAGAAGGGGCCGGCATCAAAGAGCCCCGTCCCCGAACGGCTCCTCGAAGCCCCACATCCTCACCTCGGGCTCGAGCGTCACGCCGGACGCCTCCCGCACGCGCCTGCGCACCTCGGCGATCAGACGGCGCACGTCGTCGGCCGTCGCGCCGCCCGCGTTCACGACGAACCCCGTGTGCTTCTCGGACACCTGGGCCCCGCCGATGCGGAAGCCGCGCAGACCCGCGTCCTGGACGAGCTTGCCGGCGAAATGGCCCTCGGGCCGCTTGAAGGTGCTGCCCGCGCTCGGCAGCTCGAGGGGCTGCTTCTCCGCACGCCGCCGCGCGAGGTCGTCCATGCGCGCGCGAACGGCGCGCGGGCCTTCGGGGTCGCGCGCGAGGCGCAGCGCGGCCCCGAGCACCACGAGGCCCGCATCGCCCATCATGGAGCGGCGATAGCCCCACCCGGCGTCTTCGGCGGGCACCTCGACGAGGGAGCCGTCCGGCGCGAGGCAGCGCACCGATGTTGCGACGTCCGCGAACTCGCCGCCGTACGCGCCCGCGTTCATGACGGCCGCGCCGCCCACGGTCCCCGGTATGCCGGAGGCGAACTCGTAGCCCGCAAGCCCCGCCGCGCACGCCGCCTCGGCCACCTGCGCGTTCGAGGCCCCCGCCTCGACGCTCAGGAGGGCGTCGTCCGCACCGTCCTCCCCGTCGATCCGGATCGCCGAAAAGGCGCCCGCGACCTTCACCACCACGCCGCGCAGGCCCCGGTCGGCCACGAGCACGTTGCTGCCCAAGCCCAGCGTGAACACGGGCGCGCCCAGATCGCGGCAGCGGGCGTACGCCAGGCGCAGCTCGCCTTCCGAGCGCGGCTCGACCAGCATGTCGGCCGGGCCTCCGATGCGAAACGTCGTGTGGGCGGCCATCGGCTCGCCGAGGCGCGCGGCCCCGTCGCCGATCATGTCCGCGAAGGCGGTTTCAAGCAGCGTTCGATCCATGGTCGGGCGTCCCTCCCTCTCTGCGACGGCGCGCCCTCTGGGCGCTCGATGCCATGGTAGCGCATCGAAGGCGGGCGAAGGGCCTTGATCGCCCCAGCTCGCGAAAAGGCCTTGAAACCGTCGAACCGAGGGGCGGGGCCGCAGCCCTTTCCACCTGCCCCGCAGGCGACGCGTTCGCGGAAAGCCCGCGCGAACGGGCCGCAGTCGCTCTCAGCTGAGCGCGGCCACGGCACACCGTCGTCGCCTTGCCGCAGGAAACGTCGTTTCGGCGCGAAAACCGACCGTCCCGGGCGGCGAGGCGCGCCCCAAGCGGACGAGGTAAGGGCGCGCCGCCCGCGCGGGCACGCCGCGCCCTCCCCCGCCCCGGCGTCACACGGTCCAGTCGGCGGCGGCTCCCTGCAGCTCGGCCATGCGGCGGAACAGACCGTCCTCGCGGGACATCAGCTCGGCGGGCGCGCCCTGCTCGGCCACGCGGCCCTCCTTCAGCACGACGATCTTGTCCGCGCTCATCACGGTGCGCATGCGGTGGGCGATCACGATCACGGTCTTGCCCGCGAGCAGCCGCGACAGCGCCGCCTGCACCTGCGTCTCGTTCTCCACGTCGAGCGACGCCGTGGCCTCGTCCAAAAGCACCACCGGAGCGTCCTTCAGAAGCGCCCGCGCGATGCTGATGCGCTGCCGCTCGCCGCCGGAGAGGCGCGCGCCGTTCTCGCCGATGCGCGTGGCGTAGCCCTGAGGCATCCTCCGCACGAACTCGTCGCAGTTCGCAGCGCGCGCCGCCGCCAGCACCTCCTCGTCCGTGGCGTCGGCGCGGCCGAGCCGGATGTTCTCCATCACCGTCTCGTCGAACAGCACCACGTCCTGGAACACCTCGGCGTAGTCGGAAAGCAGCGTCTCCGGGTCGACGCCCGACACGTCCACGCCGCCCAAGGTCACGCGCCCGCCGTCGGCGTCCCAGAAGCGCGCCGCCAGCTTCGCCACCGTGGACTTGCCCGACCCCGACGGCCCCACGAGCGCCGTCACCTCGCCCTCGCGCGCCGTGAACGTCACGCCGGAAAGCACCTGCTCGCCCGTGTTGTACGAGAACGACACGTCCTCGAACGCGAGGTCGTGGCCCTGCGGCGCGAACGAGGTCGCGCCCGTCATGGGGCGCTCGGCCGACAACGCGTTCGTGCGCTTGATGGAGTGGCGCATCTCGGCCAGCTCAGCCGTGGATTGCAGCACCACGTTCACCGGGTCGTACACGCGCGTCACCACCAGCAAGAACGCGAAGTACGTCATGAAGTCCACCTGGCCGGCCACGATCAGCCCCGCCCCCGCCAAGACGGTGGACGCGATGCCCAGTTTCAGAAACGCCTGGGCCGAGGAGATGGTGGCACCCGTCGCCAACTCGGAGGCCACCATGCGGCGCTCCATCTCGTCCAGCTTGCCCCCGAGGCCGCCGAGGAACGCCTCGGACTGGTTGGTGGCGCGGATCTCCTGCGCGCAGTCGAGGAACTCCTGCACGCCGTCGGCCATCACGAGGCGCTGGCGCTCCTTGGCCTCCACCTTGCGGCGCACGAGCCCCATCAGAAGCCCCATGAACGCAAACGCCACCGGCACCGGCCAGAACGCCGCCAGCCCCAGCCGCCAGTCGAACGCCAGCACGCACACGATGGCGATGCCCGTGGAGATGCCCGTGCCGAACAGCTGCGGCACCACGTGCATGAACAAACGCTCCTGATCGGCGCAGTCCTTCATGATGGTGTTCGTGAGGTCGGCAAGGTCGCGCCGCCCGAAGAACGACAGCGGCAGCCTGCGCAGATGTTCGGCGATGCCCTCGCGCTTGCGCGCGCTCTCCTCGTACACCGGCCCGTAGGTGTTGCGGTACTCCAGCCACTGCGTGAGCGCGATGAGCGCAAGTATTGCCGCCACGCCCGCCACATACGGCGCCAGCTGCGGCAGCTCCGCGCCGTTCACGAGGTGGTTCATGAAGTCGTTCACCAAAAGAAACAGGATGCCGATGGGCGCGAACAGCATCAGGTTGGCCAGCGTGCAGAAGAACACGCCGCGCTTGAAGTTCCGCATGCCCTGCTCGGTCAGGCCCAGCGCGCTACGCAGCATGGCCGCCTCCTTCCGCTTTGCCGATGCGCCACGCGGCGGCGCGCCGGTAGTCCTCCCACATGCGGGCGTACACGCCGCCGGCCGCCGCCAGCTCGTCGTGGGCGCCCTCCTCCACGAGCCGCCCGTCGGCCAGCACGCAGATCTTGTCCGCCCCCACGACCGTGGATAGCCTGTGCGCGATCATCAGCACGGTCTTGCCGCGCGTGAGGTGCGCGAGCGCGCGCTGGATGAGCGCCTCGTTCTCGGGGTCGGCGAACGCCGTGGCCTCGTCCAGCACCACGATGGGCGCGTCCTTCAGGATGGCGCGGGCCAAGGCCACGCGCTGCCGCTCGCCGCCGGACAGATGCACGCCCGCGGCGCCCACCACGGTGTCCAGCCCGTCGGGCAGCTTCGCCACGATGTCGTCGCACTGCGCCGCGCTCGCCGCCGCCTCCACCTCCGCGCGCGTGGCGCCGGGCCGCGCGGCGCGGATGTTGTCGGCGATGCTCTGCTTGAACAGCCGCTCGTTCTGGAACACGAACGCCACGCGCTCCATCAGCGCGCGCTGCGGGATGTCGCGCACGTCCACGTCCCCGATGCGCACCGCGCCCTCGCCCACGTCCCAGAAGCGCGGCACGAGGCTGGCCGCCGTGGTCTTGCCGCCGCCCGAGGGCCCCACGAGCGCCACCGTGGCCCCCGCGGGCACGGAAAGCGTCACGTCGCGCAGCGCCGGCGCGTCGGCCGTGGGGTAGGTGAAGCTCACGTGGTCGAACTCGATGCTGTTGCCGGCCGGCTCCTTCGCCCGGTCGGGCGCGACCTCGTGCATGAGCGGCGCGCCGAGGATGCCCTCGAGGCGCATCACGGCGTCCTGCGCCTCGGTGAGCGCTTGCGAGGCGTACATCACCTTCGTCATCATCATGGTGGTGAGCGCCGAGAACACCACGTAGAACAGGAAGTCCGACAGAAACGCCGGGAAGTCGCCCGCGCTCTGCGCCAGCAGGATGCCCGCCGGCACCAGCACCGCGAACGTGGCGTTGATGGCCACGAGCTGCGCCACCTGCGGGGGCGTGCAGAGGCGCACGTAGGCGTTCGCGAAATCCACGTACGCCTTGATGGCGTCGCGGAACGTGTGGAACGACCGCACCGTCTGCCGGAACACCTTCACCACCGGGATGCCGCGCACGTACTCCACCGCGCCCTTGTTCATGCGGTCGAGCGCGTCCTGGTAGTTCTTCATGAACGTCATCATGTTGGTGTTCTCGTCGCCCCCGCCGCCGGCCATCATCCACATCATGCACAGCGCCGACACCACGATGGGCACGAGGCATAAAAGCCCCAGCACCCAGTCGAACACGAACATGACGACGAAAAACGCCACCGGCGTGACGAGCGCGCCCACGAAGTCGGGGAAGCGGTGCGCCAGCACGCCCTCGGTGAGCCCCGTCGCCCCCTCGATGACGCGCCGCAGCTCGCCGGTGGAATGCGTGCCGAAGTACCCGAGAGGCACGCGCGAAAGGTGCGCGAGCGCGGCCTTGCGCATGTTCGTGGCCGTGCGGAACGCTGCCAGATGCGTGCACATGAGCGCCGCGAAGTACACGATGAGCCCCGCGAGCGCGAACGCGAGCGCCGCGAGGCCGTACGCGGCCGCATGGGTGGCCTGCGCCCAGTTCGGAGCCACCGCCACGAGGTCGCGCAGCACGAACCACACGCACACGAGCATCGCGATGGACAGCACCGCGTTCACGCCCGACAGCACGCACCCCAGCACGGTGAGCTTCCTGTGCCCGCCCGCGAAGTCCAGAAGCCGCGCGATGGGGTTGCGCTGCTTGGGGGGCTTGGGAGGTTTGGAAGGTTTGGGGGCTTCGGATGCCCCGGGCGCTTTCTGCTTCCCATCCATAGATCGCCGCCGCCTTTCTCTCATGTTAGCTTCGGGGAATAAAATAACGCCCCATCCGAAACGCAGGGGCAAAACAGCAGAATCGAGCGATCCCGCCGAAAAAGTGAATAAGATGGGGTAAATAAAGGGGAGCAAGTTCGCTCGCGTGCAGTGAACCGGGTGAGATATCGCGGCGAAACGAACTTGGCGCAAACGCCCCTCTAAAAGAGGGAGCGAGACGAAATGCCATGCCCCATGCACCAGCGCGAGCGGCTGAAACACGCGGAGATGCATCCTTCTTGAAAGAAATTTGCGATTAGTGAACGGTTTGGTCGCCTTCGGCGGCGTTTCGAATCCCGCCATGCCCGCACGGAACAACACCAACTGGGCTTTTCCCTCCAACTGCTTCCCGCCACGCTCTCCGTAACCCCAAAACCGTTCGCCAATCGCAAATTTTCGCCGCGCGAAGGGGTTCTCCGCGCAAAATCGAGAGGCAAACCCTCCCCCTTTCCAAAAAAGAGGTTTGCGGGAGGCCACGCGAGAAGCGCCGCCCTCTAACAGGTGCTATCATGGCGGCATGGAGGACTTCGAGAGAACATGGCGGCTCATCCGCGAGCAGCTGCTCGATCAAGCGAGCGGCGCGCAGCCGCGCGCCGTCTCAAGCCGTCGAACCCTCTTCGGCATCCGCAGCTCCGTGGAGGAGAAGATGGATCGCTTCGCCCAAGAAATCGAAGAGGAGCAGCAGGCAAGGCGGGACGCGGAATCCGGCATCACCACCCCAACACCGCAGCGTCGCCAAAGCGCGGGGCCGGACAGCGCAACGGGGCAGGTGTTGCGCAACGGGGCACCCGCCCCGGAACAGACGCGCCCCGCCACGCCCCCTCCAGGAGATGTGGCAGAACAAAACGGGGCAGAACACATAGAGCGCACCGAGCGCGCCCGGCATCCCGGCTAGGCGGCGATCTTCGCGAAGTGCTTCTTGAAGATCTTCGCGCCCAAAAAGCCGCCGATGAGGGCGCCTGCCACGCAGCCCACGCCGGCCACGGCGATGAGCGGGCTCTGCATGAAGCTGACGAGGGTCTGGCCGTACTCCACGCTCATGCCGGACTGCACCACCATGTCCACGTAGGAGTCGCCCGCAAGGAAGATCATCGACTGCTGGCCCACCCAAAAGACCAGCGTCCACGCGGCGAACGCGATGACGTTCTTCACCGTCGAGCGCTTGCCCACGCTCACGATGAGCTCTGCCAGAACGCCGCCCACAATGATGCCCACCGGGCCCGTCCACAACATGCCCAAAAGCAGCGCCACCACCGCCACCAGCACCGACATGATGAGGATCGCGCCGCGCTTCGGCACGCGCGCCAGCAAATACATCCACACGATGCCCGCCGGGATGGCGCCGATGGCGTGCGTGAACCAGAACGTGTTGGCGTTCATGCCCAGCACCATCGCGAAGATGAAGAACACGACGAACAAAAGCACGCCGAAGATCGCGATGAAGATGAAGTCCTTCCCTACCAACTTGCCCGAATTTTGGGCGTTTGCCGCAGTGACCATGTGAAACTCCCTTCGATTGACTGGATTGGCTGAGCGGTCGGGCACAAAGGCCCTCTCCCGCATGGTTCCTTATCCGGCGAGGCGCGCCGCGCCGACCTACCCGAAGCCGAACACCTCCCGTGCGCGGCGCAGCGTGCGCGGCGAGAACGCGAAGCGCTCCGCGATGCGGCCGTCGGCCATGAAGGCCAGCTCGTCGCAGGTGGCGCATGCGAACTCGAAGTCGTGCGTGACGATGACGAGGCAGGTGCCGCGCGCCTTCAGCCGCTCGATCTGCGCGGCCACGCGACGCATGTTGGCGAGGTCGAGGCCGCTCGTAGGCTCGTCCAGCACCATCACGCGCGCCCCCTGCAGCGCGCCGGCGGCGATGGCGAGGCGCTGCCGCTGGCCGCCCGAAAGCGACAGCGGATGGCGCTCGCGGAAGTCCCCGAGGGCGAAGTCGGCAAGCGTGCGGTCGACGAGGGCCGCGGCCTCCTCCTCGGGAAGCGCCTCGCCATCGCGGCGCTCGCGCGCTTCGAGGGCGAGGCGCAGCTCGCCGGCCGCCGTGTCGCTGAACAGCTGGTAGCCGCTCTCCTGCATGGCAAGGTACACGCGGCCCGCCCGTTCGCGCGGGCCGAGGGCGCGCCCCGACAGGCGCACCTCGCCCGCGCTCTCGGCGTGCAGTCCCGCGAGGCAGCGCGCCAGCGTGGTCTTGCCCGCCCCGTTGCGCCCCACGAGCGCCACCGCGCGCCCCGCCTGCGCGGAGAACTCGCAGTTGCGGACGACCGCCGCGCCGCGCCGCCCGTAGCGCGCTTCAAGGCCCCGCACTTCAAGGAGGGGATGGGCGGGTTCTTCCGCGCATGAAGCCTCAAGGGTGCGCGCTTCCACGCCGCCCCGGTCCTCCGAATCCTTGGCAGCCGGCTCCACCTCGGCGATGTCCCAGGCGCGCAGGCCCTTGCGGGCGCGCTCGGCAGCGGGCATCGCGGCGAACTCGGCGACGGGCAGGTCGCAGGTGATGCGGCCGTCTTCCATAAGCACGATGCGATCCGCCACACCCGCGAGCCACCACAGGCGATGCTCGGCCACGAGGATCGCCTTGCCGGCGGCCTTCAAGCGCGCCAGCACGTCGCGCAAGCGCTTCATCGCGTCCACGTCCAGCGCGGCGGTGGGCTCGTCCAGCACGAACACGGACGGCTCCATCGCATGCACCGACGCCACGGCCACCAGCTGCTTCTCGCCGCCGGACAGCGCGCGGATATCGCGCTCCATCAAACGCTCGATGGAAAGCTCGCGCACGGTGGCCGCCACGCGCGCGTGCATCTCGCCCTGCGGCACGCCCATGTTCTCGCAGCCGAACGCCACCTCCGAGGTGGTGTCCAAGTTGAAGAACTGGCTGCGCGGGTTCTGGAACACGCTGCCCACGGCACACGACAGGTCATCCATCTCCCATGCGTCCATCGGCACGCCCTGCACCAGCACCTCGCCGGTCGCCTCGCCCGCGTACAAGGCGGGGATGAGGCCGTTCACCATGCGCGTGAGCGTGGTCTTGCCGCAGCCGGACGGCCCGGTGAGCACCACGCATTCCCCCGGGCGAACCACGAGGTTCACGCCGGACACGGATGCCGCCCCGCGCGCGTGCGCGCCCGAGCCGCCGTCCGACGCCCCCGCTGCCCCGCGCGGCGCGCCGTCGGCCTCCCCGTCCAGCGCGGCGTAGGAGAAGCCCGCGTCGCGAAATTCGATCGCCGGCGCGCTCATGCGAGCCACCAGCCCATCCGCACGCCCAGCAGAAACGCGGCCACCACCCCGAACGCCGCCAGCATGAGCCAGTCCATCGCGCGCAGCCGCAGGTCGTAGTACGACGTGCGCGGGCGCGACGAGTCCATGCCGCGCACGGTGGCAGCGTTGCCCAGCTCGTCGGCCACGATGGCAAGGCGGCTCATCACGGGCACGAGCAGGTTCTCCATCACGCGCACGGGCTGCGTCACCACCATGCGGGCGTTCAGCGGCACGCCGCGCACGCGCATGGCCTCCACCACCGAGGTGAACTCGGCCGCCATCGTGGGGAAGAACCGCAGCGCCACGCACAGCGCGATGATGGCGTGGCGCGGCAGGTGGACGCGCTGGAGCGCGCACGCCAGCTCGCCCACGCGCGTGGTGGCGATCATGTTCGATGCGAACATGCCGATGCAGAACACGCAGCGCACCACCACGAGGATGACCGCGAACGAGGCCGCTGCCGAGCTGGGCGCGAGCAGCGACAGGTAACCGACGGCGGTCACCGCCACGTACACCGCGCACCAGCGCGCAGCCGAGGCCGCGCGCCCGCACCAGACGCACACGACGGCGCACAGCCCCACCATGGCGAAGTGGGCGCCCATCGTGTTCGGCGAGAACGCGATGGCGTTCAGCAGCACGAGGATGGCCACGGACACGCGCGGGTCGAGCCGCCGCGCCGCCAGCGCACCGCGAACGGGGACGGAGCCGGATACGCAGGAGGATCGCGCGCCGGAAGCGGCATCCGGAGCGACGGGCTCCTTCGGCGCATCCGCGGAAAGGGCGTGCGACGCGGCGCCCGAAGCCATCCCGCCCGCCGAAACCTCGGCAACGCCCTTCCCACCGGCTTCGGAAAGCCCGTCAGCCGACATCGGAGAGGCCGCCGCCTCGCAAACCGCGCGAGCACAGGGCTCTCCGAGAGCCGAGGAGGCGAAGGCAGACGGCCCGCAGGAGGATCCGCATGCGGCTTTGGCAACCGTCGCCGGAGGCTGTGCGCTCATGGACGACCCCCCCCCAGGAAGGTTCGAGGCTCCGCTTGCAATCGCTGAAAGAGTTCTTTACTATTAGCCATAGTTAACATATTAGCGAGAAAACGGAAAGAGCGCGTCGATTTACCCCATTGGCACGCCCAAGCCGAAAAACGATGCGATCGCGCCGAAAACCGAAGGGTCGTGCGGCGCAAACGGATGGACGAGCGGCGCACCCTCGAACCGCAGGGAAGGCGCGGCGCTCACCCCCGGCGCAAGCGAATGAATGAGCGGCAAGCCCTCAGGCCGCAGGCAAAGCGCACTTCGAGCCGCCGGTCGAGGCGCGGTGTCCGTCCGCGCCGCAGGGGAACCGCCCCGCAACGGAAAGGAGCCTTCGTGACCACCCGCGACACCAAGCGAACGACGGGGATCGAGGAGATGTTCGCGCCCCAGGTGAAGGCCATGCACGGCATCCCCTTCGAGGAGGGCGAGCTGCGCCGCTGCGGGCGCGGCTGGCGCATCGACCCCGCGTGGGGCGAGGGCACGTACTGGTACTACTCCATGAACGGCACCGCGGCGTTCGCCGTGTTCGACCTTGAGTTCCACCGCAAGACCGACATGTCCATGCACTGCGCCGACATGCTGTGCTTCGGCAGCTACGGCCGCGGCATGATCCCCTACTTCACGGCGTTCTCGAAGGTGGACGACGGCGTGGAAACCGGCACGCTTCTGGGCTACATCTGGCACGACAGCTTCTACCGCAACATCGTGCAACCCGGCAGCCCGCTGGCCGTGACAAGCCTCGCCCTCACGCCGGAGGGCGCAGCGCAGATGGCGGCCCGCATCGGCGTGGACCCGCTCGCGCTGGCCTCGGCCATCGCGGCGCTGGACGGCACGCACCGCAACCTCGCCCTCTTGCACCTGTTCGACGAGGTGCGTCGCACGTGCCCCGGCGAACCGGTGGCGCGGGCGTACTACGACAGCAAGGCCGTGGAGGCGTGCGCGCTCGTGGTGGACTGGTGGAACTCGCTGCAGCGGAAGGGCGGCGCGCGCATCCGCCCCGCCGACCGCACGGCGTTCAACCTCGCATGCGCCTACGCGCGCGAGCATCTGGGCGAGGTCATGGCGCTGGAGGATCTGTGCCAGGCGTCGTGCGTGAGCGCCAGCAAGCTCACCGGGCTGTTCAAGGACATCGAGAACACCACGCCGATGGGCTGGGTGCGCGACCGCCGCATGGAGCGGGCCTGCCAGCTGCTCGTCCAGACCGACGACTCCCTGGCGGCCGTGTCCGCGGCCGTGGGATTCGCGCGCCAGGGAAGCTTCTCGGAGGCGTTCAAGGACCGCTTCGGCGTGACGCCGCACGCGTTCCGGGCGATGAGGGGCCAGACGTCCGCGCCGCAGCCGGAATCGAGCCGCGCAGGCGAGTGAGGGTCCCGAGGAGCGCCCGCCCGACCCCCTCAGGCGCTCCTGCCCAGCGAGCGCACGGTGCGCTCGCCCAAGTCGATGAGCTCTTGGCGGCCGTGCGTGTCCGTTTTTGCGTAGATGCGGCGCAAGTGCGTCTCCACCGTGCTCTTCGAGATGAACAGCTCGGCGGCGATGCGCTCGCCCGTGCGGCCCCGCAGCGCGAGCGGCAGCACCTCGGCCTCGCGTCTGGACAGCCCGAACCTCTCCGCGATGGCCGCGCAGGCGTCCTCGAACCTATCCGCGTCGCGCACGATCACCGACAAGGCCCTGAAGTCGCGCTCTGTGAACAGGAACAGGTAGGAGAACAGCGCCGCAAGCCCCGCGAACGCTGCGACGGCGTAGGGGGCCTGGCCCGCCGGCTCCATGAGCTCGATGCCGTTGCCCAGCACCACGCCCGCCATCTCCCCCGCGTAGAGCGCCGCGAACCCGCGGGCGAACGACAGCGCCGCATCCTGCCCCGTGATCTTCGCCATCACGAGGAACAGCGACACGAGCACGCACGTGAGTCCGAGGTAGCCGGCAAGCACGATGGCCTCGCCCGGAACACCGAACGCGCCCAACACCGGCACGAACAGAAAGCCCGCCATCATCACGAGCACGGCGAGGCGGTAAGCGGCATCGAGCGGCCCTTCGGCGTCATCCGACGCGCTCGCGCCCAAGGCCCCATCCACCAGAAGCTGCAGCGCCGCGATGCAGAACAGCACGAGCAGAAGGAGCGCCGCCGCGAACGCGGGCGTCGAGGCCATACCGGGATCGGAGCCGAACGTCTCCATGAACCCGGCGGCCAAGCCGAACAGAGCGGTGCCCGCCACGATCTTCTTCGAAAGCCTGGCCGTCTCTGCGCGCTGCTCCCTCGTGGCCACGAGATCCCCGAACGTGAGAGAAGCCGCCTCCTCGGCGCCGCGCGCGCCTTTGGAAGGCGCATGCGCCCGACGCGAGCCCCTTTGCAAAGCGAACGCGCTTCCCAACGGCAGGAGCTTCAACGCGAGAAGCGCTTCGGACACGGGCACCGCCGAGACGGCCAGGCACGCCGCAGCCGCCACGCCAAACGCCGCGAGCACCCCGGGCACTGCGCGCTCCACCGGCCTCCGTCCGAGCTCGCGGCCCCATGCCGCCAGCATGAGGCCGCCGGGGGCGCCCACGAACAGGCTCTCCAGCGCGATGCCGCCCGCCCCCGACTCCGCGATGGAGGGCATGAGGGATCCGAGCACGAGCAGCGCCGCGTAGCACCACAGAAGAGGCCCTGCCAAAAGCGCGTCGCGCGCGCGAGGCGAGGCGGCGCGCAAAAGCGCGAACGACAGGACCATGCACAGAAGCGCGCCGAACAGGTCGGCGCGCTCGAACGCGAACGCTCCCTCGCCGATCGCGCGGTTTTGCCCCAGGTAGAACAGCGAGAACACGAACCCTTGATGGCAGGCGAAGCCGAGCGTCACCCGAAGCGCGCCCTCATCGCGCAGACTTGCAGCACGCACGCCGAACGGCACGGTCGTTCCTTCCCCCTTGTCGAACGTCTGGCAGGGGCCGCACACGCGGCCTCTGCCATCATACCCGAAGCTCCGAGAGCCCACGGCGCGCCGATGCGTTTCTCCCCCAAATGCGCAACCGCCCCGGCACGCTCGCCGGGGCGGTTGCGGGCGCGGGGAGGGAAGGGATCGCGCCTCTGAAAAAGAGAGTGGTTGATGGTTAGGCGGTCTGCTCGGTCTTCTTGGCGACCCTGACCGTCTTCTTCTTGGGGGCCGGATGCTCGGGCTCTTCGTCTTCGTCCTCGACGGCCAGCTCGACGTTCTCAGCTTCCTTCTCGGGCTCGTCGCTGCTCATGCCCTCGCGCAAACCCTTCACCGTCTTGCCGAGCGAGGCACCGAGTTTCGGCAGATTCTTCGGGCCGAAGATGAGCAGCGCCACCGCCAGGATGATGAGCAGTTCGGGCATCCCCATGCCAAGGATCTTCATATCTGTGCGCCTCCTACCAATTCGACAGGCCGCGCCGCGCAGACGGGCCTCCGTTTCGCTTGTTCGCTTTCAACGGATGCCAGTATGCCTCGGATCGCGGCGGCCGCCTATCGTGCAGATGCCTGATTTTGCGTGCTCGCCGCGGTTTCGCTTTGTCGTGCAAACGGGGTAGGATATGCGTCTTACCAGATCGGGCGCTTAATGCCCACCATCAACCCAAGAAGAGCCTAAACGGTTTCCCGCCGCGCGAAACAGCGAAGCGCACAGACAGCCAGTTCTGCACCCTCCACCACATCTCGTCGCGAAGCATCGAGGATGTCGGGCCGCAGCACGCAAGCCTTCAAAAGATCTGGGATTCCCGAGGCTCGCACCTCGGCATGCGCGGCCCTTCGCACACGCGTCGCAAGCGTCCGCGCTCATGTTCGACGTTTCATGCCCAACGCGCTCGCAGCCGAATTCCCAACGCACCTTCGTACAGGAGGCGATCACACAGACGGCGACGAGATCAAAAGCAGGGACGCGCGCTATCGCACAGGGGCATGCAACCGGCGGGAATCGCCGGAGCAGAGCCTACAGCCCTTCGACGACCTTGGCGGATACGACGTTGCTCGGGGATATGAGGATGGCACCCGCCTTCCCGAGCTCGGGGGCGCTCACGTAGAACGTCGAGCCGATCGTCTCGCCCATCACGAACAAGCCCTCGTCCTGCGTCGAGATGACGATGTCGAAGCCCTCGATGCCCGCGAGGTACTCCCTGTCGGACACGATCGCCACGACGAAGTCCACCGCATGCTCGTCGAAGTAGGCCGCCTGCCGCTCAAGGAAACGGGGGGACGCGGGCCCGGTCACGGCGAGCACGCCGAACCGGCGGCCTCCCCTTTTGAGGATGACCCCCTCTTCGTAACGGGAGGGATCGAGCGTGGACAGCGAGAACGCGGTGGCGCCCTTCTTCTCGTAGCTCTCCTTCACGTCGTCCACGCTGAGGGGAAGCTGCGCGCCGTCCTGTCCGACCGCGGAAGACGGGGGCGTGTCGGCCTCCGCGCCAGAGGGCGTTTCGGCTTCGGAAAGAGGCTCCGGGCCTGCGCCCTCTCCGTCCGGCGCCCCGTCGGCTGCCGAATGCGGCGTCGGACCGGCCTCGCCCTGCCCGTCGGAGAGGTCTGCCGGCCCTTCGGCGTCCTCGGACCCCTCGGGATCGACGGTGCCGGCGTAGACGATAGCCGTGTAGCCTTCCATGCTGCCGAAGGTGTCGTCGATGTTGGAGGCCGCAACGTTCCACGAATGGCCCGCGACCAGATACGATCCGAGCCCAAGCAAGCTCAGCATGATGAGGGCGGCAAACACCGCCAGCGCCATTTTCTCTCGAGACCGGGAATGCATAGTGCTCGCATTATACCGCGCCCATCCCCTGCGAGCGGAACGTCCCGCAAGGGACAGAATTTCGACAGGAAGAGGTGCAGCCTGCGGCTTCCGCGAACGCGACGGACACGATCGCTCAGACGAGCTTCTCGAAGGCCACCCGCTCGGGCGTGGCCCCCTCGGCATGGCCGATGAGGATGATGCCGCATCGCACGTAGCCGCACCGTCCGAGCAGCCTCTGCATGGGAACGTTGCCGGGATGCGTGTCCACGCGCACGCTCGCCGCGCCGCGCTCGCGCGCCAGCCCTTCGGCGCCGGCCATCGCGAAAACCGCGGCGCCCCGCCCTCGGCTCTCGGCGGCCGTGGACACGCGGTGCACCACGCCGTAGCACGGGTCATCCGAAGTGCAGGACGTGAGCCACGCGCCTTCCCGAATGCAATCGTAATCGCGCTCGCCCGAGAAGCCCACCATGGCGGTCGCCACGACCACGCCTTCGTCTTCCACAAGATAGGACTCCCCGCGCGCCACGTCGCTTTCGATCACTCCACGGTGCGGGTAACCGCCCTGCCACTGATCGAGGCCGAGCGCGCGGATGGCCGCCCGACCGTCCGCGACGATCTCCATGATGCGGTCGACGTCTCCCTCTGTCGCTTTCCGGAAATGCACAGCTGGTTCGCTTTCTCTCGTCGTTTGGTCGTTCGTCGTTGCCCGCCCACGCCGCCCGATCTTCCGGGCGCGGCAGGCCTACCAGGTTCGCTCGTAGGCGGCGCGCCGCCTCACGCGGCCGAGACCGGGTCTCAGCTCGATGTCGCCGCAGTGCCGGTAGCCGTACTCTTCGAGCAGCGCGCGGATGGGCGCGTTCTCGCGATACACGTCGGCGCGGATGCTCGAAAGCCCCTCCTCGCGCGCGATGCGCTCGGCGGTTCCAAGAATGTAGCCGCCCACGCCACGTCTGCGCGCTCCCGCGGCCACCGTCACCCAGTGCAGCGCCGCGTAGACCGCCCCGCCGTCCGGCCCACCTGCGCCGTCGGCCCATCGCGCGCCCACAGCGTGCGCGTAGGCGGGATCGCCTTTCGGATCGAGCGCGAACACGCCGATGACGCGCTCCGATCCGGCAGCGTCCTGAGCGCTTGCGGCCCCTTCGCCGTCGGCGGTCCGCTGAGCGACCACCACGTAGGCGCACCCGTCGTCGATGGCGCGCATGAGGCGTCGCGCCGAAGGATACCGCTTGCGCCCTTCCTTGATGCCGAGCGCGCGCACGGCGCGCCGCCCGTCCTCGAGCACCTCTTTCATGCGCCCGAAGTCGCCGCGCACAGCACGGCGCGCGCGGTAGTATCCCAGCTCGGTCGCACGCCCTTGAAACGGCGGCAGGTTGTCCACCGCCCCGTCATAGGCGGCCGCTCCCTGCGCCGGACGGTCGTCTCGCTGCGCCACGAGGAACATCATGCCGATGATGAGCGCAACCCCTGCAAGATCCACCGGCACGACCGGCGTCCCCAGCCACACGGCCGAGATCGCCGTGGCCGACACCGGCTCCACGCAGCCGACGAGACCCGCGCGCACGGGGCCCGCGTCGGTGATGCCCTGCAGATAGAACAAATACGCCGCGAACGTGCCCACGAGCACCATCGCCCCCATGACAAGCGCGAGGTCGAGCGAGAGGTCCACCTCGATCGTCCAGGGCCGCACGGCCGCCGTGGCCACCACGCCGCCGATGAGCATGGACAGCCCCGTGACGATGAAGCTGCCCCACTTCTCGAGCGCCTTGCCGGGAATGAGCGTGTAGCAGGCGAGCGCGAACGCCGACACGAGGCCCCAGAACAGGCCCTCGGCCGGGATGGCGAGCGCGCCGAGGTTGCCCTTCGTGGCGATGAGCACCGTGCCGGCGATGGCCAGCACGAGGCCCGCCGCCTCGCGCACCTTCGGAAGCCGCCGCGTGCGCAGGCACACGTACAGCATGATGAGCACGAGCCCCAAGCGCTCGAGCACGGTGCCCGTGCCCGCGTTCGTGTACGAGATGGCGGTAAGATAGCTCATCTGCGTGAGCAAAACGCCGAAAAGCGCGAACGCCGCGATGCGTGCGAGCGAGCGGACATCGCGCAGGGCGGCCAGCAGGTTGCGCGGCTCGCGCACGGCGCACACCGCGAGGAAGATGACCGCGGCCGAAAGCAGGCGCACGCAGGTGATCCACGACGCAGAAACGCCGAAGCCACTCGTCATGAGCTGGGCGCACGTGCCCGAGAAGCCCCAGCAGATGCCGCCGAGCGCCGCGAACGCGATGCCGCGCGCCACGCGCCCGCCCGTTCGAGCGTCCGCCGAAGCCCTTTCCCGAGAGGCCGTCCCCACAGCAGTCGAAGCCATGCCGTCTCCTCTCCGCGCCACCGAGCGCCCCTCCGGACGCGTCCCGTTCCTTCGCGCCCTCCAGGGGCACCTGCGCATTGTCGCACGTCGAACCGCGTCGGTAAAGGGGCGCGGCGCGACTTTCGCCAAGTTTTGCGCAAGCGCTCAAAAAGCCACGTCAAACGGCGATAGGAAGGATGCTGGGCAGATGCCGGGAAGAGCTCGCCACGCGCCGCCCCGAAGAGGCGCGCCCTGCGGTCCGCAAGCGCCCCGCGTCTGCGGAATCGCGCGAAGCCGACAACGGCCGCAAAAGGCGCAAGCAGTGCGAAGCGCCCTTTTGGCCCCGCCGGCAAGGGCCCCTCCCAACTCCTCGGCAACCTACCCGTGCAGCAGACGCTCGTAGGCCGCGCGGCGTTTCTCACGGCCAAGCACATCTTTGACCACGATCTCGCCGCACCGTTCGTAGCCGTGCTTCTCGAGCAGCCTTCGCATGGGCGCGTTCTCCGGGTAGACGTCGGCACGGATGCTCGCGCGCCCGCCTTCCCGCGCGATCCGGTCGGCTTTGTCGAGGATGAACATGCCCACGCCGCGGCGCCGCGCGGGCCGGTCCACTGCCACCCAGTGCAGCTCGGCGTAAGGCTGAGGGTCGGCGCGCATGTCGGTCAGCCACGCCCCGTCGATGCCGCGCGCATAGTTCTTGTCGGGCGCGAACGACACGGCGAACACCGCGATGAGACGGCCCCGCTCGTCCTCCACCACGTGCGTCGTGCCGTTCTTGATGCTGTGCATAAGGCGGCGCGCCGAAGGGTACTTCTTGTTGCGCCCCTCGTCGATACCGAGCGAGGCGAACGTCTCGTGCCCGACGTCGAGCAACGCCGACACGCGGCCGAAGTCCTCGCGCGCGGCGGGACGGCTCGCGTAGTAGCCGAGAACCGACGCGCGGCCGGCGAATAGCGGCGGGTCGTCGGGGATCGCTCCGTTCTCCGAGTCCAGCCCAGCGTCGGGCGCCGCCTCGGCGGGTGCGGCGGCGGGCCTCCGCTCGCGCTCGGTGACGAGGAAGATCATGACCACGATGAGGACGCAGCCGACCGCGTCCCATACGGATACGGGGGCGTGCAGCCATACGAGCGCGAGCACCGTGGCCGACACCGGCTCGGCGCAGCACAGAAGGCTCGCTTTCACCGGACCCGCATCGGCGACCCCCTGCAGGTAGAGCATGTAAGCGCCCAGCGTTCCCACCAGCACGATGGCCACGAGCGCGGCCAGACCTCCGCCGGAAAGCTGCACGTCCATCGTCCACGGCTGCACGACAAGCGACGCCGCCGATCCCCCGAACAGCATGGCCAGGCCCGTCACGAGCATCGAGCCCCATTTCGCCAGCACCCGCACGGGCATGAGCGTGTAAAACGACAGCGCCACGGCCGACACGAGACCCCAGGCCAAGCCCTCGACGGGTATGGCGAGGCTGCTCGGATCGCCTTGCGTGGCGATGACCGCCATGCCGCCGAGCGCGAACACGAGGCCCGCCGCCTCCCGAGCGCGCGGCAGACGCCGCGTGCGCAGACACACGTACAGCATGATGATCACGAGCCCCACCTGCTCGATGGTGGTGCCAACCCCGGCAGACGTGTAGCCGATGGCGTTGAGGTAGCTGAGCTGCGTAAGCAGCACGCCGAACACGGCGAAGGCCGCGATGCGCGCGAGCGAGCGCCAGTCGCGCAGCACCGCCACGAGGTCGCGCCAGTCGCGCACTGCAGTGAGGAACAGGAAGAACACGGCGGCGATGACCATGCGCACGCAGGTGATCCACGTGGCGGGAGCGCCGTAGTCGCTCATCAGCAACTGGGCGCACGTTCCCGAGAACCCCCAGCACACTCCTCCCGCGAGCGCGCACGCCACGCCCCGCGCCACATGGCGGCCCTCGACCGCCGCACCCGTCTGCGCCACCTGATCGACCCCCTTGCCCGCATCGGCGCCTCCTGCGTCGGCGACGCATTTTCGCACGATCCGACCTTGCGGTAAAGGGGTTCTCGGGGGGAATCGGCGAAGACCGGCTGCGCCTCCCCTCTGCGGAGCCGCAGCCCGGCGCGATGCCCCGAGCGCCCAAGCCGGGCTTTCCGCTTCGACGGCGAAACCGTGCCGAAAGGAATCGGCGGGCGGGCACCGTCGGCGCGCGCCGCCGTTCGCACCCCACGCGAAACGCCCGCTCGAACATCATGCGGCGAAGGCGCAAGCGCCACTCGAGGACGGGGCGCCCGCGCCGCGCACGGCAACGGGCTACAGCCGCCCGTCCGCGAGCATCTTCTTCACGAAGCGGCCGGTATGGCTCTCGGGAACCGAGGCCACCTCCTCGGGGGTGCCCTGCGCCACGATGCGGCCGCCGCCCTCGCCGCCCTCGGGGCCGAGGTCCACGATGCGGTCGGCGCACTTGATGACGTCGAGGTTGTGCTCGATGACGAGCACCGTGTTCCCCGCGTCCACGAGCCGCTGCAGCACGGCCAGAAGCTGGCGCACGTCCTCGAAATGCAGGCCCGTGGTGGGTTCGTCCAAGATGTAGAACGTCTTGCCGGTCTGACGTCGCTGCAGCTCGCTCGCCAGCTTCACGCGCTGCGCCTCGCCGCCGGAGAGCGTCGTGGCCGGCTGCCCGAGGCGGATGTAGCCCAGCCCCACGTCGAACAGCGTCTGCAGCTTGCGCTTGATGCCGGGTATGTTCTCGAAGAACGAAAGGGCATCCTCCACCGTCATGTCCAGCACGTCGGCGATGTTCTTG
>LHCFI01400__coassemble_1691_pt1 | contig 23015 bp, 19 predicted proteins | sample LHCFI01400__metabat2_low_PE_013 | metagenome-assembled genome bin LHCFI01400
GCGCGAGAGCACCTCCACGCGCACGCCGAAGGGCTCGCAGCGCTCCTTGAAGTTCGTGAAGTGCTGCTGCGCGAGGATGGTGGTGGGACAGAGCACCATGACCTGCTTGGAGTCCTGCGTGGCCTTGAACGCGGCGCGGATGGCCACCTCGGTCTTGCCGAAGCCCACGTCGCCGCACACGAGGCGGTCCATGGGCTTCGCGGACTGCATGTCGGCCTTCACGTCGGCGATGGCCGCCAGCTGGTCGGGCGTCTCCTGGTAGGGGAACGCCTCCTCCATCTCGCGCTGGGCCGCAGTGTCGGGGCCGAAGCGGTGGCCCTGCGTCGAGGCGCGCCGCGCGTACACGTCCACGAGGTCGAACGCGAGCTTCTTCGTGGCCTTGCGCGCCTTCGCGAGCGCGCGCGACCAGTCGGCCGTGTTGAGGCGCGTGAGGCGCGGGCTCGCGCCCTCCGGCCCCACGTAGCGCGTCACGCGGTCGAGCTGCTCCACCGGCACGTACAGCTTGTCGCCCTCGGCGTACTCCAAAAGCAGGTAGTCGCGCGAGGTGCCGTCGATGTCGCGGCGCACGAGCTCTTTGAAGTGGGCCACGCCGTGCGCGGCGTGCACCACGTAGTCGCCCGGCTGGTAAGGGAAGGTGATCTCGGTGATGTCGACGCGCCGGCTCGGGCGCATCGCCGCCGAGGACGCCCCCTGCGTGTCCGACACGCTCACGAGGGCGAGCTTCGCCCTGGGGATGATCATCCCGAGCGGGATGTCCACGTCCACGACGTTCACCACGCCGCGCCGCAAGCGGCGCTTGGCCGCCCCGGGGGTCTCGACGGCCTCCGGCGCGCCGTCGTCCAGCACGTCCAAGGTCTCTTGGATGGGAAGCCCGTGGTCCACGAACGCGAGCTTCATATCTTGGCGCGAACGGAAGTTCGGCGCACTGAACACCACGGTGAAGTCGCCGTCGACCAGGCTGCGGAGCCGTCCGAACAGCTTGTCGGGATGCCCCGCGACCTCCACGCGCTTCACCGGCAGCTCGTCGTCCACCTGCCCGCCCACGCGCATGATGGACACGTAGGTGGAGCGCTGGCACGCGCCGAAGCTCACGTCCGCGGGCTCCGCGTACAGGCCCGCCGCGGCGATGCCCGACCCCTTCGCGCGGCCGAGCACGTCGTCATGGGCGTGCGCCATGTCGTCGAAAAGCGACCTCGGCTCGATGAGCGCGGCAAGCGCGTCGGGGGGCGCGTAGTCGCCGAGCGTGGCGGTGGCGTTGTACAGGTAGGGCAAAAGCGCGTCGGCGCCGTCGAAGCGCAGACCCCCCTCCATCTTCTCGAGCATCTCGCGCAGCGCGGGGTTCGTCGCGGCGGGACGCTCGAGCTTCTTGCGCGCCCGCGCCAGACCCGACTTCGAGCAGGAGAACTCCACGACCGGATAGATGCTCGCGCCGGGAAGCGAGGCGATGGTCTGCCCGGTCGTGGGCACGATGCGGCGGATCTCCTCCAGCTCGTCGCCGAAGAAGTCCAGACGCACCGGATAGGCGAGGTTGCCGGGGAACACGTCCACGGCGCCGCCGCGCACGGCGAACGTGCCGGGGCCGTCGAGCTCCCCGGCGTTGACGTAGCCGCGCTCCTCGAGCGCGCGGACGAGGTCGCCGAACTCGGACACGCCCGCCGTCTGCGCACCCGGCATGTCCGCAAGCTCGCGCCCGGCCTCGAGCGCGACGGGCAGAAACGCGCCCGCGCCCGCGGGCGGCAGCGCGCGCAGAAGCGACCGAGCGCTCGCCACCACGACGGCCTGCCGGCCCGACGCGAGCGCATGCGCCGCCTCCATGCGGCGCGCCACCTGGGACGGATCGTTCGGCTTGGGGGAGAAGGGGAAGTCCGAGCGTTCGGGGAAGCGCAGGACGCGCTCCTCTCCCAGGTAGGCCGCGAGGCTGCGCGCGAACGCCGCGGCCGCGTCCTCGCCCGCCACCACCGCAAGCGTCGGCTGGGGCCTGTGCGCGAACCGCGCGGCGACGAGGAACGGCCGCGCCGAACCCGCCACGCCGAGCGCCGCGTCCTCCCCCGCGTCGAGCCTTCCCCAGAACGCGTCGAGGCAGCCCGACCTCTCGAGCGAAAACGTGAGCGAGTCGATGAGCACGAAGGCCCCCTTCCGAAAACCGCGCGCCGAAAGCGCGGCTGCCCGAAACAGCGTCCGAGCAGCACGAAAAGCCGCGAAAGCGGCTCGTTGCGATGACAGGGCACAAAGTGTACTACACTTTGCGCGTCGGGGCACGCCGCCGCGCGAATCGGGATTTTCGGATTTTTTCGCAGAGCTGTCAGCTTTCCCTCCCCCGGATCGTATTGTCGGCAAAGCGACGCCGCGAAAGAAGAGGGGCCCCATCGTGGACCATCGACCAACGGAAAAGGAAACGGATATGGAGCGCGTCCAGAACCCCGTGCGAAGGCGGGATCTCCGCCATTCGCACGAGGAGGAGGCCGAAAGGGCGGTGAATGCCTACTCGGATCTTATACTGCGACTTTCCTACACCTACTTGAAATCGACGCACGAGGCGCAGGACATCTGCCAGGAAGTCCTGCTGAAGCTTCTGTGCGGCGCGGGGCCGTTCGAAAGCGCGGAGCACGAGAAGGCGTGGGTCGTCCGAACGACGGCGAACGCCTGCAAGGACGTCCTGCGCTCGGCTCGACGCCGAAGGACCGCGCCGCTCGATGCGGCAGCGGACGCGCTTGAAGCGCCGAGCGGCCCCGAAGCGCCCGAAAGCGAGGTGCTCGAACGGGTGATGGCGCTGCCGCAGAAGTACCGGGAGGCCCTTTACCTGCACTATTTCGAAGGCTACCCCATCAAGGACGTCGCGCGCTTGACCGGTCGTAGCGAAGCGGCCGTGGCGGCGCACCTGAGCCGCGGCCGCGCCAAGCTGCGCGCCCAGATGAAAGGAGCGTACTGTGGACAAGGGATATAGCGAGGCTCTGAGCGGCCTGAGGTTCTCCGAGCGCGACAAAGAGCGCATGAGCGCGCGGCTGGCAGCCTCCCTGCGCGCCGCCGACGCGGCCGAAAACGCCAAAGCGCCCGCCGCCGTTCGGAGCCGACACGCTCCCACCCGTCGCTTTCGCGTCGCCGCGGCCGCAGTCGCAGCGGCGGCGGTCATCGCCTGCATAGGAGGAGGGGCGTACGCGTCGGGGGCGCTCGTCGGCGTGGGCGAGGCCGTCGACGACGTGTTCCACGGAGCCACGGCCCCCACGGAGATCGTGGATAGGATCGGACGGCCCGTCGGCGCGTCGGCAAGCGCGGACGGCATCACCATCACCGCCGACGCCGTCATCGGCGACGCGACGAACTACGCCGTCGTCTACACTGTCTCCAAAGACGACGGAACCTCGTTCGACGCAACGCCCGACGAGAACGGCCGTCTGCCGCTCCTGTTCTCGGGCGGCGAAGGAACCTCGGTGTTCGGAACGTCAGGGGCCACGGGAACCTCCTACTTTTACGACGCCGATCCCTCCGACAACGCCATCCAGTACGTCGAACAGAGGTCGGTGACCCTCTTCGGAGGCGACAGCGTGATCGGACGCAACGCGAGCGCGACGTTCTCCGAGCTTCGCTTCGTCAGCGACATCGCAGGTCATGAAGGCGAAGTCCTCGCGCACGGACCTTGGAGCCTGCGCTTCGCCATCGCCTACGAGGACACTTCGGTCGAACTGCCCGCCGGCCAGAGCTTCGACCTCAACGGCAAGGATGCCGTCCTCGACGCCGTGAGCCTCTCCCCCGTCGCGCTCGTCATCGACTACACGGTGGACGGCGAGGTCGAGATGGAGGAGCAGGGCGACGGCCGCCTGTCCGACCGAAACGCCCGCGAGCTCGACGGCTTCCGCCCGCAAGCCTCCATCACGCTCGACGACGGCACCGTCATCGATGCCTCGAACAGCGGCACGCATCTCGAGACGAAGGACGGCAAGACGGTCGCGCGCGCCTCGGTCATCCTCGATCGGATCCTCGACCTCGACGAGGTTGCCTTCGTCACCGTCGAAGACGTCCGGATCCCCTTGGGATAGCCGCGCGCCCGAACCGAAAGCCGACGAAGCGAGGCGAAGGCGCCTCAGACGCAGATCGCGCAGGGCCGGCGCGGCGCGGGCTGCCTCTCCGGCCCCGCCCGCTTTCGCGGACCGGGGCCTTTTGGTTTATACTGGCCCCATCGACGCTGCGAGGGAAAGGAGGCGGCCATGCCGCGGGAGACTATGAAGGCGAAGCGCGAGCGCGCGCTGGCGGTGGCCGCGCGCATGAACGAGCACTACCCCGCCGCCGAATGCGCGCTGCACTACGGGGGCGATCCGTTTCGCCTCGTCATCGCCGTGCTGCTTTCCGCACAAACCACCGACGCGGGCGTGAACAAGGTGACGCCCGCCCTCTGGGAGCGCTACCCCACCCCCGCCGACCTCGCGCAGGCCGACGTGCGCGACGTGGAAGGCATCATCCGCACCATCGGCTTCTTCCGCACGAAGGCCGCCAACTGCGTCAGGTGCGCGCAGATGGTGGTGGCCGACTACGCAGGCGAGGTTCCGCGCGACATCGACGAGCTGCAGAAGCTGCCGGGCGTGGGGCGCAAGACGGCGAACGTCGTGCTCAACGAGGCGTTCGGCATCGTGGAGGGCATCGCGGTGGACACGCACGTCTTCCGCATCGCTCACCGGCTCAAGTTCGCCGGACCCTCGGCCGACACCCCGGCCAAAACCGAGGACGCGCTGCTCAAGCTGTACCCGCGCGAGTGCTGGGGTCCCGTCAACCACCAATGGGTGCTGTTCGGACGGCAGACGTGCGCGGCGCGCAGCCCGAAGTGCGGGGAGTGCTTCCTCGCCGACCTCTGCCCGAGCCGCGGGGCCTGAGCGCAAGGGGCCGCATTCGTCGGTGCCGCCGCAGAGAGTTCGCCCCGCTCACCGCAAGCCTTAAAAGCGTGGTACCATGTTCCCCTCATGCACGACTGACCATGCGAGGAAAGGGAACGGGAGGGATCGGATGAGGCGCCGCATGCTGGGAGCGACCGGACTCGAAGTCAGCGAGATCGGCTTCGGGGCCGAATGGATGGACAAGAAAACGCCCGAGGAGGTGCGCTCCGTCGTAGCACGTTGCGAGGAGGCGGGCGTGAACCTCCTCGACTGCTGGATGCCCGGGCCCGAGGTGCGCAGCAACCTGGGCGCCGCGCTCGCGAGCACTCGCGAGCGCTGGATCATCCAAGGGCACATCGGCTCCACATGGCAAAACAGCCAGTACGTGCGCACGCGCGATCTGGACCAGGCACGCCCCGCCTTCGAGGACCTTCTCGCCCGCCTTGGCACCGACCACGTGGAGCTGGGCATGATCCACTACGTGGACGACGTCGACGAATTTGACGCCATCATGGCCGGCGAGTTCGGCGCCTACGTGCGCGCACTGCGCGACACGGGCACGATCGGGCATGTCGGGCTGTCCACGCACTCCCCCGAAGTGGCCAAGCGCGCGGCGCTGTGCGGCGAGATCGAAGCCGTCATGTTCAGCGTGAACCCCGCTTTCGACCTCCTGCCGGCAACGACCAGCCTAAAGACCGCGTTCGAGTTCGCCTACGACGACGAGCTCAAGGGCATGGATCCCGCTCGCGCCGAGCTGTACGCGCTCTGCGAACGGGAGGGCGTGGGGCTCACGGTCATGAAAGGCTATGCCGGAGGACGTCTGCTCAGCGCCGACGCCTCGCCTTTCGGCGTGAGGCTCACACCCGTGCAGTGCGTCCACTATGCGCTCACCCGCCCCGCCGTGGCCAGCGTCCTCGCCGGCTTTTCCGAGCCGGCGCACGTGGACGACGCCGTCGCCTACGAGACAGCCTCCCCGGAAGAGCTCGACTACGCAAGCGTGCTGGCAGCCGCGCCCAAGCACGCCTACTTCGGCCAGTGCACGTACTGCGGCCATTGCGCACCGTGCTCGTCCGGCATCGACATCGCCGCTGTGAACAAGTTCTACGACTTGGCTGTCATGGCCGACGTAGTGCCCGCTTCCCTGCGCGCGCACTACGAGGCGCTTGGCACCACAGCCGCAGATTGCACGGCTTGCGCCATCTGCGAGCCCCGCTGCCCCTTCGGCGTGCCCGTCTCCGAGCGCATGGCTCAAGCGGCCGCCCTCTTCGCATAGCCCCTACGCGACGGGACCTTCCTCGAGCATCCGCTTGAGCACTTCGACATGCGAGCGGCGGGAGCGCGTCTCGGTGCCCACGAGGGCCACGGAGCGAAAACCGCCGTAGCGCTCGAAGAACAGCGCCACGGCGTCGCGCTCGCGCAGGTCGCGGCGATAGGAGTCGGCGTAGGCGTCCCAATCGATGTTGCCGTGCAGATAGCGTTCGAGCATGGTTGGCGCGGGGGCGAACAGCTTGTCGTGCACGTAGCGGGCATGCGCGATGCGATCCACGAAGAAGGCCAGGTCGTCGCGTTTCGTGAATCCGGCCAGCTGGTTCGTGTTCTTGAGGCGCGCATCCAGCACGAGGTCGGCCTCCCACGCCTCAAGACGCCCGAAGAAGCGCTCGGCCGAAGTCTCATACGCGCTGATGGTGTGGATGTTCATGGACGGGGCTCCTTCTGCGGAGGCGGCGCGCCCAGGCGGCGCCGCGCGTTCTCCGTCCACGGTAGCGCATCGACCTCCCTGCGGCGCAAAGCGCGGCAGGCCGTGGCGGAATCGAAGCGCTCGCGTCACCGTCGCGCCACGCGGCGCCGCCGCCCCCTCCGCGTGGCACGGCGCTCGCGGCTTCGCCTTTCGACAACCAGGGCTTCGCCGCAGCCCGACCGCAGCCTACAGCCGACGCTTCGGAGGCGCGCCTATACGGGCCAACTCGCCCGCCACGGTGTCCACGAGCAACGGCAGCGCCTCGTGCACCTTCGGCGTGAGGCCGATGGTCGCCACGGCGGGCGATGCGTTCTCCACCTGCACGCCCAGGCACAGCCCTTCGGCTTCGTAACCCAGAAGCAGGGCCGCGTCGAACAGATCGACCAATTTGAGGTCGTGCAGCGAGGCCGTGGCGCCCGCATGGCGCGCCATCGCGTCGGGAGCGAAGCGCAGCACCGTCCCCGGTTGCGCCCCGGTCCCGTCCACCGCGTCCACGGTGAGCAGGACGTCGTAGTCGCGCACGGCCTCGATCATGTCGAGGCTCAGGCAGCCCAAGTCGAACGCGTCCACGTTCGGAGGCAGCTCGTAGCGCTCAAGCATCTCCTCGTAGGCAGCCGGCCCCACGCCGTCGTCGAGCATGAGCTTGTTGCCCACGAACAGCACGGCCACCCGCAAAGGCGCGTTTTGATCGTCCGCAGCCCGCGCGCCCGCGTCCGACGCCTCCGGCGTGCGCTTCTCGCCCTCCGCGTCCCGCAACCGCGGCCCCGTCTCCGAAACGCCGCGGCCCGTGCGCAGGTCGCGCGCATCTTGGGCGCCCATGCTACGCCCCCGCCGTCGGCCGCACGACCAGGTTGTAGTACGTGGCGAGCGCCACCACCACAAGCGCAACCGCTGCGCCCGCGAACGCCCAGATGCGCTCGCGACGCAGGTACTCTTCCTTCCCGCGACCCATGCCCGCAGCCCGGTGCGCAGCAAAGGGCTGCCCGATCAGGGAGAACGCCACCGAACCCACAACAAGCGTGGCAAGCACCGCCACGGCCAGGGCAATCGAGAGCGGCGTGCGCTCCGTGACCGCCGCATAGAAGATGTTGTCGGCGAACAGCCACACCGGGTAGAACAGGATGGAGGCCCAGAACCCGTGCGCCGGCCCCCAGATGGGAGGGATGAGCAGGGCTCCTATGTTGATGCGGGGAATGCCCTCGAGAAACTCCCTCTCGCGGGCGATCTGCTCGTCGGTCAGTTCAGCCACGATACGCCATCCTTTTTCGAAACGCGTGCGATTCTCTGCCATTATAGACAAGGCCCCTTTCGATGCGAGGGGGACTTTGCCGAACGGAAGGAGATGGACATGCAGATGCTCGCCATCGCAGGGTCGCTGCGCACGGGAAGCTACAACCGGCAGCTGGCCGAGGCTGCGCGGACCGTCGTCGGGCGAATCCGTCCTGACATCGGCTTCGCAATCCTCAACTGGAGCGACGTGCCTCCCATGAACCAAGACGTCGAGCACCCGGCTCCCGCCGCCGTGAGGCGCGTGCGCGGCTCCGTGCGCGCGTCCGACGGGCTGTGGATGTTCAGCCCCGAGTACAACCACGCCATCCCCGGCCCGTTCAAGAACCTCCTCGACTGGCTCTCGCGACCAGAGGGGCCGACGCGACCCTCGGTTCTTGCCCGCAAGCCCGTCGCGCTCGCGGGAGCGAGCACCGGCATGAGCGGCGCGTCCCATGCCCAGGACCAGCTCGTCGGCGTGCTGAGCTTTCTCGACGCGCGCGTCATGAACAAGCCGCGCCTTGCCATCCCCCACGTGGCCTCTCAGGCGAAAGACGGCGTCCTGAGGCTGACGACGTCGGCCTCACGCCTCGAAGCGCAAGCCGAGGCCTTCGTCCGGTTCGTCGAAAACGCCCGAGAGCACGACGAGGGATGACGCCCCCGCACCCCGACGCGCAGCTTTCGGGCGCAAGCCGCCCGAAGCGTCCCTGAAAGGACGGGTCGCCGAATCACGCGCCTGATGCGATGGGGAAAGGGCACCCATCGGCAACCCCTCGCATCCGATGCGGCATCGCCCATCCTTTCGCCGCTTTGAAGGTGCCAGGATGAGAGGCGCGGGACAACGCGCGAATCCAAAGCGAGGAGGACTCGACGGGTGCGGGGCGAAAGACGCACCGCCCCTCGAAAGACGCTCGCACTCGACGCCACGCGACAACCGTCGAAGCCGCGGCATGGGCCCGCGGCGCTCGCCGAAGCGGCGCACGAGCAGCAAGCACGCCCGAAGCAAAGGAGACGCTTGAAAAGGCATCTGCCAAGTTCCCCCATGCAGCAGATATGCGGATTTTTGGCCACGGAACCGCGTTCTGGCACGGAATGCGCCGTTTCCCGACCGAAAAGGACGATCGCTCGCAGAAAAAGCCCAGGTCGGCAAAATCAACGGAGCAAACACGACGCCGAAACGTGCCCAATCTGTGCCAGAACGCGGTTCCGTGGCCAAAATCCGGCGATTCTGCCGCACGAAGCCTCGCGCGCGAACAGAAAGGGCATGCGGGGACGCTCTTGGATGCGGCAGGGAGTGATGCCAAACCCACGCGCAGCGCTTTTCGGCAAGCGCAAGCGCCCGAGCGTCCCGTCCCCGCCCTGCCCACCCCGCCCGCTCCCGCCGTCCCGCGCATTCACCCCCCACCAAGGCCGCGACATGCGAAAACGCGCGCCTTGCGGCAACCGCGCGGAGAGGGCCGACGCAAGCGGAAGGGCCAGCGACCGCAACCCGCCCGGAAAGCCGCAGTCGACGAGCGCAGACGCGCCCAAGCGCGAAAAGGCCCGCGAACCGAATCGACGGTCCGCGGGCCCGCGAAATCCTCGCAAATCCTCGCGCAACTTCGGGCGCCCAAACCGCCCGGAGCCGCCCCGGAAGCCGCAGGGCCGCCGGGGCAAAGCCCTAGTGCTTGAGGTCGTCCTCGCCCACGATCACGTGCTTCTCGGGATCGTAGACCAAGCCGCCGTGCTCCTTGTGGAAGAACATGAGCAGCGTCGGGGAGATGCCCTCGATGTTCGCCAGGTACACATGGATGAACATGAAGCAGATGAAGACGTACATCATAAAGTAGTGGATGATGCGCATCGACATGAGGCCGCCCACCAGATCGGTGCCCGCCGCGAAGAACCCGAGGTTCATCGTGGGGTTCCAGAGGGCCAAACCCGTGTAGAACATCACGATGATGAGGAGCGGGATGGCGAGGTAGCTGATCTTCTGGGGCACGCCGAGCTTCGCGGACAGCGGATGGTCCTTCTTGAGGAACAGGTAGTACCTGATCCAGTGGATGCCCTGATGGCGGTTGTCGGCCTGCGGCAGCCACGTCTTGTAGTCCATGACCTGCTCGCGCGTGCCGCCGGTGGGCGATGACTTCACGAAGAAGGCCATGGCCACGCGCGCGATGCAGTTGATGAACAGCACGAACCCGCAGAACACGTGCACGCCGCGGGCGATGCCCATGAAGTACGGCCAGAACGGGAAGTGGATGCAGAAGCCGGTGACGATGAGCAGAAGCATCGCCACGAGGTTGATCCAGTGCGTGATGACGAAGGGCATCGGATGCGCTTCGCGGTAATGTGCCAAATGCGCCATGCTACTTCACCCCCCAGGGGCTCGTGACCGTCTCGAAGCTCTTGCCCGTGGCCGGCTCGGTGATGTGGACGGCGCACGCCGTGCACGGGTCGAAGCTGTGGACCGTGCGCAGGGCGTTGATCGGCTTCTCGACGTCGCCGACCGGATTGCCGATGAGCGCCTGCTCGAGTGGGCCCTTCTCGCCGTCGGCGTTCACCGGAGCGAGGTTCCACGTGGACGGGATGATGATCTGGTACCCCTCGATCTTGCCGTCCTTCACACTCTCCGAGTGGTAGAGCGCGCCGCGCGGGGCCTCCCAGAAGCCGCTGCCCGCGCCGGTGATGGTCTCGGGCTTGCGGAAGTACTCGGAGTCGCCGCTCTTGACGGCCTCGATGAGCTCGTCGACCCATTCCTTCATGAGGCCGGCGATATAGAGCGTCTCGACCTGGCGGATGGCCGTGCGGCCGAGCGTGGACTGCGCCACGCCGATCTGGCCGGGAGCCCCGAGCGCTTCGAGCAGCCCGTCGACCTGCTCCACGACGAACGGCACGTTGCGCTTGTACGCGGCCAAGATGCGGGCGAGCCCGCCGGCCTCGTAGGGCTTGCCGCCGTACGCCGGGCACTTGACCCACGTGTAACGGTCCTCCACGTTGTACTCGGTGTACTCGGGCTCCGTGACGAAGTACGGGGCCGTGAGCGTCTCCTCGCCCTTGTACCAGGACGATCCCATGTACTCGGTGATGAGGCTCTCGTCAACGTCGCTCAGGTTGAGGTTCTCGTCGAGCACGCCCATGGGCAGGTAGCGATCGGCGAGCTCCATGCTCTGCTTCTCGAACACGCCCCAGGCGATGTAGCGGCCGCAGCCCTTGCCCCAGTTGAGCGCGTCGGCGTAGTACGGCGCGATGGCCAGGGTGTCGGGGATCATCGTGGAGGCCACCCAGTTGTAGATCTCGTCGGCGAGGCCTTTGAGCTCGTCGAGCTTCTGATCGGTGGGCACGAAGGCCGTGCCGCCGGGAACGAGCGTCATGACGTGCGGCATCTTGCCGCCCAGCACGGCGGAGATCTGCGAGGCCTTCGCCTGCATGGTGAGCGCCTCGAGGTAGTGGGCCGTGCAGATGAGGTCGAGCTCGGGCGGCAGCTGGTAGGCCGTGCCGTCCTCGGCATCGAACCAGTTGCCGGAGAAGATGGACAGCTGGCCGTTGTCGGCGAAGGTGGACAAGCGCTCCTTGAGGGCCACGAAATCGCTGTTCGTGGACGTGCCCGCCTCAAGCGCCAGCGCGTAGGCGTCGGCCGGGTCGGCCTTGAGGGCGTTCAAGGGGTTCACGTAGTCGAGCGCGGCCAGGTTGTAGAACCACAGGATGTGGCTGTGCAGGAACTGCGCGCCCTCGAGGAGGTTGCGGATGATGCGCGCGTTGTTCGAGATCTTGATGCCGTAGGCCTTCTCGGCCGCGATGGAGGACGCATGGGCATGCGAGACCGGGCACACGCCGCAGATGCGCTGCACGATCTGCGCGGCGTCTTCGGGCGTGCGGTTCTCCACGACCATCTCCATGCCGCGGAAGCAGCCGCCCGACACCCAGGCGTCGGAGACCTTGCCGTTTTCGACTTCCATCTCCACGCGCAGATGGCCCTCGATGCGGGTGATCGGATCGATGACTGAACGGGTCATGCGGGCTTACCTCCCTTCTTTCTTGTCGTTGGCGGTATCGGCGGCATCGTACTTGCCGATGGACTTGTCGGGGTGCTTCGCATCCCAGCTGCGGACCTTCTCGAAGTCGGCGCCGCCGTCCATGCGGCCCGTGATCTTCATGCCGAAGCCGTGCACGACGAGCGCGGCGGCCAGGATGCCGGTGATGCCGAGCGCGATGGTGCCGGGCTGGACCATCCAGTCGCCGATGCGCAGGTCGCGATGGCGCTTGTAGAACGGGGTGTTCACCTCGACCCAGTTGTGGCCCGGATCGTTGGGGTTGGCCTCGCAGCAGCCGATGCAGGGCGCTCCGGCCTGCACGCACCAGCTGCGGCGGTTGTTCCACATGACCACGCCGCAGTTCGACTTCGTCTGCGGTCCGCGGCAGCCGAGCGGATAGAGGCAGTAGCCCAGGGCCTCCTCCTTGCTGCCGAACTCGTAGACGAACTCGCCGTTCTCGAAGTGGCCGCGGCGTTCGCAGTTGTCGTGCACCGTCTGGCCGAAGATGCCGGCGGGCTTGCCCTCGCTCGTCAGGTCGAGCTCGGAGGGCGCAAGACCCAAGAGCACGACGTCGGCGAGAACGGCGACGAGCCACTCGGGGTTCGCCGGACAGCCCGGGACGTTCACGACCGGCGTGTTGATGCCCTGCTTCTTCAGGTACTCCTGCACGCCGAGCGCGCCCGCCTGGTTGGGATGCGCGCCCATCCAGCCGCCGTTGACCGCGCACGAGCCGAGCGCGACCACAGCGGCAGCGTCTTTGGCCGCATCGATCAGATGATCCGTGCCCGGCTTGTCGGCCACGCGCAGCGCCTGGCCGCCCCAGCCCTCGAGCACGGCCCCCTCGTACACGAGGATGTAGTTCCCGGCGCACTCCTTGATGGTCTGATCTTTGGCCAGCTCCATGGACTCGCCGGCGGCAGCCGACAGCGTCTCGGAGTAGTTGAGCGAGATCATCTCGAGCACGATCGACGCCGCGTCGGGAGTCTCCACCTGCGCGAACGATTCCGTGCAGCCCGTGCACGACGCGCCTTCGATCCAGATGACCGGGTACAGCTTGCCCTTCGCTGCGCCGATCACGGACGACTCGAGGGCCTGCGCCACGCGCGGCGCCGCAAGCTCGGACAGCCCCGCCGCCACCGCGACCGCGCCGCACAGTTTCATGAAGCTGCGCCGGCTGACGCCGCGCGCGGAAAGCATCTGCTGAAACTCTGAAACCGTGGCCTCTGTTTCCATGTGCACACCTCCTCAGGTGCTCTCGTCTTCCCTTATCTCTGGTCACGTATTCTCCCCGACGGGCGAAACAAACGGGAGAACATGCGCGCGAGCGCAACATTTGGCCCGCCAATGGCATGAAAATGTTACGGTTTCCGCTGGTCGTAACATGAGTTATTCACTCTCGCCGCCATTTTCCGCGATTTCATGCAAAACGGCCCGGAAAAGCGCGCTTCGTATGCAGACGGCGCACGCCAAGAAACGCAAGGACCGCGGCCCTCTCGCCCGTTCGCCCTCCCGTAGGTTTCTTGTCGCGCGCCGCTTCTCCCATCCTCGTCCGTCGCGAAGATAGGTATCATAGCACAAGCGCAGACGGACGAGAACCACCGACTGGAAGGATGAAGCCATGCCCGCCACCGAACCCACCTTCGCCTACCTCGGCCCCGCCGGAACCTACTCCGACGAGGCGGCGCGCGCCTTCGCCGCGCGCCTCGGCGCGGACGAGCCCGCGCTGTTCGAATGCTCGTCGCTCGACGAGGTGTTCGACTGCGTGGACCGCGGACGATGCGAGTACGGCGTCGTCCCCACGGAGAACTCGCTCGAGGGGCCGGTGACCGCCACGCTCGACAACTTCGCCTTCAAAAGCTCGGCCTCGATCCTCGGCGAGGAGGTCCTCGACATCCACCACTGCCTGCTTCTGGCTCCCGGCGCGAGCCTCGACGAGGTGGAGCGCGTGGCGTCGCACCCCCAGGGCCTCGCGCAGTGCCGGCGCTTCCTGTCCGAACGGCTGCCGGGGCGCGCCTCCGTCACGACGTCGTCCACGGCCGAGAGCGCGCGCCTGTCCGCCGCCGACCCGCACGTGGCCGGCATCGCCAACGCCTTCGCGGCGCAGCTCTACGGCGCGCACGTGGCCGAGCGCGACATCGAGGACCACTTCGGAAACCAGACGTCGTTCGCGCTCATCGGCCGGCAGGGACACCCGTCCGTGCTCTCGGGCCCGCGCATGAAGACCTCGCTCGCGCTGTTCCTGCAAGCCGACAAGGCGGGCGCGCTGCTCATGATCCTCTCCGAGTTCGCCTACGCGAACGTCAACCTCACGAAGATCCAATCGCGCCCCACCAAGCAAGCGCTCGGCGAGTACATGTTCTTCATCGATCTGGAGGGCAGCGTGAACGACCTGGCCGTGCAGACCGCCCTCAACTGCCTGCGCCTCAAGCTGCGCGAGGTGAAGGTGCTCGGAAGCTACCCGGCAGCGTAACGGCTCTCGGGCCGCTTCCGGAGCGCAAAGGCCCTGCGAGGTCGCCTCTTCGCTTCGAAGCGTCCCGCGTCCGCTTTCGCGCCCCGGAAACCCCGACGCCGACGCCGATGGGCGGCCCGACGCGGATCGGGCAGAAGGCGCGCAACGCTGCGTCCGCGACCCGCAAAAACCGCGCGGTTTCCCCGGGTTGCAACGGAACCGCCATCGCTTGAAGGGTTTGCGCGCCGCATCGTCCCCTTCAAAACGCCTGGCCAGATGATCGCGCTTCGACACCGGCAGAGAATGCGCGCGCCTTCGTCCAGTCGCCCGCTCCCGCGCGCTTAGAACGCGATGACGCCGAGATGCTCGAGCAGGATCTTGAGGCCGATGAGGATGAGCACGACGCCGCCGGCGATGGCGGACGGCCGCTCGTACCTGGCCCCGAAGCGGTGCCCCGCGGCCACGCCCGCCAGCGAGAGGACGAAGGTGGTCGCGCCGATGAGCGCGACGGAAGATGCGATGTCCACGTGCAGGAACGCGAACGTGACGCCCACGGCCAGCGCATCGATGCTCGTGGCCACGGCCAGCATCGCCAGCTCGCGCACGTCGAGTTTGCCGTCGACCGGACACGATGCGCCCTCGCCCTCCTCGTGGCACGCCTCCCACAGCATCCTGGCCCCGATGAAGGTCAGAAGCCCGAAGGCGATCCAGTGGTCGATCGGCGTGATGAGCGCCTCGAACTGCGTGCCGAGCGCCCAGCCGGCAAGCGGCATGAGCGCCTGGAACCCGCCGAAGAACAGCGCGATGACCACCGCTTGGCGCACGTCGAGCCGCCTCATGCCGAGGCCCTTGCACACCGCCACGGCGAACGCGTCCATCGACAGCCCCACCGCGATCAAGAACAGCTCCACCAGCCCCATGGGCGCTCCTCTCGTCCGCTCGCGACCTCCCCCGGCCGCCCCGCGCCGTGCGCGGGCGCAAAAAAACCGACGCGCACGCGTCGGCAGCATGAAGCGGTGCGACGGATGCGCCACACCGCGAGTCTTGTCGTTTAAGGATGCGCCAGCTTCTCCCGGAAGCAGCATGTTGACGCAGCCGCCCTTTCCAGAGCCGACTACTCCCCCACGGGATGCGCGTATTGTAGCACAGCGCCCCGGACATGCGCCCGTCTTTTTCGCACGTCGCGCTTCGGCTGCGGACGAGAGCGAGGAAGCGAGCAGAGGGGGAATCGAAGCCGCACCGAGCTCAAAGCTAGGCGCGCAAGCCCGCGCCCTCTTCGCGGAAGAACCCCTCGGCGATCAAGTCGTCCACGATGGAGTCGAACGCCGCACCGTCCACGCCGTCGCGGCCGGCGGCGCGCTCGAAGGCGTCGAGGCGCCGCGCCAGCTCGTCTCTGCCGATGCCGGGCTCGGCGAGCACGACGCGCACGATCTCGGCGCGCTTCTGGCGCCGCGACCCTTCGAACGCCGACTGGCGCGCGTGGTGCGCGCTGCGCCGCGACGGGTTCGCGACGACCGACTTGAGGTGCGCGCCGTAATCGAGCAGCGCGTAGTACCACGCCCGCGCGTCGTCTTCGGGGCACGTGGCGGCCACGAGAGGGGCAAGCTCGCGGTCGGCCACTTTGTCGCGGTCGGGGAACAGCTCGTGCAGAAACACCGTCCGCACGTTCGTCTCGAGGTAGACGCCGGGACGGTTGCGCGCGAACGCCATCACGCCCGCCGCCGTGGCGGGGCCGATGCCGGGCAGCGCCTGCAAGCCCTCGTGCGTGTCGGGCAGCCGCCCGCCGAACCGGGCGGAGCACGTCTCGCACGCGCGCTTGAGCGCGAGGGCGCGCCGGTTGTAGCCGAGGCCCTGCCACTGCGCGAGCACGTCGGACGTCGAAGCCGCCGCGAGCGCGTCGAGTGTGGGAAACATCGCCATCCAGCGGCCCCAGTGCTTGAGCACGCGGGTCACCTGCGTCTGCTGCAACATGACCTCCGAAACGAGCACGGCATAGGGATCGTCGATGTTGCGCCACGGCAGATCGCGGTACAGGCGCTCGCCCTCCGCACGCACCTTGGCGCAGAAGGCCTCGCGCGAGAGCGCGCCCGAAGGCCATGCGGAGGGCGTGCCGCCCGCTAGGCGCACGACCCGCACGCGCCTTCGCACGCGGAAGACGCCCCGGACGGCTCCGATAGGACGGACGCGCCGCCCACAGCCTCTAAAGACGCGCAGATCGAACGGCGGCCCGCCGGAGCCTTCTCCATGGCCGCCTCCACCACAGGATGCGACGCCCCCTGCTCGATGAGGTCCTTGAGCGTGATGGACGAGAAGTAATCGTTGAGCAGGGCATCGGCTCCCTGCCACAGCTTGTTGTAGGCGCAGTGCCCTTGCTTCGCGCAAAAACCGGGATCGATGGCGCACAGCGAGACGCTCACCGGCCCCTGCACCGCTTCGAGCACGTCGAGCAGCGTCGTCTCGGCCGGATCGCAATTGAGCGCGAGCCCTCCTCGGGCACCGCGCACCGTCTTGATGAGCCCCCCCTTCACCAGGTCGTGCTGGATGCTGCGCGCGAAGGCGTAGGGTATCCCCTCGGCCTCGGCGACATCGGAGACGGACACGTAGGACTCGCCGCTATGGTAGGCGGCGCGAAGGATCCGGCAGGCGTAGTCGCAACGCCGCGTGATGTCCATCGGTTAACCCTCCTCCCCTCTCAAAAGATCGTCCGCATGCTCGAGCTCGCGGCGAAAACCGCTCACGACGGCTTCCTCGAGCGCTCGGTACTCGTCGGAATCGAGCGGCTGGTAGGCCGCCAGCTTGTCGAACAGATTGTCGGCCGTCACCGGCACGTAGCGGCGCGCGACGAGGCTGGCCTTGTAGGCCTCCTCGATGGCCTCGCGAGCGGCCATGTACAGATCGTAGCGCGGCATCTGGGCCGAGTAGCGCACGAGCGCCGCGCGATCGACCCCCCGGACGGAGGGATGCTCGCGAGCGATCTCCATCCAGATGTCGGCCCGTTCGGACTCGGTGGGATAGTCGATGTCGATGACCGACAGAGGTTCGAGCAGCTCGTAGAAGAACGGATCGACCTCGCCCGCCTCCGCGGCAGAGGCCAGCACGTGCACGTCGGGATTCTCCACCGCCGAACGGATAAGGCCAATGGCCTCGCGCGCCCCGCGCGAGAGGCTGGCCATGAGGAACCCGCCGAAGTCGTCTGCAGTCCCGTCGCCGAGGGGCGACACCCACAGATCGAGGTCCTCGAGCATGAGCACGCCCGCGCCCTCGAAGGAGGTGCGGGACGCGTTGAGGCGGGGCTGGCGGTCGGCCTGCGCCATGACGCACAGCACCGGCACGCCCTGGAGGTTCTCCTCCATGCGCATGCGGATGGCCGGCAGGTCGAGCTCGCCGAGCGTGGCGGCCATGAAGCGGTTGGCGTCCTCGCGCGCCGGCGAACGGAACAGAAGCGCGTCGGAGGCCGGCATGCGGTCGAGCCCGTGGCGGGCGTTGAGCAGGCTCACGAGCTCTTGGAAGCGCTCGTCATGCTGCATGCCCACGCCGAAATCGCGCATGAGCGCCACCGTCTCGTCGTAGCCGACGATGTCCTTGTATGAGATGCGCTCCATCGAGGACGGAGCAGCCTGCGAGCCAACCAGGGCGCCCGCGGCGCGCACGACGGCTTCCAGGGCGCTGCCCTCAGAAGAGCCCGACGTGCGAACCTGGGCAGAGGCGTCGGCATCGGCTTCGGACGGGCTGCCGGAGGCGTCGGCAAGCGCCGCGCCGTCAGAGGCGGCCCCGCCCGCCTCGGAAGCCCCATCGCCGCCGCCTTGCTCTGCACCGCACGGAGCGTCCGTCCCTTCGGCCGAGCGCCGCGACGGGGCGGTGACGTGCTCCACGCGCACGAGGCGCGCGGCAGACACGCCGAGGAAATCCTGGGAGATCATGTCGGTCATGTCCTCGAGGTCCTCGCGTGAAAGCCCGAACTCCTCCAACTTGTCGAGCGCGAGGCTCTGCAGCTGGTCGGCGCAGGCGGCCACCTCGTCCTGCGTGAGGTACGGCTCGAGGCGCTCGAAGGCATACTCGGCGATGGAGCGCTCCTTGAGCGTGCACGCGAGGCTCCACGCCTGCTTGAGGCCCGCAAGGGCCTCCTCGTCCGGCGGTGTGCCGTCGCGATGCTGGGCGCGCTCGAACGCCGCCAGGTACAGGTGCATGCCGAGCACCGCGTCGCCCGACGCGCACGCCGCGGCGGCGCGGCGCAGGTATTCGGCAGACGAGTTCGCATGCTCGTCGTTGTGGCTGGGCGAGCTGTTCGCGTCGTTCTCAAACATGGACCCAACCTCCTTCGTCGTAGGGAAACGTCCGTGTCGCAAGCATGATTTGCCTATGGTCTGGTCGCATTTTACCGAAGAAGGCGGCGAAGCGAAGGGCGCACCGCAAAAACCCCAAAACGTAAGGAAGTCGAAAGCCCCTTTCCGCTCCACGACCCCTCGCGTTGCGCAGACGCTCAGCCGACGCGAAACGCCTGCGGCGTCTCGGCGATGCGCAGACCAATGCGGCTCGGCAGAGCGCCCGCACGCAGGCGCGCCAACGCGCCCCGCACGGTTCGCGCGGAGCAGCAGCCGCTACCAGTCGAGCACATCCCACCCCCGCGCCCGCGCCGTGCGCGAAAGCGGCCGGTCGGGCGAGACGGCGTGGGCGTGCTCGGCCGCCGCGAGCACGGCGCGGTCGGAATGATGGTCGCCGTAGGCGTGGGCGAGCCTCCAGCCCCCCGAGCCGAAGCGCGCGTCGCCGAAGCGACGAAGGGCGGCGAGCTTCTCCTCCCCCTCCACGGGAAGCCCCTCCACCTGGCGCGTGTAGGTGCCGTCAGCCGCCACGCGCATACGCGTGGATATCTGGTTCTCGAAGGGGTGGCGCTCGCTCGCGCGCAGGATGATCGGCTCGAACGTGGCCGAGATCACCACCACCACGTCGCCGGCGGTGGCGTGCGCGCGCATGGCCGCGTCGGCCTCGGGCCGAAACAGCGGCGCGATGCGCTCGTCGTAGAACTCCGCCAGAAACGCGTCCACCTCGCGGGCAGGCTTGCCTTCAAACGCGGTGAACACGAGGCCGCGCACCCAGCTCTCGTTCTGCGGAAGTCGGAACTTGTAGGCGGCCGCCCACAAGAGGATGCGCGCGATTACGCGCTTCTTGAGCATCTTCTTGCCCATGAGGTACGACACGAGCAGAACCGGCGAGTTGCCGTCGATGCTCGTGCCGTCGAAGTCGAACACGGCGAGCCGCACCGGCTCGCCCGGTGCGGCCCCGTCGCGCCCGCTTGTCAGTTCAGTCCCCGCTCGGGACATGCGCCGCCACCCCATCCCGTCCGAACGGAGCGGCGGCGCCTGCCCGGCGCTAGCCCTCCGCCTCGTCTGTCGTCTCGGTGAATTGTGAATTATACAACTCCGCGTAGAAACCGCCAAGCGCGAGCAGCTCCTCATGCGCCCCCTGCTCCACGATGTCGCCGTCCCGCATGACGAGGATGAGGTCGGCGTTTCTGATGGTGGAGAGCCTATGCGCGATGACGAACGCCGTGCGTCCGGCCATGAGGTTGTCCATGGCCTTCTGGATGCGCTCCTCGGTGCGCGTGTCCACCGAGCTCGTGGCCTCGTCGAGGATGAGCATGCGGCGGTTCGCCAAGATGGCGCGCGCGATGGTGAGCAGCTGCCGCTGACCCTGGCTCACGTTGCCCGCGTCCTCGTCGATGACGGTGTCGTAGCCCTCCGGCAGCGTCTGCACGAAGTGGTGCACGTAGGCCGCCCTCGCCGCCGCCTCCACCTCCTCGTCGGAGGCGTCGAGCTTGCCGTAGCGGATGTTCTCGCGGATGGTGCCGCTGAACAGCCACGTGTCCTGCAGCACCATGCCGAACAGCGAGCGCACGTCGTCGCGCGCGAAATCGCGGATGTCGCGCCCGCCGATGCGGATGGAGCCGCCCTGCACGTCGTAGAAGCGCATGAGCAGCTTGACCATCGTGGTCTTGCCGGCTCCCGTCGGCCCCACGATGGCGACGGTCTGCCCCTCCTCCACCTGCGCAGAGAAGTCCTTGACCACGGGCTTGGCCGGGTCGTAGCCGAAGCGCACGTGGTCGAACTCAACGCAACACTCCACGTCCTTCGCGCGCGCAAGGACGCGCTCGGGCTCCTCCTCCGGCTCCTCGAGGAAGGCGAAGATGCGCTCGGCCGCGGCCGCCATCTGCTGCAGCACGGCGGACACCTGCGAAAGCTGGGTGATGGGCTGCGTGAAGTTCTTCACGTACTGGATGAACGCCTGGATGTCGCCCACCGTGATGGCCCCCTGCACGGCCAGAAAGCTGCCCGTGACGGCCACCGCCACGTAGCCCAGGTTGCCCACGAAGTTCATGATGGGCTGCATGAGGCCGGAGACGAACTGGGACTTCCAGGCCGACTCGCGCAAGCGCGCGTTCACCTCGCCGAAGCGCTCGACCGTGCCGTCCTCGCGGTTGAAGGCGCGCACGACGGCGTGCCCCGAGAACGTCTCCTCCACCAGGCCGTTGATCTCGCCGAGCGTGTTCTGCTGGGCGAGGAAGAACTTCTGCGAGCGCTTCACCACCACCGCGACCAGGACGATGGACACGGGCAGGATGACCACGGTCACGAGCGTCATGAGCGGGTTGATGGACAGCATCATGGCGAGCACGCCGACGATGGTGACCGAAGACGTGATGAGCTGGGTCACCCCTTGGTTGAGGCTTTGCCCGAGCGTGTCCACGTCGTTGGTGATGCGCGAGAGCACGTCTCCCGTGCTCGTGCGCTCGAAGTAGCCCATGGGCATGCGGTCGATCTTCTCGGCGATGCCGCGGCGCAGCTCGTAGCACGTGCGCTGCGAGACCGACGACATGATCCACCCTTGCACGAACGAGCACGCCGCGCTCAGCAGGTACAGCCCGAGTGTGAGCAGAAGGATCCGCGCGATTGCGTCGAAGTCGATGCCGCCCGTGCCGCCGATCTTCGCCACGATGCCGTCGAACAGCTCGGTCGTCGCCGTGGACAGCACCTTCGGCCCCACGATGGAGAACGCCGTCGATCCGATGGCGAACGCGAGCACCACCGCGATCGCCGCTTTGAACCGCCCCATGAAGGCGACGAGCTTGCCGACGGTGCCCTTGAAGTCCTTGGGCTTCTCTCCCGGCGCCATGCGTCCGGCGGGCCCGTGCCCGAAGCCGCCGCGGCGCGGTCCGCCCGTCTGCGCCGATGCCGTTGCGTTCCGCGCGCTCATGCCGCATCGCCTCCGTTCAGCTCAGCCGCGGACAGCTGCGACATCGCGATCTCGCGGTACTCCTCGCACGTCTCCATAAGCTCCCCATGCGTTCCCTGGCCGACAACGCGCCCCTCGTCGAGCACGACGATCTTGTCGGCGTGCAGCACGGTCGAGATGCGCTGCGCCACGATGACGACGGTCTTGTCGGACAGGCGCGCCCGCAGCTCGCGGCGCAGGGCCGCGTCGGTCCGGTAGTCGAGCGCCGAGAAGCTGTCGTCGAAGAGGTAGGCGCGGGCGTCGGTCGCCAGCGCGCGGGCGATGGCGAGCCGCTGGCGCTGGCCGCCCGACACGTTCGTGCCGCCCTGCGACACGGCCGACGAAAGGCCCCCTTCCTTCGAGGACACGAACTCGGCGGCCTGGGCGATGTCGACGGCCTCCTCCACGCGCGCATGCGGCATGCCCTCGTCCGCGTACGCCACGTTCGACTCGATGGTGCCGCTGAACAGAAACGACTTCTGCGGCACGTAGCCCAGCTGCTCGCGCAGCGCGCGCTGGGAGACCTCGCGCACGTCCACGCCGTCGACGGTGACCGAGCCGCTCGTCACGTCGTGGAAGCGCTCGACGAGCTTCAAGATGGTGGACTTGCCCGACCCGGTGGAGCCGATGATCGCCGTGGTCCTTCCCGGCTCGGCCGTGAAATCGACGTGCTCGAGCACGCACTCCTTCGATCCCGCGTACCTGAAGCTCACGTCGTGAAACGCGATGGCCGCGCCGCCTGTGCGCGCCGAAAGCTCGGCGTCGCGCGCGCAGGCGGGCGCGGGATCGCGTACCGAGGGCGCCGCGGACAGCACTTCGTTCACGCGCTGCGCGGCCACGTCGGCGCGCGGCAGGATGATGGAGACCATGCCGATCACGAGGAACCCCATGATGATGACCATCGAGTAGGTGATGAACGCGATGAGGTCGCCCGTCTGGATGGCGCCCGTGTCGATGGAGCGGCCGCCCACCCACACGATGAGGACCGACACGCCGTTCATGACGAGCATCATGAGCGGCATCATGAACGTCATGACGCGGTTCGTGAACAGCTGCGTCTTCATGAGGCGCGCGCTGGCCGCGTCGAAGCGCTCCTCCTCGTAGGGCTGCCGGTCGAACGCCCGGATGACGGGCAACCCCGTGAGCATCTCGCGCGACACGAGGTTCACGCGGTCGATGAGCTTCTGCATGGCCTTGAACTTGGGCATGGCCACCTTCATGAGCACGGCGACGATCGCGCCGAGAACCGCCACGGCCAGCACGATGACCCAGCTCATGGACAAATCGGTGCGCGACGCCATGATGATGCCGCCCACGGCCAGGATGGGGGCGTAGAGCACCATGCGCAAAAGCATGGAGACGACCATCTGGATGAGCTGGATGTCGTTGGTGCCGCGCGTGATGAGCGAGGCGGCCGAGAA
>LHCFI01400__coassemble_1753_pt1 | contig 20925 bp, 13 predicted proteins | sample LHCFI01400__metabat2_low_PE_013 | metagenome-assembled genome bin LHCFI01400
CACCGTTTGCCGCCCGCGCCGTAACGCCCGCCCCGCCGCCGCCCACCGTCTGCCGCACGCGTCTGCCGCGCCGCAATGTCATCTGCCTGTCGCACCGCCGCCCGCGCCCTCGGCGGCGCCCGCGCTGCCTTCTCGCCGCCCGCGCCGTTCCAACGCCGCCGCCGTCTGCCACCCGCGCCACCTCCCGCGCCTGTCGCGCCCTCGGCGGCGCCCGCGCCTGTCGCCGTCTGCCGCCTGCGCCGCCTCCTCTCGCCGCCCGCGCCTGTTTCGTCAACCGAAATGCGCTCTCGTCACACGCCCGACACATACCTGTCGTAGGATAAGCTTTCCATCGCCGCCCTTCCTGTCGCGCGCTGGCAGGGCGGCGGCGCATCGTCCGGAATATCGCGAGAAAGGCCAGACTCCATGAACCCTGAGAACACGCCCGCAACGCACCTCTACCGCCGCGAAGGCGCCTACATCCCCCGCGTGGCCGCCGTGCACGACCTGTGCGGATACGGAAAGTGCTCGCTCGGCGTGGCCATCCCGGTGCTGTCGGCCGCCGGCTGCGACGTGTGCCCCGTGCCGACGGGCCTGTTCTCGTCGCACACCGCCTTCCCCGGCTGGTACATGCACGACACCACCGACATGCTGGCCGACTACCTGGCGGCATGGGGGAAGATCGGCGTGGAGATCGACGCCGTGTACTCGGGCTTTTTGGGCGCGCCCGAGCAGGTGGACCGCATCCGCGACCTGTACGCGATGTACCCGGACGCCTTGCGCGTGGTGGACCCGGTCATGGCCGACCACGGCACGGTGTACCCCACCTACACGCCGGAGCTCTGCGATGCCATGGCCGAACTGGCCTGCGGCGCGGACATCCTCACGCCGAACCTCACCGAAGCCGCCATCATCCTGGGCGAGCCCATCGGCGAGAACTGGGCCGGCACCGACATCTCCGACGAGGAGGCACGCCGTCTGGTAGACGCGCTCGTGGCGAAGGGTGCGAAGCACGTGGTGCTGAAGGGCATCCAGCGCGAGGGTGAGACGAGCATCCGCAACTTCGTGGGCGGCGAGGGCATGGACACGGTGGAGGTGCACAACGAGTACGTGCCCTACCTGCTGCACGGCACGGGCGACCTGTACGCATCGTGCCTGATGGCGGCCGTCATGGCTGGCCGCTCGCTCGAAGAAGCCGTGCGCTTCGCCGGCGATTTCGTGCACGATGCCATGATCGTGAGCGCGCAGCAGCCCGCGTTCCAAGCGCGCGGCGTGAGCTTCGAGCCTCTGCTGGGGAAGGTGTGCGAACTGCTGTAAAAAGCCGCGCCTCAACGACCAAAGCGCTCCGGAACCCCACGTCCGGAGCGCTTTGTCTTTTCGCTTCCCCATTTGGCTCCTATCTTTCCTGATCGATTTCTCTGCGAGAGAGCGCCCGCAGGATAGACGGAGCCCTCTTGTGCGAACGTTTCACCAGATACTCGAATCCGGTTTCGGAGCATAAATGAATCCGGTTTTAGAGGATGAAACGTTACGGGGTTATAAAAGCCGTACTCGCGCCGCGGAGTGCTTACGTCTCGCTGCAAAAACTATGGTGACTGTAAGAGACTACCCTTCTACAAGCAGCAGATCCTCGCGCGAGGCTGCTTCGGCACGGAGCTCATCCGTGAACCCTGCGATACTGAAGAGAACATACCAGTCTGCGCGATCCCCTTTGTGCCATGGAACGCGCGCCGCCTTCTGCTCGAGCGACCGCAGGACGTTGAGGCCCACGGAGCCTTTCCAAAACTTGCATTCCGCGAAAACAGCATTTCTCCCCTGATCATCAAGGCCAAGCACGTCAATCTCAACATCGCCAACACCCCACCAGCGTCCAACCTTCTGCAACGAAAACGGCCATACGTTGTCGGCCGACAACTGCCACATATGGTCGCGGCACACATCCTCGTACACGAAAGCGGCTTGGCTGTCGAGGAAGTTGGCTCGGATTGTCTCCATGACCTTTTCGGGATGACCCGACTCGATGAGTCCGAGATTCGGAAACACAAACTTGAACCAGAACAGAAGGAAGTTGTCCTTCAGTCGATACAACCCCTTTTTGCTTTTCTGAGGGTTATCCTCGGTCACCGGCACTTCGCGCTCAAGAACATCCAGGTCGGAGAGAACTTTGAGATACTTTGTAAGGCTGGTTTGTTTAACCTCCAGAGCTGCAGCAATGTTGCCCAATTTGCGGTTACCTGCAGCGATTGCCTTGATGATGGAGAAGTAACTGCCCACATCCCCCACCTCTTTTTGGAGGAGGAATTGCGGCTCGTCGTACAGAAAGCTGCTGGTGTCGAGCACATTGCGCTCGATAGCCTTGTAGATATCGCCCGCGCCGTCAAACAGCTCGATGTATTTGGGGACACCGCCCGTTACGCTGTAAAACTCGATGAGCGCGCGCCGATCTTTGCCAGGAAAGAACTCCCTGTAGCATGAAAACGGCAGCTGCCCCATCTTCATCTGAGCCGTGCGGCGACCGTACAAAGGGCTCGCGTACGAAAGCGTTTGATCCACCATCATCGAGATCAGAGAGCCGCAAACAACCAGCATCACATTGCGATTTTTCAGCGTCGTGTCCCAGATGCGCTGCATGACAGATGGAAAAGCTGCATTCGCCTTTCCGAGATACTGGAATTCATCGAGCACGAGTACGAGGCGCTCGCCTCCCGGCATCGACGAGGCGGTCAAGCGGTCGAAGAGGTCCTCCCATCTGTCGACGGTGGCGTTTCGCAGGAGCGAATCATCGGTGAACTCGGCCACTGCATTTTTGAATGCGGCGCGGTTTTGGGCCTCGGATTCTTCGGTCGCAAGGAAGTAGAGGGCGTGCTTGTCTTTGATAAACTCAGCGAGCAGCGTGGTTTTGCCAACGCGACGTCGCCCGTACATCACAACAAAAGACGCTGATGAGCGCTCATATTCTCGCTGAAGCGCCGCTCGTTCGCGGTCCCTGTCTATGAAGTTGGCCATTTTGTTCCGCCCGCCTTATGTCCGAAGCGTTGTTGCTGATATTATACTATGAAGTATTATACTTGAAAGTATAATATGGTGATCGTTTGCTAAGAAGGTGTTACTGAACTGCACTTTTAGCGATTCTCTCACCGAGTTTAGGTTGGTTTTTTACGCTTTTCCAACCAAAAATGCACCACGTTTGCTCTGTTTTCCAACTGGCAGGCAAAGCCAACCTGTCGGAAGATGCGACGAGGCGCGCCGGATGGACGCGCCTCGCGGGGTGGGCTCGCCAGGTGGGCACGACACGCCGGATGGGCGCGCCTCGCAGGACAGAGTACAGCGCAGTCGATGGCCGAGGCTACAGCGCGAAGCCGAGAGCGTCCAGCACGTACTTCGGCACCATGAAGCGCACGGTTTTCTGTGGATCCACCATCTGGCACACCCGCACATCGGCGACAAGCGACAGCAGCATGACCAGCTCGTCGACCGCGACGCCCGTGCGATCGTGCAGCAAATCCACCATCTCGTGCACGGCGCGGTCGGCCGCCGCGTCAAGCGATTCGGCTGACGCGATGATGCCCAGATGCGTGGCGTTCTCGATGACAGGGTCGGCCAGGTGCAGCTCGGGCAGCGCCGTCAGCGTGACCGTGGCCCAGCCCGCCACCTCCGCGCCCGACACGCTCACCTCGCCGTCGCCCATGGCCGCGTGCATGTCGCCGCAGCCGAACAGCGCGCCTTCCACCGCCACCGGGAAGTACAGCGAAGCGCCCGTGGTGACGGCGATGGTGTCCATGTTGCCGCCGTGGCTACCGGGCGTGCCGCAGTTCACCGACTCGCCCGCCGGCGCGACGCCAATCACGCCGATCATGGGGTTGAGCGGGATGGACAGCCTGTCGCTCCAAACAAGCGCGCCGGCCTCGGCATCGACGGCGCACAGGTGCGTGCTCCACGCGTCGAAGCGGTCACCGCACACGCCCTCGTCCTTGCCCGTGCACGACACGGTCTGCGCGTCCAGCTCGATGTTCTCGATGGCCACCTTGAGCGCGCCTCCGGGCACGGCCCCCTCCACGTACACAGGGCCGGTGGCCGGGTTGATGCGATCCCAGTCGATCTCGTCCAGCACGTCGTCGGGCGACTGCACCTGGTTGCCGAAGCAGTCCTGCGTGCGGATGCGCACCGTCTCGCCCGATTTCACCGTCAGCGCGGGCTCCGCATCGCGCGAAAACGCGAACAGCACGCGCTCGTCGCTCAGTTCCTGCATAGGGACATCCTTTCTCCGATATCTTGCTGGAGCCCATAGTACTACGGGAAAGCGCAGCGCGGGAGCGGCTCTTGCGCTGCCCTTGTCCTTTTCGAGAGACGTAAGGAACGGGTACATACCCGCCTCAATACGTCGACGCAGCTTGCCTCTGTCAAACCGCCATTGAAGCGAGCCTGCGCCCGTCGCGCCCTCGCACCCGCGCCCGCGCGTCTGCCCGCGCACCTGCGCCCGTACGCCCGCGCGTCCGCTCGCGCACCTGCGCCCGTACGCCCGCCCTGCCCGCATCATCCCTGCGCGCTTCGCGGATGCTACGCCTCCTCTTCTTCAGAGCCCTCCTCGTAGCGCGCAGGTCCCGGCACTAAAACGCAGACAAGCAGCACAGCGACGACGGGAACGGCGGTTCCTGCGAGATTGCGCACGGACGGCATCCAGGTCAGGCCGTCCGACGCCACCCAAGCTGCCGCGCAGATGCCCGCCGCCAGCACCGATGCGGCGCAGATCGCGCCGAACACCGCGAACGCGCGCGTGCGCCGTCGCCGCACCACCGCACATGCGAACGCCGCCACAGGCCAGCTGGCCGCCACGCACCAAAACGCCGGCTGCACGAGCATCGAGCCGAGGACGGCTTGCACGCCAGCGCCGTCGAACGCGACTGCGGCGTGCGCGGGCGCGTCCCACCCCAAGAGCGACCCCGTTCCGAACGCCGCCAGAATCGCGGCAACCACCAGGGAAAACGCAGCCGTCGCGAACGCGCGGGCAGGAGGCAGGCACAAGCCCGCCGCAAGCGGCGCGAACTGGCCGCCGCCCAGCGCGCCGCCCAGAGGCGCCGTCAAAGCGGCGTTCGCCTCGGCATCGCCCTCCCGTCCGACGAAGTACCACCAAGCAGCCGTGGCCGCCATCAGCACACATCCCACAGCCGGCGCCTCCTGCACGATGAGCGCCACGCCCAGCGCGCTATACGACAGCAGCGCGCCCAGGTGCGGCCTGAGCGCGCCCGCGAGGGCGACCAGCGCCAACAGCCCCCAGAACAGCGGGTTGTCCAATCCGCTTGCCTGCGGAATGTTCCCCAACGCCACGAACGCGACGAACGCCGAGCCCAACGCGCCGAACACCCGCGCAGCCGCCCGTCGATGCCATGGCATGATGCGCTCGCGCAGCGGCGGGCGCGGCTCGCGCGGAGCGGGGGCCGGCTCGTCGTCGGCCTCTTCCTCGTCGGCATAGCCCACGATGGCGGCCAGCTCGCGAGCGCCGCGCTTCGGGTCGCCCAGGAAGGGCTCCATCTCCTCGGCGAATTCCGCGACGTTGTCGTAGCGCTCCTCGCGGTCGGGGTCGAGCGCGCAGAAGATCACGTCGTCGACCGCCGGATCGAGCTCCTCCCAACACAAAGATGGCAGCACGAGCTCGGCGTCCTCGATGGCCGCCTCGGCCCGCACGAGGTCGGGAGCGAGAAAGGGGTTCTCGCCCGCCAGCATCTCATAGGTCACCGAGGCGAGCGCCCATTCGTCGCAACGCGCGTCGAGGCTTTCCTGCCGCATCTGCTCAAGCGGCATGTATCCGATGGTGCCGCCGCCCGCCGCACCGAATCCCGAGGTGCCAGCAAGCACGGCCAGGCCGAAGTCGGTCACCTTCACCTGGCCCTGGCGGTTGATGAGCACGTTGTCGGGCTTGATGTCCAAGTGCAGAACCTGGTTGTCGTGCGCCACCTCGAGCGCATGCGACACCGCCGCGAACACGGCGGCCACCACGTTGAGCGAGAGCCGATCGTCGAAGCGCTCGAGCAACTCGGACAGCGTGATGCCGTCCACGTACTCCATGATGAGGTAGGCCGTGGAGCCCTGCACCTCGAAATCGTACACGGTCACGATGTTGGCGTCGGACAGCAGCGCCGCCGTGCGCGCCTCGTCGAGGCCGGGCACGCGCGCGAGCGAGCGTGCCGAAGGGTCGTCGCTGAACATGCTGACGGAGCGGCCCATCTGGTCGAACAGCGCCGTCTCGTCATCGTCTGAAAACGTGGGGGAATCAAGGTCGTCAGGGTCGGCCTTCCAGGTGGAACCGCGGGCATCGAAAGGGTCGGCCGCATCGCTTGGGTCGCCCGACGCCACGCGCGCCGCATCCACCTCGTCAAGGCCGATGCACTTGATGGCCACCTTGCGCTGAATGCGCGTGTCCCATGCCACCTGCACCGTGCCGAAGCCGCCCGTCCCCGCCTCGGCGATGGGTCGATAGCGATCCAATATGAGCTGTCGGTTGCGCGCCATGCTGCCATTATAGGGGAGATGCGGCCCGAACGAGCGCGGCGATGCGCCGCAGGGCGTCCGGCGACGCCTCACGGGTGGTCGTCCGGCGCGCCGCATGCCGCTGCGTGCCGCCCCGCATGCGGCCTCGTGCGCGCGAACGGGCCGATTTTGGCCACGAAACCGAGTTCTGGCACAAAAAGGCGGGGTTCGGAAGCTCCCGCAGAGGACGTCCCCGACAAAAGGCCAGGTCGCGAGTTTCGGACGCGTGCCCAAGGGGGCCGATCCGTGCCAGAACGCGGTTTCGTGGCCAAAATCACGCAGATTTCGCGCACGCGCCGTGCAGCCGCCCGCGAGCGAACGATATCGCCATGCCCCACGTACAACTCCCAATCGCACGCGCCGCACGGCCGTCCGCGAGCGGGCGGACCGACCTCGGCGCACCCGCAGGCCGCGCCGCGCAAACCACCCCTCCCCGCAAACCCGCAGACCGCTCGCAAGCGGGCGGCCGGGACAAGAGGAGGAGGGCGGCAACACACCCGCGCGCATGCCGCGCGGCACCAGGCACGCCGGGCGACATGTCTCGGGAGGAAACCGGCGCACCGCACATCAGCCAGATGACGGCCAATCGCAGACCGCAAGCCGCGTCGCCCGGCCTCGCCATAGAGAGCGACCGCGCATCAGCATCGCCCTTAAGCATTTTCGCGAGCTGGAGAAGATGCCGGCAAGCCACAAAGCGTGTACTCGTTCGCCGGATCGGCCTGGGCAAGGAACCGGTAATTCGGATGCTTTTGCACATCGAAGCGAGGCGCCACCTTGCCCTCGCGCCCGCGAACGAACACCAAAGCCGTTCCGACCGGCATCCGTTGGATGTCCGACACAGGCATGTCGGCGCGCTCGCCAAGCTCCCTCGCCGTCGCCATATCGTTGACCCCAAGATACACAACCGCATCGCAACACCCGATGATCGTGTTCGCAGCACGTCCATAGCGCTCTTCCAGCTGGGCGGTGGCCTGGCAAATGGGCATCAACCATATGTCGCGACTGCGCACGGCGGCGATGACGGCGTCGAAACCGTCGATGACGTTCTGGTTGGCGAAGTCGTCCAAAATAACACGAACCGGAACACGTAGCCTGTTGCCGTTGTCGCAGCATTCGCGATCGGCCACCCGGCACAGCTCTTTGAACAACTGCGCGTAGAACACCGACACCATGAAGTCCATGCTCCGATCGACATCGGACACGACCACGAACAAAGCCATCCGCCTCTTCCCAAGCGACGCGATGTCCACGGGATCGACATCGGAGAACAGCCTTTCCCTCTCCTTCCCCGAAAGGCGGTTCAACCGCCCCCATAGCTCCATAACGATGCATCCGACGGTCGTAGGAGCATTGGCGACCGCTCTGAAGCGCAGCCACGTGTCGCGTGCGACGGATCGCGGACGGCGCTTCCCCGGCTCGCATTCCCCCTTCGCTCGCCAGTAGCTCCCTCGAAACAGCTCTTCCATCCGTTCGTCAAGACGGTTGGAGACGTTGTCCCAATCTCCCAGCTTTTCATGCCCATAAGCATCCGCGACGCTGATAACGTCCGAAAACGTCGTTACACACCGAGGTCTGAACTGCTCGTTCCACTCAATACAGTACGCCATCAACGCCTTGAGAAGCAATTCTGCGGAATCCGGCCAAAACGCATCGGCGCTCGTCCGCCCCTCCGCTCTGACTATCGATCGGGCCAGAAAGTCCAGATCCATTTCGGTTCGAACGTAGCTGAACGGATTGTAGGTCATGGATTTCGCCGGATCGGAGAAGTTCAAGCACACGACGTCGTACCCGGCCTCCTTGAGCATGGCCCCGCATTCCCGCAACAGATTGCCCTTGGGATCGGTGACCACGTAGCTTGAGTTCATCTGCATGATGTTGGGCTTGACGATGCCCTCTGTCTTCCCCCCTCCCGGAGTGCCGAACACGATGACGTTGTTGTTCAGCTGGGTCTTGCGCATATCGGTGCCCAAGCTCACCCCATCGGCCAGAATGGTTCCTTCGAGATCCCGTTTCGGTTTCTTCATGCAGCCCTCCCTACATCCAGCTTCCCCTGACGCTGTCCGCCAGCCCGAATGCGACCGCCTCTTCCGAGCTCATGCGGTTGTTTCTGTCCGTCGCGGCTTCGATTTCCCGATCGGTCTTTCCCGTCGCCTCGGCAAGCAGCTTGTTCAGCTGACGCTTCTTTCTCACGATGGACTCTGCCGCAAGGGCGATGTCGGACGCCTGACCTCCCATGCCTCCCATGAGGGGCTGGTGAATAAGGACATCGGAAAGCGGGCTCACGGTGCGCGCGCCTTTCTGGCCGCACGCCAAGATGATCGCCGCCATGCTGGCCGCCATCCCAAGAGCATGCGTGCGCACCTCGCACTCGATACCCTTCATCATGTCGACGATGGCCAAACCCGCAGAAACCGACCCACCTGGGGAATTGATGACAAGCGCAATGGGTTGCGAGCCCACCCTGCTAAGCCACGCCAGCTGGCAGATGACGCTTTCCGCAAGCTCGTCTGTGACCGCCCCGGTGAGAAACACCGTGCGCTCGGCATACAGCTCGCTTTCAGGCGTGGACCAGTCGATGCCGCGCGACGATCTTTTTTGAACAGACACTCGAGCCATGACAACTCCCTTTCTCCTAAACGAACGCCAAGAGCGCCCTACACCAGCGTCGCAAGATCGCCCAAATGCCACACTGCAAGCCACGAGGGCCAGTCGGCAACATGCACCGTGGACTTTATCCATGCCAAAGCGGCATTGACCGTCTGGGCTCCCGGGCACGCAACGCACTCGATTACGGCGCTTGCGCATAGGAGCACGAATGTGACAACGAACACGGCGGCAACGATCCTTCTCGAAACAACGGCGTCCATGACGACCCTCCTCATCTCCATTCCGAACCTCCCATCGCTTCGAGCGGTTACCCGCAGCGCGCGGCCGAAAACGCAAGGCGCATCATCCAAGGCAGCATTGCCAAAGCCAGGAAGAACGCAAGAACCAGCACGAAGACGACCAACGCCCCAAAGGCAGCCGCCACCGCGGCGGGCAACCCGCACACGGCCAAAACGCACAACACGAACGCGCGGACAAAAGGGTTTCGAACGCGCATGGCCATCAGCGCAAGCTTGGCAACAACGAAAGCGCCAATCACCAGTATGACCAAGCTAAAAACGGCATCCTGATCGCCAGCGGCCAGCCCTTCGGCCAAGGAGGGAGCAAAGCAAACGGCCAGCATGGCGACCTCCGTTCCAAGCAAAGCCAGCGGAGCCGCCACAGACGCCATGCGCAAGAACCGCGCAAGCCCGCACCCTTCAGCGGCAAGCTCTCTCGCGATAAGGCTCGACACCCCTGCCGCCAAAGAAAAGGCCGCAACCAGCCACAGCCGAAGCGCAGCGGCCGCCACCCATCCGCCAACGCCCCCTGCAACCAATACGCACGAAAGCACCTCGGACGCGTAGGCCGCCGACACAACGACAACTGCCGACACGACAAGGGCAACCGCCGCTTTCAAGGCGACAACCGTCCCGACAATCGCAGCGCCGACATCGAACCCCCTCCTCTGCGTTTCGACCTTGCGCATGGCTCCTCCTTATCGTTGCCCTGTCTCCCAAACCCGCCTCCACGAAGCGACTGTAGTCAGTATCGACGAAATCAAGCAAAGGCGATCACTTAAAACAAGCCTATATAGTTCCATTTGAAAAAATCAAAAGGGAGCCGTATACTCTTGAGGAGGTCGGCCCTCACAGGTGGGCCGACCGTGTCCGCTTTGACCGAAGGAGGTGGGCCATGCCGAGCAAGGCGATCCCGCGGGAGACCCTGTTGTGCATCGACCGCATCCTTCGAGAGTACACCGATGACGAAACCGATCCCAAGCACAACCCCGCCCATGCACTGGGCAGCGGCTCCATAGCGGCAAAGCTGCGAGACGACTTCGGCATAACCATCTCAGCGAAAACGGTATCCCGCTGCCTCGAGGATCTGCAGGCTTTCTATGACCGGCCAACCCCCTCCCGCCACCGGGGAACGGCGCTGCTCGCGGAGGGGGAGCTGGGACGCACGACAAGCTGCGACACCCCAAGCGCCAAACGCTGGTACTGGATGCGAAGCCGGCTGTTCGAACCCTCTGAAGTGGAGTATCTGGCAACACTGGCGAAAAACGCGCCGCGCGTCCGAAACCCTGAAAAGCTGTGCGAGAAGCTGGGTTGCCTCCTTAGCGTCAACCAGCGCCGGCGCCTGGCCCTCGCCCCGCGTCCAGAACCCCTCCCCAACGCAATCGGAGCACCCATCCAAACCCTGCTCTACAACGTCAACGTACTTGAGGAGGCCATCGCAAAAGGACGCCTCGTCTCGTTCTCCTACTGCAAGCACGACGGCTCCCACGGCAATAGCGAGCTGACACCTGAGCGATGCGTCGGCTACATTCCCTATTGCGTTGAATGCGTGGAAGGCTACTACTACCTGGTGGCGAAAGCAAAAGGCAGAAGAAAGTCATCCGACGGAAAGCGCATCCGATTCAGAACCTTGCGCGTTGACAGAATGCAGGAGGTCGCACCGGAAAAGCGCGGCGTCTCCCTGCGACCGAACGACTATCGGACACTGCAGCAAGAGGCGCGCGCCTACATTCGCGCCGCGGTCAACCGCATGCCCTCGGAGCGCATCGAAACCGTGCGCCTCAAGTGCTACAGCGGCAAAAGCGTCGCCATCGTGCGCGAGAGCTTTGGCGAACGGGAGGGGTTCTCCCAAACCACCATGGAAGGCTCCTTGCCGGCAGAATTCACGTTTCGCGTATCCGCAGACGGGTTCTCGTATTGGGCGATGAAGTTCCTCGAGGACATCGAGGTAATCGAGCCGGCGAGCCTTCGCGACAGGATAATCGGGATGATCGAAAACAACCGGTACGGCCTGTTTGAAAAGCGCGCATCGAGCAAGCTGAAGAAGGAGCCCGCATGAACGCGACATGCGAGCGAAAGGCGCAACGCGCCCGCGAAGTGCTCCAGCTATGGAAGGTCATGGAGTTCGCCGACCAAGCCGCAACGCCCTCGACGCGCAGACCGAAAGATCGGAAGTCTTCAGACAAGAGCCACCACGATGGCTCGTGCGGCGTCAACCTGACCGATCCGGGAACCTTGAGCGACGCGCTAAAGAGCCGGATGCGCCTCACAGAGCAAGAGTGCCTATCCACCATCACCGTGACGGTGGGGGCGGTTTCCCGCGAGGCATGCATCAACCTGCTGGAACGCTGCGTATCGAGCGGCGGGAGAGCCGCCTCGCAAGAAAGGCCCGAGAGAAACCCGGCGCGCATCGGCCTCGCGGAGCTGACCATCAGCGCCGAAGGCGCCCTTTTCGAAGACGAGGACGGCCTTGTCCCTGCGGCGTCGTTTCGCCTTTCTCCCCTGCTGTGGCTGGCTGCGGAGACGTCCCGCTCCGAATCTGCCGGCCTCTTCCAAGCCAAGGAACTGCGCACTCGATGGGAGGCCGCCAACGACGAGGCTCGCCGCGCTTTTGCCGTCGACGCCAACCTTCTTTGCGACGAACGAGGGGCCGTCACGCTGGAGGGGCTGGCCCGCCTCTTCGACAAAGTCGTCAGGCTTTTCAACGACGCGCTTCCCGTCCACCTCGATTCCTCGCCTGGCGGCCAAGCGAGCATCGCTGCGGAGAAAACCGCCTTCGCGCAGATGAGAATCTACGCGAACGAAAACAAGAAGGCCAACGACAAAGACTACACGCCGCCCACGTTCTGGAACTCGTTTTTCTACAACGACCTTGAAATGGCGAGTGAGCGCATTGAGCGCGGCGAGACGACCGAGGCGCTTCTCGACTACATCGTTTCGCCTGACGCAAGCGAAGGAAGGCGCGCCCAACGCCTCGACGTGCTGTTCTCTCCCGCCACAGCGAAGCGCGACTTTTACCGTGAAGCGCTCAGTCCCGCCAACATCCCGCTTGGCCGTTGGCCATCGCAGTATTCCCCCGCCCTCTTGCAGCAACTTGCGGTCAACCTCTGCATGAAAAGCGTGAGGGACAAGGGAGCGTTCGCACCCGTCAATCCCTCCTTACCTTGCCATTTCTCCGTCAACGGGCCTCCGGGGACGGGCAAGACCACCCTGCTCAAAGACGTGGTGGCCGCTTGCGTTGTAGAGAAGGCGAAGATTCTTGCCGCTTACGAGAACCCCGATGACGCTTTCGAGAGAATCGAGCTCAACGATGCCCGGAGCAAACAGTGGCACTACGTCAAAACATGCTACCGGATGAAAACCGCCGGTACGGCGGCGAACGACCCCGCCAGCTACGGCATCGTGGTGTGCTCGGCCAACAACGCAGCCGTCGAGAACATATCGAAAGAGCTTCCGAAGAAAAGCGAGCTTTTGAAAAGCTTGGGAGGATTGCCCCGGGAAGAAGGCGAGGAAAACGACCTTGAGCGCACGGCGCTTAGCGAGGTTCGAAGCCTGTTCGACAACTCCGATCCCCAAAAACCGCGCTACCTTCGCGATCAGGCCGCACTGCTGTTCGGCTCGTTCGACGGAACCCAAATCGTTCCCGAGGACGACGTATGGGGCCTCATCGCCGCGCCGCTGGGCAAAGGGAAGAACATCCTCGACTTCCGCAACCGCGTTCTTTTCCCAAAAAGCAAGAGCAAAAGCCTTGCCTTGGGGCAGTTCAAGAACCGAGAGGATGCCTTGCAGCGCTACAAGGATGCGCGCACGAAGTTCCTCAAGCAGCTTGAACTGGTCGAATCCATGCACGAGGAGGCGATTTGCCGCGCCGAAAGCCTGATCGAAGCCGAAAAGGCCCTCGAGCGCGAGAGGGCTTTGTCGGAAAGGCTTGCCGCAGAGCAAGCGCGCGCCGAAGCCCAGCTGGACGGCATCGTCAACGAGCAACGCCGTACCGGCCCGTCCCGCGACCACGAATTCAAAAGCTGCGTGAACGGCATCGATCCGGAAATCGTCCTGTTCGGAGACGTCGACGAGAAGTCGCTAGACGACCTGGCATGGAAGACGCAGAGCAAAATCGACGACCTTCAACGCAGGGCGGACGAAGCAGAACGGTTCTTGCGCAGCACGCTCAACCGGGTTTTGCGCCGCAACCTTTACGCGATGAAAGAGACGGAGTTGGCCGACAACGTGCAAAGACGCGAGCGTTTAGCCGACATCCTGGCGTTAACGAGCAAGGAAAGGATCCGACGCGACGAAGAGCGCAGCCGCATCGCCCTCCTGCAGCAGAAAGCGCACGACGCGAGGGCCGAAAGGATAGCGTCCAACGAGCGCATGCAAGAGGCTTCGTCGTTCAAAGATCAAGCCTTCAAGCAATGCGTCGAACAGGGAATTCGCCCGTTCGACGAGAAGCTTGCCGAACGAATAGCATCGGGCGACCCCGCCGAACGGGAGAAGGCCCACCTTGCCTCGTTCTGGCTCTCCGCGAAGCACGACCGCGCACGCGAGAAGCTGTTCGCTTACGCCTTCGAAATGGAGACGAGCTTCGTCGAAGCGTCCGAAAAGGCGCGCAGAAACATGGCGCTGCTCGCGGCCATGTGGGGAGAGAAGGCCAAACCCGCGAAAGGCCAGGACGAGATCGTCGTTCCTTTCACCAACGACGATCGGGATCGCGCCATGCCCCACCTCCTCCAAACGCTCCTGCTTGCCGTACCGGTCGTGTCGACGACGTTCGCCTCGGTCGAGAAGATGTTCTCGCACGTCAAAGATCCGGGCACCTTCGGACTGCTCGTGGTGGACGAAGCCGGGCAGGCCACGCCCCGCCAAGCTGTCGGCATGCTCCACCGCTGCCGACGAGCGCTCATCGTGGGCGACCCCAAGCAGGTGGAGCCTGTGGTGACAAACGAGTCCATCCTCGTCAGCTCTGTGTTTCCAAGCAACCTGAACGCCTATGCGCGAAAATCCGCATCGGTTCAGGAGTTCGCAGACCGGCTGAACCCCATCGGCAGCAGCCTTTCGGACCCTTCCGGCGAACCCGGAGATCCCGAAGAGCCCGACGAATGGGTGGGGTCTCCGCTTCTCATCCATCGCCGCTGCCTGTCCCCGATGTTCGATATCTCCAACGAGCTTTCGTACAGCGAGATGATGCATAAAAAGACAGCCGCCCCGAAGGAGAGCGCGGAGGCGTCCTTCTGTCTGGCCTCCTCTTTCTGGCTCGACGTGCGAGGATCCGAAATCGGCAACAAGAACCACTTCGTCAAAGCCCAAGCGCACGCGATAGAGGCGTACGTGCGCGACGCGTTCGAGAAAGCCCATGGAGAGCAACCCAGCCTGTTTCTGATAACCCCGTTCTCCTCCGTTGCATCCGAGCTGAAAAAGCACTTCAAAAAACTCGAATTCCCTGGCGAAGTCGATCGCAGCGTCCTGAACAATTGGGTGGAAAACTGCATTGGCACCGTGCACACGTTCCAAGGCAAAGAGGCGAACGAGGTCTTCTTCGTGCTGGGTTGCGACGGAAGCGCTTCAGGGGCCGTGCGCTGGGTGAACGCGAACATCGTCAACGTGGCCGTCACTCGCGCAAAATACCGGCTTTGCGCCGTCGGCGACGAAACGCTTTGGAACGAGAACCCCTCGGTTGCGCTCATGAGGCGACATCTGGACACTTGGTGGGCGAAGCAGCTGATAGCCACACATGCGGACGATCAGGACGACGCTGATCGGCAAACGGCCCTTGCGGAGGCAATGCGCTGCGCCCCGCACGCGGATTGGCTCCTCACGGCATCCGACCCCGAAGAACAGCCGAGCGACGAAAACGACGAGCGGGAGATCAGAGGCGGCTTCTTCGAAAGCTTCCAAGAATCCGGCCTTCTTTCGCTCAACTCGCTGAGCGACGATGATTTCCAACGATTCGGATTCGAGGGCAGAAGCGATTTCGACCGGAGATTCGCGGATTGCCCCGATGTCGCATCCTTCCTGCTGGTGGGCATGACCCTGTATCTTTTGTTCAAACTTGAATGGGTTGCGGAACGCGACGAGGAAGATCCGACGGACTACTCGTTTTGCGCGATCGGGTTCTGCAAGGCCGCAGAGCGCTATCTGCGAACGCGCTACATTCCCCTGCTCAAACGTATCTGCCCCGACTACAAGAAATCAAACGCAGAGGGAGCGCGACCGCTTTCGGAATGGAAAGAGCAGGAGTTCACGCTGGGAACCTTCGAGAACCTGTTCACCCGTAGCAGCAGGGGCCAAGCGCAAGCCCTGGCCAAGATATCCGAGCCCCTGAATCCCCGCTACAGCGAGATTTGGTGGAACAACGCAGCTAAGCTGTGCGAGCAGGCACGACAGTTCAGAAACGACGTCTGCCATGACGGACCCGTGACGGCACAGCGCTGCCAGGCAAACGTAGGGAGGCTGGTCGGCCTCAATGCCGAGCGGTTCGACCAATGGCCTTTGGGCATCCTCCGGGAAGAAGAGGCGCCCGCCCTTCTGGAACGAGCCCTGAACAGCAAGCCGGAAATGGGCGGCATCGATCCACTTTAGACGGGGCTTTGCGCCAAAAGCGACTCCGAGCCTCGTCACCGTGCTATTTGCCGCTGCGCGCCACGCCGTCTCGCATCGGGCCGCATGCGGCTTCGTGCACGCGAACGGGCCGATTCTGGCCACGAAACCGAGTTCTGGCACAAAAAGGCGGGGTTCGGAAGCTCCCGCAGAGGACGTCCCCGACAAAAGGCCAGGTCGCGAGTTTCGGACGCGTGCCCAAGGGGGCCGATCCGTGCCAGAACGCGGTTTCGTGGCCAAAATCACGCAGATTTCGCGCACGCGCCGCTCCCCGCCGCACGCCGCGGCGCGCAATACCCGCCGGAACCGCCACGCGGCTCAGAACGCCGCGTCCACAGGATCGCTCACGCGCACGCGCTCTTGGCCGCGTTCGAGCTCGGTGAGCTTCGCGAGCAGCGGCGCCTGGGTGCCGTCGAGCATGCGCAGCCTCAGCGTCACCTCGTCGGCAAACCCCGTGTCGAGCACCTTCGCCCCGCAATCGGCCGCGATGCGCGTCAACTGCTCGTAGCGCGCATAGGACGTGCGGACCTCCAGGTCCACGCAACGCGACACCACCACGAGCTCGGCCGCTTCCACGCCTGCCTGCGTGGCCTGGGTGTACGCGCGCACAAGCCCGCCCGTGCCCAGGAGCACGCCGCCGAAGTAGCGCGTGACCACCGCCGCCACGTCGGTGAGGCCCGCATGCTGCAGCACCTCGAGCGTGGGCAGCCCGGCGGTCTTCTGCGGCTCGCCGTCGTCGGAGTACCGCACGCGTCCCGTCGCGCCCGCGCCGCCTTCGCGCAGCACGTAAGCGTACACGTTGTGGCGCGCCATGCGGTTGGCTGCGCGCACCTCGTCCAGGAAGGCAAGCACCTCCTCCTCCGTCTCCACATGCGCAAGGCTGGCGATGAAGCGGCTCTTCTTCTCTTCGATCTCGGCGACGGCGCGACCGGCTATGGTGGTGTAGGAAGTCATGAGGGAAGTGTAGCACGAGCGTGTGGGGATGCGTGCGAAAAGGGCAGCTGCTCCCTTTCCGACACGCGGCTGCGGCACGACGGCAACGCGCGAACCCCCCCCCTCAGCGCACGGCGGCAGCGCAGGGGCGATGCGGCGGCAGCCTCCAGTTCGCAGCTCCACAACACCAGCGAGCGACAACCCCTCCCCAGCGAGCGGCGCAACGGCAACGCACGGCGCAACGGCAACGCACGGCACCCCCAACGAGCAGCGCGTCAGCAACACGCGGAGCGAGCCCTGCGCGCGAGGCCAACGCGAAGACGGTGCGCAGCCCTTCGCGAACGCTCACACGCGCCCTCCCATGCGGTCGCTCACAAGATCTATCAGCTCTTGCTTTGAATGAATGCCCAACTTGCGATACACGCTCTTGACGTGAGACTGCGCCGTGCTCGTGGAGATGAACATCGTTTCGGCAACCTTCCTCAGACTGTTGCCCTGGGAAAACCGCTCCATCACCTCAACCTCGCGCGCAGTCAGCCCCTGCTCTTCCCCCAAGGCGGCGCACGCCTGCTCGCGTGTGAGGCGGGGCGCATCCGCTGGCTCGGACAGCTTCCTATTCGCCAGCAATGCAAGAAACACGATGGTGCTGGAAATGAGGATGAACGCTATCAGCAGAGCGAAAAACGGCAGATACACGGATATCGGGAGATCGATTGCCCGCGCGATCTCGGGCGCAAGGAAATAGCTGCAGAAGCCGGAAGCGCATTCGACCATGATGAACAGCGTCCCGACAACCGGCACGAGCAAGTGTCTGCCGCGTTCGCGAACGGTCAGAACAAGCGCCACCCAAAGGAAGAACGACACGAACGTGCGCCCCGTGATGGCAACGCCTCCCGCCAAATCAGGCACGAGGGGATACGCAGCCGCAATGAGGAAAAGCCCGCTGAAGAAAACGAGGGAAACAAGCGTCCAGAGCCAGAACAGGGGAGGCTTCCCCGAATCGGCCCGGTATGCGATGACCACGACCAAAAACGCGAGCGCAAACGACACGACACGCCTTGACAACGTCGTCTGCTCCGGCGAATAAGCGATGGTTCCCAGATAGAGGAAGCCCCTCACGAACGCCCCGATCACCAAAAACGCAATGAGCAACACGACGAGCCCGCTGAGCGCAACGCGAGCAGAGCCGATGCGCGCAGCCAAATTGCCGCACGCATGCGCGGCAGACGCCGGCGCGGCCCGACCGTCGACACGCGGCGCGCGATAAGCCGCATACGCCAGTCCCGAAACCGTCCAAGAGAAAAACGGCAGCACAAGAGAGAACGGGCCGGGAAGAAGGCTCGTGAGCGAGAGGACGAAACTCAGCAGAAACGAGAGCGCAATGTTGAAGAACAGGTTGCGACTCCTCGCCCGAGCAGCCTCGTTCGACCATGCGAACGTGAGGACGACAAACCCCACGGACGATAAGACCACCCCCGCACACGACACCGACCAGGGCAAACCAAACGCGTCGGCGCAGTAGATCAGCGACATCCCAACGGAGGCCAGCACGCAAAGACCGCACACCGCGAAACGCCGCGCGCCAAGAATCCCGTCGACAAGGCGAGGTCGAACCAGGCATGCGCCGCACCACAGAGCGACAAGGCCCAAGAACAGCAGGTACTCCACATCGAGGCGCCCAAAGCCCTCGTTACCCTCTTGGAACACCAAGCCGAAGAAGCTGTTGCGAAACGTTGGCCAATAGCAGGCAAGCCCAATCACGAACAGCCACTCGTTCAAGCCCGGTATGCGAAACGCGCCTTTGGCCACACTCCCCTCCCCGTTCCTTCTCGCCGTCCGGCATGCTGCCGCGATTATACAGCAGCCTCCTCACACCGCACGCAAGGCGACGCTGCGAAGTCCGACCCTTGGACGTTTTGCGTGAAAATCCCTTCTTTTATGGTCGTCGCTCAGGCTGATTCGCTCCTTTTATGCGAGGACGGAGAGCGACCGCACGACGATGATGAAACCCGCACCGCCGCCGCGCGATCACTGCGCAGAGAGGGGGGCAGACGAAAGGGCGGTCGACCCAACGCCGCGACGCGAAGCGGCCGACCACCCCGACAGGCACCTCCACCTCAAAGGCGACGCAATGCAAAGGCAGTCAGAAGAAAGGGGCATGATACGAACATGAGCACGAACATGGATCGACGGGGATTTATCAAGGGAAGCCTGGTCTTGGGAGCCGCCGGCACCGTCGCCGCGCTCGGAGCGAGCCTGGCGGGATGCGCAGCCGCGCCCAACGGCGCCGAGCAGCACGCCGGGGGAAATGGGGGCTTCTCGTACCCTGCGGGAACGACGGCAAGCGACTTCGAGCAATCGAGCGCCATCGCCGAGCCCATCACCGAATTCGCGGACGAGAAGACGTACGACATCGTGGTGGTGGGCGCGGGAACCTCGGGGCTTCCAGCGGTTCTCACCGCACTTGAAGAGGGCGCCACCGTCGCGTGCCTGCAGAAAGAATCGACCCCCATCTCGCAGGGCAACGGATCGTCGGGCGTCATCCTCGACGAGACGACCGACCTGGGACTGCTTCGTTGGATACAGGGCTACCGCGAGGCGTGCAGCTATCGCGTCAACCTTGATCTCGTGCGGTTCTTCGCGGAGCACTCGGGCGAGACGGCCATGTGGATGGCGCGCATGGGCAAGGAGGCGGGGTATCCACCGTACGAGTCGAAGCTCACGCGCACCGAGACGGCAGACGGCAGCCACGTCACCACCATGCGCAACGCCTTCGGCGTGAAGCCGGAGAACAACGGCAACCTGGTCAAGGCCCTGGCCGAGTACGCCGCCTCGAAAGGCGCCGAGTTCTTCTACCGCACCCCGGGCGTGCAGCTGGTGAAAGACGGGGAGCGCGTGACGGCCGTCATTGGCGACGGAGAGGAAGGCTACATCAAATTCAATGCGACCAAAGCCGTCATCTTGGCCACGGGCGACTACCAAAACAACGACAGCATGCTGTCGAAATACGCGCCCGACCTCGTTAGGTTCACGAAAAAGCAGATGAACAAAACCGGAGACGGCATGCTTATGGCCATGGGCGTGGGCGCCACAATGACCCCCGTTGGCCACAGCAAGCAGATGCACGACATGGATGCCGCGCCCATGGCTATGACGGGGATTCCCTTCCTCGCAGTGAACGAAGAGGGGGAGCGCTTCATGAACGAGGAAATCCCCATGCACTACTGGGACGAGACGCTGCGCTTCCAAAACGCAGAGGATCCGGGGAAGTTCTGCCGAATCTTCGACAACGCGTACTTCGAGACGGCGAAAGCATGGGGCTACTCTCCCTCCTCCGTCGAGCTCATGGAGAACTACATCCCCGGCGCCGTGGAGAACCCGAAGGGCGTAGTCAAGGACCTCATCGACACGCATCGCTGCGACACGCTTGACGAACTCGCAGACGAACTGGGCATCCCCGCCGACGCGCTGAAGAAAACCGTCGAGCGGTACAATCAGCTGTGCGAGACGGGCATCGACGAGGACTTCGGCAAGCAATCCAAGTACTTGGCACCCATTGCGGAGCCGCCGTTTTGGGGCATTCACCAGTGGATTCGCCTCACAGCGATGGGCGGCGGCATCAGAGTGAACGAGAACTACCAGGTGGTGGACGAGGGCGGTGCGCCGATCCCCGGGCTGTACTCGGTTGGATTCAACGCGGGAGACATCTGCGGCGATGTGGATTGGTCGCTGTATCTGGGCGGCATGTCGTGCGGATCGTGCATGACCTCGGGCCGTTACGCCACCATCCACGCCCTGACGGGCGGCCTTGTCCCCAGCAAGCCGTCGGACGATTGGGAGGCGTTCCGCGCCGAGTTCGTGGACGTCGCGTAGGCGACAATGCGCAAGGAAGAAGAGGCGCTCTGAGCGCACAATTCGGACGAGATACGCAAAAGGCCTCGAGTATGAACTCGAGGCCTTTCTATCATCCTGATGGTGCGGGCGAGAGGACTTGAACCTCCATGGGGTT
>LHCFI01400__coassemble_1908_pt1 | contig 17136 bp, 18 predicted proteins | sample LHCFI01400__metabat2_low_PE_013 | metagenome-assembled genome bin LHCFI01400
GACGGCAAGCTGGGGCTGGGTGACGAGCTGGACGTATGCGTGCCCACCGGCAACTTCGGCAACATCCTGGCCACCTACTACGCCAAGCGCATGGGCGTGCCGCTGGGCATGCTCTTCTGCGCGAGCAACGAAAACCGCGTGCTCACCGACTTCATCAACACGGGCACCTACGACATATCGGAACGCGACTTCGTGCTCACGCCGTCGCCGTCCATGGACATCCTCGTGTCGTCGAACCTGGAGCGCCAGCTCTTCGAGCTGACGGGCCGCGACGCGAGCGCCATCGCCGGCTGGATGGACGACCTGCGCGAGAAGCGGCGCTTCCGCGTGGACGAAGGGACCTTCGCGAAGGTGCGCGAGACCTTCGCCTCCGATTCCGTCGACAACGCCACGTGCCTCGCCGCCATCAAGCGCGTGTTCGACGAGCACGACTACCTGCTGGACCCGCACACCGCGGTGGCCTACCAAGCCGCCGAGAACCTGCGGGGCGAGAACCACGTGCTCATCGCGAGCACGGCGCACTGGGCGAAGTTCGGCGACAACGTGTATCGCGCGCTCCACGGCATCGCGCCGGGAGATCCGCTGCCCGACGACGTGGCGGCGCTTTCGGGCTGCGCGCTCAACGAGCTGATCGCCCGCGAGACAGGCGCGACCGACATCCCGCGCGGCCTGGCCGAACTCGACGCGCTTCCCATCCGCTTCGAGGAGGTCGTCGAAGGCGGCACCGGCGACATCGAGGCTGCCGTGACGCGCTTCCTCGAGCGCTTGGACGCCTGAGCGCCTGACGAGCATGCCGCCGCGAGACGAGAAGGGAACGACATCATGAACAAACTCGAGAAGCTGAAGCCGACCGTCAGGCTTTCCATCATGAACCCGGACGCGGAGAGCGGGTCGCTGTTCGGCCGCGGCATCGCGAGCCTGTGCTTGGGCGTGCGCACGTCCGGCTCGCTCAACGCCGCCGCCAAGGGCATGGGCATGGCCTACAGCAAGGCGTGGCGCATCATCAAGGACACGGAGGCCGCGCTCGATCTGCAACTGCTCAACCGCGACGGCGCGCACGGCAGCCAGCTCACGGAGGCGGGCGATCGGATTCTGGACGCCTACCTCGCCATCGAGAAGAAGCTGCAGAAGCAAGCCGAAGAAGAGTTCGCGCGGCTGATGAAGTAAGAGGCCCGCGAAGGACCCCGGCTGAAACCCGCGCAGACGCTGCAAGAGGCCGGAAGGTGAAATGGCCGAAGGCACTGCCGCGTTCTGCGGACCGTTTCTCTTGCTCGCCCCTCGTTTCGAGGCAAGTTTCCCGGTTGTCGGCATTGGAAACGACAAAGGAATACGCTTGCAGATCGAGCCGTGACAAAGGGGCAAAGGGGTGACAAAGGGACGGGGACGTTGTCACGCCGGCGTGACAACGTCCCCGTCCCTTTGTCACCGTCGCGCTTTGCCACCTCCCCGTTCCCTCGTCACGCCCCGCGGTAGTAGCAGACGGCGAGCTGAGTGCGGTTCTTGAGGCCGAGCTTTTGGAGGATCGCGCTCATGTGGTTGCGGACGGTGCCCTCGCTCAGGTAGAGGCGCGCAGCGATCTCGCGATTGTCGAGGCCCTCGGCGACAAGCTCCACGATGGCGCGCTCGCGTTCGGTGAGCACGCCGAGAACGGACGGGACGCGCTCGGAGGCAGCAGGCGGGGCAGGCTTCGCGCGCATCAGCGCCTCCACCCGCTCGAGCACCTCATCCCCCAGCACGCTCTGGCCGGCCATGACCGAGCGCAGCGCCGGCGCGATGGTGGCCACCTCCTGCTTGATGAGGTAGCCGCGCGCGCCGAGGCGCAGAGCGCGCACGATGTACTCGTCGTCGGAGAACGTGGTGAGGAACACGATACGCGCGTCGCCGTGCGCGGCCAGGATGCGCTCGGCGGCCTCGAGGCCGCCCGCACCCGGCATCTGGATGTCCATGAGCAGCACATCGGGCGCGTGCTCGTCGAACAGCGCCGCAGCCTCCTCCCCGGTGCCGCCCATGGCGACAACCTCCACGTCCTTCTGGGCTTCAAGGATGGTGCGCAGCGACAGGCGGACGAACGGGTCGTCGTCGATGATGATCGTCCTGATCATAGGCTTTTCTCCTCCTTCGGCACGATGGCGAACACGCGAAACCCCCGTCCCGCCCGATACTCGGCGCGCAGCCGGCCGCCCAAGGCCGTCACGCGCTCCTCCATCGATTTCAGCCCGAGGCCGCTCCCTCCGGCCGCTGGGGCTGCCGCCATCGTGGCCACCTCGCCCGCCGAGCCGTCGTCCTGCACGACGAGCTGGTAGAACGCCGGATATTCGACCACCGACACGTCCGCGCGCACAGCGTCGCTGTGGCGCACGACGTTTGAAAGCGCCTCGCGCACGAGCGCGACGAAGCAGTACGCCACGGGCACCGGCACGTCGCGCGCGTCGAAGGACAGGCGCGCACCGGGCAGCCCGCAGGCTCCGACGACGCTTTCAAGGCGGGAGCGCAGATCGAACGCGTCGTCGTGCAGGTCGTGGACGCTTTTGCGCACGGTGTCCATGGCCTCATGGAGCGTCGCTCCCACCTGGGCCAGGTCGGCGCGCACCTGCTCGTCTTCGGCGTGGACGACTTGAAGCGCCTCCACTTGCAGCACCGACCGCGTGAGCAAGTGCCCCACGTTGTCGTGGATCTCGCGGGCGATGCGGGCACGCTCGGCGAGCGTGGCAAGGCGCACCTCGTAATCGTGCGAAGCCATAAGGTCGCGGTTCTTCCGCGCAAGCGACAACGACCGCTCTTGCAGGCTGTCGCGAAGCGCGCGGGAGCGGGCGCGCTCCCCTTCTGCCCGCCTTTCGCGCCACGCCATGAGGCACGCGGCGACGCAAAGCGCGAGCAGCAGGACGGTCAGCGGCATGCCGAGCGAGCGAGCCGACGCGGCCAGCGGCGCGATCCACGCCGCACGCGCGAGCCGGGAGCGCTCGAAGCCCAGCGCATGCGCGGCAAGCGGCAGAAACGACGCGAACGAGGGCAGCGCGCACGCCGCCGCGAGGTAGGCGCCCGCCGCCGCGATCCGCACGGGCGCCGACGACGCCACGTCGAGGCAGCATGTCGCCGCCACAGCCGCTAAAAACGCGACGGCGTGCATATCCGAAGGCGGCGCGAACGGCAAGGACGCCAGACAAAGCGCCGCGAGGATGATCTGGTCGATGGCGCGCTCTCTGTTCATGATGCCAGTATAGCCCTCCGGGCGGGCCGACGGCGCGGCGCGCGGGACGATCATGAGCGACGGCATCCGCAACCGTGACAAATGTCACTCCCCTCGCGCCAAACGGTGACGGCCGGCACTTCCGCGACAACCGCAGATCGGGCACTATGGACGCTGGATCGAGAAGCCGCGCGCGATCAAGCGCGACGAAACCGCAAGAGAACGCGCGCAAGCGACGGGGGTGGCGAAGTTGGCGAACACGATGGAGGCGGGACGGAGCGCGGCGACGGACGACGCCCGGACGAAAGCCGCGTTGGAGACGGCGGGCGGGCCGCGCGCGCCTAAGTCGGCGGGCGCACCGCGCGAAGGCCGGAGCATCGTGGCCGTCGACGGGCTGGTGAAGCGCTACGGAGAGGTGCTTGCGCTCGACCACTTCAATCTGCGCATCGAGCCGGGAGAGGTGTTCGGGCTGCTCGGGCCGAACGGATCGGGCAAGACCACGGCCATCAACTGCATGCTGCAGCTGCTCACGTTCGACAAGGGGACGATCGAGCTGTTCGGAGAGCCCATGCGGCCCTCGCGCTACGACTTGAAGCGGCGCATCGGCGTCGTGCCGCAGAACGTGGCCGTGTTCGAGGAGCTGACGGTGCGCGAGAACATCGACTACTTCTGCGCGCTGTACGTGAGCGACCGTGCGCGTCGGCGCGACCTGGTGGACGAGGCCGTGGCGTTCGCGGGCTTGGAAGGCTACGAGCGGTTCCGGCCGCGAAAGCTGTCGGGAGGGCTTCTGCGCCGTTTGAACATCGCCTGCGGCATCGCGCACAAGCCCGAGCTCGTGTTCTTCGACGAGCCCACCGTGGCGGTCGATCCCCAGAGCAGAAACGCCATCCTCGAAGGCATTCGCCAGATGAACCGCGCCGGGTCCACCGTGGTGTACACGAGCCACTACATGGAGGAGGTCGAGGAGATATGCACGCGCCTCATGATCATGGATCGGGGACGAGCGCTTGCGACCGGAACGAACGCCGAGCTCAAAGCCATGGTCGATGCCGGGGAGAAGATCCAGGTGGACGTGCCGGAGCTTCCTGACGCGGCGCTTGAGCGCCTCAGGATGCTGCCGCATGTGAGGCGCGCGCTCTACCGGGACGGCGTGCTCGAGCTGGCCTGCGCGAACGGCACGCACAACCTGGGAGACGTGCTGGCCGTGCTGCAGGCCTTCGGCGCCGCGTTCGGGCGCGTGTGGGCCGAGCCGCCCACGCTCAACGACGTGTTTCTGGAGATCACCGGAACGGAGCTGCGGGACTGAGGGCTCCGCTGCTTCGCTGGGGCATCGGGGTGGGCCGACGCCCCAGCCCACTGCGGCGCTCCGATTCGCCGCGTCGTGCAACCGTGCGCCTCGCGCGCGAGGACGGACGCGGAAACGGCAGTTCGGGGCGCGGCGGCCCTCTTCGGCTTTCATCAGCCGGCACGGCCCATGCGATTGGAAGGTGGCAGCATGATCAGCGTGTTCAAGGGAACGCTTCTGGCGCTGGCGCGGGAGCGGTCCGTCTTCATCTGGGTGCTCGCGTTTCCGCTCGTCCTCTCGACGATGTTCGCGTTCATGTTCGCGCACCTCGATGACGCGGCCCAGCTCAAACCCGTCCGCGTGGCCGTCGTGGCCGATGCGCGCTACGAGGACGCGCCGGGGTTCGCCGAGGTGATCGACGCGCTGTCGGAACCGGGGGACGGTCAACTGCTCGATGTCGCGCGCGTGGAAAGCGAGGATGCGGCCATCGAGCTCATGCGCGCCACCGACGCCGGCTCGTCGGCACCGGGCGGCGGGTCGAACGAGGGCGTCGTGGGCTACGTGGCAGTGGGTGCCGACGGGGTGCCGGGAGTGCACGTGCGCGGCGGCGCGCTGCCCGACTCCGTAGACAGCGCGAACCAGTCCGTTCTCAAGACGGTCGTCGACAACTACCTGAGCAGCCGCGCGCTCATCGAAGACGTGGCGAACGAGGATCCGGCAGCCCTTGCCGACACGCGTTTCGTCGCCCAGCTGCTGGACGCGCCCGATTTCACGGAGAGGATCGACGTCACGCGCAACCCGCCGAAGGAGACGGTGCGCTACTATTTCGCGCTTTTGGGCATGGCGGCGCTGTTCGGCGGCCAAACGGGGATGATCGCCATCTGCCGCGCGCAGCCGAACCTGAGCGCGCTCGGCGCACGTCGGGCCTTGGGGGCGGTGAGCCGCGCGAAGACGCTCGTCGCCACGCTCGGGGCGAGCTGGACGCTGTCGTTCGCCTGCCTTGCCGCAGCCTACGCCTACATCCGCGTTGCGGCGGGCGTGGATTTCGGAGGCCGCGACGGAGCGTGCCTCGTCGCACTGGCGGCCTCGTCGCTTCTCGCGACGGCGCTGGGCACGCTCGTGGGAAGCGCGACGAAGGTCGACGCGGGCATCAAAGGCGGGGTGCTCAGCGGCATCGTGTGCGTGTCCTCGCTGTTCGCCGGACTGTACGGGCAGCCCGTCATGGAGCTGGCCGACGAGCTGAACGCGGCGTTTCCGGCGCTTGAGCTTGTCAACCCCGCCACGCAGATAGCGCAGACGTTCTACAGCATCATGTACTACGACACCTTCCAGCGCGCGTTCGAGCACGTGCTCGTCCTGCTGGCCATGACGGCCGTGCTGCTCGCCGTGTCCTTGGTCCTTGTCAGGAGGCAGCGCTATGCAAGTCTTTAAAGCAGCGGTCGCGATCACGCTTCGGCACCCCCTCTACCTGCTCGTGTACGCCGTCGTGCTCAGCCTCTTGGGCGTGCTCATGGCGAGCAGCCTTTCGTTCGGAGAGGGCGACGACGCTCCGTTTGCGGCATACCGGGCGAAGTTCTCCGTCATCGACCGCGACGGCAGCGACCTTTCCCGGGGACTGGTGGATTGCCTGGGCGAGCACGGGATCGAGATGCCGCTGGACGACGCCGAGATCGCCCTGCAGGACGCCGTGGCGAAAGGAAGCGTCTCGTACGTCCTCATCGTGCCGGAAGGGTTCGGGCAGGCGGTCCTCGACACCGCACGCGCAGGCGGCGACGCGCCCATGCTCGAGACGGTATACAGCTACTCGTCGCTCGAAGGCAGTCTTCTGGATCAGAAGGCCAACGAGTACGTGGGGCTTGCCCGTGCCTATGCGGCGCTCGTCCCCGACGCATCGTTGGCCGACGTCGCCGCGCATGCGGGCGACGCGACGGGCGCGTCGGCACCGGTGGACACCGTGCAGCTTGGCGGCGGATCGGGAAGCGCGCAGCGCTTCGTGTTCTATTTCAGCTGGGGCACCTACACGCTGTTCGCCTCCATCGTCGTGTGCGTGGGATTGCTCATGGGCACGCTCAACCGCACCGACCTCAGACGGCGCAACCTCGTATCTCCCCTGCCGACGACCGGATACAACCTGCAGGTCGCAGCTGCAGCGCTTGCGGTGACCACGGGAGTGTGGCTGTGGACCGTGGTGCTGGGTTTCGTCGCGTTCGGCGAAGCCGCGGCGCAGATCAGCGCCGCGGGGCTTGCGCTCATGCTGGCGCTGTCGTTCGCGTTCGCCACCGTCCCGCTGTCGGCAGGATACCTGCTCGGGCAGATGGGGGCGAGCGAGACGGTCAGCAACGCCGTCGGCAACATCGCGGGCATGGCGGTGTCGTTTCTGGGCGGCGTATGGGTGTCCTTCGACGCGATGGATCCCGCCGTGCAGGCGATCGGACGCTTTTCGCCCGCTTTCTGGTACACCGACGCGCTGCAGAAGGCGGCCGCGCTCGAGGCTCCCACGCCCGAAGCGCTCGCGCCGATCTTCTGCGACATGGGCGTGCTCTTGCTGTTCGCGCTCGCTCTCTTCGCCGTCGCGCTCGTGGCGAGCCGGTTGCGCGTGCAAGGCGCCGACGCCGGCGGCAATGCGGCTGCGGCGGGCGTGCGGAGGTAGCGCGAGGGCAAGGGGCGAGCGGAAAGCGGGCGAGCCGGACGCGAGCAGGCAGGACGCAAGCGCTGCTGGCGCAGACGAGCGCCCTCCTGCTCCAGCAGCGCTCGTCGGAGGGAGCACCTTCCGACGGCTTCGACGGAGAAGGAAGACAGAGAAAGCGGATCGACGCTCCGCAGACGCAGGAACCTCCTTGCACCAGCGAAAACACTGGCAGCCGAACGGGGAAGCGCCCGCCATCGTCGTCGCCGGTTTTCGAGCAGAGGCCAGCTGCGCGAACAGGCGCAGCCCGATCGACAGGAAGAAGACTGGGCGAAGGATGCGGGAAGATAGGCTCGGCGCTCCGCAGGTACACAGCGCGCAAGAAGCGCCGAGCAGCCAGCGGGGGCGACACCCCGCGAACTCGAACCCCTCCCTTGCGGCTGCGGGGACATATGCAGACGGGCACGGTCTCCGGAAGCGAATATACCGTTTCGCCCACGGAGACACATGCAGGCAGGCGCGCCTTTCGATGACTTCGTCGGAGGCCGCAAAAAAGGACGAGAGGAGCGGGCGCTCGAGAGAGGGCATCCCCAATGCGCGCGCGAGATTTCGATGCGGAGACAGAAGGCGGTTCATGAGAGCTCGATCCCGTCGTAGGCGGGCGTGCGCCAAAGCAGGTACGCCTCCGTGTTGCGCACGAGACGGGCTGCGCGCTGCGCGACGCCTTCGGCGGCCGCGCTCGCATAGGCCCCGAGGTCGCACGTCGCCATCCGCACACGGCCTCGCTCCTCGAACCAAGCCGGCGCGCCGCGTTCGAAGACGACGCGCTCGCCAAAGCGCAGCGTGCGTCCGTCCGGCAGCGCGTCCTCCTCCTGCAAGGGCGTCGAAAGGGCCTCGTCGAGAAAGTAGGCACGATCGTCCCGCAGCAGACACGATGCGTCGGCCTGGGCGTATGCCAGCGTCACGCGGTTGTAGGCATACAAGTCAAGCGGCTCCGAAACGATCGCCCCGTCCTCGAAGCGAACCGAGCAACCGGCATCCGAAAACCAGCCCTCCACGCCCGCGCAACCCTCTTTTTCAGCGGCATCCCACGCTTCTCGCGGCACGAAGAACGGCTCGTCCCGCCTCGCCTCGACCTCGTAGCACGCCCGCGCCTCTCCATCTGCGAAAAAGCGCACGGCGACCTCCCCACGCGGCACGTCAGCATACGCCGCCGCCTCCCCTCGATAGGGCGTCTCTTGAAACCGCGCATACGCGGTGACCACGCAGGTGAGGCGCGCGCCCTCGTCTGCTTCGGTCACGCGGTACGTCGCTTTATCACCAGGTCCCTGCACGAGTTCGCCGCGCGAATCCGGCCCGCCACGGTACCAGGCGTACCGATACGCCATGCCCGCCGTGCCCGGATAGTTGTACGGATGGCACGTGGCATTGGGGTCGGACGGACTCAGGTCGCCTCCCTTCCTTGGCTCCCCTTCGATCGCGAACGCCCCTTCCGAGCGCGGCCCGAACACGACCTCCTCGATCTTCATGTGGCGGTTGCGAGTTACCCAATCGTTGTAAGGATTCCATTGATGGAAGTTCGTGCCGTTATCCTGGCCGCCGCCGTCAAGATCGAGCGCACACCCGCTGCACTCGAACACGAGCATATGGTAGCCATCGCCGAAATCATGAAGATACAGCGACTGGGCGGTGCCTCCGTTGGGCGTCCAAAGATGCACGTTGTCGCCGTCGAACCAATCCCCTCCCTGCAAGTCGAGGTACAGCGCCGAGGCACCAGTATGGACAGGCACGAGGCTCGTCCTCCCCTGAGGGCTTTCCACCACGATCCAGTTCTGATTGGTTGTGAAGGTGTCCTGCCAGCCGACGACGTTCGTCCGCACGTCGAGGCCACCCCCGCTCGCGTCCATGAAAAGATGCTCGGCCGAGCGAGGGCGCACAGTGACGATCTTTCCCCGCCAACTCGCATCGTCGTTGAGCACATGGGCGGGGATGATCTGGGACGCCTCGGCCGTCGTGTCGATGCCGTAAGCGCTATCGGGCGAATCGCACCACGCCCGCACCCCTGCCCACGCCCACCAATCCCACGATCTGCGAGCGACCCGCAGCGTGTCGGTGACATAAGGCCCGTGGTAATTCGAATTGTCGTAGGTCGTATCGTAGAAGCCGCTCTTCGAGGCGAGCCAGCCCGTTTCATCCCGAATGAACGAGTCAACATGGGTGTCGGGGTAGTCGGTGAACCAGGTGGGGTTCCACACCCCTCCGTTGGCGTAGTACGAAGTCACGGATATCTCGAGGAACAGCTCCGTCATACGGCCCACGACCGCATCGCATCTCACCGACAGCCACACTTTTCCGTTGTCCGAATAACCCCATCCCCCGTCATAGCCGAAATGGTTGCCAGGCGCCGCGACCGACCCGATCGCGCCCCACCCGCCGCCGCCCACGCCGCCCCACGCGACTTTCGTGCCGGCGAGCCACGACAGCCCGACGGCCGTTCCCGCCGCGAGAAACGCTCGCCGAGTCATCGGCGCGCGATTCCCGATACGCCGCACTTCGCCCGCGCCTCCGCACTCGGAGCGCTTTTCGACGCTGCCACCCCTCTCCATCTCGGCCTCCTCACGCCATCGTGTCGTTCAAGAAACTCAGCAAGCTCACCACCGTGGGCACCACCACAAGCGCCACCGTCGGCGGCAGGAAGCACACGGACAGGACGACATCGAGCTTCGTGGGCATCTTGCGGATGCGCTCGAGCGCGCTCGCCTGGGCGACCTCGCGGGACAGCGCGGCCTGGCTCGCAAGGCCCTCCGCAATGGACGACCCCTGGCTCACGGCCTGGATAAGCTGCGCGACGAACGCCGACACGTCTTGGCTGCGACAACGCCTTGCAAGATGCTCAAGCGCTTTCTCGCGCCCGTGCCCGAGAAGGTTCACCTCCTGGTCGACAAGGGACAACTCTTCGGAAAGAGGCCCCTCGACGCTTGCCGCCACCTCTTTGAAGCACTGCTCGAGCGGAGATCCCGCCGCCACGGCGATGCCGAGCAGCTCCATGGCGTCGGGCAGGCTCGCCTCGATGGCGCGGCGGCGGTTCCTTTCTGCGGCCCAGAGCGCCGCGCGCGGCCCCAGCCATCCTGCTGCCAGGCCGAACGCCGCAAACGCGATACCGGCAGCGCTCGGGAAAAGGCCACACGCCAACGAGACGCACGCCGCCGTGCACGTGCCGAACACCGCCGCGAGCACCCGCAGACAGCGCCATGCCTCGGGCTGCAGGGACACCCCCGCCCGAGAGAGCCGGCTGCGGCACTCGTCCGCATCGGAGCGAGCCGACGGCACAAGCCTCTCGAGTGTTTCGGACGCGACACCCAACAGCCGGACAAGAGCATCGCGCCCGATCGCCCGAGCGCGCTCGCCCTCCCGCCGCGCATCGCCCCACACGGCCACGCGCGGCAGCGGCGCGAACGCGCGCACAAGCGCTTCGTACACGGCAACGCCCGCCAGCACGGCGAACGCCCCCAGCGTGCAGATCGTCATCGCAGAGGCAGCCATGCCCGTCCTCCTTTGTCTTCGGCGCCACCCGCACGCCTCGCGGTGCGTGCGCGGCGCGTCTTCGGCTCGTCGAGCGAAGTGATGGCGCGGCACGATACCAACCCGATCACCTCGAGAGCGACCGCACCTCCCAGCAACGCCCATCCAAGCGGCTCCTCGGTGTAGAACCGTGCGAAATCGGCGTTGGTCGCGAACATCATGAAGAAGATGCACGGCATGGACAGCGCCACGAACCACTTGGCAAGGCGCGTCCCCGCCACCTCAGTCTCCAGCTCCCGCGCGGCTTTGAGCCGCGCGTTCACGTGCCCGGCGACCATGTCGAGCACCGGAGCGAGCGAGCCGCCGAACCTCTGCTGCATCCTTGCCGCCGCCGCGAGCGTGCGCACGTCGCCGCTGCCGGTGCGGCGCGCCATGTCCTCGAGCGCATCGGAAAGCGTGGTGCCGTAGGTGATGTCGGCGATGACGCGGGTCAGCTCGTCGCGCAGCGGATCGTCCATGCGGGCGCACGCCACCCGCAAAGCCCGCTCGACCGTCAGTGAGCTTCGCACGCTCGCGGCAAGCTGAGGGAGCATGCGGGCGAATTGCCGATCAAGCAGTTCGCGACGTTTTCTTCGCACGCGGCCCTGCCACGCGCGACGCGCCGCCACCACTCCGATCGCGGCGCACGTCCCTACCAGCGCGCTTCCGCTCAACATGGTCGCGAAGACGAATGCGGCCAGCACCCCTCCCGCAACTGCAAGCGCCCGCACACGCATCGATGGCCCCTCCCAGTCGCCGCTTTCTTTGGAACGCGCGCCACGAGCGTCGCGTCGGGCGGCGGCTTTCCTGCCGACCTCGTACAGCGTCCGATCGGAAAGCGCCTCTCCCCTTTGCGCGGCGCGCTCTTGGCGAAACAGCGCGTACGCCCACAGCGCAAGCGCGCATCCCCCTGCGGCCAGCGCCGCGAAAACAGCCGTCGTCCCTGTCATCGCAAGCACCTCCTTGCCCTAGCTTCCGAAGAACCAGGCGGGATCGAACGGAATCCCCGCCACCCGCATGCGCGCTTTGATCCCTTGCGGCTGCACGCCGCAGGGCCGCCACGCGCCCACGACCCACCCGTTCGCGTCAATGCCCTCCACGTCGTAGGCGAACAGCTCGGCTCGCGGTATCACCATCGAGCCTTCCGGCAGCGGATCGACGGATACGACGCTTGTCACCTTGCGCGTTCCGTCCCTCATGCGCTCGACATGCACGATAAGGCCCCCTTGCAGTGATTCGGCGATCTGCTGGGCGATCACTTCGCGACTGAGGTCGCCGTCGGCGTAGCCCACCATCGTGCGAAGTCTGCTGAGCGCGTTCGACGGATCGTTCGCGTGGATGGTGGTCATCGACCCGGGATGGTCGGTCTGCATGGCCTGGAGCATGTCGTACGCCTCGGCACCGCGGCACTCGCCCACGATGATGCGGTCGGGCCGGCGGCGCAGCGACAGCGCCACGAGCTCCCGCATGCCGACGGCCCCTTCGCCCTCCACGTTGGCCTCGCGCGTCTGCATGCGCTCGACATGGGCCGTCTGCAAACGCAGCTCGGGCGTGTCCTCGATGGTGATGACGCGCTCCCCCGCCGGAATGAAACCGGAGAGCGCACCGAGCAACGTAGTTTTGCCCGAGCCTGTGCCGCCGGAGATCACGATGGGGCAGCGAGCCTGCACCGCTGCGCAGAGGAAATCCGCCATGGCCGCAGACAGCGCGCCGACGCCCAGCAGATCTTCCATGCTCAGCATGCCGTCCGAGAACGTGCGCACGTTGAGCGCCGGCCCGTCCGGCGAAATGGGAGGCACCACGTACGTCGCGCGCGCCCTGCCTCCGGGCAGCATCGCGCACCCCATGGCGTGCGTCTCGTCGCAGCGCATGCCCGCTTGCTCCGCGATCTTGTTGATGATGCGGCGCACATGGTCGGCATCGTCGAAGACGATGTCGGGTCGATGCTCGATCAACCCCGCACGCTCCACGTACACGACGGGGGCGCGAAACGGCAGCGCCGGATCGGCCTCGTCCACCCCGCCGCCGTTGACCATGATCTCGGTGACGGCAGGGTCGTCGAGCAGAGGCTGCAGCGGGCCGTAACGGAGGAAGTCATCGACGATGCCGCCCGCAAGCGACTCCAACTCGTACAGGGAAAGCGGCTCGCCCTGCTCGAACGCGACCTGGCCCACCACCTCTCGGATAAGAGCTTCAACCGCCGAAGGACTCGCCTGTCCCGCCCTCAACCTCGAAGCGACCTCCTCTCGCACGGACGCTTTGAGCGCTCGCTCAGTCGATCTATCCACGCTCCTCTTCCTCCTCCATCGCATCGACGAGCGCCACGAGGGCAAAGCTCACCCTCCCTGCGTACTGCGCCTCGCGCACCGCGTCGGCCTCCTCGGGAGACACCGCGATCGTCACCGCGCCGCCCGAGGTCGCAAGCTCGCTTTGACCCGCCCCCACCGACACGACGAGCGCGCGCTCGCAAACGGTCGTCAGAAACGTCTCCCCGGAAGCGGCGGACTCGACGGCCATCACGCGCACCGTGTCGAACGCCCTTATCTGGCCGGCGACGCCCGTCTCCGTGTCCACCGACACCGAAACCGCCTCCATGCCGGCCCCAAGCGCGGCGGCCAGATGGTCGCCTCCCGCCGTCCCGGCCACAAGGCCCGGCACGATCTGCGCGCCAGAGGGGATGTCGACCGCCGCCCGTCCTCCGACCACCTCTTCGACCGCATCCGCATCGAGGGCGCCTTCCGCGCGAAACGCGCGCGGCACCTCCACCACCTCAAGCTGGTCTGGGGAGACGGCGTCGCCGGCGGCGATGCCCGTCGTCGCCACGAGCGTGGGAGCCAGATCAGACTCCATCGCGCCGACCTGAGCGCTTGCCGACACAACGGCCCACGCGCCATAGCCCACCGCGATGACGGCGACCGCAGCCGAAAGGGCCGCCACGAGGGCGAGGCGCTTCGCACGGCGAACGTCCTGCGGCCCCTTCGCAAAACGCAGGGGGTCCGCCGGAGCCGGCCCCGTCGCCGCCGCAGACGCCGACGGCGCGGACGAGGCAGACGTCGCCCCCGACGCCCCCTCCCGCCTCGCAAAGCGAGGGGCGGTGGCGCTGGCCGCGCGGGCGGCGAATCCCCCCGAGCGCGCAGACGCGCCGTTCGTTCGAGCTTCCATCATGGCTGCCTTCCTCCTTCTTCTTCATCCACCCGATCCGACAAGGCGGCCCGCACCTGATCTCCTATTTCAGCGGGAAACTCGTCGAGCGAGCCCAGTCGCGTGAACGCCGCGTCAACCGCATCGAGGCCCGCGGCGACGTCGAAGCGCCCGCACGTCCGCTCGTCAGGACGCCACACGCGGTCCTCGGCATAGGGCATGGCCGTCATCACGCGATGGGAGGCGACCGGTATCCCCTCCACGCCGAACCCTCGGGCGAACACCGTGGGGGACTCCTCCTCCACCTGCAAGCCCACCGCCCACATGCGCTCCCCCTCCGCCGTGTCCGTCTCGGGCGCTTCGTAGAACCACACGGCTACGCTCCCTGCGCATCCCGCATCGCGCACGGCACGCACGGCGCGCTCGGCGAACCGCGCCGCCGGGTCGTCGTCGTTCTTCGCCCTAAGGGCGAACGAGGCGTCCATGCACGCCGCACGGGCCGCGTCGAGCGCGTTTTCCTGGCGCGCCTTCGTTGCGTAGGCGATTCCTTGATCGACGGAGAACGCAAGCGCCGCGAACAAGACGAACGCCGCCGCCACGGCCAGAAGGGCCATGTTCCCGCATTCGCCATCGGATCTGCGCGATCGCCCAGCGCGGCGATGCGCGCCCCTCCCCACGCTCACGACCCCACCTCCACCTCGATCGCCCTCCCCTCGCAAAAGATGCTTGTCACGCTTCTTTCGAGCGACTGACCCGAAAGACCGGGCACGTCGAGGACGGACGGAAGCTCGTAGCGCACATCGTACGAGAGCGCCAGCCGGATCGTCCGCTGTTCGATGGAACCGTCCTCGGCGCCGCCCCGGTCCTGCCGCGTCTGGCGCTCCCACCGCACCCGCTCCACATGCAGGGAATCCGGCCGCAGCTGAGAAGACGCGCCGACGATCTCCTCCTCCACGAACGCCTCCTTGTCCGTCGCGCGCTCGAAGCCCCCCACGTCGAACTGTCGGCAAGCGCGCGTTATCTCCGAGGAGAGCTGGTTCGCGACGAGCGTCATGCCGCCCAGCTGCACCGTCGCGAACACGACGAGCATAAGCAGCGGCACCGCCACCGCGAACTGCACGACCTCGCTTCCCTGCTCGGCATCATTCACCACGATCCTCCTTCGACCGTCTCGTCGATCGTCCCCACAGCCGCCGCCTCGTACGAGAATCCGGCTTCGCCCTCGCCGGAGGCGGTCGCCGCAAGCGCGCCCACCGACGTAAGATACGTCCCTTTCAATCGGAGGGCGACGCGAACGGGACGGCACGCCGTCTGCGACGGCCGCTCCAAGAACGATCCCGTCTCCGCATCGAAGAGACGATGCGCGTAACGCTCCCTCTGAACCTCGCCCACCTGCACGGACACCTCAAGCGTCAAGCCGTCGCCAGACAGCGCGGGCGCCTCGAGCAACACCGCGTCACGCAGCGCATCCGACGTCGCCCCCTCCGCTCCCTCCGAACAGACCGCCCTGCACGCCGCATAGGCCGCATCTTCGAGGGCCATGCCCAGAAACACCGCCCGCCCCAGATCGACCGCGGCGCAGAAAAACGCGAGGAGGATCGGCAGCGCCAACACGAACGAGACGACGCTGCCGCCGCGCTCGGAAAGGCTTCGGCCCTTCGCCTGCACCGCCATCTCCTAGGCCGCGCCGGATGTGACCTTCGAGAACATGTCCGTGATCGCGGTGCCCGCGTCCGTGATGGCCTCCTGGATGTTCCCCTGCAGCGCAAGGAGGGCGGCCCCCAGGCCCACGGCGAACCCCAGCACGATGACCGTTTGCACGATCTCGGAGCCACCCTCCTCCTCGCCGCGCAGCAGAAACGCTCGCACGGCACCTGCTGCCGCCATGATCTTCGCATTCGCATTCGTCATTGCTTGCTCCTTTCGTCGGACCGACCATCCAGATCGGCTTTTCCGTTTCGTCAGTTTGCCCGTCCCGCCTCGTTTGCCATCGGCCCCGCCCTTACCCCAGCGCCGCAACCGGAAGCCACGCAGCCAGAAACGGCGCCATGGGGATGCCGTCTTTCGCCGTCAACTTCCCGGCAGCCATGCCCGCCAAAGAGACGACCGCCGCAAGCGCATAGCATGCGAGCATCCCGCAAGGTGCGGCGAGGCCGCTCGCGAGCGAGAGCGCCGCCATGCAGCGCATGTCCCCGCGTCCGACAGGGGGCACCCCGCCGCGTCCGAACGCTCGGTTCGCAAGCGCGCAGACTGCGACGACAAGCGTCCCGAACGCCGCTCCCGCAACGAGCGCCGTCGCGCCGCCCATGAGCGCTTGCACCGCGATGCCGGCCAAAGCGATGGCAAGGCACGCCTCGATCGGGATGATCCGCGCCCGCATATCGCATGCAACGGCGGCGGCCATCGCCACCCCGCATAGGGCGAAGGCGACCGTCGCCGCCCAAGGCAGCCCCGAGGCGGCAAGCGCCGAGAACCACAAAGCGCAGCCGAGCGCGCACGCGCCGCGACGCAACGGCGTCGGATCGAAGGAGCGCCGCTCTCTTTGCGCCGCCTCGTCGCGCACGGCGAGCGAAACATTGACGCTGCACCCAGCCTCCGCGAGGGCGGCGGCACGCTCCCGCGCAAGAGAGCCCTCGCGCGCCGCCGCGAGCGCGTCATCGCGCCAGACGGCGAGCACACCCTCCTCTCCTCCCGCTCCCGCGCACGGCTCGCGCGCCCGATGCTCGCGCTTGAACGTCGTGTAAGCCTCACAGCTCTCCCACCACCACGACGCCGTTCGCGCATGCGAGCGCCCGAGCAGCTTGTCGGCAAGCGGCGGGACGACGAACCACCCGACAACGCCGCCCGCCGCGAACCCCGCTGCGGCCGCCGCGAGCGCGGCTGTCACGACGCCTCCTTCGCCGCAACCGGTTCGCAGCCGGAGACGAGCACCTCCCGCGCATGCGCGCCCCGAGCGGCCAACCGGCACGTCCCATCCGAGGCGCGCGGCGAAGCCCGCACGCCCGACGCGCATGCCCGCCCCCTCTCATCCTCCAAGGCCGCAGCGACCCTCGAACCCGTCGCGGCAAACGCCCTCCCCGCATCCACTCCACCGGTCTTCAAGATGAGGGAAAGCCCCCTCGCTCCGTCCTTCTCAACGTTGCCGTCCAACCCTCCTTCGATGATCGCCCCCTCGGGAAACTCGAAGCGCACGACCCACTCCGCACCGTCTGTACAACCTCTCGTCGGCAGCCGAAGCCCTCCTCCGGACGCCGCGGAAACCTGCGGCGCGGGCGCTTCCGCATCTGCCGGGGAAGCCTCGGCCTCCTTGGCGAACGGGCAGGGCCCGGATCGCAA
>LHCFI01400__coassemble_2042_pt1 | contig 14827 bp, 10 predicted proteins | sample LHCFI01400__metabat2_low_PE_013 | metagenome-assembled genome bin LHCFI01400
ATGAAGATGCACGTGGTGTTCGACTTGGACAGCGACCCCGCCAGCTTGCGCAGCGCCTGGGACATGAGGCGCGCCTGCAGGCCCACGGTCGTGTCGCCGATCTCGCCTTCGATCTCCGCGCGGGGCACGAGCGCGGCCACCGAGTCCACGACCACCGCGTCGATGGCGCCCGAGCGCACAAGCATGTCGCAGATCTCGAGCGCCTGCTCGCCAGTGTCGGGCTGCGAGATGAGCACTTCGTCGATGTCCACCCCCAAACGCGCGGCGTACACGGGATCGAGCGCGTGCTCCGCATCGATGAAGGCGACGATGCCGCCCATGGCCTGCGCCTCGGCGAGTATCTGCAAGGCGAGCGTCGTCTTGCCGCTCGATTCGGGGCCGTACACCTCCACGATGCGCCCGCGCGGCACGCCGCCGATGCCGAGCGCGGCGTCGAGGGGCAGCGACCCCGTGGGGATGACGCCGATGTTGAGGTTCTGCCCGCCCTCGCCGAACTTCATGATGGAGCCCTTGCCGAACTTCGTCTCGATCTGATCGGTGGTCAGTTTGAGCATCTTCGATTTCTCTTCGTTCATGCGCTTCCTTCTCTTCCCCAGCCGTGCATGCGCCGGCGGCTCTGTTTCCGCTTCTTCCATTATACGAACATATGTTTGTTAGTCAAGCAGATTCGCGAAACAAGCTTGCGCATTTCAGTATAGCGTCGGCTTCCGACGGGCGCATGGCGCGCGTCCAGCGAAACGTCGCCCCGATCCGACGCCGATCTCACGTAAGCGCAACGCCTTCCCGTCGCGACTCCGACGCGTTTCCAACGCGCATGCGGCGCACCCCCAATGCCGTCTTCGCACGCTCAGCCCTCAAGCGACTCGAGCAGCGCCTCGAGCGCGGCGCGTACCGTCTGCTCGCGCACCTCCCGGCGACCGCCCGCAAACGAGAGGAGGCGCGCCCGGCAGCCCGCGTCGTCGGCCACGCCGAGCCACACCGTGCCCACGGGCTTGCCCGGCTCGGCCCCGCCGGGTCCGGCGATCCCCGTCACGGCCACCGCCACGTCGCAGCGAAGCTCGCGCCGCGCGCCTTCTGCCATCGCGCGCGCCGTCTGCTCGCTCACCACGCCGAACCGCTCGATGGCCTCCGCGTCCACGCCGAGCACGTCGCGCTTGACCGCGGTCGCGTAGCTCACGATGCCGCCCCGCACCGCATCCGAGCTGCCGGGAACCTCGGTGAGCGCCGCCGCCACTAGGCCGCCCGTGAGGCTCTCGGCCGTGCCCACCGTGCGTCCGGAGGCCCGGGCCGCGTCGAGCACGTGCGCCGCGAGCTCGTCGAGCGCCGCCTCGCCCGCTTTCGCGCCCTCGCGCGCGCCCGCGGTCCCGTCCGCGCGCGCAAGCCCGATGAGCCGGCGCGCCTTCGCGATGTAGTCGAGCATCGACACGACCGTCAGCACGAGCGCGACGATCATCACGCCCCAGCTCAGAAGCCACAGGCCGTCCGAAAACGCCGCATGGACGCTTCCCGCCATATGGCTGTCCTTCACGGTGAACAAGACGATGGCGACCATCTGGAACACGGTCTTGGCCTTGCCGTACCAGCTGGCCGCGATCACCGCGCCCTCGCTCGCCGCCACCATGCGCACGCCCGAGACGATGAACTCGCGCGCCAGGATGACGAGCACGACCCAGCTCGGCAGCGATCCCAGCTCCACGAGCGCCAGAAGCGCCGCGGCGACGAGGATCTTGTCGGCGAGCGGGTCCATGAACTTGCCGAAGTCGGTCACCTCGCCGCGGCTGCGCGCCAGATAGCCGTCCAGCCAGTCGGTGCAGGAGATGAGGATGAAGATGCCCGCGGCGACGAGCCCTTTCGCGTCGTCGGCCACCTGCGGCAGCCCCAGCCACTGCGGCCACGGGCTGATGAGCGCCACCACGAACACCGGGACAAGGCAGATGCGCACGAGCGTGACCACGTTGGCCGGCGTCCACAGCCCTTTGGCGGGCGTGGGGCCCACGCGCCGCGACCCCTTCGACGGCATGGCGCTCACTCCCCTTCCATCTCGTAGAGCAGCGTATCGGCGATGCGCACGCGCACCACCTCGCCCGGCTCGCCGGCCGCAAGGTACGTGACGCCGTCCACCTCGGGCGCCTGGCACATCGCGCGCCCGTAGAGCTGCCCGTCCTCCTCCGCGCCCTCCACGAGCACGTCCATCTCGCGCCCGACGCGCTCGGCGACGCGCGGGGCGCTCGCGGCGTCTGCCGCGTCGCGCAGACGCTGGGCGCGCTCGGCCTTCTCGTCCTCGTCGACCTGTCCGTCCAGGCGCGCCGCGCGCGTGCCCTCCTCGCGCGAGTAGGGGAACACCCCCACGTAGTCGAACAGCCCCTCCTCCACGAAGTCGACGAGCTCTTCGAACAGCTCCTCCGTCTCGCCGGGGAATCCCGCGATGAGCGTCGTGCGCAGCGTCGCGTCCGGCACCCGCGAGAGGATGCGCTCGATGAGCTCCTCGAACTCCGCGCGCGAGCCCGTGCGGTTCATCGCGCGCAGGACGCCCTCGTCCACGTGCTGCAAGGGGATGTCGAAGTAGGGGCACACGTTCCCATGCGCCGCCACGGCCTCGAGATAGTCGTCAGTGACCCCTTCGGGCTGCAGGTACATGACGCGCAGCCAAACGTCCGGGAACTCCTCGGCCAGCGTCGAGACGAGCTCGGCCAAGGTCGAAGGCTCTTCGAAGTCCTCGCCCCAGCGACCCGTGTCCTGCGCGATGAGCACGACCTCGCGCACGCCGGCCACCGCGTGCGCCGCGACCTCCGCGCGCACGCGCTCGAGGGGGAAGCTGCGGTAGCGCCCGCGGATGAAGGGGATGGTGCAGTACGAGCAGAAGCGGTCGCAACCGTCCGATATCTTCACGTACGCGTACGGAAGGGCCGTCTGCGGGCCGCCCGCCGCGTTGTCGGACGGCCCGCAGACGGCGCAAGCGCCCGGAAGCGGCAGCTCGACGCCGAGCGCCTCGGCCATGACGGCCGCGACGTCGTCCTCGCGGGAGCACGGCAGAAACGCGCGCGCCTCCACGAGCTCGTCGGCAAGCTCGTCGCCGTAGCGCGCCGGCATGCAGCCCGCCACCACGAGCGGAGCGCCCGCCTCGACGTTGGGAAGCCCCGCCGCGTCGAAGACGGCCTCGATGCTCTCCTCGGTCGCGCTTTGGATGAACGAGCACGTGTTCACCACCACGGCGTCGGCCCGCGCAGGGTCGTCGATCAGCGCGAAACCCGCCTCGGCGAGGCGCGCGCGCATGCGCGCCGTGTCGGCCTCGTTCTTGGCGCATCCGAGCGTGACGAAGGCCACGGCGGGCGTGCGGGCGCCCTCGAAGTTCGCGTCCATATGCGCTTAGCGGTAGTTGACGTACTGCAGCGGCTGGCCGTAGTCGCGGCCCTTCAGGAAGGCGATGACTTCCTGCAAGGTGTCGCGGGACGCGGAGCTCACGCGCAGCTTGTCGCCCTCGATCTGCACCTTCACCTTCAATTTCGTGCCCTTGATGTCCTTGTTGATGCGTCCGGCCACGTCCTTGTCGATGCCCTCGACGATGCTCGCCGTCTGGCGCACGCTCTGTCCGGCCGCGGGCTGCGCCTCGCCCCATCTGACGGCCGCAAGGTCGATGCCGCGGCGCACGAGCTTCGAGCCGACGACGTCGATGACCTGCCGCGCCACGAACTCGGACGGAGCGGAGACGGTCATGGACTTGCCCGCTTTGTCGAGCGCGATCTCCGCGCCGGAGTCCTTCAGGTCGTAGCGCTGCGAAAGTTCTTTCTTCGCCTGCTGAAACGCGTTGTCGACCTCCTGCATGTCCACCGTGGACACGACGTCGAAGCTGGATTCCTTCGCCATGGCTGCTCCTTCCCAACGAGCGCGGTCCGCGCACGGGCCGCACGTGATTCCATATCGGAACAGGATAGCGCATTTTCAGGCCCGCATCCGGCGATTTCAAAGCCCGTCCACGGCTGCGGGCCCTCCCGCCGGCGAGCGCAAGGGCCTCCCTAGGCGTCCTCGGAGCCGTCCGAGCCCTTCGCCGCCGCATCGGGGTGGTCGGCCCTCCACTCCTCGAGGACGGCCTCGAAGTCCACCTCGTAGGTGTAGACCCCCGTGGACTCGTCGGCCGCAGGCTCCACCTCCTCGCCGTTGACGGTGACGCTCACCGCGTCGGGATTCGACGTGACCACCCGCAAGGGCGTGTCGGTCACCTCGTAGTCGAGCGTCTCGGGGCCGGTCACGCTGTCTCCGAACGTGATGCTCTCGCCCTCGTAAACGTCGAGCCACGCCTCTTGGCCCGACGCCACCGACACCTCCACCTTCGCGCTCGTAGGTGCCTGCTCTTCGGGCGCGCTTTGCGTCGCGTCCGGTTCCTGCTGCCCCTGCTCGCCTTGGGACGCGTCCTGGGGCTGCTCGGCCGTCGGGTCGGAGAGGCCGGAGACGTGCACCTTCGGCCCGTCGTCTGCGGGCTTCTGCCCTCCGAACACGAAGGCCAGAACGACCACGAGCAGAACGAGGATCGCGCCCCCGGCGATGACGAACGGCAGCTTCGACTGCACGGCGTTGGGCGCCTTGGGCCCCGCGTAGAAGTTGGTGTACTGGGTGCCGGGCAGGGCCGCATGGCGGCTCGGATGCGTGCGGCCCTCAAAGCGGCGCTCTCCCGCACCCGTCGCGCGAGAGCCGTCGCCGCGCGCGTAGTCGCGCCGATCGTCGTACAGGGTGCGCCCGAAGGCATTCTGGCGCGGCGGGCGCTCCTCCTCGGGCTGCGGCGCCCTCGAGCGTCCCGAGCGGCGCTCTCCCGCACCCCCTTCCCGGCGCGAGGGCTGGTCGGTGCGCGCGCGGCCCACCTGGTAGGCGTAGGCCTCGTCGAGATACCTGCGCGTTATCTCGCTGGGGTTGAGTCCCACGAGCCGGGCGTAGGCGTTCACCATGTTGCGCGCGTACCCGCGCGGGGGCATGCGCGCGAAGTCGCCCTCCTCGATGGCGCGCAGGATGTCGGGCCTGATGCGCAGACGGCGGGCCGCCTGGGCCAGGTCGTAGCCTTTGCGCTCGCGGGCTTCCCGCAGGATCGATCCGAATGTCATCCGCGCCACCTCGTCACTCTCTCGGGCCCGCCTCGTCGTTCGCCTCGAAGGCCTTCAGCGTCTCAAGCTCCATGGCGTCCACGAGCACTTCGCGGGGCTTGCTGCCGTTCGGTGGCCCCACGACGCCCTTCTCTTCCAGCAAATCCATTATACGCCCCGCACGCGAATAGCCCACCTTGAGCCGGCGTTGGATGTTCGACGTGGATCCGAGCCCGCTCGACACCACGATCTCGGCAGCCTCCCAGACGAGCGGGTCGTCGCTCGCGCAGGAGCCGCCGCTGCCGTCGGGCTGGGACGCGCCGAGCGTGATGAGGTTCGTGGAAAGGATCTCGGAGTGGTACTCCGGCTCGCCCTGCGCCTTGAGCAGCTCCACCACGGCGTTGATCTCGTCCTCGGACACGTAGCAGCCCTGGATGCGCTGGGGCTTGGCGTACTCGGGCTTGCTGAACAGCAAGTCGCCCAAGCCGATAAGGTTCTCGGCGCCGGGCGTGTCGAGCACGACGCGGCTGTCGATGCCGCTCGCCACGTTGAACGCGATGCGGTTCGTGATGTTCGCCTTGATGAGGCCCGTCACCACGTTGGTGGACGGGCGCTGCGTGGCCACGATGAGGTGGATGCCCGCCGCGCGCGCCAGCTGGGCGATGCGGCTGATGGAGAACTCCACCTCCTTGCCCACGTTCATCATGAGGTCGGCCAGCTCGTCGATGATGATGACGATGTAGGGCAGCTCGGATCCCAGCTCCGAGGCGGCAGGCTCCTCGCCCGCTTCCTCGGCCTTCTTGGCGGCGGCCTGCTCGGCTTGCACCTTGGCGTTGTACTGCCCGATGTTGCGCGCCCCCACCTTGGAGAACACCTTCAGGCGCCGCTCCATCTCGGCTACGCCCCACGACAGCGCGCTCGCAGCCTCCTTGGGCTCGGTCACCACGGGCACGTACAGATGCGGGATGCCGTTGTAGGGCGTGAACTCCACCCGCTTCGGATCGATCATGATGAAGCGCACCTCGGCGGGCGTGGCGCGCATGAGGATGGACATGATCATGGCGTTGATGGACACCGACTTGCCCGAACCCGTCGTGCCGCCGATGAGCAAGTGCGGCATCTTCGCGAGGTCGGATATGATCGAGCGGCCCTCCACGTCCCTGCCCACGGCGATCATGAGCGGACCGTCCGGGGCGTCTTTGATAACGTCGCCCAGAAGCACGCTTTGCCGCACGCGGTTGGGCACCTCTATCCCCACGTAGTTCGTGCCGGGGATTGGCGCGAAGATGCGCACGCCGGGCGCGGCGAGAGCGAGCGCGATGTCGGCCTCGAGCGCCGTGATGCGGCTCACGCGCACGCCGGCGGGCAGGTCCACCTTGAACAGCGTCACCGTGGGGCCGGCCACCCATCCCACGACCTCGGCCATGATAGTGAAGCTCTCGAGCGTCTCCTGCAGACACGCCGCCGTCTCCTTGAGCTCGGCGTCGCAAGCGAGATCCTTCTTCGGGCTCTTCGATGTGGAGAGCATGTCCATCGGCGGCAGCTCGAACCCGTCCGCGGGACGGGGCGCCGCGAGCGGTGCGGCAGAGGAAGCCTTGACGGCAGCTGGAGCGCCGGCCTCGCCGGCATCCTTGCCGCGCGTCCGCCCCAGCTTGCGCGTGAGCGTTTGCGGGGCCTCGCCCGAAGGCTGGTCGTCGAGCGGCTGGGAAGCGCGCCTCAAGCGCGACGTGCGAGCTGCCGCGAAGGATTCCTCCCCTTCCGCAGCCGAAGCTCGTCCCTTGCGCGGAAGCACGCTCGTCTCGCCTGCTTCAAGGGCCTCCCCCATGGTGGGCACGACGGGAACCTTGGCCCCCGACGAGCGCTTGATCCGCGAGAACGGCGGCGCGGCCAGCACGTCGGCATCCTTTTCGAGCTCGGCTCGCTCGGCGCGGGCGTCCTGCACGCGCTCGACGAGCTTCGAGAGGGACAGGCCTATCACCGCAAGGCCCGCCGCCGCCACGCCGACGAGGATGATGCACGACACCGCCTGCCCGAACAGGGAGAGGCCCGCCCAGGCGATGCCGGCCCCCACGTAGCCGCCGCGCGCGGCCAGCTCGTCGGGAGAGAACAGGTTGTCGGTGGCATCGGGTGCGGGCGCGGGGGTGAAGAGCGCGAGCAGCGAGAGCGCCGCGACGAAGATCATGACGAGGCCCACAGCCACGCGCGCGGGCACGCGCTCGCGCTCGAAGCGCACGAGGAAGCTCGCCCCGATGATGAGCAGAAGGAACGGCAGCACGTAGGCGCCCAAGCCGAGAGAGAGGTGCAGGGCCGTCGACAAAAACGAGGTCACGACGGCCTCCGAAGGCAGCACCGCCGCCGCGAACAGCGCCACGGCGAGCACCGAGACGGCCACGCCGGTGACGTCGCGGCGCGTGCGCTCGTCGAAGAGGCGGGGCTCTTCGGATGCTTGCGCACGCGAAGCCCTTGCTGCGCGAGCCTGCTTTTGGGCTGAGCCAGCACGACCCTTCGCCTTCGGAACCGATCCCTTCGCCTTCGATGTGTGTGCGGATGCTGGCTGTCGGGCCACGCCCTGCCCTCCTTCATGCTGCGTTTGCTGTGCGTTTCCGAGTGGGTTTCGACCGAACGATGGCCGCATGCGCCAAAAGGCGCATGCGGCCATTATAGCTTAAACCTCGAGCAAGTTCACAACGACCATGGGGCGCGTCTTCGTGCGTTCCCACAGAAGCGACAGAAGCGCGTCTTTGCCGGTCTTCTTGAGCTCCTTCGCGCCAGCGCCCTTGTCGAGCTGCCGCGCGAGGGCGTTTCTCACCGCGGTCTGCGCCTCGCGCACGAGGAAGTCGTCGTCGCCTCCGGTGATGCCGCGCATCTCCACCTGCACCGCCCCCGCGAGCCCCTTCTTCTTGCCCGACACGGCGGCCGCGATGGCCGCGAAGCCCTGCGCCGCGAGCGCGCTGCGCTCGTCGAGCACATCCTGGGAGGTGTCGCCCACCGACAGCCCGTCGACGAACACGATGCCGGACTGCACCGTCTCGCCGCGGCGCACGCCGTGCGACGACAACTCGAGCGATTCCCCGTTCTCGCAGATGAACACGTTGTCGCTCGGAACGCCCGTGGCCTCGGCCAAGCGCGCGTGGGCGCGCAGGTGCGTGGCCTCGCCGTGCACCGGCATGAAGGCCTTGGGCTGCACGATGGACAGCACGAGCTTCAGCTCCTCGGCGCCGGCGTGACCGGAGACGTGCACGCGCGCGCGGCTTTTGTCGTAGACGTCCGCGCCGATCTTGGCCAGGCCGTTGATGACGCGCGTGACAGCCTTCTCGTTGCCGGGAACGGGCGTAGCCGATATGATGACCGTGTCGCCCTCCTCCATGGAGATGGTGCGATGCTCGCCATTGGCGATGCGCGCCAGCGCCGAGAGCGGCTCGCCTTGGCTGCCCGTGCACATGATGACCACCTGCTCGGGAGGGATGCCTTTGAGCTCGTAGGCGTCGATGAGGTCGGCGTCGCTGATGTCGAGGTAGCCGAGGCGCCGGGCGATGTCGGTGTTCTGGATCATCGAGCGCCCCGTCACCACCACCTTGCGGCCGCTGGCGACCGCCGCGTCGCAGATCTGCTGCATGCGGTGGATGTGGCTTGCGAACGAAGCGATGATGACGCGGCCCTTGGCCTGGGCGATGATCTTCGCCAGCTCTTTTCCCACCTCGGCCTCGCTCGGCGTGAAGTTGGGGTTCTGGGCGTTGGTGGAGTCGCTCATCATGAGGTCCACGCCCATCTGGCTGAACTTGGACAACGCGCCGAAGTCGGTGGTCACGCCGTCGATGGGCGTCTGGTCGAGCTTGAAGTCGCCCGTGTGCAAGACGTTGCCGGCGGGGCTTTGGAAGAACACGCCCACCGAACCGGGAATGGAGTGGTTCACGGCGAAGAACTCGGCGGTGATGCAGCCGAGCTTCACCTGGTCGCCGGGCTTGATCTCCACGAGCTTGGCGTTTTTGATCCGATGCTCGGCGAACTTGCCCTCGATGAGCCCGAGCGTCATCTTCGTGCCGTAGATGGGCACGCTGCGGTCGAGGTCCTTCACAAGGTAGGGCAAGGACCCGGTATGGTCCTCGTGGCCGTGCGTGATGATGATGCCGCGCAGCTTGTCGGCGTTCTCGAGCACGTAGGTGTAGTCGGGCAGGATGAGGTCGACGCCCGGATGGTTGTCGTCGGGGAACATGAGCCCCGCGTCGTCGAGGACCATGTCCCCTTTGCACTCAAAGGCCGTCATGTTCTTGCCGATGGCGTCGAGGCCGCCGAGCGGGATGATCTTGAGCGTGGCGTTCGGGTCCTTCTTCGGCGACGCGAAGCTGCGCCGCCTCTGGCCGTCCTGGCGCCGGCGCCCGCCCTGCCCCTGAGAGCCTGCTTTCGTGAGCTGGGGCCGCTCGTGTTCGAGCTGCACATGCTTGTACGAGCGCGTCTTCTTGACGCTACCCTCGCCGGCGGCGCTTCCGTCGCTCTTGCGGGACGCGCGGCCGTTCTGGCGTGCGTCTCCGGTGCCGCGCGGAGCGCGCGGTTTCTTCTCTTCCATATAAAACCTTCCGTCAGGCGCGACGCGGGCATGCATCGACGCGGACCGGGGTGTGTCCGGCCCGCGTCGATGCGCCGCAAGCCTTCCGCCTACGGCGCGCCCGCATCGCGCGGTTATCGCATAGCGCCGTTGCACGGCGCCCTCTTCCGATTTCACGGGCGCGGCGGCAGACCCGCCGCGCCCGCCCTTTTCTTAAGCTTCGAGCACGCCGACCTCGCGCATGATGCCCGCGAGACGCGCGGACTGCTCGGGCGTGGCGTCGACGAGCGGCAGACGCACCCCGCCCACGGGGAAGCCCGCCAGCTTGAGGGCCTCTTTGACGAGGATGGGGTTCGCCGTCTCGAACAGGCCCTTCATAAGCGGCATGAGACGCTCGTTGGCCGCCTCGGCGGCTTGCCAGTCTCCGGCCGCACACAGATCGACGATCTCCTTCATGCGCGCGGGCGCCACGTTGCCGATGGTCGAGATGACCCCGGCACCGCCCCGTTTCATGATGTCGAACGTGGCGGCATCGTCGCCGGAATAGACGGAGAAGCCCTCCGGAGCGCCCGCGACGATGGCCTCCACCTGCTCCATCCTGCCCGACGCCTCCTTGACGGCCACGACGTTGCCGCACTCGCGCGCAAGGCGCAGGGTGGTTTCGGCCTCCATGTTCACCACGCAGCGGCCAGGGATGTTGTACAGGATGACGGGCAGCTCCACCGCGTTTGCGATGGTGCGGAAATGCTGGTAGATGCCTTCTTGCGGAGGCTTGTTGTAATAGGGCACCACGCACATGAAGCCGTCGACGCCAAGCTCGGCCACCTCGCGCGCGAAGCTCACCGTGTCGGCCGTGCAGTTGTCGCCCACGTTGGCGATGACGGGCACACGCTCGCCAACGGCCTCCACGACGGCGCGGAACAGATCCATCTTCTGCGGGTAGAACACCGTCGGGCTCTCCCCCGTCGTGCCGTTGACGATGAGGGAATCGCTGCCGCCGTCCACGAGGCGAGTGGCGAGCGCCTGCGCCTTGTCCAGGTCGAGCTCGCGATCCTCGTCGAACGGAGTGACCATGGCCGGGATCATGCGGCCGAATCGAGGCTCTTGCGACATGCGTCCTCCTCAGCTTCCGTGCGCGGGCCGGTCCCGCGCCTCATCGAACAGTCGTACTCGCACCATCATTATGGCACGGCGCGTCCGAGGGCGCCATGAAGTTCTCCAAACCTACAATCAGGCCCGAGCGCCCGCCCACGCTGCGGATGCCCAGAAGGACACCCGGCATGTAGGAAGCGCGGTCCCAGCTGTCGTGGCGAATGGAGAGCGTCTGCCCGAAGGAGCCGAACACCACCTCCTGGCTGGCCACGTAGCCCATCGAGCGCACCGAATGCACGGGCACGCCGTCCACGAGCGCCCCGCGCGCGCCTTCGCAACCCGCGATCTCGGTCTTTTTGCCGGGAGCCTCGCTTGCGCGGCCGCCGCGCGCCTCGGCGACGATCTGCGCCGTGCGCACGGCGGTACCCGAAGGCGCGTCCTTCTTGTTGCAGTGATGGAACTCGATGACCTCGGCTTCAGGGAAGTACGGCGCGGCAGCCTTGGCGAACTCCATCATGAGCACCGCCCCCGTCGTGAAGTTCGGCGCGTAGAACAAACACGTCCCCGTCAAAGCGAGCGCGGCCAGCTCCTCAAGGACCTCGCGTGCGAGGCCCGTCGTGCCCACGACGCAGTCAACGCCCGCCGGCAGCGCGGCGCGCAGGTTGCCCTCCACCGCCTTCGGCTGCGTGAAGTCCACGAGCACGTCGAACGCCGCGCCGTCGAGCGCTTCCGCCACGCTCGCGAACACGGGGAAATCCACCTCCGCGCCGACGTGGGGGTCGATCCCGCACGCAAGCTCCATGTCGTCGGCCGCGCAGACCGCGCGGACCGTCGCCGACCCCATGCGCCCCGCGCATCCGGCCACCGCTACTTTGATCATGATGTCCCGCCTTTCGATTCGCTTCCCCATCATCCTACCACGCCCCGCCGCCTCTGCCCGCAAAACGTTGCCTCGGCGTGGCAGAGAAGGCGGCGGGGGCGAACGCGACAGGGGTGTGACAGGGGGACGGGGATAATGTCACATTCTTGGAGAGCTCACGATGTCCAGGCGACCGCGGGAATGTGACATTATCCCCGTCCCCCTGTCACACCCCGTTCCTGCCATGCCTTTAAAGCGAGGGGCCGCTCGCGCGGCCCCTCGGTTGCGTCCCTAGCCCTCGTGACGACGGCGCGGCGTGCGCCCGCCCACACCGCGGCCCTCGCGGCCGCTGCGGCCCGGACGGTTGTCCCGGTCGGAACGGCCCTCGCGCTGCGGGCGGTCGGAGCGCTCGCGGGAGGGCGCCGAGCCCTCGGGCGCATCGGGCTTGTCGAGGCGGTCGAGCGAGATCTTGCCCGTGTTCGGATCCACCTCGAGCACCTTCACCTTCACGACGTCGCCCAGGCTGAGCACGTCCTCCACCTTGCCGACGCGGCCGTTGGCCACGCGCGAGATGTGGAGCAGACCGTCTTTGGCGGCGGTGAGCTTCACGAACGCGCCGAAGTCCTTGATGCCGACGACCTCGCCTTCGTACTCCTCGCCCACCTCGGGCTCCTTCACGATGCCGAGGATCATGGCCTTGGCGGCCTCGCCGGCCGGGCCCTCGATGGCCGCGATGTGGATCGTGCCGTCCTCTTGGATGTCGATCTGCGCCCCCGTCTCATCCTGGATGCCGCGGACCACCTTGCCGCCGCTGCCGATGACGTCGCGGATCTTGTCCACGGGGATGTGGATCGTCTCGATGCGCGGCGCGAACCGGGACAGCTCCGCGCGCGGCTCGGCGATGGTGTCGAGCATGGCGGAAAGGATATGGGCGCGCCCCTCCTTGGCCTGCGCGAGGGCGCGGGCGAGGATGTCGACGGACAGGCCGCGGGCCTTGTTGTCCATCTGCAGGGCGGTGATGCCCTTCTCGGTGCCGCACACCTTGAAGTCCATGTCGCCGAGGAAGTCCTCGATGCCCTGGATGTCGGAGAGGATGACCACGTCGTCGCCCTCCTTGATGAGGCCCATGGCGATGCCGGACACGGGCGCCTTGATGGGCACGCCGGCGTCCATGAGGGCGAGCGTGGAGCCGCAGGTGGAGGCCATGGACGACGATCCGTTGGACTCGAGCACCTCGCTCACCACGCGGATGGCGTAGGGAAACTCGTCCTCGCCCGGCAGAACCGGCAGAAGCGCGCGCTCGGCAAGCGCGCCATGGCCGATCTCGCGGCGCTTCGGCGCGCCCATGCGGCCAGTCTCGCCCGTGCAGTACGGCGGGAAATTGTACTGATGCATGTAGCGCTTGCCCTCGGCGGGGTCGATCGTGTCGAGGCGCTGCCACTCGTTGAGCATGCCGAGCGTGCACACGCTCATCACCTGCGTCTGGCCGCGCTGGAACAGGCCCGAGCCGTGGACGCGGGGCAGGTAGCCCGGCACGATGTGCAAAGGCCGGATCTCGTCGGACGCGCGGCCGTCGGCGCGCTCGCCCGTCTCGATGACCATGGCGCGCATGGCCTTCTTCTCGAGCTTCTTGAGCTCGGCGGCGATGTCGGCCTTCCAGGCGTCGCGCTCCTCGTCGGTGAAGCACTCCTCCTTGACGCGGGCCTTGAGCGCCTCCACCTTGGCCATGCGCGAGAGCTTGTCGGCGTCGCGCAGGGCCGCGCCCATCTCGTCCAGATGGGGCGCCACGCGCTCGGCGATCGAGGGATCGGCCGCATGCACCGGCCACTCGACCGGCTCGATGGCGCAGCGGTCGAGGAAGCGCTGCTGGGCCTCGCAGAACGCCCTGATGGCCTCCTGGCCGAACGTCATGGCGGCCAGCATGTCCTCCTCGGAGATCTCGTCGGCACCGGCCTCCACCATGGAGATGTAATCGGCCGTGCCGGCGATGGTGAGCTCGAGGTCGGAGCGCTCGGACTCCTCGAACGTCGGATTCACGATGAACTCGCCTGTCTCGACGTCGCGACCGATGCGCACGCAGGCGGCCGGACCGTCGAAGGGCGCCGCTCCCAGCATGAGGGCCGCGGACGCGCCGCCCACGCAGATGGTGTCGGGCGGGTTGACGCTGTCGACGACGAGCGTCGTGCACACGATGTGCACCTCGCGCTTGAAGCCGTCCACGAAGCCGGGGCGGATGGGACGGTCCACCATGCGGGCCGTCAGCGTGCCCTTGTCGGAGGGGCGCGCCTCGCGCTTGAGGTAGCCGCCGGGGATGCGACCCACGGCGTACATCTTCTCGATGAAGTCCACCGTGAGGGGGAAGAAGTCGTAGTCCTTCTCCTCCTTCGAGATCACGGCCGTGACGAGCACGGTCGTGTCGCCCTGGGTGACGAGCACGGCCCCGGTGGCCTGCTTGGCCAGCTCGCCCGTCTCCAGGCGGTACTGCTTGCCGTACAGCTCGAAGGATTCGACGATTTTTTCCATACTGCTCTTTCTTTCTCTTCTGCCTTGGACGCCCTAGTGCGGCCAAGCTTCTTCGACGCGGCGGCCCCGTGCCGCCGGTCGCGAGCGAAGGCGCCCTTGCGCCTCCGACCGCGTCGCGCGCGCCCCCGCAGGGGCGCCTATGCGAGAGCCCGCCAAGGCGGGCTCTCGTACGCAGCTAGATGGTGTCGCGGATGCCGAGCTTCTTGATGAGCGCGCGGTACTCCTCGATGTCGCGATTCTTGATGTACTTCAAGAGGCCGCGGCGCTTGCCGAGGAGCATCATGAGGCCTCGGCGGGTGTGGTTGTCCTTCTTGTGCACCTTGAGGTGCTCGGTGAGGTTGCGGATGCGCTCGGTGAGGATGGCCACCTGCACCTCCGGGCTGCCGGAATCGGCCTCGCCCTTGCCGTACTCCTTGATGAGCTCCGCCGTGCGCTCCTTCGTGATGCTGAGCTTGCTGGGCATGTTCTTCCACCTTCCTCGCGGCTTTCGCCGCATCGTCGCGCACAAGGCGCGTTGCGTGCGCGCTTCCCTCTGGGAGGCATGCGGTGGACGCATGCGGACCAAGCGGGAAGTGCCTACGTTTTCGCAGCCTACCTATTGTAGGCGAACGGCCGCGTCCCCACAAGCGCCGACGAGGGTCGCCACAGGTTGCCCACAAAGCCACGGGCCGCAAGGTGGGCGGTGCTCCGCGCCTACGCGCTCACGCTCGGGCCCTGGGGGATCCAGATGGTGAACGACGT
>LHCFI01400__coassemble_2052_pt1 | contig 14721 bp, 12 predicted proteins | sample LHCFI01400__metabat2_low_PE_013 | metagenome-assembled genome bin LHCFI01400
TGCTCGATATGCTGAGCGAGTGAGGCGGGGCTTCGCGGCGTGCGGTGTGAGGCGCGCGGCGCATGTCGTACGTCGTGCGGTGTGCAGCGTGCGGTGTGCGGATGGGAGGCGATTCCCCGGATGGTCGGGTCGGAAGCGGGGTGGATCCAGTCGCGACGGGGAGGGGCTTCGCGGCGTGCGCCGTACGGCATGCGGCGCATACCGTACGCCGTGCGGGAAAACGGCGCGAAAATGGCCGCGGAACCGCGTTCTGGCACGGAATCGGCCCAAGACCGGGGCGCGCCCGTCCGGTCGATTTGCGCGACCTGGGGTTTCGGCGAGGCTTGGCGGCGAAAGGGGCCGGCAGGGCCGCGATCCGTGCCAGAACGCGGTTCCGTGGCCATTTTCGGCGCTCGCGCGTGCATGAAGGGGCGAGGTTCCGCGTTCGAGGGCAAGAAGGTTGTTCGACGTTCGTCGCTCGCGCGCGTGCGAAAGGGCGAGGAGCCGCTTTTGGGGCTGGGAGGCGCAATCGGACGTCGGGATCGAACGCTCGAAGGTCTTCCGTGCCGACCGGCCGGGCGGTTGCCGCTTTTGCCTGCCCAAGGCGCTGCTGGCGTGCGTCGGCGCCCGCGGCGGGGCGCATGCCGAGCGCTTGCGGGAGGCGAATTGTCGCAGGTCTGCCGCGGTCGCCCTCTTTTCCGCATGCGCGCTGTGCGCGGAGCGCGTCCCGACGTCGCGGGTCGTGCCCGAGTGCTATACTGATGCGCGTTCCAACAGGAAAGGCGCACAGCATGACGGCACAAGAGCTCCCCAACGGATTCACCGGTTTCTCGCAGCGCAAGCCCGAGGGCTTCGTCTCGGCGCGCGACGCGATGGGCGGACACCCGCCGCTGGACGGCCCCGGCGCGTTCGGCGCACGACCGCGTGCGACGACGGCGGTCCCCAGCGCCTACGAGGCCGGCGCTGCTGCGTTCGGCAATGGGGCGCAGGGCGCGTTCCAGTATGCGCGCGACCATGCGCGGCCCGAGGGCGGCGCCGCGCAGTTCGATCCCGAAAAGCTGCGCATGATCTTGGCTGCCGACCGCCGTTGGGCGTGGACGGAGGTCGATCTGAACGCCATCCGCTACAACGTGGCGTCCATTCGCCAGCGCATCGAGAGCGGCGTGCGGATCATGGCCGTGGTGAAGGCCGACGCGTACGGCCACGGCGCGGTGCGCGTTGCCAAGACCGCGCTCAACTCCGGGGCCGACTACCTGGGCGTCGCCACTGTCGACGAGGCCGTTCAGTTGCGCGAGGGCCTGGTGAACGCCCCCATCCTCGTGCTGTCGCAGCCTCCGGCCGCTTCCATTCCCCTGCTTTTGGCCTACAAAGTGATGCCGAGCGTCTACACGCCCGATTTCGCCATCCAATACGCCGAGACGGCAGATTCGTTCGGGTTGCGCGCGCCGTATCATCTGGCGGTGAATACGGGCATGAACCGCATCGGCGTGCGCCACGACGAGGTGGTGGAGTTCATGGGCCAAGTGAGCTTCCATCGCGCGCTCGACCTCGTGGGCACGTTCACCCACTTCGCCACGGCGGACAGCGCCGAGACGCTGGACTTCCAGATTCAGGCGAAGCGCTTCATCGAGGCCGTCACGGCGCTGCGGGCGGCTGGTTTCGATCCCGGCATCGTGCATGCGTCCAACACCGCCGCCGCCATCCGCTATCCGGATGTGCACTTCGACATGGTGCGCCTTGGCATCGGGATGTACGGCTTGCAGCCCTCGTCTGTGACGAGGCCGCTTGTCGACCTGCGGCCCGCCATGAGCGTGCATGCGCGCATCACCGACGTGCGCACTGTGCCCATGAGCGAAGGTGTGAGCTACGGCATGAACTACCGCAGTCCCGGCAGCGTGAAGATATGCACCGTGCCCGTGGGCTACGCCGATGGGCTGCGCCGCGGGCTGTCGGGCCGGACGGACGTCATCTTGAAGGGCCAGCGGTGCCGTCAGGTGGGCAGCATCTGCATGGATCAGTGCATGTTCGAGGTTGATCTGCGCGTGTACGGCACGCGGCGGCGGCTCGATCCGCAGATCGGCGACGAAGTGCTGCTCGTGGGGCGCGACGGCGACGCCATGATCACGCTCGACGACATGGCGAGCGCGCTGGGAACCATCAACTACGAGCTGGCGATCGGATTCTCGCACCGGATGCCCCGGCTGTACGTGTAGGTCGCACGAAGGAGGAGGCTGGACATGCCGAAACCGCATATTCCCTTGGAGGAGATCCGCGCGCAGGTGGAGGGGTGCCGCCGGTGCCCGCTGGCCGACGGGCGCACGCAGACCGTGTTCGGGGTGGGCAACCCCTCCGCGCGCGTGCTGATCGTGGGCGAGGCACCCGGCAAGAACGAGGACTTGCAGGGCGAGCCGTTCGTGGGGGCGGCGGGCAAGTACCTCAACGAGCTTTTGGCCATCGCGGGGTTGCGCCGTGAAGACGTGTTCATCGCGAACGTGCTGAAGTGCCGGCCTCCGGGAAACCGCGATCCGCGCCCTGAGGAGATCGAGCTGTGCACGCCGTATCTGCGCGAGCAGACGCGCACCATCGATCCGGAGTTCATCGTGACGCTGGGGAACTTCTCCACGAAGTTCATCTTGAAGACCGAGATCGGCATCACGCGGCTGCACGGCACGCTGCAGCGCGCGGGGCGCTTCAAGGTGTTCCCCATCTTCCATCCGGCCGCCGCGCTCTACGACGGCTCCAAGCGCGAGGCGTTGGAGAACGACTTCGCCACGCTCGGCCAGCTTCTGCGGGAAAGCGACGCTGCGGTGGCGGGCGTGCAGATGGGCGGTGCGGCCGCGGCTCCGGTAGGCCCGGGAACCGCTGGTGCGTCTGCGACCCCGGCGGGCGCGGGCGCCGGTGCGGCGCAGACGGAGCCTCGGCCCGATCCCGCTTCGCACGTCGAGCAGCCGCATCTGCTGTAGAGACCGGTTGCGACCGTGCCGAGGGTGACGGGGACGTGAGAGTGTGATGGAGGCGTGACAGGGGGACGGGGATGATGTCACATTCCCGAAAGACTTACGATGCTTTATCGCTCTTCGGAATGTGACATCATCCCCGTCTCCCCTGTCACGTCACTGCATCGCGGGGCCGCCGATCTGTCGGCTTTCCGCAGGACTCGCTAACGAAAGGTTTCTTTCGTTAGCGAGTCCTTTTTGCGTCGTAACGAAAGAGATCGGCGGTTTTCTTTCGTTACGGCTCACCGGCTACAGCCATCGCTTGCGCTTGAAGACGATCAGCTCGATGGCCACGATCGTCAGCGACACGCCGATGACGGCGGGATAGCCCCCGCTCCAATCGAGTCCGGGCATGTTCGCGAAGTTCATGCCGAACCAGCTGGTGAGCAGCGTGAGCGGCGCGAACAGCGTGGTGATGACGGTGAAGAACCGCATGGTGTCGTTCTGCTTGAGGTCGATCTGCGTCTGGTACAGCTCGCGCAGCTGCAAGCTGTACTCCTTGAGCGTGAGCGAGCGTTTGAGCAGACGGTCGGCCTGTCGCTCGAACACCCGGAACAGACGCCCCTCCTCGTGGGTGAGCAGCTTGTTCTCGTTCTCGGCCAGGGCGCTGGCCATGTCGACGAGTTGTTGGTAGTACGTGTCGATGCGCAAGAGCTTGCGGCGAAATTCCAGCATCTGCCGGTTCGCGCCGCTCATCCCGCGGTCGATGATCGCCTCCTCCACGTCCTCCATGCGATCCTCGAGGTTGGCAAGGAACGCCAGGTCGTCTTTCACGAGCAACTTCATGAACTCGAACAGGCAGTGCGCGACGGTGGGCTGCTTCACGTAGCCTTGTCGGGCGATGGCGGCAAGCATCCGCGCGCAGGTGTCGCCCTCGTCGAGGAACACGAGGCATGATTCGTCCAGGTAGAACGCGAAGCAGAGGGGGTCGCACGAAAGGTGGGCCTTGTCCGGCACGGCGAATGAGCCGATGAGACAGCGGGGAAGCACGTCGAGGTAGGTGTTCTCCACGGTCGCCAGGAAGCGCAGCGACTCCTGCGCGCTCGCGTCCGCGTAGCCCAAGGAAGAGAGCTCCTGCGACGTGAGCGCCTCGACCACCGGCCGGCCTGCGGGGACGGCCTCGCCCGCGAGGACGGGTTCGAGGCGGTTCGTCAGCACGTATGTGTGGGCCATGGCGCAGTTCTTTCGGACGGGGCGGTTCGACGCTGCCTCGCAGCTTAGCATGCGAAGCACGTTACCCGTCCTTTCGTTGGGGGATCGTTGAAGGTGTGAGGGCTCGACGATCGGGAATCGGTTTCCCTCGCCGTTCTCCCAGGCAACGCACTGATCTTTCAAGGGGCGTTGCAGGATGCTTCGCAAAACTCCTGGTGAAGCATCGAACGTGCGAGGGTAATTTTCGTTCTACCACCGGCGGGGTGATGCCCTTTCGAGGTGTGCTGCATAGCATCAAAACCGCTTGCGAAGACGAGAGGAAGTGACGTCCGAAAGGGGGAATGGCGTTGGTTGACAAGGAAGATCTGGAACTTTCGAGAGCGCGTGCCACGGTGTATTCGTGGCTGTCGCGCTTGTTTCGAAGGGAGGCCGATCATGAGTTGCTTGCGGGATTGATCGAGGTGGACCTCGTTAGGGAATGGGGTGTGCTGGGATCGAGCGGTCAAGAAGAATCGCGCGTGCTTTGCGATCTTGCCGGCGATTATGCGTATACGTTTCTTATAGGTGAGGGTTCCGTGCATCCGTACGAATCTGCATACACGTCGGACAAAGGGCTGCTCATGCAGGATGCTTTCCGGGACGCTCGAAGATGCTATGCGGACGCAGGGTTTTCCGTGTCGGATGTGTCGGGAGAGATGGACGATCATATTGCCCTCGAACTCGAGTTCATGGCTCGACTCGCCGAACGGCTGAGCGCGGCCCTTCTTCAAGGAGACGAGGATTCGGCTCGCAGCTTGCTTGAGCGCCAACGGGCGTTTCACCGCGTTCACCTCCATTGGGTTGTGCGGTTTGCAGACGATGCGGAGGCGCGCGCCCGTACCGCGTTCTACCGGAAGGCGGCGCGCCTGCTTGCCGATGTCGTGTCTTCCGATATCGCGTTCATGGACGACCTGGATTCGGCGTTATCGTCGAGCGCCCTGTCGCGTGCAAGTGCGGTTGCCTAAGGGGCCGCCAAAGAGCATGGCGTTTTGCCTGCGTCCTGAAAAGGCGCGGTTTCGCACCGTAGAGAATCGAAGAGAAGGGGGAGTTATGGATCTGAGCAGAAGGAAGTTCCTTGCGCTGTCGAGCGCTCTGGCCGTTGCGGGCTTGGGATCTGCCGGATGTGCGCCGAAGTCGCCGGGAGATTTGGAGGAGAGTAGCCAGGCCGCTTCTCAAGCAAGTCGATCACCCGTTGAGAAAGTGAGAACCATCTGCGGAAACTGCCACAACAACTGCGGGGTTGTGGCGAGCGTGCAAGACGGCGTGGTCATCGGGCTCGAGGGCGATCCCGACCACCCGTTCAACAAGGGAGCCCTGTGCGCAAAGGGCCAGGCGTTCGTAGACGTGCTGTATTCGCCGGATCGCTTGCAGTATCCTTTGAAGCGCGTGCGCGAACGAGGAAGCGATCAATGGGAGCGCATCGAATGGGATGAGGCGTACCAGATCATCGCTGATAAGCTGAGCGAACTCAAAGATCAGTACGGTCCCGAAAACCTGCTGTACTGCAAGGGAGCCCCGGTGCAGAACATCGTGCCCAACAGCTTCACCGAGCTGTTTTGCCGCTATGGGTCGCCGAACTCCATCAACGCCGGCAACCTGTGCTTCGTGCCTCGCGTCGTTTCGCTGCGCACCACATACGGCTTTCGCGACGAGGAAGACTACGACAACGCCGATCTCATCATCAACTGGGGAGCGAATCCGTGCGCGTCGCTACGTCCGGCATCGTATAAGTGCTTCGAGAAGAAAGGCTTCCTGTCGGCCATTTTCGATGCGAAGGAGCGAGGCGTTCCCTTCATCGTGATCGATCCGGTGTTCACGGAGACGGCGTCGAAGGCCACCGAGTGGATTCCCGTCAATCCTGCTACCGATCAGGCGCTTGGTCTCGGCATGGTGAACGTCATCATCAACGAGGGCCTCTACGATCACGAGTTCGTGGAGCAGTGGTGTGGCGGTTTCGACGAGTTAACCGAGTTCGTGCAGCAGTACACACCCGAATGGGCGGCAAGCGTGTGCGGCGTGCCAGCCGAGAAAATCACCGAGCTGGCGCGGCTGTACGCCACCACCGAGCGCGCCGTCATTCACGAGGGCAACAACTTCGCATTGCACGACAACTGCTCTCAGCAGACGCGCGTGATCGGCATCCTGCGAGCCATCACGGGGCATCTCGACAAAGAGGGCTGCTCCAGCTGCTATCCCACGGCCATCGGATCTCCTGTCGCGGTGGAGATCGGCGGTCATGGCGGCATGCAGACCACGGTTGTGCCCGAGGCGGTCCATGTGAACGCGAAGCGCAATCCGCTCATGATCAACGGAGTGCCGGCGACGCTCGACGCCATCGAGACGGGCGATCCCTACGCTCCGCACTCGCTGTTCGTGTACCACACGAACCCTGTGCAGACGCAGGCTGGGTTCGACAGAATCAAAGAGGCTTTCAATAAACTGGATTTCATCGTGGTGTGCGATTTGTTCTACACTTCGACGGCCAAGGAGCTGGCCGACATCATCCTGCCCGACACTACTTGGCTCGAACGGTTCGACTATCGAACGTATCCCATAGCCGACGGAGCGATCATCGCGTTGCGCCGTCCGGTGATCGAGCCGCTGCACGGCATTCCCACAGCCTACGATATGGAACGCACGTTGGCCGATCGGCTGGGTGTGGGCGAGGATTATCCATGGGATACGCAGGAGGAGTTCATCACTTACATCCTGCAGCCTTCGAAGGTGACGACCGAGGAGCTTTTGGAAGACCCCATCTTTCCCGTGGGGACGCACTCGTTCAAACAGTACGAGATGGGTGGGCTGCGTGCCGACGGTGCACCGGGCTTCGAAACGGCTACGGGCAAAGTGTGCCTTGTGGATGGCGCGTTCAAGCAAAACGGGTACGATCCGCTGCCTGTCTACCGACCTTGCGGCGGCATTCCAGCCGGATCACCCGATGTGGCAGCAGAGTATCCGCTTACGGGCATCAACCGTCGCAACGCCGTGTTCGTCCACACGAAGTACCACAACAACCCCTATCTGCGCGAAGAGCATCCCGAACCGCTCGTGTACCTCAATCCCGTTGACGCCGAAGCGCGCGGGCTGAAGGATGGGGATGCGGTGAAGGTGTCCACTCCGCTGGGCGCGTCATCGTTCACGCTCTCGGTGAGCGAGCGCGTGATGCCGGCCACTGCGTGGGTTGACGGGTGCTGGGGCGATCCCGACGAGTGCGAGGGTAGCGAGATGAACCGTCTGCTCGATATCGCGCAGCGCGATCCCATCACGCAGTCGCCCAATATCGAGTCGTTCCTTATGGAGGTGAGCAAATAATGACGCGGTACGGAATGGTCGTCGATCTTGACCGATGCGTGGGTTGTCGTGCGTGCTCGACGGCGTGCACGGTGCATCACGGTCTGCCGCGGGGTGTTCGGTGGAGCGGCGTGCGCGAGCTGACCGAAGGGGTGTTTCCCGATTTGGCGACGATGTTTCTGCCCGTGCTGTGCATGCAGTGCTCGAAGCCGTTGTGCGTAGCGGCGTGCACGCAAGGTGCCAGCACCATTGGCGAGGACGGCGTGGTGCAGATCGATCATGAGGAGTGCACGGGATGCGGCATGTGCGTCGAGGCGTGTCCTTATGGCGCGCGCGTCGTGGTGAACGGGGTGTCGTCCAACCATAGCGGAGGAGAGCCGACCGTTTACGAGCGACAGGTGTTTCCCTCTCATGTCGACAAAGTGGCCGAGAAGTGCACGTTTTGTGCGGATTGCCGCGAGCAGGGCGAAGAACCGTGGTGCGTTCGCACGTGCGTGTCAAACGCTCGCTTCTTTGGCGATCTGGACGACCCCGATTCCGAAGTGGCCAGGTTGGCGGCAAGCGAGAACGCTCGGGTTCTTCTGGCGGGGGAGGGCACAGAGCCAGCCGTTTACTACCTCAGCACCTCGCGCATCGCCGTCGATGATGCGTTTGCGGGCAAGGCGTAGCCTTTCCCTTCGGTGTTCTGGAGTTGCTGCGAGGGCTCCTGATGTCGACTGCCGGCATCAGGAGCCCTTCTCCTCCTCGTTTCTTTCGGCGTTGCGGGGCGCTGGCGCTTTCCTCTCAATGTCGATCACAGGCCTTGCATGCGTTGGTCGCGTTCGATGGACATTTCGGCTTCGACGAGGTTGATGGCCTCTTGTTGGGAGTGTATTCCCAGTTTGTGGTAGATGCTACGGCAGTGCGTCTTGACGGTGTCGCGCGAGATGACCAGGCTTTCGGCGATGTGCGCCATGCTTCGACCGTGAACGACGAGATTGAACACTTCCGTTTCGCGTGGAGTGAGTCCATGGGCGTCGGCGATGGAGGCGCATGCGCGTCTGAACGTCCCCATTGTTTCGGTTTCGCTTGGCTTCACGCCACCCCACTCGGCCCACAGCGTATCGTTCGTAACGATGAGCAGGCTCGACAGCATGAGGGCAAACAGTGTGAGGAAGCACAGGTTCGAACGGCTCACCTCGAGCAGCGTTGTGAGTGCACTTAGCAGAAAGCCGATGAGCTGCCCGCCGAGCAGGGAGAGTCCCGACCAGGTGTAGGTGGATGCGTAGCTCTCTTTGCCGGTGCGTCCGAGGTGCGCGCAAAGAGCCCAGGCTATGACGATGACATAGTAGTAGCCCGATACGTAGATCACCTCGCCATATACGAAGTTCAGTCCCGAGGCATGGTTGACGCCTTCCGCAACGCGCAGCCCGGCATCCGATCCGATAATGAGAAAGCCGAGCGCCATGAGAGGGAAGCCCACTACATACAGCAGCTTGCGGAAGTTCAGGCGCAGCGCTTTGATGGCGACGAGGATGATGCCAGCTGCCAAGGCGAGGCCGATGATGCTGACGAATCCGTAGAAATCCTCTACCGATATGGGGAACAGGGGCTGCAGGTGGCGAAGGGGGCAATACGGGTCATCGCATTTCTCCAAAACGACGGTGCCGTACAAGTAGTGGAGCAGTCCGAACGCCATGCCCTGAATCAAAAGCGTGCCGAAGAACTTGAGCGAAGCGCTTTTCGCTGATGTTGCGGTGGGTTCCTCGTCCGACGAGGCCGCTTCGCGAGGTTTTTCGTTCGACGACTGAAGGGCAGCTGCAGAGGCGAACGGCAGCAACGCTACGATTGCTTGGGTGATCTGGGCGGGCAACTCGTACAAGGCGATGGCAAGGATGAATGCGAACATCAAGGCGAACGATGAGAGCGCGATGAGCTCCCTCGGGCCGTTCGGACCGATCGACGTCCCCCAGCGAACGAAAAGCCAAGCGGATAGTGCTCCTGTCGCTATGACGGCGACTGGGTGGAGCAAATCGTCGGAGAACCCTGCCAACAGAGGGAAGCCGAGCGAGAGCGCGTATGCTGCGAGTGCGATGATTGTGGCGCGCTTCGAGAGCAGACGCGCTGCCCCCTGTTTTAGAAGGCGCTCCGTGGCGGCTATGATCGCGAAGGTTGCGACGGCGCTGACCAATACGATGATCCAGTGCGTGAAATAGAACGAATCGCTCGTGCGGGCACCTGCAGGGGCGGTTGGGTTTTGCATCGCCGTCCAGAGCCAGCAGAAAAAGCATCCGAGTCCCACTCGCTTCAACATGGTTTGCCGCAACGTGTTGGCGAAGAGTCCCCTTTGCGTATCGACCATGCTTCCCCTCCAGCTCAGGTCGTTTTCTTCGATGCCAATTGTATCACTTTGCCGGACGGGTGCTCCGAAGAGAATCCGCGCCGCTCGGCATATGGAAACACGCTCGTAACACTATCGGCTGTGGGCGTTTGCTATACTGGCAACAATCCCTACGAAGCGGCACCGCACCCGGTGCTGCTTTTGTATCTGAGACGAGAGGGGCGAAGGCGACGTGTATCCCATCGAACGAGTTGAGGCGCTGAACGCCGAGGTCACGCGCATGACGGTGCGAGCGCCCGAGATCGCCCGCAAGATCAGGCCGGGCCAGTTCGTCATGCTGCGCATCGACGAGCGCGGCGAGCGCATCCCGCTGACGATGAACGACTGCGACCCCGAGGCGGGCACCGTCACCATCGTGTTCCAGGCGGTGGGGGCCACCACGATGCGCCTTGCGCGGATGCGCGCGGGCGATGCGCTTCTGGACTTCGCCGGGCCGCTCGGCAATCCCACCGAGCTCGCGGGCGCGCGCCGCGCCTGCGTCATCGGCGGCGGGCTGGGGACGGCCATCGCCTATCCGCAGGCAAAATGGCTGCACGAGCACGGCTGCGAAGTGGACGTGATCACGGGCTTTCGCACGAAAGACCTGATCATCCTTGAAGACGAGATCAATGCGTGCTCCGCGCGCCAGGTCATCATGACCGACGACGGCTCGAACGGCAACAAGGGCGTGGTGACCGCGCCCTTGCAGCAGCGCATCGACGAAGGCGCCGACTACGACCTCGTGCTGGCCGTGGGCCCGGTCATCATGATGAAGTTTGTCGCGGCCACCACGAAGCCCTTCGGCATCAAGACGCTCGTGAGCATGAATCCGCTCATGATCGACGGCACGGGCATGTGCGGCGGCTGCCGCGTGAAGGTGGGCGACGAGTACCTTCACGCCTGCGTGGACGGCCCGGACTTCGACGGCCATCTGGTCGACTTCGACGACGCCATGCGCCGCGGCGTGATGTACCGCAGCTTCGAGGGCGCGGCGCGCGAGGCGGCGGCCGGTCGCGTGGCGAGCGAAGGGCGCGACTGCGGTGGGAGTGCTGCGGCGGGCGCGGTCGGGGCGGGTGCCGACGAGCGGAAGGGGGCCTAGCATGGCGCGGCTCAACTACGAGATGAACAGGCAGAAGGCGAAGGTTCCCATGCCCGAGCTGGACCCTGCGGAGCGGGCGAAGACGTTCGACGAGGTGGCGAAGGGCTATTCCGAAGAGGACGCCGTGACCGAGGCGCGCCGGTGCATCCAGTGCCCGAACGCGCCCTGCGTGGGCGGCTGCCCCGTGGGCGTGCCCATCCCGCAGTTCGTCGCGCAGGTGGCCGAGGGCGACTTCGCGCGCGCCTACGCTATCGTGAAGGGCGCGAACGCGCTGCCCGCCATCTGCGGTCGCGTGTGCCCGCAGGAGACGCAGTGCGAGGGCGTGTGCACGCGCGGCAGAAACGGCGAGCCGGTGGGCATCGGGCGCTTGGAGCGCTTCGTGTCCGACTGGGCGTTCGCCCATCCCAAAGAGGCCGCGGCCGCGCTGGATGCGCTGCGCGAGGAGTGCGCGGCGGGCGACGAGACGGCGTGCGGCATCGTGCGCAGCGCCGAAGGAGCGGTGTCGAAGGATCTTGCCGGCAAGCGCGTGGCCGTCGTCGGGTCTGGCCCGGCATCCCTCACGTGCGCAGGCGAGCTGGCGAAGCGCGGATGCACCGTCACGGTATTCGAGGCGTTGCACAGGGTGGGCGGCGTGCTGACCTACGGCATCCCCGAGTTTCGTCTGCCTAAGGCGCTTGTGGAGCGCGAGGTGGCGAAACTTGGCGAGATCGGCGTGTCTTTCGAGACGAACGCTCTGGTGGGAAGGCTTTACGACATCGACGAGCTCATGGACGAGCGCGGGTTCGACGCCGTGTTCGTGGGCACGGGCGCAGGGCTTCCCAGCTATCTGGGCATCGAGGGAGAGGGCCTTAACGGCGTGATGGTGGCCAACGAGCTGCTCACCCGCGTGAACCTCATGAAAGCCTACGAGTTTCCCGCTTACGGCACGCCGGTGTACGCCGGGAAGCGCTGCGTCGTGGTGGGCGGCGGCAACGTGGCCATGGACGCGGCGCGCACGGCGAAGCGCCTCGGCGCGGACGTGTGCGTGGCGTACCGTCGCGGCCGCGAGGAGATGCCGGCTCGTGCGGAGGAGATCCATCACGCCGAGCAAGAAGGCATCGAGTTCAAGCTGCTCACGAACCCGGTGCGCGTTGTCGGGGACGATGTGGGCTGGGTGCGCGGCCTCGAATGCGTGCGCATGGAGCTGGGCGCGCCGGATGCGAGCGGGCGGCGACGTCCGGAAGCCGTGGCGGGCAGCGAGTTTTCGATCGACATCGACATGCTGGTGATCGCGGTGGGGTCGAAGACGAACCCGCTTGTCGCCCGCGCCACTCCGGGGCTCGAGGTGACCCCGCGCAACCTCATCGTGGTCGACGAGCGCACGTGCGCCACGTCGAAGCCGGGCGTGTTCGCCGGCGGCGATGCGGTCATCGGTGCGGCCACGGTGATTCTCGCGATGGGCGCTGGCAAGCGCGCGGCAGCGGGAATCGCGGAGTACCTGGCTTCGGCGGTCTAGCGACCGTTGAAGCTCGCCGACGCTGCGGGGCGCTGCGGCGTCCGGTCTCGCGGCGAGGGCAGAGCGCCCTGCCTCGGCTTCGCCGATCAGGGCGCACCCGCTCGGGCGCATAGTGTGGGATCGAGCAGCCCGCTGGGCTGTTCGACACGTACCGAAGCACGCTTCGCCCCCGTTCTCCCCGTTCTCCCCGCGATCTCGAGTGCCGCAGCGCCCCTCGCTGACTTGCTGCGCCAACTGGGGCTTTTGTTCTCGCGCAGGGCGCTTCGCTCCGGCGCGGTCGCGCTGTGCGCAAACAGATGTTTCACATGAAGCATCTGCGTTTCGCTCTCGATGTTGTCTGGAGGCTGTTATGTCGTTCGCTCCGATAGCGTACATCAACGAGCCGCGGTGGCAGGAGTCGCGGCTCGGGCTCGATCGTATCCGCGAGCTGCTCGACCGGCTGGGCCGTCCACAGGACCGCCTCAGGTTCGTCCATGTGGCCGGCACGAACGGGAAAGGGTCGACCTGTGCCTACCTGGCGGCCATCCTGCAGACGGCGGGCTTGCGCACGGGGCTGTTCACGAGCCCCTACCTCGTCGCGTTCGAGGAGCGCATCCGCGTGGACGGCGTGAACATTTCGCTTGAGGAGCTGACCGAGGCGACGCTATTGGTGAAGGAGCAGGCCGAGGCCATGGCGGCCGAAACGGGCGACCATCCCACCGAGTTCGAGCTGATGACCGCGGTGGCGCTCGTGCAGTTCGCGCGCCGCGAATGCGACATCGTGGTGCTGGAGGTGGGTTTGGGCGGCCGCCTCGACTCCACGAACGTCATCGATGCGCCCGAGGTGACCGTCGTCGCGCGCATCGGCCTCGACCACACGAAGCTGCTCGGCTCCACGTTGGCCGCCATCGCGCGCGAGAAGGCCGGCATCGTGAAGCCGGGCGCGCCGGTGGTGTCGTGGCCGCAGGAGCCCGAGGCGATGGCCGAGGTGAAGCGCAGGGCCGCCGAATGCGGTTGCGCGGTTGTAACGCCCGATTTCGCCGCGCTCGAAGTGGGGGGCGTTTCGCACGGCAAGGTTGGCGCGTGCGGAAAGCTTGGCGTGTCCGGCACATCCGACGAGGCTGGCACGGCTGACATGTCCGACGAGGCTGGCGCATCCGGAGCGTCCGACGCGGTCGCAACGCTCGTTCGCTCGTTCTCCTACCGCGGCGAGCGCTACGAGACGCGGCTTTTGGGAAGCTACCAGCCGGCCAACGCGGCGCTCGCCATCGAGGCGGTGCGCGTTCTGCGGGATCGCGGCTGGCGTATCGGCGCGGAGGCGGTGCGGGCGGGCATCGCCTCCGCGGAGTGGCCGGGGCGCTTCGAGGTGCGCGCCGACCCCGCTCCCGACGCGGCAGGGCGTCGCTTCGTGATCGACGGCGGCCACAACCCGCAGGGCGCGCGGGCGTTGGCGGACTCCCTCGCCGACGTGTTCCCCGGCGAGAAGCCCGTGTTCATCGTCGGCGTTTTGGAGGACAAGGACTATCCCGCCATGATGGAGGCCGTGCTGCCGCTTGGCGCGGCGTTCGTGTGCGTGACGCCCGACAATCCGCGCGCCCTTCCCGCCGACAAGCTGGCGCGCACCATCCGTTGGACGGGCCAAGATCTGCTGGGCTGCTCGGCGTGCGTGAAGCCGCAGGTGGCTTCCGGCTTCGACGACGCGGTGGCGCGAGCCCGCGCGCTGGCCGGCCCCGGTGGCCTTGTCTGCGCGTTCGGCAGCTTGTACTCGGTCGCAGCGGTCATGCGGGCCATCGCCGGAGAAAGCGGCTGCTGAGCCGAAGCCTACGGCTCAGCGACGACTGGGGGCGGCCTTCGGGCGCACGTGCTCGGCGCGTGCTAGGATGGCGGGCGCACGGCGGTGCCTCGGACGAGCCGGGGAGCGCGGGCCGGAAGGCGAAAGACGGCGGGAGGCGACATGAGCGTGGTGGAGCTGACGAAGGAGAACTTCGACCGAGAGGTGACCGAGGCGTCGGGCCGCGTGGTCGTGGACTTCTGGACGCCGGGATGCGGGCCGTGCCGCGCGCTCGATTCCGTTCTCGAAGAGTTGGCGAACGCGTGTCCGGACGTGCGGTTCGCTCGGATGAACGCCGCCGCGTTTCCCGACGTGGCATGGGCGTTCGAGGTGGCGAGCGCGCCGACGCTCGTGCGGTTTGAAGGGGGCGTGCCCACGGGCCGGCTCGTGGGTTTGACATCCGCTTCCCGCATCGAAGGGTTTGCGACGGGCGCAGACGTTTGACGGCTGCCGAGGCGGCGCTGGCGTAAGGCTTTCGCTCGCGGTCGGGGAAGCGGGACG
>LHCFI01400__coassemble_2104_pt1 | contig 14113 bp, 14 predicted proteins | sample LHCFI01400__metabat2_low_PE_013 | metagenome-assembled genome bin LHCFI01400
GGACGGTTGGCAAAGCGCCGTCAGTCCAGATCCTCCAGCTGTTGTGCCAGGCGCTTCTGCTCGGCCACCAGCTCCTTGATGTGGTCGTCCAACAGCGCGATGGTGCGTTGCGCGTTCACCACCTGCACGATGCCCCAAATGGCTGCCGTGACGCCCGCTGCGGCCAGAATGCCCAGGATGCCCAGCTTGCGGCTGCAGAGCAGGGCCACCACCGCGCCGATGCCGGCCATGACGGCGCCGTTGCGGCGTTCGTCGTACACCACGTCGCGTTGGGCAACCAGCTGGGTCTTGGCGGCGGCGATGCCGGCGAGCCGCGCCTCAAGCTCGGCTTCCTCGGTATAGACCGCACGCGCAGAGGATCCGCCTCCGTCGGAGGACGCACCTGTGCGGCTGCTCCGCGCCGACGTGCCACGTGCGCCTTTACCGCTGGTGAGGTATTCGTAGGCTTCTTGCAGGTTCTTGAACTGCTCGGTCGCGCGGTCCTGCAGCTTCTTGTTGCTGGCGAAGCGGTCGGGGTGCAGGATCTGAGCCGTTTCCTTGTACGCCGCCTTGATGTCGTCGGCCGTGGCGTCGTCGTCCAGGCCGAGAATGCGCAGCGCCTCTTTCCGGTTCATGGTCCTCCCCTCTTCGATCGCCCATCACTTCCCAGGGCCATGCGCGCCGCGTTTCATCAGTAGCGCGGCGCCGGCCGTTTCCGAGGCAGTATGGTACCACGCCGTCCCTCGCAGGTACTTTGCGACGCTCCCGCGTCACAGAATGCACGCTCCTGCGAGCCACGTTCGGGCCTTGACGGCGGCCGGCACCAGCAGCGCGGAACCTACGGCAAGCAGCACCGCGTCGGCCACGCTTCCGGTCAGATAAGTGGCAGGAAGATACCCTGAAGCCAGGAACAACGGCCCTTCCGACAAGGCGTTGAACGCGGCATGCAGACCACAGGCAAGCCACAGGTTGTGCGAACGTGCGAACACGCCTGCCATCACGAAGCCGAACAAGGCTGCCTGCACCGGCTTGAGGACCGCCTGCGCCAGCACCACGGCATCGGGCGGAACGGCGGGCGGACCTCCCGACACGTGCAGTACGCCGAACACGCCTGCGGACACGGCGGCTGCCCAAAGCAAGGGGTTCGCGCGACCGGACGCTTCGGACGCGCACGCGAAGCCGCGAAACATGACGCCGCGGAACAGCGCTTCCTCGAACAGCCCTGTTGCAAGGCACAGGGAGACGAATGGCACCAGCTGGCCGGCAACCGCAGCAGCCGCTGCGCTGCCCTGCCCTCCCACACCCGGCGAAAGGGAGGGGCCGGCGCCCGCGCCGGCAGCAGCACCCGGCGCGATCGGCGCCGCCACATCGAAGACGCCGGACGCAAGAAGGGAACCCGCACCTACCGCGCAAGCCACGGCCACCAGCCAAACGCACAGGCGCACGACGCTTTGCCCGGAGCGCGGCCGCAACGCCGCAGGGTCGCCGACGGCCAGCAGCGCGACCGCGCAGAGTGCGCCGGCGGCCGTGCGCGCGACGTCGGCGGCCGTGCCGCTTCCGGGAACCAGGTTGTAGCAGGCGAACGACAGGAAGCAGGCGACGACGACGTACCCGATGGGCGCGCGTTCGGCCACGGAGCGCAGGGTTGCTGTCGGCGGTTTCATGATTGCAGTATAATCGATGGCTCAACCGGCAACCACGGCAAGGACCACGCATGGCAACAGGCAACGGACGGAACAGCGGCACGGCATCGGCGAAGGGCCTTTCGTCGTTCGTGCTCAAGGTGGTGGCCATCGTGGGCATGACGTGCAACCATGCCGCCTACGTGTTCGCCGGCCATCTTCCCTTCGTGGGGGAATGCGTGCTGTTCGCCGTGGGAGGCGTCACGTTCCCCGTGATGGCGTACCTGCTGGTGGAAGGATACCGCCACACCTCGAATGTGAAGCGCTACGCTCTGCGCCTGGCAGCGTTCGCAGCCGTGTCGCAGATTCCTTATGCACTGTATCTCGCGTCGAATGCGAACGTGTTGTTCACGTTGCTCATCGGGTTGGGACTTCTCTACCTGGACGACCACGCGTCCAGCCGCGCGTGGTACGGGGCGGGCGTGGTGGCGGGCACGCTCGTCAGCCTCGTCTGCGACTGGGGTTTTTTAGGCATCGTCATGATCGTGCTGTTCAAGTACTTGCAAGACCAAGACGGTCGTCAGGGGCGTGCGTCTTTGGGAACCGTTGCCCTGCCGGTTCTGGTGGCCGTCGTCTCGCTCGGCGTCCCGGCTTTGGGCGAGGTGGCGCTATCCGGCCTTTACGCGCTGCCCGCCTTGCTGTATCCCCTGGTTGGTTGTTCGGCATCCATTCCCCTGCTGGCCGCCTACAACGGACGGCGGGGCAAGCCGATGAAGTGGTTCTTCTACGCGTACTACCCGCTTCACATAGCCGTGCTGGGCGTTGCCGCCCAGCTGTTGTTTCCTTAGCGAGCCACGGCTTCGGGCGGCACGGCCGCAGAGCGAGGACGCAAGCGCCCCGGTGCGAACAGGCGCGCTGAGGCACGTGTTGCCGTGCCCGCAGGACGTTGCCGCTCGACCGGCGGCACGCGCACTTCGACGCCCTCTAACGTTACTCCTGGAAGTCTTCGGGCGCCAGTTCCTCCAAGAACGTGCGAAATTCCTCGAGCTCCTCTTCTTCGTCCGGAGCCTTCTTGAACAGGTATGGGAATGAAGCCCGTTCCAACACGTTGTCCTCGATGTAGATGGGGGCTTCCTGACGCACGGCCAGCGAAAGCGCGTCGGACGGTCGGGCGTCCAGTTCGATGAGACGCCCCCCTTGGCGCAGCGCCAGGCGGGCGAAGAATGTCGGGCCCTTCACGTCGTTGATGACCACGTGGTCGACACGGGCGTCCAAGTTCGTGAGCGCATCGAGAAACAGGTCGTGCGTCATGGGACGGGTGAAGCGCGCCTTTTCGAGCGCGACGCCCATCTGCGCCGCTTCGGCTGCGCCGATCCAGATGGGCACGACGCGCGACTTGCCGTTCTGCGTCTCTTCGACAGGCTGCAGCACGATGATGGAAGGCGCAGGCGCGGCCGTCACTATGAGGGTTTGAATGCGGACAGGAATCATCGGCGCTCCTTCGTTGCAGGATGGCAGAGACGCTTCGCAACAAGCTCCCAACCGTGGTTGCGGAGCATCTTCGAACACGCAAGGCCCTATTCTTGCATCGTCCCTCGCGTTTTCTTGCCGTTGACCATGGTATCAGAAAAAAATCACTTGACCTCATGGCACCTGCTGGTATATGGTGTTCAGGCACTTTTTTGTGGGCCCGTAGCTCAGTTGGTTAGAGCGCACGCCTGATAAGCGTGAGGTCGCTGGTTCAAATCCATTCGGGCCCACCATTTTTTTTGCGATAAACGCTCCACCGTGAGCCGAGTTTGCCGGTGGAGCGTTTATTACTGTCTGGGGCGGTTTGCCGCCATGCAGTTGGGGCATTAGCTCAGCTGGGAGAGCGCGGGCTTTGCAAGCCTGAGGTCAGGGGTTCGATCCCCCTATGCTCCACCAACATTTCAGCAGGTCAAACATTGATTGTTTGGCCTGTTTTTTTATTTTGGGCATCGTCAAAATACAATTTGCGGGTTATAGGACAAAAAGCGAGCGGGCGCGGTGAAAATCCTGTATTTGAGGGCCCTTTCGCAAGGAGTGTTTCACGTGAAACATCCGGATTGTGGGCAGGCATCCCTCGCGCAGACGCGGAAAGGCACCTCGCGAGCCGGATGGTTCGGCCTCTGGCGCTCTCAGTGCTCCTGGTGTTGCCGCCGCCTTCGAGCATTGTCCCTCCTCGTCGCATTCGGTCGGCGCACTCTCCCTGCGCGTACATTCTGTGTCGCGCTTCGGGGCATCTCGGTTCTTCGCTGCGCGACGTGGTAGTATACGGATTCGGAACGATCGACGACACACGGGGAGCCATGAACCGAACGGAAGCGCTGCGCATCTTGGGGCTTGACAACGATGCGACGGCTGACGATATCAAGGCCGCGTACAAAGAGACGGCGCAGATACTGCATCCCGACCGCTTCGCCGGCAACAAGAAATTGCAAGACCGTGCGACCGAGCAATTCAAGAACCTCCAAGAAGCCTACGAGTATCTGACGAAGGGCCGCGGATCGCGCACCTCATCGCGCTCGGGGTCGCGTTCGGATGCTTCGCACGCGCGTCCGCGCACCGTCGCAAGCGATCTCGAGGCGCGCTTGGCTGGCATCGCCGCCGCGCGCACGCAGCTGGTGAAGCAGCGCGACGCGGTGTACGACGAGCGCCGCAACGGCATCGCCATGGCTGCCATCGGCGGGCTTGTGGCGCTGTTCGCGGGGCGCCGCCCTGTCGGCATCCTCGGCATCGTGGCCGCCATCGCCACCACGGCGGCGGTGTGGGGGATCGTGCAGGTGGTATCGTCCCAGCGCACCATCGCGACGCTTGACGAGCATATCGCGGCGCTCAACAAGGAGGAGCGCCGGCTTTCCCAAGAACTGGACGACGAGGAATAGGAAGCAACCGTGAAGCAAGAGAACATCCGCAACGTGGCCATCATCGCGCATGTCGACCACGGCAAAACCACCATCGTGGACCGTCTGCTGTACACCAGCGGCGTATTCCGCGAGAACCAGCAGGTGGAAGAGCGCGTGCTCGACTCAAACGACCAAGAGCGCGAGCGCGGCATCACCATCCTGTCGAAGAACATCTCCGTCACCTACGACGGCGTGAAGATCAACGTCATCGACACGCCGGGGCACGCGGATTTCGGCGGCGAGGTGGAGCGCGTGCTGAACATGGCCGACGGCGCGCTGCTCATCGTCGATGCGTTCGAGGGCCCCATGCCGCAGACGCGCTTCGTGCTCAAGCACGCGCTTGAGCTGGGGTTGCGCATCGTGGTGGTGGTGAACAAGATCGACCGTCCCGGCTCGCGCCCCGAAGAGGTGGTGGACGAGGTGTTCGACCTCATGGTGGAGCTGGAAGCTTCCGACGAGCAATTGGACTTCCCCGTCATCTACACGAGCGCCATGAACGGCTACGCGCGCTTCGATCCTGCGGACGACAACATGAACATGCTGCCCTTGCTCGACACCATCCTCAAAGAGGTTCCCGCGCCCGACTGCGAACCGGCCGGCCCGGTGGCGCTGCAGATCTGCACGGTGGACCATTCGAGCTTCGTGGGGCGCATCGGCGTGGGTCGGCTGTTCAGCGGCACCATCCACAAAGGCGAGCCGGTGCTCGTCATCAAAAACGACGGCACGCGCTACAACACGAACATCAAGCAGGCGTTCACGTTCGAGGCTCTGGGCAAGAAGGAGCAGCAGGAGGTTCACGCGGGCGACATCGTGGCCGTGGTGGGCGTGGAGGACGCCGACATCGGCGATATGGTGACGAGCCGCGAGAACCCGGTGCGCTTCGACCCTATCCAGGTTGAGGAACCCACGATGGCCATCGTGTTCGAGGCGTCCACGAGCCCGCTTGTGGGCCGCGAGGGCGAGATCGTCGGCGCGCGCCAGCTCAAAGAGCGCCTCATGCGCGAGAAGGAAAGCAACATATCCATGCGCATCGAGGAATTGGAGGACAAGTCGGGCATCGAGGTGGCCGGACGCGGCGTGCTGCACCTGTCGGTGCTGATGGAGACGATGCGCCGCGAGGGCTTCGAGTTCCAGGTGGGCCGTCCGCGCGTGCTCATCAAGACCGACGAGCAGGGACGCAAGCTCGAGCCCATCGAGGAGGCCACGGTGGACGTGCCGAGCGAGTATGCGGGCAAGGCCATCGAGGTGTTCGGCGGCGCGGGCGGCGAGATGGCCGACATGTTCCAGCGCGGCGACCAGACGCATCTCGTGTTCAAGATTCCCACGCGCGGCACGATGGGCCTGCGCACGCGCCTTTTGAACGCCACGCGCGGCGAGGCCACGATGTTCCACCACTTCAGCGAGTACGGCGCATATCGCGGCGATTTCGCCGGCCGCAAGAACGGCTCGATGATCTCGATGTCCACCGAGAAGAGCGTCGCGTACGCGCTTGACACGCTGCAGGAGCGCGGCAGGCTGTTCGTGGGCCCCGGCGAAGACTGCTACGAGGGCATGATCGTGGGTGAAAGCGCCAAGGAAGGCGACATGGTGGTGAACATCGCCAAGTCGAAGCAGCTGGGCAACCAGCGTTCCTCGGGCGCCGACAAGGCCATCCAACTCACGCCGCCGCAGACGTTCACGCTCGAAGAGGCGCTTGAGTACATCGAGGACGACGAATTGGTGGAGATCACCCCGAAGAGCGTCCGTTTGCGTAAGCGCATCCTGTCGGCCACCGAGCGCAAGAAGGCCGCCAAGAAATAGCGCCGCCTTATAAGACCTGAAACTCCCGCACCCCTCTTTCGCTGACGATGCGCACGTGTTCGCAGCGGGGAGGGGTGCTGGCTTCAAGGTGGGTTGCCAGCGTGGCCTCCGGAGGCGGGAGGCGGCGCCAGGGCAATTCCGAAGTTCGGTCTATGAATCGAAAGTGGATATATTGCGCATCGAGACAACCCCATTTCACGCGTGTGCGAAAATACGGCGCAAGTAACACACGTGCGACGATCCGCAGGTTGCGCAGATGGTGGTTCGCGGGCGGCGCATGATCGAGGGAAGGGTCATATGAAAAAGTCTCACATCATGAAAGCCGTGTGCGCCGTTGGGTTGTCGGCTGCATGCGTCTGGAGCCTCGCTGCCTGCACAAGCGGCGATCAGGCGTCGGGCGATAGCGGGGCTGTGGCGGCTACGGTTGGCGACGTGCCCATTTCCGAGGACACGGTGACCAAGTACATCGAGAGCATCCGCTCCCAAATGGGCGTGACCGATGAGGATTCGTGGGGCAACTGGCTTGCACAGAACGGCTACACGCCCGAATCCGTGCGTGAGGAAGTGGTCAACTCCTACGTTCAGCGCGAGCTTATCAAGAAGGGTGCCGATGAGCGCGGCATCACGGTTGACAGCACCGAGGTCGATGGATACGTCGATCAGATGAAGCAGAACTACGACACCGACGAGAAGTGGCAGGAAGCGCTCACTCAGGCCGGTATGACCGAGGACGAATATCGTTCCGAAATCGAACTGCAGTTGAAGAACCGGGGGCTTTTGGAGTCGTTCGCTTCCGACGAGGAGCCTTCCGAAGAGGACCTGCTGCAGTACGCGCAGATGTACGCCACCACGTACGACGGTGCGAAGCGCTCTTCCCATATCCTGTTCGATTCGGGGGACGAGGCCACGGCACGGGAGGTGCTCGACAAGCTGAACGCCGGCGAGCTCGACTTCGCCGAAGCGGCCAAAGAATACTCCAAAGACGGCAGTGCTTCGGATGGCGGCGACGTGGGCTGGGACAAGACTTCCAGCTTCGTGGAGGAATATCAAACGGCTCTCGATGGGCTTGAGAAAGACCAGATGAGCGGTTTGGTGACGAGCACGTACGGCATCCACATCATCAAGTGCACCGACGTGTTCACCGCGCCTGAGGAAGTGACGAGCCTCGATCAGATTCCGTCTGACTGGGTGGATTCCATCAAGTCCTCCCTGAAGTCCCAGAAGCAAAACGAGGCGTACCAGCAGTGGCTTGAAGAGTACAAGGAGAGCTCCGACGTGGTGATCAACCCCATGCCGGAAGGATTGCCCTACGCGGTCGACATGTCGAAATACCAGACCTCTGACGATGCCGCTGCCGAAGATGGATCGGACGAAGGTTCTGACGCTTCGAACGAGTCCGGCGAGAATGCCGATGCCGCGGCCGATGCCGCCGATGGTGCTGCCGATGGCACTGATGCCGGTGAATCCACTGGCGAATCGTCCGACAACGCAGAAGATGCGGGCGCGTCGGCTGACAACGCCGCGAACGGCGAAGGACAGCCTGCCGAGGGAGCGGAAGGATCGAGTTCGTTGTCCGAGTAACAGACGCGAAAACGAAATGCTCGCTGCACGCGAGAGGCATTGGGCGGGGAACCGGCGGTTCCCCGCTTTTTCATGGAAAGGATGATCGGTGGATACAAACAGGGAAGCACCTCCTTTTTTGCAGTTGCGCGACGCTACGGTGGTGCGCGCGGGAAAGCCGATTCTCGAGGTCGGCTCTTTCTCGCTTGCCGAAGGGGAGAGCGTTGCTTTGCTGGGGCCGAACGGTTCCGGTAAATCGACGTTCGTCAAGCTCGTCACACGTGAGGTGCTTCCGTTGCATCGAGACGAGCCGCCTGTGCGTTTCCAGGGAAATCCTCGCGCCATGCTTTCCCAAGTGAAGGCATGCGTGGGCGTGGTTTCCTCGTCGATGCAGGATCAGATAGCCGTGCACCTTCGTGCGGTGGACGTGGTCGCGGGAGGGCTGTACGGTTCGCTCGGCGTCCCGGCCCGCGCACAGGACGCAGACGGGGCACGCGAGCGGGCGCTGGCTTCCATGTCTCTGATCGGCATCGCTGGTTTGGCCGAACGCGACATCATGACGCTGTCCACCGGTCAGGCTCGCCGCGTGCTCATCGCTCGCGCCCTTGTGCACGATCCGCGCATGCTCGTGTTCGACGAGCCCTGCACGGGGCTCGACCCCGAAGGCATGTATTACGTGCGTTCGAGCATGCGCTCGTTGGCCCGCGCAGGAAAGGGCATCGTGCTGGTCACTCATTACCCCGAGGACATCATCCCCGAAATCGACCGCGTCGTGCTGCTCAAAGATGGCCGGATACACGCCGACGGAACGAAACGCGAGCTCATCACGGACGAGGTGATGAGCGAGCTGTTCGAGGTGCCTTTGCGCGTTCGGCGCGAGGCGGCGTCGGCATCGGCGATGGGTCCGCTTTCGGGGGTTGATTCAACTTCGGGCCAAGGGGTGTCTCGTGGAGAGGATGCGAGAGAGGAGTATTTCTCGCTTGTGAGCGCGTATGAGCTGTTGTATACTATGTAGCTGCTGCATGGTCGGATGGGACTGTGCGCCTGTCGGAGACGCGGAGAGATGTCCGAGCTGGCCGAAGGAGCACGATTGGAAATCGTGTATACGCCAAAAGCGTATCTGGGGTTCGAATCCCCATCTCTCCGCCACTGAACGACAGGCTCGGCATCGCCCCTACGGAAGGGTGGCAGAGCGGTTGAATGCGGCGGTCTCGAAAACCGTTTCACCGGTAACCCCGGTGACCAGGGTTCGAATCCCTGCCCTTCCGCCAGTTGATCGAAAGCGCCTACGGCTCACAGCCTCGGCGCTTTTTTCGTATCCTGGGTTCGATCATGGGATTGGAGGGTTGTAGGACGCAAAGCGGGGGTCTGCTCTGGTTGTTCACTGGCGGTATTCGACTGTCGTGTGGAGTTCTCCCCACGCAGCCTCCGATTCGCGTTTGTCCGGATTGGATGGAAAACAGTCCCGCCTTCGCCGAGGTTGCCGCCGAGCGCCCGACCGGTTCAGGTGCGAAGGAGCCGAGTGAGGTGCCCTTGTGTTTCACGTGAAACACAAGGCTTGTTGCTTCGTGGCTTTAGCCTGCTCTCCGCGCCGCAGGGGCAAGAGGCTGCAAACCACCCGCTATACGGATGGCCATGATTGATCCCCTCCTTACTATACTTATTCATGAATAATATAAATATATTGTTTTACCAGGTAAAATAATTAATCAATGAATTATTTTGAATAATAGGTTGCATTATACTGGCAAGGCGTATAGTGGTGTTCGCACGAAGCGATGCATGAGAGAAGGAATCCGGTATGAATGAATCGACCAAAACCCTTGCCCAATTGAAGAAAGCCAGCAAGCTCGTTCGTCTCGCATTTCGCAAGAACGGTCCGAAAAGCTTCAAGCGCGGGCAGGGCGCGCTGCTCAACGCGCTGGTGGAGCACGATGGGATCACCCAGCGTGAACTTGTGTGCATCCTCGGCTTGAACCGCGGCGACCTCAAGGACATCGTGAAGAAGGCCGCCCGCAACGGCTATGTGACCATCGAGGACGTCAACGAGAAGCGCACGTACGCGGTGAAGCTGACCGACGAGGGACGCGCCGTTGCCGAGAAGCGCGTGGCCGCGAACGACAAGACGGCTGACGATATCCTCTCCTGCCTGTCGGATGAGGAGATCGCCCAGCTTAACGCGCTGACCGAGAAGATCATTCTCTCGCTGAAGGACAAGGGCATCAACGGCAAGAAGAAAGGGCGCAAAGCGCACGAGTGCCGCTGCCGCTAGCCGAACGTGGCCGGGAGCCTCATGAGGGTGTGCTGCTTGCACGTTTGAAACTTTGTCAAGTGCGGAATGCGAAAGCGCCCCGTCCGTATGCGAGTTTTGCGAGCACGTGGTTTTATCGGCGCGCCGACGTTCGGGTTCAGTAAGGCTCTTTGCGGCGAGACGCCAGGGTCTTATCGAATCCGTCGACGCGCACATGCTTGCGAGGCGCGATTTCTGCAGGGGTACGCCCATGATCGCCGCCCAATTAAGCTGTCTGGCCGCTTTTCCTCCCCGATGTTTCACGTGAAACATCGGGGCTTTCTTTTTGTGCCTTGGTGCGACCTCTGCGCAGTGTTCGTTGATGGTTGCTGGTTCCTTTGCGAAGCGACGATGATACGCGGATGTTGTGGCATTTCTGCATCCTGGCTTTTCCCGTGTTGGAGCGTTTTTTGACCTGCTCTCCCCAACTGAATGTTTCACGTGAAACATTCGGCTCCGTCTTTGCGTTTCCCACCTCTGACGAGATGCCCTTTCGCTCTTGAGTCATTTTTCGGGCTTTTACGTGACGCGCTTTCAGATTAACTCTTTTCGATGTGCCCTTCGTCCGCCGCCCCCGTGCGTCGTGCGCTTCCCCTTGGCTGCTCTAGACGGTTCCCTTCGACGTTGCGACGGCCAGACCCTGCGCATTTTTGAAGATACGCCGAATAACCCAAACGCTTCGCCGTTTGCCACCTGCTCAGGCTCTACACTGGTCGGGAACGAAAATGCCCCGCGCATTCGGGCGCTCCGATGAAAGGATAAGGCAATGGCCGATCGCATGGTGGAAAGCTCCGACGTCGAGGTGCCGGAGATTCCCGAAACGCTTGAGAAGGTGCTGCTCTTCACGTTGGAAGAAGCCAAAGAGAAGATGGAGCATGGCGAGGACGTGGTGCCTTTCACGGCGCTCGTGGTGAAGGAAAACCTGTTCATGGAAAGCCATCCGGGGGAATCGGCCGACGAATGCTTCAACTTCGCGCGGCACACGGTGGAGCACGCGCGCGGTGCCGAGGCGTACGCGTTGTGCTATGACGGCTACATCGAGGTGGACGACGGCGAGAAAGACGCGCTCATCGCCGAGGGCGGTGTGCCGGGCGGCGATCACGGTTACGCCGTGGGCTACCTGTACGAAGTCGGCGAAGACGGTGCGGTGACGTTTGAAACGGAGCCTGCCTACATCGGCGAAGCGCCGAACTTTATGATCGCTCTGCAGAAGGCCGATTCCTATAGCGACGACGAGATCGATGCGAAGTACCTTGACGGGGAAGAGTCCGAGGGCGAATCAGAGGAGTAGCGAACGCTCCCGTACGATGTTCAAGCGCCGCAGCTTTCGGGTTGCGGCGCTTTTTGTATGCGCGCGTATCGGTCGCTGGTTGTCGTGTCCGTATTGGCTATGGAAACGCAGCGAATGGAGAAGATGAGCCTTTCGGACGGTGCGTGTCTGATCGGGAGAGTGCTTTGCCAGATGGGACGGGAGAATGTCGAACGCTGTCGAAGAGGCGGGAGAGTTTTCGGACACGTTAGTTGGTGGCATCCTCTTTCACGACGGATCGGCGTTGGACATGTGCGAGGGTCGCGCAAGAGGCGCGTTGGAAGTGTGTTCGAAGAGGAGGGATATGCGCTTTCCCTGTGTGAGAAGCATGTTGGAATCACGGAAGAACGACGCGTTTCTGCGTTGGACGCACGCCATGCCCCTGCAAGAATCGGTTGCTATGATGGTTCCACGATGTTCGGCACGTCAGCTGGGCAGAGGCAAACTCCGACGGACTCGTTCGGTGCTCGCATTCCTGCGCAACCAACCGCGAGGAGCGCTGCGCTGCATGCGGGTCCGTCGGAAGCGGCGAGGGCGGATGCCGTTCGCGCTGGGCAATGGAGTGTGACGAAACGGTGAAAAAAGGCGTTCGATTGGGTTGGGCTGCTTCGACCTGCGCTTTTTTGCTAGAATAGTCAGGCTAATCCTGCCCCGGTGTTTGCCTTCACCAGCCCGGGGCCGTCAAGTCCAAAGGAGGTGAGCTGATGAAGGCTTACGAACTGCTGTTTTTTGTCGCTCCGTCTACCGACGAGGAAACCCGCGCCGCTGTCATGAGGCGCATCGAGACGACGATCTCCGATGCCAAGGGCACGGTTGACAACGTCGACAACTGGGGCAAGCGCAAACTCGCTTACGAGATCAACGGTCTGACCGATGGTGACTACACCCTCGTCGATTTCCATGCCGATCCCGCTGACGTCGCCGAGCTCGATCGTATCCTGCGCATTACCGACACGGTGGTGCGCCATATGATCGTCAAGCGCACGGATCGCGACTAAGGAGACGTTTGGGACCTGGGCGCATGCCTGGGTTCGGCATGAGAAGAGGTGGGCTACATGAGCATCAACCGAGTGATTATCAGCGGGAACCTGACGCGCGACCCCGAGCTGCGCTCCACGGCGGGCGGCATGCCGGTGCTCGGCTTCGGCGTGGCGGTGAACGACCGCCGCAAGAACCAGCAGACCGGCGAGTGGGAGGACTACCCGAACTTCATCGACTGCACGATGTTCGGCGCCCGCGCCGAGGCGCTGTCCCGCTACCTCAACAAGGGCACCAAGGTGTCCATCGAGGGCAAGCTCCGCTGGAGCCAGTGGGAGCGCGAAGGGCAGAAGCGCAGCAAGATCGAGGTCATCGTGGACGAGCTGGAGTTCATGTCGAGCCGCGGCGACTCGTCGTCGTACGGTGGCGGCATGGGGGGCGGCTACTCTGCCCCGGCCCCGGCGGCTCCTGCGTACGCGCCCGCACCCGCACCGGTAGTCGACGCCTCTTCTTCGGTCTATGACGAAGACATCCCGTTTTAGCGATACGAAAGAGGTTTGAAATGTCCGATTACGCGAAGCAGCCGCGTCGCAAGTACTGCCAGTTCTGCAAAGAGGATGTGCAGTACGTCGACTACAAAGATACCCAGATGCTGCGCAAGTACGTGACCGACCGCGGGAAGATCAAGCCGCGTCGCGTGACGGGTGCCTGCACTCAGCACCAGCGCGACATCGCGAACGCCGTGAAGCGCGCTCGCGAGATGGCTTTGATGCCCTACGCGGTTCCCGCCATCAGCGGCCGTGGCGACCGCCGCAACCGCTAGGCGCAAGGAGGAACCATGAAAGTCATCCTGCTCCAAGAACTGAAGGGCAAGGGCGGTGAGGGCGACGTCGTGGACGTGGCCCCCGGTTTTGCCAACAACTACCTGCTGCCGGAAAGGATCGCCATTCTTGCCACGAAGGGCAACCTGAAGCAGCTCGAGGAACGCAAGCACAACATCGCCAAGCGCGAAGAGAAGCGCATCGCCGATGCCAACGCGACGAAGGCCGCTCTCGATGGCGCCGCTATCAAGGTGATCGCTCAGGTGGGTGACGAGGGCCAGCTGTTCGGCTCCGTCACCGCCCAGATGATCGCCGACTCCATCAAGGAGGCCACGGGCGTCGAGGTGGACAAGCGCCGCGTCGAGCTCGGCCATGCCATCAAGACGGCGGGCGAGCACGAAGTGGCCATCTCGCTCTATCGCGAGATCAAGACCACGGTGAAGGTGATCGTCGGCGGGGAGAACGACGCTGTCGTCGCCGAGGAGGCCGAGGCTGCGGAGGCGACCGAGGTCGAGACGGCCGAGGTCGCAGCGGATTCCGAGGCCGTCGAAGAGGCCGAAGCTTCCGAGGAGACTGCGGAGTAGCTTTCGCTGAGAGAACTCCTTAAGCCCCGAATCGTGCCAAAGGCTTTCTGCGGCATGGTTCGGGGCTTTTTTGCGTTTGGCTTTCTCTGCTGAAAGAAGATTGGCGCGAATTCGTGTTTGCCGAATATCGAGCCGAGCTTCCCTTGGTCGGGCGCTTCGGAAGATCCCTCTCCGTCCGATGGGCAGGACTTTCCGAAGCACCGGCGGGGCCTTGCCTGGCGCGCCGTCCCAGCCTCTGTCAAC
>LHCFI01400__coassemble_2367_pt1 | contig 11877 bp, 8 predicted proteins | sample LHCFI01400__metabat2_low_PE_013 | metagenome-assembled genome bin LHCFI01400
GTGGCGCAGTTCGCCGCCTCCGGCAAGGACATCAAGAAGAAGAGCCTCACCGAGATCGCCATGGCGTACGGCTACGTGTACGTGGCGCAGGTGGCCATGGGCGCCAAGCCGGCGCAGACCATCAAGGCCATCGCCGAGGCCGAGGCGTATCCGGGGCCGTCGCTTATCATTGGCTACTCGCCGTGCGAGATGCACTCCATCAAGGGCGGCATGGCGAACTGCCAGGACGAGATGAAGAAGGCCGTGGAGTGCGGGTACTGGAACCTGTTCCGCTACAACCCGGCGGCTCCCGCGGGCAAGAAGTTCACGCTCGATTCCAAGGAGCCGGCGGGTGGCTACCAGGAGTTCCTCATGAACGAGGCGCGCTACAGCCGCTTGACGCGCGAGTTTCCCGAGCGCGCCGCCGAGCTGTTTGAGCGCAACGAGAAAGCCGCCATGGATCGCTACGAGCACTTGGTGAAGCTCAAGGAGCTGTACGCGGATGCGTAACGCTGCGGCGCAGCTGCGCGAGTAGTTGACTGCGTTTTTGCGGGCCCCGGCAGTGCCGGGGCCCGTTGTTTTTTGCGAGCGAGGAGGCGCGGGGCGCGGGACGGGCGGTTCTTGGAGGTGGGGTAGGCGGGCCAGATGAGATGGGCGGATCGAGTGGGTCGGGCGAGGCGGGTTGGTCGGGCGGGCCTAATGAGTTGCGCACGTCGGGCGGGTCGGCGTGCGCGTGCGCGAAATCGGCCTGAAAATGGCCACGAAACCGCGTTCTGGCACGCAAAGCGGCGCTTTTCGTCTGTTTCCGGAGCGCTGGAGCTTCCTCGCTCAGAGAAACCCCAGGTCGCTGATCGTCTGTCGAAGAGCGCACAGGCAACATCGTGCCAGAATGCGGTTTCGTGGCCAAAAACGAGCGATTCTGCGACACGGCCAGAGCCGAACGCAAAACTGCGAACGCGATGCGCGAGGGCGGGGGCGTGGGAACAGAGGTGCAAGGGCGGGAGCGGGAAGAAGGAAGAAGGGCGGGCAAGGGGTGAAAGTGTGACAAAAGGACGGGGATATTGTCACGTTTCATTCGCAACCCCCCCCCCGCTTCCTCCTGTCGCCTTCTCGCAGGGTGTTTCACGTGAAACATCTGGTTTCGAGGGCTGATGGAGAGGGTGTCTCGCCGAGCTACCGGATGGGAGCGCTGTTTCGTGGTCGGGCGTGCTATGGGGTCGAAGCGGGCGGTCTTTCGATTATCGCCTCTCCGAGGGAGGCTTGTGCCCCTCTCGAGAAGGGTTCGCTCGTCCTGCTCGGACGTGAATGTTCGCGCGGCATGCGCTCCTTCGCGCTCGTTCGGTTCCGATGAGCCGTCTGCGTATCGCACGGAAGGCGCCGCCGCATCATTCCCAGCCGGGCTTGCCCACGCCTCCCTGCTCGATGGTGTCGAGCAGCCCCTGCCGGTCGAACACGCCCACTTTGCGATAGATGCTGCTCACGTGGTGTTTCGCCGTACCTTGGGCTATGGAGAGCTTGTCGCAGATGGCGCGCACGGTGCGTCCGCGCGCCAGCAGCACAAGCACCTCGGCTTCGCGGTTCGTGAGACGGCACATCTGCGCGATGCGGTCGCATTTCTCTTCGAGGCTCGCATCGATCGGTTCGGCGCGCGGCGTGGCGTAAAGCTTCTGCACGTCGCTTTGCGTGAGAAACAGCATGCCCACCAGCACGAGCGCCAGCACCCCGACGAGAAGCGCCGCGGAGCGCGTCTCGTCTGACCACAGCGCCGAGTTCAGCAGCCCGTCCGCGCCGATGGAGCCGACGAGCGTTCCTGTGCGCGCGCAAAGGATGACCAACCCGAACGACAGCGCCACGGGAATACGCCCCCGAAAGGCCACGTCGGTGGACACGAGCATCATGAGCATGTCGAGGCAGTACACCCCCATGATGACGAGCCCTGCGCCCAAAAAGCGGTACGGCTCGGGCAGCAGCAACAGCAGGATGAGGCCCGCCGCCATGGCGGGGATGACAGGGCGGTACAGCGCAAGGGGCTCGGCTTCGGAGGGCGCCACCGCCATCGACAGGGTGATCGCGGCAAGGGCGAGCCCGGCGAACAACATCGTCTTGAACATGAAGGTTGCGTCGTTGCCGGCGAACGTGTTCACCATGCCCTGCGAAAGGCCGTACACCGTGCTGATGGCCAGAATGCAGCAAAGGATGCGTCCTGCGGGGACGGTGCGCACGTCGAGCGGCAGCACCGAAGGCTCGCGTCGGGGCTCCCGCTTGCAGGCCGCCAAGACCGCTGCCGACACGACGGGCAGCGTCGCCGTGAACGCCGCGGCTGCCGCGCTGGGCAACGCGCATGCGATGAAGAACAGCACGAACGCGAACGTGTACGACACGTAGAGATGCCGTCCCACGCGGCCGGTGGCCAGCGCGCTCCACAGCTCGCCCCACATGATGAGCAGAAGCGCGTTGCCTACGGACACGGCGATCGCGGCGGCCAGGAAGCAGACGAACCCCGACGCTCCCGAGCATACCGAGAGCGACGCCGGCAGCAGCGCGGTGCCCGCGGCGGTCAGCCCTCCGGCCAGCGCGAAGCATGAGCGGCGTGCGAGGAACGGCGAGAATTGTCGCGACAGCGCCACCACGCCCACGTAGCCTGCGGTGGTCAGCACGAGCACCCACAGCGTCGTGTTCCCAGCGGCAGGATAGTGCCCGACGGTGGGCAGCACGACGCCCGTGCACATGCTGATCATCCACCATGCCTGCCAAAATCCCAAGCCGAGCAGCCGCCAGCCGGAGAACCCGGCGCGGCCCTTGCCGTCTTCGCGTTGCGCTTGTCCTGGGGAGTCGCCCATTCCCTCGCGCTGTTCCCGCCCCGAGGACTTCCCGGCTCCCTCGCGTTGCGTCCGTCCCATGAACTGCCCCCACCCTCGCGTCCCGTGTCGCTTTGACGAGAACCTAGCAAATCGGTCGGTCGGATGCAAGCGCGCAAAAAGCCGAGTGGTATGGGCCACAGTGGCCCATATGCCGCTGTTCTGCGGAAATGGGCCGCTTTGTTCGATGACTGAATCGCTTTGCTTGTGCAGCATGGATGGCGAAGGAAGGAGGCCGTCCGCTCGCCGTTTGCTCGCTGTCCGTGGCTTGCCGTCTCGCCCGTCGCGCCGAATGCGGTTCGGCGCGACGGGTTGCCGCAGGGCGGTTCGTTTGGGCGCAGTGCGGCGTGCGTGCCAGCTGCCGTTTGCGATGGCGCGACCCGTTCGCGCTTTGGCGCACGCGGCGACGGCGTCATGCTTGCGGCCCGTGCCATCGCGCTCGCAGCTCGCGGCTCGGCGCCCGCCGCCCGCCGCCGCTCGCCGCCTGCCGCCGCGCGTCGACAGCCGCCTTCCCGACATTGCGGGCGGGGCTGAGGGGCCCCGCGATCGAACGAAAGGGGTTTCTCATGACGAAAAGCTTGAAGGGCGGGTTGTCCCGTCGCGCGTTCCTCGGGCTGGGCGCCACCGCCGCCGTCGCCGCTGGCGCTGGTTTGGCCGGCTGCGCTCCTGCGACGAGCGCGGACAGCGGCGCGAAGACATCGGGCGAGGATGCGTCCGGCACCGCATCGGGCGAGGCCCGCTACGCGTGGGAGGTCGCGCCTGAGCCCATCACCGATATCGCCAGCACGGTGGACACCGACATCCTCGTCATCGGCGCGGGCCTGGCCGGCTGCGCATGCGCCGCGGCGGCGGCCGAGAAGGGCGGCAAGGTGACCGTCGTCGAGAAGACGTCCAGCTGGAACGGCCGCGGCGGCGGCTTCGGCGCCATCAACTCGCACTACATGGACGAGCTGGGCATCAAGGTGGACAAGGTGAACGCCAAGCAGCACTGGATCGCCCAGTGCGCCAGCCGCGCGAACGAGGATCTCATCACGAAGTTCTTCAACAACTCCGAGGAGGCGTCGAACTGGCTGCTGGCGAAGGCCGAGGCCGTGGGCGGCACCGCGATGGTGGGCGCGTTCTACAGCCACGACGACGTGTACGCCGAGCAGCCTGGATACCACATGCTCACGATTCCCGAGGAGGCGGGCCTCACCTCGACGGGGTTCGCCGGCGCCGAACTGTGCTATAACGATGCCGTGAAGGACGGAGCTGAATTCGTGTTCGATTCTCCCGCCGTGCAGCTGGTGAAGGAGGGCGCGAGAGTCGTCGGCTGCATCTGCGAGACGGGCGACGGCTACGTGCAGTACAACGCGAGCAAGGGCGTCGTGCTGTGCACGGGCGACATCGGCGGCGATGCCGAGATGGTGAAGGCGTACGCTCCCATCTGCGCCGAGTACGGCCAGCCCCGCAGCCAGTACACGCCTGTGGGCGTGAACACGGGCGACGGCCACAAGATGGGCATGTGGGCCGGCGCGCAGCTGCAGGATCTGCCGCTGCCCACGATGATGCACCCGCAGGCGTTCTGCTGGTTCCATGGCCCGTTTTTGTTCGTCAACGACAACGGCGAGCGTTTCATGTGCGAGGACACCTGGGTGCAGGGCAAGTCGCTGGCCATCAACCGCCAGCCGAACGGCGAGGCGTGGTCCATCTTCGACGCGAACTGGCAGACCGACCTCGTGAACGGCCTGCCCTACGGCGGCGGCATGTTCTGGGATTCGTTCCGTCCCTACGGCAGCGACTTGGAGCTGGCGCCCCAGTACTTCGAGACGCAGATCCCCGCCTACATCGAGGCTGGAAACGCGTACCAGGCCGACACGCTCGACGAGCTGGCCGAGAAGATCGGCTGCGACGCGGACACCTTCAAGGCCACGGTCGAGCGCTACAACGGCATGTGCGAGGCGGGCGAGGACACCGACTACTACAAAAAGCCCGTGTTCCTGACCCCGGTGAAGGAGGGGCCGTTCTACGCGCTGAAGGTCGGTCCGGCCCTGCTGGCCATTCCCGGCGGCTTGCGCACGAACGTCGACTTTCAGTGCCTTGACGCCGAGGGTCAGCCCATCGAGGGCCTGTACGCGCTCGGCAACGTGATGGGCGACATCTGCGCCGTGGACTATCCCATCAACGTGGCCGGCAACAGCCACGGCCGCTGCATCACCTACGGGTATCTTCTGGGGCACGAGCTGGCCGAGGCGTAAGTTCTTCGCGTTTCGCCCTGCGCAGCTGGCCGTTCCTTTTGCCGGCATGTTCCTTTGCGCTCTGAGCCCTGCGCCCCCTCCCTCCCGGCGCAGGGCTTTTCGCGTTTTGCGCGCCTTTCTGCGGGCGCAGGGAAGGGCCTCGTTTGTCGGCAGGCGACGGCAATGTATCCCGTCGTGTCAGGCTCGCACATCGTGACTTGCCTGGAACCACACCACGACGCCGATGATGCGCACGCGCCGCTTATCGAGCATGAGGTCGGGCGAGGGGGCGTCGTGCGACCATGATGAGAGCACGACGGTGTCGTTGCCGGTCAGGTAGCGGCGTATGACGATGGCCGCATTGTCCACGAGCGCAACGGCCGTGCAGCTGTTGTAAGGCTTGAGCCTTTGGTCCACCAGAAGCAGAGAGCCGACGGGGTAGAGCCGAGTCATCTCCCGATAATCCATGCGCACAAACACGCTTGCCGGATGTCGTTTTGCCACGTCGGGGGGAGCGAAGGCGTGGCTTGCGAGGCGCAGCGTGGTGCCGTTGCCCGAGCGCTCGATCTTGTATACGGGGTAGCGCAGCGCTTGGAACGCGTTTGGCAGGTTCGACGCGTGCTCGAAATCGGGCTCGTCTGCGGTCGGCGATTTGAATTCGGGGGCATCCCCCACGATATCGCCGACAGGGACGTTCAGGGCTTCAGCCAGCTTCTCAAGGTGCGCTCCGCGTATGAACGACTGGCCGTTTTCCCAGCGAGACACCGTCTTCTTCGTCACGCCTACTCTTTTCGCGAAGTCTGTTTGGGACATGTGCTCGCGCATTCTGAGGGCTCGGATGTTCTCTCCGATGTCCATGGCGGCATCCCTTGGACATCTTCGCGCCACAGCGGCAGGCACAGGCTGCTGGGCCCGCCGAACCCGACGGTCATTTCCTGCACGGATACCGGATGCAGCGTCATTCCCGCTTTATCGAGAAGATCGTTCGCCACGACGTTCTCTTCGCTGACGCAGAGGTTTCCGGGGGAGAGGCACAGCATGCCGGTGGCTCCGTTGCCGTATTCAAATTCCATGCGGCTTTCCGCGCTGCTTCCGAAGTCCATAAGCCGAACCGGGCCGATGGACAGGGCCTTTCTGAAGATGTCCTTCAAGCTTCCGGATAGCTCGTCGATGCGGACGTTACCTTTGCGACGTCCTGCGCGAACCCTGAGCACCGAGGGATTGCGCGCTATGGCGGGGTCGATGACGAACGTGTCGTAATCGATTCTCGACACGTACGTGTCAAGGTGCAGCCGGTTTCCCATCTGGGGCACGAAAAAGACGTAGATATCGGCGATGTCCGATTCGCCGCGCCCCCACAGCAGTTGACGGCAGAGCACGTCGATGGCGGCTCCCTCCGTGCGGCTGGACAATCCCACCGCCACCGAGTGGGCGTTGAGGTTCACGATGTCGCCGCCTTCGAGGTGAAACGAGCAGCGATGATCGAACCAACGTTGCGTTGCGGCGAAGTCGGGATGATGGCGGGCGACGGCTTCGAGGAGATCTACTTCGCGGTTTCGATCATGCCAGTACATGTGGTTGAGGGTGATTCCCTCGCCGATGACGCTCAACGGGTCGCGCACGAAGAAAGCCGTGTTGAGCGGGCTTGCGAGGAAGGTTTCCGGATCGAATGCGTTTCCCGAGAGCGCGGCCAAGGGGAATCGGTCGGCATTGACCACGTCGGTGTCGCCATACCGAATGCCTTCGAACAAGCGCTCGACCAGCTGCGTGCTGGTGCTTGAGCTTTCCAGGTAGCACCTCGCGGCCTCTGTCAGTTCGATTCCCTCGATGCGGCTGTCGGCGAGGTAGGCATCGATAAGCGCCTTCTTTGCCTCGGGGGATGCCTCGAGGGTTTCGGCTAAAAGATCGGTTGCTTCGATCACCTCGACGTTGTGCGCGGCAAGAACCTTCGTCAGCCGATCATGCTCCGTCTGCGCCTTTTCCAGATCGAAATCCGTGCAGGAGGGGCGCAGGGGGAATGCTTGGAGGAAGTCGCCGTGAGGGTAGCGCTGAGTCTCGTGACCGGGTCGATGCACGAGGGCGCGTTTGAGCGCTCCTACTTCGTTGCTCACGTGCGTTTTGCCCATGGATGCCCCTCCTTTCCCTTTCGTTTGCGAGCAGGGTAGAGCAGTCGGCTCTTCCTGGAAAGGCGCGTATGCGAAAAGGGACGTTTCGTGTCCCTTCCGTTTCCGGAACTGACGGCAAATGTCACCTTCCGCTCCGCTGGGTGCGAGCTCTCGATCCACAGAACGGGTGACGGGGCCGGCGTTCCGCGAAGGTTGGGATGATGCGCATGCGGATCCAAGAAGCAGCCCGATCAGAAAGGAGTGAAGCGATGCAGGGAAAGACTAAAGGCAAGTTTCAAGTTCCGCACACCTATACGATCATCTTCGTGCTGATGATCATCGTTGCGGTGATGACGTGGATCATTCCTTCGGGAGCGTTCGAGACGACGGAGGTGGACGGTCGCGAGGTCACCGTTGCGGGCACGTATCAGGAGGTCGACAAGGTGTCCGTCGACGCCGAGACTGGCGAGGAGACGGATTTGCGTCAAGGGCCCGACGCCGTTCTGGAGGCTCCAATCGAGGGCATCCAGGCAGCTGCCGAGGTGGTGGCGTTCGTGTTCATCGTCGGCGGGGCGTTTCAGATCATCGCCGCCACGGGGGCCATCGACGCCGGCATGAGGCGTGTGGTCAAGCGGTTCAAAAGCAAGGACATTCTCGTTATTCCCATTGCGATGCTGCTGTTCGCTCTGGGAGGCTCCACGTTCGGCATGGCAGAGGAGACGCTGCCGTTCTTCGCCATCTTCGTGCCCATTATGATCGCGATGGGGTTTGACTCGCTCACCGCGTTCATGGTGGTGTTCATCGGCGCCAAGGCCGGATATGTCGCTTCAACGGTCAACCCGTTCAGCGTGCTTATCGCGCAGGGCGTGGTTGGCATCACGGGCAATCCGCAGCTGTGGCTGCGCGCGATCATGTTCGTCGTGATCGTGGGGTTGTCCATCGGCTGGGTCATGCTGTATGCCCGCAAGGTGCGCAAAAATCCCGAAGCCTCGCTCACGTACCGCGATGACAAAGCGAAGCGTGCGGAGATGGGGCCTGTCGACGACGAGACGCCGTTCACGGCCGCGCAGAAATGGATCCTCGTCGTGTTCCTGCTCGGCATGGCCCTCATCGTGTGGGGCCTGATCACCCAAGGGTGGTACATGGGAGAGCTCTCTGCGGTGTTCTTGGCCATGGGGCTGATCTCCGGCGTCATCGCGCGCTTCTCTCAGCAGAAGATCGCTTTGGAGTTCGTCGCCGGTTTGAAGGACTTCGCGTTTTCGGCCATCGTCATCGGTTTGGCCCGCGGGGTGCTGGTCATCGCCGACAACGGCATGATCATCGACACCATCTTAAACGGGCTCGCCACCGGTTTGGAGGGTGTGGCCCCGGCTGTGTACACGACCATTCTGTACGCCGTGGAGAACGTGCTGACCATCCTCGTGCCCAGCTCGTCGAGCTTGGCGGCGCTCACGATGCCCATTTTCGGGCCTCTGACCGAGCTCATGGGGCTCAATCCGGAAGGCGCGGTGACCGCCCTGTGCTTGGCCGAGCCGATGATGACCATCATCTGCCCCACCAGCGCCATTCTGGTCGCTGGGCTTGCGGTGTGCAAGATCAGCTTGGAGCAGTGGTGGAAGACCTGTTGGAAGTTCTGGCTTGTGCTGAGCGGGGTGTGCATCGGCTTCACGGCGATTTCGGCGATGCTGCCCGTGGCATGAGGCGCGCGCAGAGCCTTCTGCGCGTGGCAAGCGCTTACGCGCAATTCTCAATCTTGATATCGAATCGTAAGGAGGAGAAAGTATGGCTAAGAAGCCCGTTCACGTTACCAGCGAGATCGGCGCGCTGAAGAGGGTGGTTCTTCACAGGCCCGGTTATGAGCTTTCGAACGTGAAGGTCGAGGAGTTTGAAACATGCTGGATTCACGATGCGTTTTATCTGGAGTGCGCGCAGCGGGAGCATGACGCGTTCGCGCAGATCTTGCGCGATGAAGGTGCCGAAGTGCTTTACATGGAGGAGCTGTTGGCCGAGGCCATGGAGCAGAATCCTCGGGCTCGCGAGGCGTTTTTGAGCGAATACATGGACCAGGCGCCCATACCCGACCCATGGCTCGTGCCGCTTGTGCGCGAAAGGCTGGAGTCTCTTTCCGACAATCGCGAGTTCGTGGCGAAGGCGCTTTCCGGCATGCGCTTGAGGGAGTTGGACTTGGCTGCGGGTCCGCGCACCTTGTCGCGATTGGCCGGAGAGGGCTTGGCCCCGGACGATCTTGTCGTGCCCCCTTTGCCTTCCTCGTACTTCTCACGCGATCCCATCGCCTCGATCGGAACCGGCGTGGCGTTGCATCGCATGTACTACGCCCAGCGCAACCGCGAGGTTCTATTCTACAAAACGTTTCTGACGTATCACGAGGACTATGCGGGAACGCCGTTTTGGTACGACACCGCGAGCGCGGCGCATATCGAGGGCGGGGACGTGCTGAATATCAACGAGTCCACGTTGGCGGTGGGCATCTCCGAGCGCACGGAGCCCGCTGCCGTCGATCAGCTGGCTTGCAACCTGTTCTGGGGCGCGCAGCCGTCTGCCGTCGAGACGGTGTATGCGATCAAGATCCCCTACGGTTACGAGACGATGCACCTGGACACGGTGTGCACGCAAATCGACTATGACAAGTTCACGGTGTATCCGGGCATGTACGACGACTTGCGCGCCTATCGCCTTCGCAAGGGCGATGAGCACGGCGAAGTGGCGGTGGAGGAGCTGGCCGGATCGCTCAAGGAGATACTCCAGATGGCCACGGGCGTCGACGACATCATGCTCATCGAATGCGGAGGCGGCGACCCGGTTGAGGCGTCGCGCGAGCAGTGGAACGACGGCTCGAACACGCTCGCCATCGCTCCGGGCAAGGTGTGCGTCTACGAGCGCAACGTCGTGACGAACGAGGCGCTTCGCAAGGCGGGAATCGAGCTGTGCGTGGCTCCCTCCGAAGAGCTGTCCCGCGGTCGCGGCGGCCCGCGCTGCATGAGCATGCCGTTCGAGCGCGCCGATCTTTAGCCCCTTCGGCCGTCAACCGCATTGCGTTTTGCCTGTGTGCTTTCGTTTCGCATACGTTTGAAAGGAGATGTGCCATGCCTATGAACCTTTCGGGGAAAAGCCTCCTCACCTTGCTGGATTTCAGTGCCGAGGAGATCGGCTATCTGCTCGATCTTGCGGCCAGCTTCAAGACCATGAAATACGCCGGTGTGCCGCACCGCTATCTCGAGGGCAAGAACATCGTTCTGCTGTTCGAGAAGACGTCCACCCGCACCCGCTGCGCGTTCGAGGTCGGCGCCATGGACCTCGGCATGGGCGTGACCTACCTCGACCCCGGCAGCTCCCAGATGGGCAAGAAGGAGTCCATCGAGGACACGGCGCGCGTGCTCGGCCGCATGTACGACGGCATCGAGTATCGCGGCTTCGAGCAGTCCGTGGTGGAGGAGTTGGCGGCCAACGCCGGCGTGCCGGTGTGGAACGGGCTGACCGCGCAGTTCCATCCCACGCAGGCTTTGGCCGATATCCTGACCATGCGCGAAGAGTTCGGCCAAGACCTCAAAGGCCGCAAGATGGCGTTTTTCGGCCAGGTGGGCAACACCGCGTCTTCGCTCTTGGTCATCTGCGCGAAGCTGGGCATCGACTTCGTTCAGGTGGGGCCGCAAAGCGATGCGCCCGGCAACCGCACGTACAGCCCGGATCTTTGGCGCGTGTGCCAACAGCTGGCGGCGGAGAGCGGCGCGACGCTTTCCGTCACCGACAGCGTTGACGAGGGCGTGCGGGGCGTCGATGCCGTCTACACCGATGTGTGGGTCGGCTTGGGCCAATCGGCCGATCTATGGAAGGACCGCATCGCTCTTCTGGAGCCGTATCGCGTGACGGAGTCTGTCATGGCTCGAGCGAATGCCGATGCCATCTTCATGCATTGCCTGCCGTCGTTCCACGATACGAACACCACGATAGGCGCGGACATCGCCAAGCAGTTCGGCGTGCGGGAGATGGAGGTGGAAGACGCGGTTTTCGAATCGAAGCGCTCACGCGTGTTCCAAGAGGCCGAAAACCGCATGCACACCATCAAGGCGGTGATGTACGCAACGCTGCGGTAAGAGCCGTTCGTCGACGGAGGAGAGGGCTGCGGGCCGCGTCACCGTATCTGCGGCTCTGCGAAGTTTTGCGGGCGCAAGAAGGCTTTGGGTCTTCTTGCGCCCCCTTTCGCGCCGGTGTCTTTCGCTGATCCTGCTGAAGCGTCTTGCGTGCCCCGGATATCTTTGCGGGCCTACCCAGCTACCCAGCGTGTGCAGAGTGAATCACGATTCGGGCGAGAAGCGGGGGGGGGGTCTGCGTTTGCCGTGTCCCTGGATTGCATCTCGAACAAGGGTCGGGGCATCCGTTTGCCGGCAGCTAATTTCCGAAATGGATGCGGCTGAAATCTGCCTTCGAGTGCAGGATGCGTTCGACGTAGACCGTATTGGTTTCGTCGTCAACCCAATAGAACGCCGCGTATTTTCCGACAAGGAACTTTCGTCTCGGCGTATCGGTGAATCCATACGGTTTTTCGGGGATGCGCGCAGGGAAAGCGCTCAAGCTACTCGAAATGGACTCCATAAGCTCATCGACGCGGGCCTGAGCCCTTTCAGTCGAAAAGGTGTATTGCGCCTCGTAGATTGTCAAGGACGGCAGATCTTCGATGGCCCTTTCCGCGAATGTAACGTC
>LHCFI01400__coassemble_2728_pt1 | contig 9735 bp, 6 predicted proteins | sample LHCFI01400__metabat2_low_PE_013 | metagenome-assembled genome bin LHCFI01400
AGAAACGCCAAGTCACGAAATCCGATCTGATCGAAAAATCGTTCTTAACCGTCATTTTGTGCTAGAGCTTTCATTGCCCTATGGTAAACGAAGATTGGCATGGGCCGGATCGACCCGCCGAGCAAGGCCCCGCCAACCCCTCGGAAGGCCCCGCCCGTTGGACGAAGGGGGCTTCCGAGGGGTCCGGTCTGAGGAAGCTCGGCTCGATGTCAGGAGAACGTGAGCTCGCGTCGATCCCGGTTTGGCACGGACATCGCGTCGAAATGGCACAGATCGCGTCTTGCACATAGGGCGCCGAGCGCCTTCCCGCCCCAACGGAAGCGTTTCCCCAGGTCGTGATTTTCACCGAAATCGTCGCCGACCCCTCGGGGCGCTTCTTCGGAGGAGAACCTATGCCCAAGGGGCGATCTCTGCCGTTTCGGGCCGAACTCTGCGTCAAGCCGGAATCGGCAGAAGCCGGGTCGGCCCGCCGAGCGAGGTCCACCGGCGCTTCGGAAGACCCTCTCGCCCGACAGGCGGGGCCTTGCTCGGCGGGCCGACCCGGCTTCTGCCAACGACAGTTCAACAGAGACATGGAGCCCGCAATGGCAAAAAATCACCGAAATCGGAAGGTTCGACCCCCTCGCTGCGGTATCCGAAGAGGTTTCTCTTCGCGAAGGGCCAGGTCGCTCCACGGGGGATCCTGCGGCGATTGGGCGAACCTTCCGATTTCGGTGATTTCTCGCCACGATGGCAGGATCGCGCGATCTCAAGGGGAGGATTGGCACGGACGTTTCGCGCAAAGCACCCGGCCAACGACCTCCGACGAACCGCAGATACCGCGCTGCATCCCGCAGCAACGCCCCGCATGTCCGCGAGAAGCCGGCACCGCGCGCTCCCCGATCATCCCGCACGCCTCGCATCCTCGGAGCAGTCGTCCGCGCGCACTCCGTCGTCCGATGCCCGACCCCTCTCCACACGCACCGCACTCCCGATGTCCCACGCGCCTCGGTGCCCGAAGCTCAACCGAAAGAGGAAGAAGGGTTCGAACGTTTCCCGGTCGCCACGGCGAACCGCGCCGCCAAAGATGGGAGCGCGCTGACGGATGGAGAAGCCGACCCGCGCCCCGGATGAGAATGTCTGCCTGTTTCTCGATTGACCACCCCACGATGCCCGTCAGCCCCCGCACCTCCCGCCCTCCCACACCCCGCACCCCCGCGCCTCGCAACGCCCCCTGCCGCACCCCTTCGTCCCCGCCTCCCGCGCACTCCCGCAAGGCTTTCCCGCGCCCCTCCCCCGCCGCATCCCCGCCCCGCACTTCCCAACCGCTCGCAAACCTGATGCCCGCACTGAGGTATAATCGGAAGCGAGGGAGGAAGAGAACCGTGAACCTGTTGGAGAAGACGCGCGGCGCGACCGGCGCCAGGATCATCGTCGGATCGGCGTTTTTCTGGGCGTGGCTCGACGCGCTGTTCATGAGCCTGCTCTTCGTGCGCCCCGAAGCCGAGGGGCTCATGGCAGAGCTGGCGGCCACGTCCGTGTTCGGACTGAGCCTGCCCTGGCTCGCCCTCGCGCTGGCGCGACCCGCCGCATGCAACGCCCTACTCGCGCGGAAGCGCGCGCCGCTCGCATTCGCGGCGCTCGGCACGGCGGGATCGCTCTTGTTCGCCCTCGCCGGAGCGAGCCTCAACGCGGCGACGCTCGCAGCCGGCGGCCTGTGCGCCGGGGCGTACATGGCCGCAAGCCAGCTGGGATGGGGCGCGACGTACTGCCAAGACGGCGAGCGCAGCGCCACGCCCTTCGTGGCCGGCGGCTTCGCGTGCGCCATCCTCGTCGACGCGCCGCTTCTGTTCATGGTTCCCGAAGCCGCCGCCGTGTTCGCGTCGCTGCTGCCGCTCGCGTCGGGCGCCCTGCTCGCAACCGTCCCCTCCGAGCAGCGCAGCTATCGACGCACCCCCCCCCCCGCCGCCGAATCGCGACCGCGTCGCAGTCCTCACTTCGCTCGCACCTGAAGGCGCATCTCGGCACGTCGATGACGCTTCTGTGCGCCGTCTCCCTCGTCATGACGGGGTTCGGCTACCTGCAGCACCTCGTGTCGTTCTCGCCGATCGCGGGTGACGGCGCGTCCGGCGGCATCCTCGTGCAGGTGGCCCGCGGCGTGGCGTCGATCCTCATCTTCGCCATCGTGGTGCTGGCGAAGCGACGGCCCAGCCCCGTGTACCGCGTGGGCCTCCTGGCCATGATCGCGGGCTTCATGCTCATGGCGTTTCTGTTCGGCACCGATCTGTTCTGGGTGTCGGGAGCCATCGTCATCGGTGGATACACGATCCTCGACCTGCTCATCTGGGTGGCGTTCTCGCAGATAGCCTACGCGCAGTCGCGCGATGCGCTCAGAACCGTCGCGCTCATGCGGCTCATCGCGGTGCTGTGCTCGGCGACGGGGGCCGCGATCGGCATCGCGCTCGTGGGCTTCGACGAGGTGCCGTCCGGAAACGTGGCCGCCGAGACGACCGTGGTCGGCTACCTCGTGGTCATCGCCACGGTGCTGTTGCTGAGCAGCGAGGACATGTGGATGCTGTTCGGTCGCCCTCGCCCCGACGGCATGGCAGGAGACGACAGCGCAGGACGCGAAGCGCGCCTGGCCGCTTGGTTCGAGCGCATCGGGCTCACCGCGCGCGAGCGCGAGATCGCCTCCCTGCTGGCCTCCGGACGCACCCAGCCGTGGATCGCAGAGCGCCTCGGCATCTCCGAGAACACCGTGGGCACCCACGTGCGCCATATCTACCAGAAGGCGGGCGTCCACGACCGCCAGCAGTTCATCGATCTCGCCTCCTCGCCTGATGAGACGCCATCACCCGAACCACGTGAGGTGCCCGAAAGCCTCACGGGAGACGCCTGATTTGCGAAAATACGGCGATTCGCGCGTTGCGCCGGCCGAGCCGAATCCCGCATCCTGACCTCGATGCGACCACACGCCGCACGGCCCGCCGTCGCGGGCAGATGGAACACGGGTCCTCAGGACCCCGAGGGAAGGGATGAAGCCATGGACATCAATCGCAGAAGCTTCTTGAAGGGCGCGCTCGCCACCGGCGCCGCCGCTGCGGCAGCCGTCGCGCTGCCGGCTTGCAGCCCCGCCACGTCCTCCGACGCTGGCGGCGCGAACGCGAACGCAAGCTCGTCGGCGGGAGAGGCGGGCGCGAAGCACACGTGGGAGGTCGCCCCCGAGCCCATCACGGACGTGGCCGAGACGCAGGACTTCGACGTGGTGGTCGTGGGCGCGGGCCTTGCGGGCATCAACGCCGCCGAGGCCGGCGCGCGCAACGGCGCCAAAACCGTGGTGATCGAGCGCAACACCACCATCTCCATGCGCGGCGTGGACGTGGGCTTCATCGGCGGCACGTGGCACGAGGAGAGCGGCCTTGACCTCGATCCCCGCGTCGCGGCGCGCTACCTGCACCAGGCGTCGCACCAGACCACGAACTACAACCTCATCTACGTGTGGGCGTCGCGCTCCGGCGAGGTGTTCGACTACATCAGGGACTTGGGCGCCAAAAACGGCGTGAGCATGGTGTCGGCGCTGTCCGGCACCGCGAAGTACGGCGTGTGGTCCACGCTGCCCGAGCAGTGGCGCGTCTACCCCGACGCCGTTTCGTTCGTGCGCGGCGGCGAGAAGTACGACGCCCGCGACGACGGCCAGCCGGTCAACGTGACGCTCGGCGAGCTCGTGTACAACTCCGCCGTGGACAACGGCGCCGAGTTCGTGTTCGAGGCGCGCGCCGAGCAGCTCGTAGGCGACGCGGCCGGCGGCATCACCGGCGTCATCGCCACCACGAAGGACGGCAAGCACGTGCAGTACAACGCCTCGAAGGGCGTCATCCTGGCCACGGGCGACATCGGCGGCAACCAGGAGATGATCGACGCGTTCTGCCCCATCTCCAACCGCTCGGACGCCAACGTGTACGCCCCGGCCGGCTTCAACAACGGAGACGGCCTGCTCATGGGCGCCTGGGCCGGCGCCGCGCTGTCGAAGAGCCCCGCCGCTCCGATGATCCACCAGTTCACGCTAGACTCGCTCGAGTTCAACCTCACGTCGTTCATCATGTGCTGGCTCGCCGTGAACGCCAACGGGGAGCGCTACGGCGCCGAGATGCCCTTCGAGCCCATGCTGACGAACGCGCGCATGAACACCCCCGGCAACGTGGCATGGTCGCTCTTCGACAGCGACTACGAGACGTACCTCATGCAGCAGCAGCCCGAGCGCTTCGACCGTTTCACCGACGGCTTGGCCGAGGTCATGGAGAAGTGGCTTGACGAAGGCAAGCTCTTCAAAGCCGACACGCTCGACGAGCTGGCCGCGCAGATCGACGTTCCCGCCGACGCCCTCAAGGCCACGGTCGAGCGCTACAACAGCATGGCCGAAGCGGGCGAGGACGTCGACTTCAACGTGCCCGCGCAGTTCCTCTCGCCGGTGAGGACCGCCCCGTTCTACGCGACGAAGAACGTGTGCTCGACGCTCACCATCCCGTTCGGCCTCCATGTGAACGCCGACTCCCAGGTGCTCACCGCCGAGGACGAGCCCATCGCCGGCCTGTTCGCCATCGGCAACGTGCAAGGCGACTTCTTCGGCAACGACTACCCCGTGCACTGCCCCGGCGTGAGCCATGGCCGCTGCGTGACGTTCGGCCAGCTCGTGGGCGAGGCGTGCGCGAAGGGCACGACCATCGGCGAACTCGACTTCTCCTAGCCGCCTTCGCGGCGCGAGGAGGCGATCCCCCTCCCTCCCGCCTCCTCGCAAGGGCCGGACGCCGTGCGCGTCCGGCCCTTTTTCGCGGGCGCGCGCCTGGACTTCCGCGCGCCTGGGCTGCCTCGCGTCTGAGCCGCCGTACATCTGGGCTTCCGCACACCCAGGCTGCCGCGCATCTGGGCTTCCGCACGCCTGTGCTACCGCGCGCCTGGACCGCCGCGCGCCCAGGCCGCCGCACATCTAGGCTGCCTCGCGTCCGCGCTGCCGCGCGTCTGGCCGCGGCCCGCCTCCTCGCATGCGGCCCCGCACGCAGCAGCGCGCCGCGAGCGCGCGAGCGCCCGCACCCCCTCCGGCACCGCGCGCCTCCCCAAACCCGACCTGCGCCGTCGGGCGGGTGGAAGCGCGGTATCATAAGCGGGTCAGTCTCATGAGAGGAGCCCGCTTTGAACGATACCGCCGACCTCGTCGCACGCGCCCTTGCGCTGCACGACCGCAACTTCAACTGCGCCCAATGCGTCGTCTGCGCGCTCGCGCCGCGTCTGGGCGCCGACGAGGACGTCTGCTTCCGCGCATCCGAAGGGCTTGGCCGGGGGATGGGCGGCATGAGCGAGACGTGCGGAGCCGTCTCGGGCGGCGCGATGGCCATCGGCCTCGCAACCAGCAACGGCGCGGCCGACCCCACCAGCAAAGAGCTCACGTACCGCTACGCGCGCCGCCTCGTCGAGGCGTTCCGCGCGAAGAACGGCTCCACCATCTGCGCCGACCTCAAAGGCGAGCGCACGGGCGCGCCGCTTCGCAGCTGCAGCGGCTGCATCGAGGACGGCGTGACCCTCGCCGCCGGACTGCTCGACGAGCTGCGCGCGCACGCCCGATGATCGCCCTCGGCCCGTTGTCCGCGCTCGCGGCCTTCCGCTCGCTCGCCTTCGCTCCCCCGCACCCGTCTCGGCCCGCCGGCGCGCCCATCGCGCCCGCCCGCCCCGCCGCGCCGACCGCCTACGGCCGCGGAACATCGCCCCCAAGCCGCCACTCGCCGGCACGCTGCTGCTCGAACCACATGCCGGCGTACAGGCCGCCCGCCGCCACAAGCTCGTCATGCGTGCCGCTCTCCGCGACGACCCCGCCATCCACCACCACGATGCGCGCGGCGCTGCGGACGGACCTCAGACGATGGGCGATCACGACCACCGTCTTGTCGCGCACGAGCTCGGCGACGGCCCGTTGGACGAGCACTTCGTTTTGCGGATCGAGCGACGCCGTCGCCTCGTCGAGCAGCACGATGGGCGCGTCCTTCAAAAGCGCGCGGGCGATGGAGATGCGCTGCTTCTCGCCGCCCGAGAGCGTGCAGCCGCCCTCGCCGACCACCGTGTCGAAACCCTGGGGCAGCCGCTCGATGAACTCGAGGCACGCCGCACGGCGGGCCGCGTCGCGCACCTCCTCGTCGGTGGCCCCCTCGCGCCCCATGCGGATGTTCTCCGCTATGGTGTCCTGGAACAGGTACACGTCTTGGAACACGATGCTCACGCGCGAAAGCAGCGCGTCTGCGCCCATGCGCTTAAGCGGCACGCCGCCGAGGCGCACCTCGCCTGCGCGCGGATCCCAGAACCGGGCCATGAGCCGCACGATCGTCGACTTGCCCGAGCCCGAGCGCCCCACGAGGGCGGTCATGCCGCCCTGCGGCGCTTCGAGGGAAAGCCCGCGCAGCACGTCGTCCGGCGCGCCTTGCGCGGCCTTCGCCCCCGGCGCCGCATCGGCGTCCGGGCGCTCCTTTCCCGGCGCGCCGTAGCCGAACACGACCTCCTCGAACGCGTAGTCGAGCCCCTGCGCCGCGCGCCGCTTCTCCAAAGCCGGCTCGGAAAGCTCGGGCTCGTCGAGCACCGCGTCGATGCGCCGCGCCGCCTTGTCGGCATGCGAGAAGTCGGACAGGAAATAGAACAGCGAGATCACCGGCTCGTACAGATTCAGCGCGACCAGCAGAAACACCATGAAGGAGAACGGATGGAGCGCGCCCTGCGACAGAAGGGCCGTGCCCGCGGCCATCACCACGCCGATGCCGCACGACAGCACGAGCCGTCCGAACACGGCCACGGGACGCGAGGCCGCCTCCTTCTTGATGGACACGCGCCGCAGCTCATCGAAGCTGCGCTCGAGCGCGGCGAACTGCTCGCCCGCCAAGCCGAACGCTTTGAGCGTGCGGATGCCGCGCGCGTACTCGATGCTGCGCGCGTCGCTTTCCCGCAAGGCGCGCGCCATCTCGTCTGAGACGCGCGAGAGCCCCCGAAACCCCAGATAGAGAAACGGAAGCGCCAGCGGCACCACCGCAAGCGTCGCAGCGGCCATGCGCGCGTCGAACACGGCGAGGAACACCGAGAACACCGCGAGCCTCGCGAGGATGCACCCCGCCTGCGACAAAAGCTCGCCGCCGTAGTTCTCCACGATGCGATAGTCGCGCAGAAGCACCGAGGTCAGATCGCCCGCATCGCGCTCGCTGTAGAAGCCCATCGGCAGCCGCCTGAGCTTCTCTCCCATCGCAAGGCGCGCCTCGAGCACGATGTCGGCCGTTCCCGCGCAGGTCAGTATGTATATCTTGCGAGAAGAGAGGTACGACAGCGCAAGCTGGGCCGCAAGCGCGACGAGGCAGAGCGCGAGCGCGCGGACGTCGAGCGCCGACCCCGGATCGGCGATGGGGCCCATCAGCACGTACACCGCCGCCACCATGATGCCCGTCGGCAGCGAGCTGACCATCGAATCGAGGATGCGCCATCCGACCATCGCGCAGTAGTTCTTGGGCCTCCTGAGCGTCAGACGGTCGAGCGATTCTGCAAGGCTACCCACGACGATCCTCCTTCCCTGCGGCCATGTCCCACGCGTCGCGCCGCTCGTTCGCCTCGACCATCCGGCGATACAGCGCGCTCTTTCGCACGAGCGCATCGTGCGGGCCCTGCGCCGCAAGCCGGCCCTCGTCCATCACGAGGATGCGGTCTGCGGCTTCGACGGTCTTCAGACGATGGGCGATGATGAGCACGGTCTTGTCCCGCGCAAGCCGCGCGAACGCTTGCTGGATCCTCCCCTCGTTCTCGGCGTCGGCGTAGGCCGTGGCCTCGTCGAGCACCACGATGGGCGCGTCTTTCAGAAACACGCGCGCGATGGCCACGCGTTGCGCCTCGCCGCCCGACAGGTACGTGCCGCCCGGCCCGATGCGCGTGTCAAGGCCCTCGGGCAGGCGCGCCACCACGTCGTCGATGCACGCCGCCCGCGCCGCCGCGAGCACCTCGTCGCGCGTGGCGGCCTCGTTTCCCATGCGGATGTTCGCCTCCAGCGTGTCGGCCAGCAAGAAGGTGTCCTGGAACACGAACGACACGGTGTCGGAAAGGCGCTGGGACGAGAGCTCGCGGACGTCCACGCCGCCCACGCGCACCGAGCCCTCATCCGCGTCGAAGAACCGCAGGATGAGCGCCGCGATGGTCGACTTGCCGCCGCCGGAAGGGCCCACGAGGCCCGTGATGCTGCCGGAGGGGAGCCGAAAGCTCACGTCGTCGAGCGCCCGCGGCCCGTCCGGCCCCGCATACGAGAAGGACACGTGGGAGAACTCCACGCTCGCGTCTTGCGGCTCGCGCGGCTCGGCGGGCTCGGCGAGATCGGGATAGTCGAGGATCTCGTCGATGCGCTCGACCGCCGCGTTCACGCCGCTCATCGTCACCGTCTGGGTGATCATCTGCAAGACGGGCTCTTTCATCCCCGCCCCCACGAGGAAGAACAGAAGCACGGTGGACACGAAGCGCGCGTAGGACTGCCCGTCGGCCGAAACGCCGGGCAGGACGAGCAGCACCGCGACGAGCAGGCACAGCATCTGAGCGCCGATGGCCGCGTACATCCTGCCCATGCCCGAAGCGTTGAAGTACGTCGCCCATTTGATGTTGCCCACGTACTCGCGCGCGTCGGCCTCGAAGCGCCGAAACGCCGAAAGGCTGCGGTTGAACACCTTCACCACCGACATGCCGTGCACGTACTCCACCGTGGTGCCCTCCAACGTCTCGCCGGACGCGCGCATGGCCGCCTGGCACGCCGCCCCCTCCGGCGTCGCAAGAGCGCGTCCCATCAGGATGAACGCCGCCACGATGGGGATGACGAGCGCGAGCGCGAGCCGCCAGTCCACCGCGAGCAGACACGCGATGGCCACAAGGGGAAGCGAGGCGGCCGACGCGGCATCGGCCAGATGGTGCGCCACGAAGCCCTCGATCTGCTCGACGTCGGCGCTCATCACCTTCTTCACCTCGCCCTGGCGCACGTCGGAGAAGAATCCGGAGGGCACGCGCGCGAGCTTTCCCATAAGCTGCACGCGCACCTCGTACAGGATGTTGAACGCCGCCGTGTGCGCGAGCATCGTGGAGAGGTACATCGCGACGCCGTACACCGCCGCAGCGGCCAGGGCACCGGCCGCAAGCGCGGCCATGAAGCGCCAATCGATGGAGGCCAAGTCGTGGAAATGCATAACCACCTGATCCATCATGAAGTACACGAGGATGAAGGGCGAGAACCGCGCCGCCGATGCCGCGACGGCCAGCGCGACCGCGCCGACGAGCAGCCCGCGCTTGCGCCCCGCCAGCTCCATGAGGCGCGCGAGGCCCTGCTTGCGCTTGGGGCGCGCGGACGAGGCGCCCGCGGCGGGGGCGGCATCTCTGTCGGAGCCGCCCGCGCCGGGGCTGGAGGCACCTGCGCCGGGGACGGACGGAGGATCCGCAGCCCTTTCGTAGAACGCGCGCTGCGCCTTCGAGAACACCGTCGAAAGCGCGGGACGCACCGCCGTCTTCGCCTTCATGCTCCGCTCCCTTCCTTAAATGACCAATTTCTTAGTTTCAGTCATTTAAGTTAGCATACGATAACTTGCAAGGCAACGGGAAAATGACCATCTTTCAACTTTCGGTCATATAGGTTACGATGGCACGGAGGACATCAGATGCCGCCAACCGTGCAGAAACAGATGTTTCACGTGAAACATCTGTTTGGCTTGAAGG
>LHCFI01400__coassemble_2745_pt1 | contig 9661 bp, 8 predicted proteins | sample LHCFI01400__metabat2_low_PE_013 | metagenome-assembled genome bin LHCFI01400
TTCGTGCGCCGCGGAAACACGCTGTACTTCCACGCATCGAGCGAAGGGGGTCACAAGACGGACTGCTTTCGCCGCGACCATCGCGTGTGCGAAACAGCCGTCACAGGCGTACAGGCGTTCTTCGAGAACGGCAATTTCTCCACGAGCTACCGCTCGGCGATGGCCTTCGGACGCATCCGCGAGGTGACCGATCCCCTCGAGTTCAAACGCGCGCTCGTGGATCTGTGCATGAAGTATGTCCCCGAGCACAAACGCGATATCGGGCGCGCCATGGAGGCCGAAGGCCCGCACACAGCCGTATGGGCGCTCGACATCGACGCGCTATCGGGCAAGAAGCGATCGCTCCCGGCGAACGGGATGAAAGCAGCGGAGTCGGGAAGCGCGGCGGGCGCGACAAGGCCGGCAGACGCTGCGGGATCGGCGAGCGCGGAAACGGAAGAGAACTGACCGTGCGCATCGCAGGACTGCAAAAGCTCACGCTGCTCGACTTCCCCGGCAAAACGGCGGCCACCGTGTTCACGCCGGGATGCAACTTCCGCTGCCCGTTCTGCCACAACGCCGACCTGGTGACGGGCCCTGCGACGCGCGCGGGTTCGCACGAGGGCGACCTTTCCGCAGCCGACGTGCTCGCGTTTCTGGAAAAGCGCCGGGGGCTGCTCGACGGCGTGTGCCTCACAGGGGGCGAGCCGCTCATCCAACCAGACCTCGCCGACTTCTGCGCACGCGTGCGCGACCTGGGATTTGCCGTGAAGCTCGACACGAATGGCGGCTTTCCCGACCGGCTGCGCGCGCTTGCGGAGGCGAACCTGGTCGATTACGTGGCCATGGACGTGAAGAACGCCCCAGAGCGCTATGCCAAGACCGTCGGTGCGAGCATGCTCGATCTGGCGCCCATCGAAGAGAGCATGGAGGTTCTGCGCGCGGGCTCGGTGCCGTTCGAGTTCCGCACGACGGTGACGCGCGAGCTGCACGCGCCCGACGACCTGCGCGCGCTCGCACGCTGGATAGGGGATGCGCCCGCTTGGTTTTTGCAGAACTACCGGGATGCGGAAAGCGTCCTGGGCGGCGCGGGACGCCTTCACCCCTGGAATGTCGACGAGCTGCGCGCGCTCGCCGACGAGCTGCGCGCAAGCGCCCCCGGCATCGCCCTGCGCGGCATGGACTGACGGGGACGCCCCTTCCTCCCGGCACCGCACGGCGACCACCGAACGCGGCGCAAGGACGCAAGCGAGCCTGGGCGCAGAGCGCGGGAGGGACCCGAACGTAGAGCGGGAAAGCGCGAGCGGACGCCCTGATGAGCGCGACGGCGCGCCTGATCAAGCGTCGCCGCCAAGCGAAGCCGCGACACTCGCGCGAGTCCAGCAGAGCATAGACGAAGCCCCCTCCCCGGCCCCCGCTTCGTCGATAGACGATCGCACCGCCATGCCGCCATAACAGCCCGCCCTCCGACGCGTCGCCGAACGGCGCTCAAACTTCGACGCAAGCCCAAACCGGGTGCGCGCAACGCGCCGCCGACCCCGCCGCGCAGCTCTGCGCCTCGCACGGCAGCCGCACCCGCAACAGACCCGCGCCTCGCACGGCAACCGTGCATCACCTGCTGGCCGTCACATGCCCGTCCCGCCCCGCTGCCGAACCGAGCCCTACAGGCGATGCCCGATCAATCGCATTCGATCGATCGTTCAGGCTCGACATCGCGCAGCCCTCGTCCGAGGACGCGCCAGGTCGCAAGCCCGATGGCGAACGACACAGCCGCCGTCCCCAGCACCACCGGCACGAGATCGGCGCGCAGCGCATCGAACAGCCCGCCGTAAACGAGCTGCCCCACCGGCTGCGCGCAGTTCGCAAGCGACATCATGAGCGCGATCACCTTCCCCACCAAATGTCCCGGCGTCTCCATCTGCACGAACGAAACAGCCTGAATGCTGAACATCGTCGCGCACGCCATGGATGCGAACAGGCTCACCACGAGCACGCCGTACGCGACCAGGGGATCCATCGGCACGCCCAACACTGCGGCCACGGGAACAAGCGCCAGCGTCGCCAGCAGCAGAAGCAACGGGGCGCGCTCGATCTTCAGACGCGAGGCCAAAGCGCCCACGGCGATGCCGCCCGCAAGGCCGCCGAGCGCCAGCGCGCCCTCGGCAAAGCCCATGTACTGGTTCGGCAACCCCAGAACCTGCGTGACGATAACAGGCGTGCCAACAAGAATGAGCGCCGTCAACGTAAGGTTGATGCCGGCCGCAAGGAAGATGGCCTTGAGGATGACCGGACGATCACGACGCAGGAACGAGAGGCTTTCCGAGATGTCACCGAGGACCGTGCGGATGACGCCCGCATCGCTGCGCTCCACAGCATCGTGCGGAATGCGCACCGTCGTCACGATGAGCACCGCCGAAAGCGCGAACGCAACGCCCGACACCGCCACGACCGGCCCAATGCCGAACAGGCCGAACACAAGCCCTCCCACAACCGGCCCGACAAGCCCAGACAGCGCGCTGATCTGGCTCACGACGGCCGTGGCCCGCACCACCCCTTGACGTGGCACGAGAAACGGCACAGTCGCCTGAACCGTGGGCTGGTACACGCTCTGCGCCGCGTACAGCACGACAAGCGCGAAGACCGAAAGCCCGACGAGATCGATCGCCCCCTCGAACCCGAGGTACACGACGCACGTCGCAGCCATGATCGCGTCGAGCGCGGCCATGATGCGCTTCTTGTTCACGCGGTCGGCCGCCACCCCGCCGATGGGCGTGAGCACGATGTACGGAAGCCAAGCGGCCGCCGTCACCGCGGCCATGAGCGTCGCCGACTCCGTGAGGTCGAGCACGTACAACGGCAAGGCGAACCGCAGCACCGCGCTGCCGAACAGCGACGCGATCTGCACGATGACGAGTGAGACGAACGATCGGCTGATCAACGATTCCATGAAGTTCTCCTTCCTTTTGCATACCTTCGGTTGGTATGTTTCAACAGCAAAAAAAGAGAGCGGGGAGACGCGGACAGCGCAGGATGCCCGTTGACCTCGAGACGCCAAATGCATTCGCAGCAAAAATGCGCAGACGCAGCGACACCCCGCCCTTTGTGCGGACGCCCAAGTGCAGCGCCACCCCCGCCCTTTGTGCGGACGCTCCATGCGCGGAGCCGTTGGGCGGGGCGCGCCATCGCGGACGTAGCGTTGCGCGCAGTGTGCGGTTCGCTATCGCGAGCGAAGCGCCGGACGGAGCGCACGACGCGTTGTCGCGAACGAGAGGCGAGAAACTGCCCCCCCCCCCGGAGGGGCTTTGCGGCAAGGCCCTTCCGCAGCCCGCACACGCAGCCCGCACTTCAGTCTGCACTCCAGTCTGCACTCCACCGCCCGAAACCTCCAACTCGGGGCGCGGATCGCCACTCGGAACCCGCAGCTTGCCAGCAAGCGCGGACGGCCCATGCATCCGCGCGCTCCTAAGATGCGGCTTATCAGCGTACAAATGTTTCACGTGAAACACTCCGACCTCAACCTTCGTTTTCGCATGCGCGACGCCCACCGCCGCGCCGCCATCCATCCGTCGGATGCCGCGCGGTGCGAGCCCTCGCATCTCCTGCCGCAGCCCATCGCGCTCCGAGCGCAACGCACATCGAGCCTCGCCCACCGCGCCCACTGCGCCCGCCCAGACGCCTCCCGCACCGCGACGCCGCGCGCCCGCCACACGCCGCCGACCCCATCTTCGCGCCCATCGCGGCTCAGCGCGATTCCCGCCGGGCATCCTCGGCATCGCACTTGCCCGCCATCGCCTCGGATCGTTCGCGAAGCCGCAGCCGATAATCTTCCAACACCTCGCCCAAACCGTTCTCCTCAAGCGAAAGACCAAGCGCTTTCACGAGATCGATGTAGAAATCCACGCGGCGGCGCAGCTGCTCGGACGTGCTCGCCCTGAACATCGGACTGACCCACAGATTCGCCAGCAGCACGATGACCTCGCTGAACTCCTGCGGATGATCGGTGCGGATGCTGCCGTCGCGCACCCCTTGCTCCACGATGGGCTGCACGAAAAACGGCACCGTCTCCTCGAACAGCTCTCGATACCCCATGCCCAAAAGGCGGGCATTCTTCACAGGATCGACGCTGGGAGCCACATTCGCCCACAGGTCCATCTGCGGGCCCATGACGGACGCCTCGAACAGCGCTTGCAGCTTCTCAGCCCCGTTCATGCGGCCATCGTCGCGGATTTGGCGCAACTGGGCGTACAGCCCCGCGTTCTCGCGATCGAGTGCTGCGGAGAGGATGTCCTCCTTCGACTTGAAGTGGTGGTACACGGCGCCTTTCGTGAGGCCGCCCAAACCGTCGATGATGTCCTGGATGCTCGTGTTGTCGTAGCCCTTTTCGAGGAACAACGCGAGCGCCACATCGAGGATGCGCCCCACCGTCTCCTCGGGATGCTTGTTGCGCACCATGCTGCCACCTCCCCTTCCGTCTTCTCGCCGCTCCTGCAGCGTACCGCCCGAACACGTACGGATGTTTCACGTGAAACATCCGGCTTGGAAAACCTTGGCAGATCTCGCCAACCAGCCCAACGCACGTGCGAACGTCTGCGCAATTCGAGCATACATACCAACGGTAGGTATCTTAATCCGTGCAACACCGATTGGCAAGACCCGAACGCGGCAAATCGCACACTGGCTCGCTTCCGCTTGCCTACGGTTCACTCGCTCACGGCACCCATCCGCGCGCGACATCCACGACATCATGGAACGGCAACGCACGAAGCGACCCGGCGCATGCCGACCGCGCAGCGCCACGCGCCAACCACCGGCCCCGCCCGCCCTGTCAGCCCTGCGGCCTCCCGCGCCCGCCCCGTCCTCGCCAAACCGCGCCCTCCCCCGCGACCAAGATCGCCGATCCCGTCGGTCCCGCAACCCCTGCACCTTCCCGCAACCTCCGCACCTTCCCCGCTCCCGCCCCGCAGCCCTTGCATCCCGCCGCCCCCATTCCCCCTCCGCAACCCAAGCCGGCACCCGCGCCCACCGCAGCCGGAACCAGCGACGCACCCAAGGAGCTGTTGCGGGAACTCTGTGATCATTCGCGCGCTCTCGCATTCGCGAAGTTGACGAAGAGGCCCCAGCGCGCCATACTCGGCAGCTAACCCAAGAGAACAGGAGCATCCACCCATGGGCAACTGCCTCGTCGCGCAATCCGGCGGCCCCACCGCCGTCATCAACGCCAGCCTGGCCGGCGTCGTCCGCGCCAACCAGCTGAACCCCGTGTACGACCGCGTGCTCGGCGGCCTGCACGGCATCGAGGGAACGCTTGCCGGCAAGCTGTTCGACCTCACGGACCTGTCCGGCCGCGACCTCGAGATCCTGCGCCAGACGCCCTCGTCGGCGCTCGGCACGTGCCGCTACAAGCTCAAGCGCAGAAACGACGCCGATTTCCTGCGCCTTGTCGAAGTGATGGACGACCACGACATCGACACGCTGTTCTACATCGGCGGCAACGACTCCATGGACACGGTGGACGCGCTGGCCGAGTGGGCTGCCGAGAACGCGCCCGGCAAGCGCTTCATCGGCATTCCCAAAACCGTGGACAACGACCTCGTGCCGGTGGACCACTGCCCCGGCTTCCCGAGCGCGGCCAAGGTGGCGTGCCAGATCACGCACGCGACGCGCCTCGACTACGACGCGTACACGCGCCCCGAGGTGTTCGTGCTGGAGGTGATGGGCCGCGACGCGGGGTGGCTCGCCGCCAGCTGCTGCGCAACGGGCGACGTAGACCTGCTCGTGCTGCCCGAGGTGGACTTTGACAAAGACGCATTCCTGAACGAGGTGCGCGCGAAGTTCGACGAGCAGGGCGAATGCTATATCGTGGTGTCCGAAGGCGCGCACTACGCGGACGGCACCTACCTCTCCGCTGGCGAGTCGGCCAACGACGGGTTCGCGCACGCGGTGCTGGGCGGCGCGGCACAAACGCTCAAACAGATGATCGTGGACGCGGGCATCGTGCCGCGCGGCGTGGTGCAGGACTTGTCGCGCGCGGCCCGCTCGAGCAATTTCGCGCAAAGCCTCGTGGACGTGACCGAGGCCTATGAGCTGGGAATGAGCGCGCACATGCGCAGCGCCGACCCGGCGTTCACCGGCCAGGTGGTGGGCATCCGGCGCGACGAGGCCGCCGCAGCCGAGGGCCGCTACAACGCGCGTTTCTTCGCCGCACCGGCCAGCGAGTTCGCCAACCACGTGCGCCGCTTCCCCGCCGAGTGGATCCTGCCGAACTACCAGGGCGTCACGGAAGAAGCGCTCGCGTACTTCCGACCGCTCATCGAGGGAGAGCCGAAGCTTGTTATGGAAGGCGGGCTGCCCGTCACGCTGCCCGCGTTCAACCGGCGATGAGCTTCGGAAGGGGCGTTTCGCACGCGACCGCTTTGGGCGAACGTTTCGGCGAACACCTCAGGTGAAGCATTCGGAAATCTCCAGGTCAATGCAGAGCATGCGCCCCTCCAGCCGCGCGGAGAGGCGCATGCCCATGGCCTCGGCAAGGCTCGCGGACACGGCAAGGCCCAGACCGGCACCGGAAGCGCTGCGGGAAGCGTCCGCGCGGTAAAAGCGCTCGAAGAGCCGCGTCATGTCGAGCGCGGAGGGATCGGCCACCTCGTTCGCAAACGTCACGACGCGCCCGCGCTGCCGCACCGCAAGCGTCGAGGCCCCGTGGCGCAACGCGTTGCCTACAAGGTTCTCGAAGATGCGCGCAAGGGCCTCGGGGTCGGCGTCCGTTGCAAGCGCCTCGTCCTCGAAATCCACCTGCGGCTCCCATCCCCGCTCGTCGAAAGCGGGATAGTGCCCCACCAGCACGTCGGCGAGCAGCGGCAGCACGCGCACGGGGCGCAGGTCGAGCGCGAGGTCGGGGTCGCTTGCCTGCGCGTAGGCGAACAGCTGGTCCAGCAGGGCGCCCATGTCGTCGAGGCGCGCTTCGGCGGCGGCCAGGTGGCGGGCGACCGTCTCCTCGCCATCTGGCCGCTCACGCGCATCCTGCGCAAGGCGCACGTAGCCCTTCGCGCCCATGAGCGGCGTGCGGACGTCGTGCGAAAGGCTGGCCAGATCGCGCTGGAACTCCCGTTGACGGCGAAGGGCCTCCACCCGCTCCTTTTGCGCGGCGTCCAGCTGCCCGTTCACCGCAGCCGCAAGCTCGGCGAACCCGCGGCCCGGCGCCTCCACCGTAAGGCGCGTGTTGCTGTGCGCGTCGCGCTCGCGCAGACTGCGGGCCAAACGGCGCAGCTGCCGCTCGTACACAAGCGCAGCCAAAGCCACGCCCGCCACCCCGCACACAAGCCCCGCGAGCACGACCGTCATATCCCTTACACGTCCTTCCGCGGCCCGACCGCCGCCGCCAGCGCGACGCACGCGGCGATCGCCGCACCCAGCACAAGCGCGACCTGGGCCGGAACCGCAAGCCCCGCAAGCGCCGCCCCTTCCGTGGAGGACAGCAGGCCCACGCCTCCGGAGCTCAGCAGCGCCACGCTGGACGCGGGAAGCCACTTCACCGCATCGTCCAACACCGGAAAGGCCGGGGCGAACGTCGACGCCACCGTCATGGCAATGCTCGCCAGCGCCCCCGTTGCAACGACGAGGGCGAACACGATGCCGACCGCCTTGCTGCGCGTGAGCAGCACCGTCGCACCGGTCGCCATCGCGTACATCGTCACGGCCAGCCACGCAAGCGCCACCCAGCCCCAGTACTCGCCAAGCGTCTCCGAAGCGCGGTACTCGAATCCGGCAAGCGCGAAGGCGCCGTCCGTGAGCACCATCTCCACCAACAGAAACACAGCGGACAGCACTCCGCAGAGCACGAGCTTCTCAAGGTAGTACGCCGCGCGGCGGCGACCCCTGCCAACGAACACGTTCTTCGCGAACCCCGTCTCGAAATCGCTTGCCAGGAAGATCGCCGTCACCAGAGAGACGATCGTCGCGAGCACGCCGCCCGCGACAAGCACCTGCGCGTAGGCGTTCGTGCGCGACGGAAGCTCCTTCTCGTTGAGGGTTTCCACCTCTTCGGGAGTGAGGTTCGCGCCCGATCCATCAGTGAACCTGACAGCCATGCCCGTCGTCGCTTCGGGCGTCGGCTCGGTCGTCTCTTCAGCCATCGTTTCGGCTGCCGGCAGGCTCGTATCGTCCTGCCGATAGTCGCTCGCCGTCGCGTTCTGCTGGTCGTGCTCGGCTTGCTCGGCCACCATCTGGGCGAACTGCGGCGTCGTCGCGAACCAAACCAGCCCGGCCGCGCCCACCACGAAAAGCGCCGTAAGAGCGAGGCTCACCCACAGCATCTTGCCGTGCACGAGGCGGTAGATATCGGATTTCAACAGGTTAAACATGGCGCGCACCGCCTTTCCCGCGCGCTGCCGCTTCGGTCTGAACGCGCGCACCGCCCTCCATGAGCTCGACGAAGTAGTCCTCTATGTCGCGTTTCACCTGGCTGAGTTCGAGCACCGTCTGGTCGGACGCGCGCAGCACCTGCGCGACAGCCGCCTGGTTGACCGCGCCCGACACCGAAAGCGCGCCGTCGGGCTCTGCGCGGAAGGCAGCACCCGGCAGCGCTTCTTCCAGCAACGCGAGCGTGCGGGCGGGGTCGGCAGTGCGCACGCGCAGGCTGTCGCCGCATTCGGCTTGCACCTCGTCGGCGGTCATCTCGCGCACCATGCGGCCGTTCGCGATGACGCCGAAGCGCGTAGCCATGCGGTCGAGTTGGTCGAGCACGTGCGAGCTGATGACGATGGTCACGCCGAACGACTGGTTCAGACGCACGATGAGGTTGCGCATGGCGCGCGTGCCCTCGGGATCCAGGCCGTTCAACGGCTCATCGAGCAGCAGCAGATCGGGAGAGCCGATAAGCGCAAGCGCCAGGCCCAGCCGCTGCTTCATGCCGAGCGAGAAGCCGCGCGCCTTCTTCTTCCCCGTCTCGCCCAGGCCCACGAGCGCAAGCGTCTCGGCGCAGCGGTCGGGCGCGTTCACGATGCCCGAGGCCAGCGCCTTCGCCATGAGATTCTCGTAAGCGGTGAGGTTGGGCACAAGGCCCGGTTCCTCGATGAGCGCGCCGACGCGCAAGTCGCCCTCGCCGCCCGGACGCGCGTCGCCGAACAGCCGGATCTCCCCTTCCGTGGGCGTGACCAGCCCGCAGACCATCTTCATGACGGTGGACTTGCCCGCCCCGTTCTTCCCGACGAACCCGTAGATGTCGCCCTGCGCCACGCGCATGTCAAGCCGGTCGACCACGCGCTTGCCGCGATAAGCCTTCGTCAGCCCTCGCGCCTCGATGACGTTCATGAGCGCTCCTTCCTCGTGTCGATTTCCTTCACGGCATCGAGGATACGGGTCGGGTTTTCAGGAAGGCTAAAGCGGGGTTTAAGAAAGTTTGAAGATCGGGGGCCGACGGCGCGGACGGAGGCGTGGGCCGCCGCAGAGGGTGTGGTGAAAGGAGCGGAGGCGCGGGCCGCCGCAGAGGGCGTGATAGGAGGAGCGGAGGCGCGGGCTACCGTAATGGGCGTGGCGGGAGATGCGGAGGTACGCGCCGCCGCAGAGGGCGCGATAGGAGGAGCGGAGGCACGCGCTGCCGCAGAGGGCGCGACAAGAGAAATGGAGGCGCGGATCGCAACGGACGCGACGAGAACGGTGGAGGCGTAGGCGTGGGCGCGGACGGAGG
>LHCFI01400__coassemble_3103_pt1 | contig 8475 bp, 5 predicted proteins | sample LHCFI01400__metabat2_low_PE_013 | metagenome-assembled genome bin LHCFI01400
CGCACGTGCGTCTTGACGGTGTTCTGCGAAAGGAACAGCTGCTGCTCGATCTCGGCGCGGCTTTTGCGTTGCGCGATGAGCGCCATGATCTCTGCCTCGCGCGCAGTGAGGCCGTGACGAGCGGCGATGTCGTCGCAGCGCGCCATAAACCGCTCGCGCGGTCCCGGCACGTGCAGTCGTCCGTCGAGGGGGATGCCCGACGCGCCCCAGTCGCCGTTCACGGCTTTCTCGCTCGTCCATATGAGCGCGCACAGCAGCACGAGCGCGATGCCTCCCAGCGCCATGCCCACGAGCAGCGTGGGATCGTCCAGCAACCCGCCTTGGATCAACGTGCGACGAACGGTGGCGCCTGCGAAGATGGCGGCTTCGCTGAGGGCGCGCGCGATGGCGAACAGCCTGAGCGTGGGCACTTCGAACCGATACGCGATGTTCGCAAGCACCAGCAGCACGAAGATGGTGAACCACACGTATGCGAGTTTGATCAGAAACGACACCACGAAGCCCCATTCGGGGCTGGCGAAGGGGATGAGCGCCAGCGCCACGACGGAGAGCGGAAGGCCCATCTTCGCAAGAAAGCGCACGTCGATGCGGTTTTTACGCGTGAGGGCCATGACGATGACGACGATGCCGGCCAGACCTGTCGCCACGACGCGATGCACCGCTCCCATCCACACGGCTCCCGGTATGAGCGAGCCGGCCATGCCCGACAGCAGCCCCGCTGCGGCCATGATGCCGAGCAGCTTCCAGGGGAGCGGGTGGCGCACGCCCGTTTGCCGGGGTCGCTCGGCGGGCAGGAGCCGGAAGCTCAGCAGTACGCACGCAAGCGAGACGAGGGGCAGAAGCGCGGTGGCGAGGATGGCGTACGGCGGTCGCATCGTGCTGACGACGAACGATGCGACCGCCGCCACGATGCAGGACGCTGCACCGTACATGAGCGTCTGCGTGCCTCCCATCTGGCTGTACGCCTCGGCCCAGAGGCAGAAGAGGAACGCTCCGCCGATGGCCGTCACCGTGGCGGCGGCGAACACCGCAGCCGTAGGGGCGCCGGCGGGGATGAGGCCGAGGCCCACCGTCATCGTACCGAGGGCGGTCAGGCCGACGAAGCAAGCGCTCGTTTTCACGAGGCGGCTCAGGCGACCGATGCGCGAGGCGAGCAGCGCGAGCACCACGAACGTCCCCACGTCTCCCAAGCGCATGCCGTTGTCGAAGGCGTCGCGCAACCCCTGGTCGAAGCCGAGGCCGGGGAAGATGGACGCCACGTGCGTGCAGCAAAGCCATGCGATGAGCAGGCCCATTCCCAAAAATCGCAGAGGGTAGAACAGGCGGGACAGCGGTTCGTCTTCGGTTGGCTGGTCGTCGGGCGCGAGTGCGCGCACCACGTCGCTTGATTTCACGGGCGTCTCCTTTGCCGTGCCATTGTACCAGGAGACATGCGCTGCGGGGCCGGGTTGGGGGGGGGTCGGTGCGGGTGCGAAGGTGGGGCATGCGGGTAGCGGAAGTGGTGGCGGGAGCGGCGAGGGCTGCGGGCGGCGGGCGGGAAGGGCTGCGACAGCAAGGGCAGCGCGGGTGGCGGCCATGTGGGAGCGGGAATGACGGCGACGGGAGCAGGTGGCGGTGCTGGCGAAGGCTGCGGGCTTTGCTGGAAAAGGGGTTGCCAAGGCGAATTGGAACCGTCGTGGGGGCGAGGGCGGGAGCGCGGCCAGTTCTGCAAGCGCCGACGCAGAGGCGGGTTTGAGCTGATGTGGGAAGCGCTGCGTTTGCGGAAGCTAGGGGTGAGGTTGGGGGTGAGCGGGCAATTCACCCCTTGCTGCGGGGGTTCACCCGCGACAAGGAGCGCGCAACAGGGCATGATGGCACCGAAGGGTCGAAGGCCGACGCGCGCGGAGGGTGACAGGACACGGCAGGTCTTTTGGGGATGTGACATTATCCCCGTCCCTCTGTCACCTGATGGTACCGGAAGATCGAAGACCGATGCGCGCGGAACGTGGCCGACGTGCGCAAGACGTGGTCGACGCGCGCAGGCGCATCGCCTTCGGCATGTTGGAGTTCTACGGAGGGAGTTCATCATGGAGAACATTGAGAAGGGTCTTTCCCGTCGCACGTTTCTGGCGTTTGGCGGCGTCGCTGCGCTCGGCGGCGCAGCCGCGCTCGCGGGGTGCGCGCCTCAGTCCGCTTCCAGCGCCGACAAGGCCGCTGCCGATTCCGACGCCAACGAGGCTGCGACGATGAAGACTGCCGACGAGACGCGGGAGTGCGACATCGTCGTCGTGGGCGCGGGCGGCGCGGGTTTGTGGGCCGCGGTCGAGGCCGTGCGCGCGGGCAAGAGCGTCATCGTCGTCGAGAAGGGCGGCAACGTCGGCGTGGGCAACGGAGCGTTGGCGGGCGGCCCGTTCATGGTGGGCTCGAAGCTGCAGCAGGAAGCCGGCGTCGACTTCACCGTGGAAGAGGCGTTCACCCACATCATGGAGTACGCGCACTGGTCCACGAACGCGGCGGCCATCAAGGCGGCGGTGGAGATCTCCGGCGAGACGGTTGACCAGTTCACCGACGTGTTCGGCGTGCCCACCGGCCTGCGCCCCGACAACTACGGCGCCGGCCACGCGTCTGTGCGCGCCAACTTCCAGGGCGACACCGAGGCTCAGGTGAAGGGCGAGGAGCGCATGAAGCCGCTGCAGGAGTTCGTCGAGGCAGAAGGCGGCGAGTTTTTGTTCAACACCGCTGGCAAGCGCCTCATCATGGAAGACGGCGCGTGCGTGGGCGTGCAATGCGAGGGCGACGCGGTCATCGACGTCAGGGCGAAGCAGACCATCGTCGCGACGGGCGGTTTCTTGGGCAACGTCGAGATGATGAAGGAGAAGTTCGGCACGTTCGTGAACCCGCTCGGCAGCGTGCTGTCCACCGGCGAGGGCATCGACATGGTGCAGGCCGCAGGTGGCCAGCTGTCCACGCAGTGGGGCATTGCGGGCAACGAGTTCACCGGCTCCAACCAGCTGGCCTCGGGCTTGTACGAGCGCAACAACGCTGCGTTCACCATCGGCATTTACGGCACCCTGCTGGTGAACAACCAAGGCCGTCGCTTCAGCAACGAGGGCAAGTTCGCGAACCTGCCGTTGGCTTTGGGCGGGGCCATCTCGCTGGTGGGCGGGAAGTACTACGCCGTGGTCGACCAGGCGTACATCGACGGGCTTGCGTCGGGGACGGATGCGTGGACGCTGTGCGGCGCCGACGCCGAGAACTGGCGCACCGGCATGATGACCCTCAAGGACAAGCCCCTCGAGAAGGTGGAAGAGGGCCTCGAGGCGGGTCAGAGCGAGGGCTGGGTGTTCAAGGCCGACAGCATCGAGGAGCTTGCCGAGGCCATCGACGCGCCCGCGCTCGTCGAGACGGTCGAGACGTACAACGCCGCATGCGCTGCGGGCAAAGACGAGCAGTTCTACAAGCCGGCCTGCTTCCTGCAGCCCATCGCGACCGGCCCGTTCTACGCGATGCAGTACGAGCCGAGCGCGTGGGTGACCATCGGCGGCATCCGCACGAACGACCGCCTGCAGGCCATCGACGGGGACGGGCTGCCCATCGCCGGACTGTACGTGGCCGGTGCGGACAACGGCACGCTCATGAGCGCTCCGTACTGCGATTACGAGGGCTATTCGCTCATGTGCGCTTACTGCGGCGGCCGTTTGGCCGGGCAGTACGCCGCCGAAGCCATCGGGTAGCGTCTGCCGGTCAGGATAATCGCGCTCCGAAACTCGGCGAGTACGGGTTCGTGTCGTCTTGATTCAACAGAGAGGCGCATTGCTTATTCCGAAGACGCGCGGGGCTTCCTCCCCTCCCTGTGCCCCGCGTTGTTCCTTCTGTTCGCCGCCCTCCGGCCTTGTGGCCGGAGGGCGACCGTACGCATAGGAGCCGTTATGGAAAGATGGGGCGTGGGTGTTTGGTTGACGGTGGCGGGAGGGGTCTGCATCCCTGAATGATGCGCCTGCCCGCTTTTCATGCTCGGCCATTCGGCGTCGATCGTTCGACTTGCTACGGCATGCCGGAGTTTCTATTTAGAAGCTTCGATGCAGCCGATGCGAAGTGCTTGAAATCCGCAGCTGTTTTACGGCCCGTTTTCCAGCCGATGACCGCTGGGCGGCGAAAGCGCGGAGAGCGGCGCGGCGGTGCTACGCTCGGGCATCGGCCCTGGTTTTCGGCGCGGTCGATCATGCGAGGCGAGGAGGTGGGCATGCCCACGTTGAAAGAGGTGGCGCAGGTGGCCGTGGAGGCACGGCGCGACAAGGGCGCCGGCTCGGGTCGGCGTCTGCGAGAGATCGAGCGCATCCTCAGGCGACATCGCGTGTTCAAGGGCCTTTCTCCTGACGAAGCCACGAGCCTTCTGGAAGATCTGGGCCCTACGTTCGTGAAGATGGGGCAGATCGCGGCGAATCGCAGCGACGTCATCCCGCCCGCGTACGCCGAGGCGTTCAAGCGTCTGCGCGCCGATGTGCCGCCTCTGCCGTACGAGGAGGTGGTGGCCGTCATCGAGTCGGCGTTCGGGCATCCGTGGCGCGAGACGTTCTCGTGCATCGAGCGGAAACCACTCGGGTCGGCGTCTATCGCGCAGGTGCACCGTGCACGCATCGCGTCATGCGCTGCGGTTGCCGATGCCTTTGCGGGCGTCCCGGACGATCGCTCCACCGCTCCTGCTGCCGATGCGCGCGATTCCTTCGCGGACGTGCGCGCTCCACACGCCGACGCCTTCGCAGGTGCCCGCGCTTCGCGCGTCGCCGACGTCCCCGCAGGTGCCCGCGCTCCGCGCGCAGCCGACGCCCCTGCAGGAACTTCTTCTCCACGCGCTGGGGTTGCCGCTGCCGCCGCACGCGCCTCCTCCTTCCCGTCGGCTGGCGCGTGGGTGGCGGTGAAGGTGCGCCGTCCGCACGTGGTGGAGCAGATGACGCAGGATCTTGCGCTCATCCGCCAAGCCGTGGCGCTCGTCGGCCTCACGCGCGCCACGGACGGCATCAAGCTCTCGCTGGCCGACCTGGTGACGGAGTTGGAGCGCACGACCCGTCAGGAGCTGGACTTTCGCGTGGAGCTGCGCAACCTCGAGCGGTTCCGGGCGCTTCTGGCCGATCAGCCCGGCATCGAAAGCCCGCGGCCCTACCCGCTTCTCAGCACCGATGACGTGCTGGTCATGGATTTCGTCGAAGGCCCTATGGTCAACGACGTGGCCGCCCTGCGCGCTCGCGGCCTCGATTCGCGGGCGCTGGGGCACCGACTGGCCGAGAGCTACGTCACGCAGATCGTGGACAACGGGTTCTTCCACGCCGACCCGCATCCGGGCAACATCCTCGTGAACGGCGGCGACATCGTGTGGATCGATCTGGGGATGGTGGGCGAGCTGACGGCGATGGAGCGCGGCTTAGTGGGCCGGATGCTGCGCGCTGCCGCCGAGAACGACCCGTACGCGCTCATGCAGGCCCTGCTGGCCGCCGCGCGCGACGGTGGCGAAGTCGATCACGGGCGGCTGCTCGACCGCCTTGGCCGGCTGCTGGCCTCGTACGCCACGGTGAACCTGGCTGAGATCGACGTGGGCCGGGCGCTCATGGACGTGTTCGACGTGCTGCGCACGCAGAACCTGGCCATGCCGCCGTCGTTCACGCTGCTCGCGCGCGGCATGGTGACCATCGAGGGCGTGCTGGTGGACATCGCGCCCGACGCAAGCGTGATCGGCATCATCGCCGACCACCTGAAGCGCCGCGAACGCACGGCGAATGCGCTGGAAGCGAAGGCGCGCGAGGCGTTTTCCACGGCGCTGACCTCGTTCGATGCGACCTTGCGCTTGCCCACCCAGGCGTCGCACACGCTGGACATGGTGAACCGAGGCCAGGTGAGCGTGGGAGCCGATCTGCATATGCCCACCGACGCCCTCGCCGCGCTCTACTCGGTGAGCGGCACGGTGGCCATGGCGCTCATCTCCGCGGGCCTGTTCGTGGGCTCCAGCCTGCTTGCCCAGACGAACATGCATCCGCAGTTCCTTGGCGTGCCGTTCCTCGCTGTGTTCGGGTATCTGGGCGCGTTCGTGCTGGCCGCTTACGTGGTCTGGCGCAACCTCCTCATCCGTCACCGCCAAAAGAACGCGGAGAGGTTGTAGGGCATCCGGCGTGCCGCTCACTCGTTGGCGATGCGTTCCAAGGCGTCGAGGTCCATCCGGTAATAGGTTCTCCGACCGACGTTGCGAACGATGAGCACGCCGCGCTCTTTGAACGGAGCGAGCCTCTTGTACACCGTTTGGCGCGATGCGTCGAGGGCGCTGGTGAGTTCTTTCATAGTGATGCCCTCGAATGCGAACAGTGCGGCTGTCACCAGTATGAAGCCGACTTTCCTGATGGTTTCGTCCGGTGCGAAAACGCGCTCTACCAGCTCTTCTCCCTGCTGCAACATAGCTCGCAGCTCGCTGAGCGAGTCGCGCATGCTTTCCATGGCAGATACGATGATGTCCGAGAAAGCCATGACGAACGGGGTGAGATCGCCTTTGTTCAAGGGGTGCTCGCACACGGTGTAGCCTTTGTAATACTGCTGGATGTGCTGCTTGATGGTGCGGGAGAGCTTGAACCCCACGAGCGGCTCGAATTTCGTCGACAGGACGTAGCTGCTGATAAACCTGTTCGTTCTGCCGTTTCCGTCGTAGAAGGGGTGGATGTACCCGAACAGGAAATGGAAAAGCGATATGCGCGCGAGAGGCTCGATGTCCGTGTTGTTCAGAAGGTCGAGCGCCGTTTGGAGAGAGCGGACGATCTTTGATTCCGGCTCCACTCCTTGGTGGATGGAGATTCCGCTCGCATCGCACACTGATACGGGCCCTTCCCTGAAAAGGGTTCCGTCAGGGGCATTGTTTGGGTTGCCGCGGATGACTTCGTCCAAAACCAGGTCGTCGTATATGCTTCGCACGTCCTCGCACGTGAGGATGGGGATGGCTTCTCTCCGGCTCAGCATTCGGTATTTCTGAACGAGCCCGTGGAACCGCCCGTGTTTGTCGTTTTTCTCCAGACGTTCGAGCGCGTCCCCGATCTCGCGGCGCGTGGATTGCACGCCTTCGATTTCGTTGGTGATGACGATCTCATCGATGAGGTTCGATTCTTGGTAGCTTTCGATGGCTTTGCCGGGCAGGGAGAGGCAGAGTTGGTAGAGTTCTTTGTCGAGCCTTGCGGCGGCGAGCTCAGCTTGATAGATCTCGGGCGTCATGACGAAGAACGCAGGGCTTCCGGACACGTCGAAGCCGATCTTGCGCGTTTGAGGGGAGTTGAATCTGGCTGCGTACTCGCTGTCGTATGCTTGCGGGTTGCTGTGAAATATCTTTCTCAGATCGCGGTACGTCATAGGTCGTCCTTTTAACTCTTGTGCGGAGAAGTGCTTTTATTGAGTTAAAAGTATACTTCATTTTTAACTCAATATGCCATTCCGAGGGCGAATGGGTAAAAAAGAAGCCAGGATAGAGGATGTGCGCTGTGGCCGGCCTTTGGGTTGGCTGCGCGGTGATTGTTGGATGTCTGCTCTCGACGATACGAGGGGGCATGTGGACGGACCGATGATGCCGTTGTCGATGCGCTTTCGGAGATCACCCGGCGAATCGGCCTTTTCGCGAGCGAGGTGATCCGCGGCGCTCTTTCGGTGGCGAAGAGTGTGCGAACGAATGTTTCACGTGAAACATTCGCGCTCTATCAGGTAATACGGGCGTGCGCAGCCCGCTTTTGCGCGGCGTTGCGACGGACGGCTTGTCGGGCGGTGCGACACGCGAAAGACGGGCCGACGGTGGGGGCGTTGGTCATCTTGCGCTCGACGTTTCCGGCGAAGGGGTTGGCGAAGCTGGGCATAGGGACCCCCTCTTTCCTTAGCGGTCTGCGATCTTTCCGATATTCTCACCGCATGCCCTTTGCCCCGTTTCCCGCGCGAAGGGTTTTATTGATAGTCATTCTCAATAAATATATGTTTGCTAGAAAGTTTTCGGTAGGCGATCACGCCGATGCCCGCCAGCGCCACGGTGAGCGCAGCCACCGCTGCCGCGCCCAGATAGTTGCCGTCGCCGAACGCGCCCGCTGCCAGCGTGGAGGACACGATGGAGGGGATGCGGCCTACGGTGGTGAGGGCCACGATGCGCACAACGGGGCTTTTTCCGAGGCCCGCCACGTACGTGAGCAGGTCTTTCGGTGTGCCGGGGATGAGGAAGCAGAGGAACAGCAGCAGCTCGAAGCGCCGCGCGTCGCGCAGCCAGCGCATCGAGGCGATCTTCTCCGGCGGGAAGAACAGCGCCACGATCCTCAAGCCGAACGTGCGCACGAGCGCCATGACCGCTGCCGTTCCGAGCGCGCTGGCCACAAGGCACCACAGCGTGCCTTCAAGGGCGCCGAACGCGTAGCCAGCGGCCAGCTCGAGCGGCTCGCCGGGCAAGAACGCGATCACGATCTGGGCCATGTTCGCCATGACGAACGCGATGCGGCT
>LHCFI01400__coassemble_3547_pt1 | contig 7391 bp, 5 predicted proteins | sample LHCFI01400__metabat2_low_PE_013 | metagenome-assembled genome bin LHCFI01400
TTTCTGTGGCGGTGTACGAGGATGTGATGAGGCAGCTTGCTTTGATTCGGCCAGGTGTCACTCGCCGGGAGAATTCAAATGAGCTCAAGCTGTCTGAAATCAGGGGTCAAATTGCATGTTTGAAGCGCCTTGCTGAAGGTCGAGAGGCGAGAGCGGCTTGATATGGGCAAGCTCGAAGACTATTCGGACAATGAATTCTGCGCACAGTTGCGGTTGATTGTAAGCGCGCTTCTTGCGGACGTGTCGTGTGTTCCGACAGGCCGTCCTCGCGCATTTCTGCTTGGAGGGCAGAGCGGCGCAGGAAAAACCACACTGCATCGATTGCTTCAGGATTCTCTTGACGGAAACGTGATCGTCGTCAACGGCGACGAATACCGCTCGCGGCATCCTCGGTTCTGCGAGATCGTCGCGCGCTACGGCGTCGATGGACCGGCGCATACGGCGGCGTGGGCGGGGCGCATGGTCGAAGCCGTTGTGGACGCGCTGTCCGTGATGGGCTATAACCTTGTGATCGAGGGGACGCTGCGCACATCCGAAGTGCCGCTTAAAACGGCGGCGCTTTTGCGCGAGCGCGGCTATGCGGTTTCGATCGCGCTCATGGCGGTGAAACCGGAGATATCGCTTATCAGCTGCCAACTGCGCTACGAGCAGATGCGCCTTGCGGGCACCGAGCCGCGCGCGGTGGACCCCGCGCACCACTTCGCCATCGTCGAGGCCATTGTCGGGAACTTGAAAACGCTCGAGGATTCGGACCTGTTCGACGACGTGAGCCTGTATTCTCGCAGCGAGCAGTGCCTGTTCAGCAGCGTCAACGACGAGGGGCGGGCGAGCGAATCCCTCGAACGCATCCTGTTCGGGGAATGGACGGAGGAGGAGCGCGCCCATCTTGCCTATTTGGAGCAGCGTCTACGGGCCCTGCGCCGTTGCGATCCCGTCGAAGGGTAGCGTAGGGCAGGGTTGCGCGAGGCGCTTGCGAACTGCCTTGTGAATGCGGATTACTGTGGTCGGCGCGGATTGGTCGTCTTGAAAACGCCGGAGCGCATTGAGCTTGCGAATCCCGGTGGGTTTCGAGTCGATATGGACAAAGCCCTCGCAGGGGGAGTCTCCGATCCACGCAACGCGACGATGGCGAAGATGTTCTCCCTTGTCGAGATAGGGGAGCGCGCGGGGAGCGGTCTTCCGAAAATCGTCGATGGATGGAGGGCGTGCGGTTTGCCGCAGCCCGTCATCGCGGAATCGTTCGATCCTGATCGCACGGTTTTAGTTTTGCCGCTTGAAAACCGGCGGCAAAAACCGGCGGCAAAAACCGGCGGCAAAAACCGGCGGCAAAAACCGGCAGAATAACGCGCGAGAAAGAGCAGGCGGTTGTCGAGCTTCTTTTGAGTGAGGGTTCGGCAAGGACGGGGGAGGTGGCAGCCTCGCTTGGCCTCGGGTTGTCGCGGACAAGGGAGGTTCTTTCGGGCATGGTGGCCAAGGGTCTTGTTGTTTCCGAAGGGACAGGGCGCGCCCGCGCGTATCGATTGTCCGATGACGAACTGACTCGAGGGACGTGATGCGCCGCTTGCTCCGTTCGGCCTGCAACTCGTTGGTTCTCTCTATTCTCGGTCCGGCATTTGGCGAAGATATCCGGCTTGCGCGCCTTCCCGTCCGTTTCGATCAGCGTCTTTGGGAGGACGTGTCATCGCTCGCCACCGGTGCGAACGAGTCGACGAGGTCGATAAGCTCCTGTTTCTTGTGAACGTCGAGCTTCGCGTAGATGCGCTTCGAATGCATGCGCACGGTGTTCTCGGAGATCACCAGCTCTTCGGCGATGCGCACCACGGTCTTCCCGCGCACGATGTGCTCCATGACTTCGGTTTCGCGGGCGCTCAGCCGGTACTCTTCGCGAATGCGCGCCACTTGCTTGGAGATGCGGTCTTGGTAGATAGGCTCTTCGCCAGCTGGGACGTCTTGGATCGGCCTGGTTCTTCCGGCGTTTTGCCGCGCGGGCCGCGTCGCATGCGGATGCGTGCGCGATACGAGCTCGACGTCGGGCACGATGGGGGAGGGAGCGCGCATGGCGGTGCGGAAGCCTCCTTGTCCGAAGAAATGCATGAATCCCAGCAAGTATCCCGCCCCGAGAGCGACCACTGCATGCGGCGAAAGACCGGGGATGCTCGTCTGCGCAGCCAGCGTGCCGCCGATGAATCCCGCGTCGTGCAGCGCGTACACCACGCCGCCGAAGAATCCGTACACGAACACGGGGTTCGTGCCGTGGTCGCGCGAGGCTTGCGCGCATTGGATCATCATGAGCATGATGGCGACGCTGTACGCCGCATGCAGCGCGGCCGCCAGCCATTGGGCATAGCCGCCTCCCAGAAACGGCAGCAGGACGAACCCGGTGATGACGACTGGGAACACGATGCGGAACAGCGCCACCACGTTCAGGCGCACGCTCTTGAATTGCCAGAGCACCAAAAACGCAACGGCGGTGATCAGCGATGCGCCCATGGAAAGCGCGTTCACGAACGAGCCGATGGCGGGGTCATCTATGGCCAGGGCGCGCATGAGGCCCGCGCACAGTCCGAGCGACCCCACGCACAGCGCGGGTCGGGCCAAGTTGAGGATGGCTTGGCGGTAGACGCCCGCGTTCTTTTTCGGCACGTCTTCGAACATGGGCTGTCCGAAATCGATCTCGCGGCTTCTCAGCGAAATGGCCAGTGCGAAAAACGGCGTGATGACCAGGGGGATGAGGTAGACGGTGACGGCGCGGGGAATGAGGTGCAGCGCGAAGTACAGCACCGAGGCGTATGCCGTGCCCAGAATGAGGTCGTGGTTGCCGGCGTCGGAGTCCTCGCTGGCGAACAGGCGCTGCCACAGCATGTAGAATCCGGCGGACCCCACGCCGATGAAGCCTCCCCCTGCGATGACGAGCGGCAGCATCCAGCTATCGAGGTACATCGATCCGATGAGGCAGAACCATCCCAGCAGGTACGGCACTGCGGACAGGCGCACGATGAACAGCCTCGTAGGGCCCGGCATGCGATAGGATCCCACGATGCTGAGGAAGAAGCACGCGGCGAACACGAGCGATTCGACCAGGAAGAACCAGAACAGCATGTGCGGTTCTTGCAGCTTTATCGGCAGGAAGGGAAACACGCCGCCCCAGGCCCCCGCAGCGTTCACGGCGAGGAACGACGCGTACCCGAACGATGTGGCGTTCGGCTTGAAGGCGCGCAGTATGTTCGCCGCGTTCACGATGATCCTCCCCAAGAAAACCTTCGACCGACAGGATTCCCCCTGCCCAGTATAACGGCATTAAGCGGGTGCAAGGAATGACTATCTGAATGCAAGTCGATTATCTGAACAGGCGAAACGAAAAATGTACATATTTCATGTAACACGCGGGCGGCACTTGGGGCCTACAATGCGCGGTGTTTCGGCCACACGAAACGCATGATCAGACGAGAGAGCAAGGAGGGATCATGACGAAAACGAAAAAGCGCGACGTTTCCCGCCGCGCGTTCGTGAAAGGCTCGGCGCTCGCCGGTTTGGGCGCGGCCGTCCTTGGAAGCGGAGCCCTGTTCGGCTGCGCGCCGAAGAGCGAAGAGGAAGCCGCCCAAGACGCCGCGAAGACGGTCGAGGAGAAGATCGTCTGGACGCATTGCGCGGTTAACTGCGGTAGCACGTGCGCGCTCCAGTGCCATGTGGTGGATGGCGAAATCAAGTACATCGAATCTGACAACACGGGCAGTTCCGAGATGGGCCAGCCGCAGCTGCGTGCCTGTTTGCGCGGACGCTCTATCCGTCGTTGGCTGCAGAGCCCTGATCGCTTGAACTATCCCATGAAGCGCGTCGGAAAGCGCGGTGAAGGCAAGTTCGAGCAGATCAGTTGGGATGAGGCCATAGACACCATAGCGAGCGAACTCAAACGCATACGCGAGACGTATGGCGACGAGTCTATCACCGTGCATTACGCTTCGGGCGTGTCGTCTGGGCTGATGGGCAATGCGGTGGTGAATCGCCTCATCAACCTGAACGGCGGGTGCTTGAATTACTACGGTTCGTACAGCTCGGCTCATATTTCGGCTGCAGGCACGTACACCTATGGAGGCGGCACGTACGGCAGCAGCTTCCTCACTTTGCAGGATAACCAGCTGGTGGTCATGTTCGGCAACAGTCCCGCCGACACCCGCATGGGCGGCGCGGGGCACACGCATGACTTTGCTTGGATGCGCGAAGAGAAGAACCTTGAGGTCATCAACATCGATTGCCGCATGAACGATACGGTGTGCGGGCAGGGAGGCGAGTGGATTCCCATACGTCCTGGAACCGATGGCGCGCTGTGCGCAGCGCTTGCATATGAGATCATCGGCAACGGATGGGCTGACGAGGAGTTTTTGCACAAATATTGCGTTGGCTACGACGAGGAGACTATGCCCGAGAGTGCTCGGGGGCAGAACAAGTCGTTCAAGGACTATATCTTGGGAACCGGTTACGACATGGTGCCGAAAACTCCGGAATGGGCTGCTCCTATCACGCTTATCCCTGCTGATAAAATCAGGGAGCTGGCTGAGAAGATCGGCACGACGAAGCCCGTGTACATCTGCCAGGGTTATGGATCCCAACGTCACGCGAACGGCGAGATCACGGCGCGCGCCATCATGGTGCTTCCCCAGTTGGTTGGGCAGATCGGCTTGCCGGGCACTTCTGACGGGCGTCGCGAAGGGAAATCGTCGTTCGCCCTCTCCAGCTTCCCCTCGGGCGAGAATCCCGTGAAAACGAACCTCCCTACGTTCATGTGGCCCGATGCCATACGCCGTGGCGAAGAGCTGACGGCTCTCAACGCAGGTGTCCAGCAAGCCGAAAAGCTGTCGTCCAGCATCAAGTTCATATTCAACTATGCGGGCAACACGCTGACGAATCAGCATTCGGATATCAACGGCACGCACGATTTGCTGCAAGACGAGTCGTTGTGCGAGTTCATCGTGACCAGCGAAGTGTTCATGACCGACTCGGCCAAATACTCGGATATCATCATTCCCGACCTGACGTTGCAGGAGCAGTACAGCCTTTCCGCCAACGGATACGCTGACAATATGGAAGCCCTTATTTACGGAAGCCCTGTGTACGAGCCGAAATTCGAGCGTCGGGGCATCTACGAGGTGTGCGTCGACATCGCTGACAAGTTGGGCATCAAGGACGAGTTCACCGACGGAGGCAAGACGCGCGAGGATTGGTTGCGTCAGATTCTTGACGAATCGCGCGAAAAATATCCCGAACTGCCCGATTGGGACACAGGCATGGCACAAGGTGTGTGGAAGCGTGCTCCCGAGCCGACTATCAGCCTGAAAGACTTCATCGACGATCCCCAGGGCAACCCGCTCAAAACCCCGTCTGGCAAGATCGAGATCTACTCTGAAACGTTGGCTGGTTTCGCGAATACCTGGGAGTTGGCCGAGGACGAGGTGGTCAGCCCCATCCCCGAGTTCGACCCCGGATTTGAAAGCTATGTCAACCTGACAGATGAATACCCTCTGCTCATCACCGGTTTTCATTACAAGGCGCACACGCATTCCTCCTATGCCAACAACGAGATCATTCAGGCGGCGGCGCAGCATGTCGCATGGGTGAATCCGGTGGATGCGCAGCCGCGTGGGATAGAAGATGGCGACGTCATTCGGGTGTTCAATGATCGCGGCGAGATTCGCATCGAGGCAAAGGTGACGCCGCGTGTTATACCGGGCACGGTTGCCATTCCTCAGGGTATGTGGCACGACGCCGATATGGGCGGTGATCGTGTTGACCATGGCGGCAACATCAACACATTGACGATCTACCGGCCATCGCCGCTTGCAAAAGCGAATCCGCAGCACAGCAACATCGGCCAAATTGAAAAGGCCTAAGGGGGCAGAGCATGACTCAGTATGGGTTTCATTTTGATGGCAAGCGCTGCACGGGGTGCAAAACCTGCGTGTTGGCGTGCAAGGATAACAAGGATCTGTCTGCCGATATGTCGTTTCGCAACGTGTACGAGTATGGCGGCGGCTCGTGGACGCAGGTCGACGGGCTTTGGAGCACCGATGCGTTCACCTATTACGTATCCGTCGCGTGCAATCACTGCGACAGCCCGTTGTGCCTGGCGAACTGCTCGCAGGGAGCTATCTCCAAGGACGTCGACACGGGCATCGTGACGGTGGATCCCGAGAAGTGCAACGGCTGCGGCTCGTGCGTCGCCGCATGCCCGTACGGTGCACCAAAGGTGAACGAAGAGACTAAGAAGGGCATGAAGTGCGACCTGTGCGCCGACCGCGTGGCGCAGGGCGAGCAGCCCATCTGCGTGGAGGCGTGTCCCTTGCGCGCGCTCGATTTCGGCGAGATATCCGAACTGCGCGAGAAGTACGGCGAGGTGGCCGAGATCGCTCCGCTTCCCGGTGCCGACGAGACGAAGCCGAACATCGTGATCACCGAGCCCGTGAACGCAAAGCCGGTTGGAGACGAGACAGGATCGGTGCTCAACGAGCGCGAGATCGCGTAAAATCTTCTGAGCATAGCCAAACGGGTGCCGCACGACCTGAAGCGCGGCACCCGATGTCGCGTTCGGCACGTTGCAGGGGGCGATGGCGCACCAGCGCGGTTGGCGGCAGGGGAGGATACGGTGGAGCAAGTCGGTTTCTATTTCAACGCAAAGCGGTGCACGGGATGCAAAACGTGCGTGCTCGCATGCAAAGACTACCGCGATCTTGACGCGTCCGTTTCGTTTCGCCAGGTGTACGAGGTGGCGCATGGCAGTTGGGCGCAGGATGATCGCGGGTGCTGGGCGCACGATTGCTTCGCATTCTACGTGTCCTGTGCGTGCAACCACTGTTCGAGTCCTGCATGCATGGAGGTGTGCCCGACGGGTGCCATGGGGAAAAACGAGCTGGGATTGGTGAGCGTGGACGAGCGCCGTTGCATCGGATGCGGATACTGTGCGCTGTCGTGTCCGTACCACGCGCCGAAGGTCGATCGCGCCGTGGGCCACAGCGTGAAGTGCGACGGGTGCTTTGACCGTGTGGCAGATGGCGGGAAGCCCATCTGCGTGGAGGCGTGTCCCTTGCGCGCGCTCGATTTCGGGCCGATCGCCGACCTGCGGGCGCTCCATGGTCGGGCGGCTGACATGCCTCCGTTGCCCGACTCGTCGAAAACCGATCCCAACCTGGTGCTGAGCCTTCCTGCGTGCATGGGGGAGGATGCCGACCGAGTGTTTGCGGAGGGCATGGTTTGCAATGTGCGCGAGCTTGTATGAAAGGGGTGGCCATGGAAGCTCTGAACGGTGAACCGAGAGACAGCGAATTTCAAACCGATGAAAATCGGGCGGTGCTCGACGCCGTCGCCTTCGCGGGCGACGCGCTCGCCCCGTTCTTCCTGCA
>LHCFI01400__coassemble_3755_pt1 | contig 6977 bp, 5 predicted proteins | sample LHCFI01400__metabat2_low_PE_013 | metagenome-assembled genome bin LHCFI01400
AGCGGCGGGGTGAAATCGGGAACGGTGTCGACCATGATGCGGAACCTTTCGTGACGGGATGGATGGGGCCTTGCGGCGAGAAGCGGATACGAGGAGTCGATTCGCGCCGCCCTGCACCTGCGAGGAGATGCGCGAGCCATCCGACAGCGCAAGGGAAAGATGCACTCGCAAGCACCGCTCCCTCGCCCTGTACTGCGGAAGCGAAGAGCAGATCGGCGATCCGTCCGGCACGCGCATCGGCACATCCAGCGACGGGGCGCATCGACGCATCGCCCAGCAGGCGAAAGGCGGGGAGGGGCCTCGCGCGCTCGCGACACGCGAGGCGCACCTGCAAGCTCGAGCCGCCATCGCACGCCTCGCCCGCCCACCACGCACCGCGCTCGCCTCCCCTTCTGCTTCCTCGAAAAGCCACGCAAGCCAGGGGGCCGAAAGGAAGAGGCGAAACGAGCGGGACGCCCCTCCCCCTCGCCGCCCCCCTTCGCACCCCTCACGCTCCCCCGCGTCTGCAGGAGAGCGCGTAAACGGACGAGCCGGGGCACAAGGGAAAAGCGGGCGCGCGCAGCGCGAACCGCATCTAGCGCAAATCGAGCCTCATCAGCTTGTCGAGGGTGAGCGCGTAGATCCTGAACGCCTGCTTGAGCAACTCCTCGCTCACGCCCTCGTCGGGGCCGTGCATGAGGCCCACCCAGGCGGGATCCTCGATCCACGGCTTCTCGGGCCCGAAGCTGGCGCCGCTCGAGAACTTGCGCGCGTACGTGCCGCCGCCCATCGTGAACGGCTTGGCATCCTCGCCCGTGGCCTCGTTGTAGGCGTTGAGCAGCGCTTGGATCACCGGGCTGTCCGGCTCCACGAGAAACGGCGGCATCACGTGCGCCTCGCCAAGCGACCCGCCGACCCCTTCGACAAGCTGCCCGAGGCGCGCGGCGATCTCCTCGGCCGTGATGGAGGTGGGATAGCGGCTGTCGAGCGTCTGCACGAACCGGTCGCCCTCGATCTTGATGGTGCCGCCGACCACGGTGAGCGGCCCGAAGTGCTCGTCCTCGCACGCGATACCGATGCCGCTGCCGTCGGTGTGGGCGAGCAGCTTCTGGTCGAGCTCGAAGAAGGCGCGCTCGGCGGGCGAGCACAGATCGTTGGCCAGCAGGTAGTCCACGATAAGGCCGATGGCATTCACGCCCGTCTCGGGCAGCGAGGCGTGCGCGCCCTTGCCCGACGCGGTGATGCGGGCGCGGCCCTCGCCCTCGGCGACGATGGAAAGGCGCTCGGCGGCGGGCAGGCTGGCGGCGTCGGCCCTCACCACGGCCTCGGCGATGCCGGGCACCGCGTTCGTGGCAGCACCGCCCGTGAACGCGATCACCACGCGCTCGGCCTCGGGAATGGGCTTGCTGGAAAACGAACCGCTGTAGCCTCCCTTTTCGCCGTAGCACACGGGGAACTCGGCGTCGGGGGTGAACAGGAAGGCCGGGTCGTCGTAGCGCTCGCGGTAATAGGCCACGTCGGCCATGCCGGTCTCCTCGTTCGCGCCGAACAGGAAGCGCAGCGTGTAGGGGAAGCGCGGCGCTTCGCCCGCGTCCTGCATGTCCTTCCAGAACTTCATGGCGTGCAGGGCCACCACGCTGGGGCCTTTGTCGTCGATCACGCCGCGGCCGATGAGGTAGCCGTCCTTGCGGGCGACGTCGTAGGGCTCGAACGTCCAGCCGGGGCCGGCGGGCACCACGTCCATATGGCCGATGATGCCAAGCTGCGTGTCGGATTCACCGGGGAAGTCGGCGTAGCCGATGTAGCCGTCCACATCGTGCGTCTGAAAGCCCATGTCAACCGCCATGTCGAGCGCCGCCGAAAGCGCCTCGCGCGGACCGGGGCCGAACGGCGCGCCCTCGGACGCCTTGTCCAACTCCTCGAAGCTGGGAATGCGCACGAGGGAGGCGATGTCCTCCACCATGGCATCCCAATGGGCCTCAAGATAAGCGTCGATTTTCTTCGTGAGCTCTTCGTGCTCCATAGATGCCTCCCTGTTTTTGGATACGCGTGCGTTTCGGCCTATTATGCGCCATCGAGCACCGATGCGCCAGACGGGCGAAAGCATGTTGCAAGATTGTCGGGCAAGCGAGCGTTCGGATCGAGGAGCTGCGTTTCCCGCGCTCGCCGAAGAGTCCGCAAAGGATAGGCGCGCGATCCCCCTGTCTGCTCTCCTGCCGCTCTCGACATCACATGAAAAAAGGGCCGCCGATCGCTCGGCGGCCCCTTGTCAACCACTCGTCTTAGGCGCTAACGCCCGTTCCGATGCGAACGACGCAGACGAAGCATCGTCCCGCATACGACGGCAGCGGTTGCCAGCGCCTCGCCGGCGAGCAGGGCCGTCGGCGCGGCGTCGCCCGTCCTCACGAGCGTGCTGCCGTCGCCGTCATCTGCCGGCGGCAACGGCTTAGGCTCCTCGGGCGCGGTGTAGGTGTTCTCGAACACCGGCGCGCCGTTCTCGTCGTAAGCCCAGTATGGCAGTCAGGCGGCCTTCGCCGTCGTCAACCACGTCCACGGACACGGCGAACACCGTCTCGTCGTAGGTGACGCCTTCGGCATCGCCCTTGACCTCGACGATCTCGTACTCGCGTGCGCCCGCTTCGGCGTACTCGATGCGCTCAAAGGCGATCTTGCTCGCGGCGTCGTTCGTGGCGGCGCCGATCACCTCGCCGTTCTCGCGCAGCTCGAACGCGAACTCGCCAATGCGCGATGTTCGATGCATGACGGTCGCATTTTTCCCTCGACGCGCCCCAGCACATCCGGTATACTTCTGCGATGCGCCCGAGTGGCGGAATGGCAGACGCGGCGGTCTCAAAAACCGTTGTCTTTGACGTGCGAGTTCGACTCTCGCCTCGGGCACCATCCGCAGACAAGCGAGCCCCCGAAGCACATGCCTCGGGGGCTCGCCGCTTTTCCGAGTTGTGCGGCGCAACCGAGCGACCGATCATGAGACGTTTACGGTTGCATTGCCGGTCACGAGCGCTAGCAGGACGAACACTCCACCCGTCAGCACCATAACAGCGCCAAGAACAAGGAAGAACAGGCAGCCGAGCCAAGCGAACCTCTTGCCGCCCTCGCTCCACCCCCAACCGTCTTTGCCCATGAACCAGGCGGCCAGCACACCGGGAAGGCCCCCGAACAATCCAACGCAGAAATACCCGAACTTCGCCAAACCGGGCAACTCCCTCATGCTCGCTCCTTTCGATCGCTTTGTCACCATGGTATCCGAAAAGGGGCAACGGGAAGGCAACGAGCACACACCGGATCGTCAGCGTATCGCGCATTGAGAGCAGGCAAGCTCTCCCGATTCGCCGGCCTATCCCTGTCCCTTCCCGATCGAACCTTCGCCATGCACAAGAGCACGCAATTCGTCACGGCTGTGGATGCCAAGCTTTTGGTAAATGCGGCGAGTGTGCGACTTAAGGGTGCCGTTGGCAATGTACAGCTCGCGTTCGATAGCGGCCGCATTCTTGCCCTCGGCAAGCAGCTGGAACACTTCCTTCTCGCGAGGGCTCAAACCGCACCGCTCCTCGATCTCTGCGCAACGTTGCACGAACCGACCTCGCTCATCGCCGTCAAACGCAAGCCTCCCTGCACCGAAAAACGAAGCGCCCCAACGCGAATACTCGCGCTCGGACAAAAGCACCATGCTGGCCACTACCACCAGCATCACAAGCGCCACCGAAACCGCTGGATCGTCAACGTTCACGGGTAGCATCCCGCCCTCCATGCCAGCCGCCGTCAGATGGCCCGCCGCACTCGTGAACATGACCAATTCCTCGATGCCACACAAAAGCACCGCCGACACGCCGTAACGATGCGCGATGTCGCACAAGAGCACTGTCAGCATCAGGAACATAAGCGCATAGCCCGCCGACACGAGCACGTCCGACACCATGCTGTTCGACGAGAACGCCAGCAACGCCACCAAAAGCCCGCACACCATAAGCACAATGGGGGTACGATAGATGCGCGTGAAATCGAACCTATGAGAAAAGAAGTAGACCACCACGAACAGGATGGCCGAAGCCAGCATCACGCCAAACGCAAACAGATCGCTCTCGAACGAAGCCCCCTGCTTCACGCCCAACACGAACTCGTATACGCCCAACACGATGACGAGCTTCCACGGAAAACGCAGTTTGCCCCAGGTGCGTTTTGGCAGATCATCGGAAGGGATTTTCGAAAACCCCAGCTTAAGGCATGCGAACGACAGCACAGGCAGCGCAAGGAGCGCCACCACGAGGCGCGACTCGTCCATGCCGAACGTCATCCACCCGATAACCGACCCCAAGAAGAACGCCCCCGAGACGTACAGCACGATCTGAAGAGAGTTGAAGCAGCTCTGAAGCTCGGCCCACATGAGGATGGAAAGCGCCGCTCCCGCGCCCGCCGTGAACGCGCTTACCGCAACGAGCGGCCAAAACGCACCGTCCCACAGCTTGTTCGCACCCAAGCCGGCTAAGTTGGCCGCCTCGAACAGCACCACCGAGACCACCATGAGCAATGGAGCGGCGATCATGAGCGCCCGGCGTTCGAACAACGGCGTGAGCGCACGTGCGCCCACCACAAGCACGACGAAGATCGGAAGCATGCCAAGGCTCATCAGATCCTGACCAAACCACGGAGCATTCGGAAAAAGCGCTGCGAAGCGCGCAAACGCGATGTCGTCCCATGCGCGCACGAACGCGAATCCGAAAAAGCACAGCGACAGATGACGCAGGTCGGCAAAACGCCGTTGGGCGTCACGCAGACGGTCGGACGTTGCGGCCATGTCCCCAGTGCGGCCGGCAGAAATCTCCATAAGCGCATTGTAGCACGCATGCCCCAAGAAGCGCGCTCCGCGCGCAAACACGGGAGGACCCCGCTTGCGCTTACGCAGAAAAGCAGCCTCCCATCTGGGAAGGTTACAAAGAGGGTTACAAAGTTCATGTCTGCTTTCATCCCGAAAACCGATTGCGTCGCGGACATCCGCAGCGTACCTTCGGCACCGTTCGCCAAGGAGGGCGACAGCCGCGTTGACAGCGGCTGAAAGAGAGGAACCGACAACAAGAAGGAAGGATCGCCATGACCCTCGCGCACCGCCCCGAGCTCTCACGCCGCTCGTTCGTCAAAACGATGACCGTCGCTGGCGTGTCGATGGCCGTTTTCGGCATAACGGGATGCTCGCCGTCAAACAACAGCGGCGCAGGTAGCTTCAAACCAGGCACGTACACCGCCAGCAGCCAAGGGAAATTCGGCCCCGTGCACGTGGAGGCCACGTTCAGCGAAGACGCGCTCGTCAGCCTGAGCGTGACGGACCACGAGGAAACGAAGTTCATCTCGGACGCGGCCATCGAGCGCGTCCCTGCCAGCATCGTGGAACACCAAGCCCTCGACGTGGACGCGGTAACGGGGGCGACGCTCACCAGCATGGCCATCATGGCGGCCGCAACCGATTGCGTGAAGCAAGCCGGAGGAAAGAAGCTCGGAGGGTCGTACGAAAAACCCGCGCCATCCACCGCCGTAGAAGACATCGAGGCCGACGTGGTCATCGTGGGCGCTGGTGGATCGGGCACCGTAGCCGCGCTCACCGCCGCCCGCTTGGGCGCGAAGAAGGTCGTCGTGTTGGAGAAAAGCTGCACCATCGGCGGCAACGCGCTGGTGTCGGGAGGCTATCTGGAATACGTGAACGCTCCCGATGAGCTGCGCGAAGAGATGACCGACAGCTATGCCGCCGAGCTCGCCGGCGAGCTGGAGCAGGCCGCAAGCGTCATGCCCGCCGAGGACCTTGCCAAGCTTCAATCCGACTACGACGCCTGGAAAGCCTCGGGCAGCACCAAGGTGTTCGACTCCATCTACCTGCATGCCCTGCAGTACAAGCTGCAAGGCGAAGGCGAGTACGCCGAGATGCTGAAAACCGCCGAGAACATCGCCGACCTCGACGAATGGCTCGTGTCCGAGGGCTTTCAATTCAAAGAGCTATGCGGCATCGTGGGCTACTCGTGGCCCCGCTGGACATCGCCGGTCGAAGGCGTGTGCGGGCAGGGTTACTTCATGTTTTACCAAGACGCCATCGAAAAGAACGACTACCCGGTGGAGATCTACCTGAACACGCCCGCGAACGAGCTGATCATCGAGGACAGCACGGTTGTGGGCGCGCAGGCCACAGGCCCCGACGGCACCACGTACCGCGTGCGCGGCGAGAAGGGCGTGATCCTGGCGACGGGCGGCTTCTCGGGCAACCCCGACATGCTGCGCGAGTACAACACCATGTGGCCGTTCAAGGAGGGCGTCGACATCCCCACCACGAACGCATACGGACACACGGGCGACGGCATCACGATGGGCCTGGCCGCAGGCGGCACCGTGGCGCTCATGGACACGCAGATGCCCTTCCCCTTCGCCGACTGCAAGAACTCCACCGACGAGACCACCGTGGGCGACGACGTCGACTGCGTCATCGTGAACAAAGAGGGCAAGCGCTTCATGGACGAGGTGAAAGACCGCTACACCATGACGCAGCACATCATGGAGCAGACCGATCAGCAGATGTTCATGATCTCCGACGCGGACACCTGCCGCGTGAACGGCGACGTGAACCGCTACGGACACAGCCTGCAAAGCCTGATCGACCAGGGTCAGCTGTACCGCGCCGACACTATCGAGGAGCTGGGCGAGCAGATCGGCTGCGGCGGGGCGGCGCTGAAGGAGACGGTCGAGCGCTACAACGAGATCGCCCGCGCCGGCGAGGATCCCGACTTCGGCCGCACCACGTTCTCCGAGGAAAGCCCCATCGAGAACCCGCCGTTCTACGCGAGCCCGCGCACCTGGGCCATGCACATCACCGTGGGCGGCCTGAACGTGGACATCCATGATGGCTATCGAGTGCTCGACGAAAGCGGCGCGCCCATTCCCGGACTGCGAGCCATCGGCGAAACCATCGTCGGAAGCTGCGGCATCGGCGTGCAAGGCGAAGG
>LHCFI01400__coassemble_3760_pt1 | contig 6971 bp, 7 predicted proteins | sample LHCFI01400__metabat2_low_PE_013 | metagenome-assembled genome bin LHCFI01400
TCGCCGCCGTCACGGGCGCGCAGGTCATCGACAAGGACTTCGGCATGACCATGGCCGATGCCAAGGTCGACATGCTCGGCCATGCCAAGACGGTCAAGGTCACCAAGGACACCGCCCTCATCGTGGACGGCGCCGGCGACAAGAAGGCCATCGACGACCGCATCAGCCAGATCAAGGCCGAGCTCGAGCGCGTCGACTCCGACTTCGACCGCGAGAAGCTGCAGGAGCGTCTGGCGAAGCTGTCCGGCGGCGTGGCCGTGCTCAAGGTGGGCGCTGCGACCGAGTCCGAGCTCAAGGAGAAGAAGTCCCGCATCGAGGACGCGCTGCAGGCCACCCGCGCAGCTGTCGAGGAGGGCATCGTCGCTGGCGGCGGCGTGGCGCTGCTCGACGTGCAGTCTGCGCTCGATGCCATCGACACCACCGACAAGGACGAGGAAGTGGGCATCGCCATTATCCGCAAGGCGCTCGAGGCTCCCATCCGCGCGATCTCCCAGAACGCCGGCTACGAGGGCAGCGTTGTCGTGGAGCGCGTCAAGGGCATGGCGAAGGGCGAGGGCCTGAACTGCGCCACCGGCGAGTATGGCAACATGATCGAGATGGGCGTCAACGACCCCGTGAAGGTGACCCGCACGGCGCTGCAGTCCGCTGCTTCCGTCGCGGCCCTCATCCTCATCACCGAGGCCACCATCAACGACATCCCGAAGGATCCCGATCCGGCGGCCATGGCTGCTGCCGCGGGCGGCATGGGCGGCATGATGTAAGCCTCGCGGCTTGCAAACTTGTACGCACGCTTGCAAATCGAGAGGGGGCTGCATATGCGGCCCCCTCTTTGCGTACGGCGTTCGATGAGCGATATGCGACGGGCTCATCCTGCGACGGGCGCATCCGACGAGCCGCATCCGGCAATGCTGGTGAGCGTGCGCTCGACAAGGGCTGGTGCCGCGCTTGCCGCATCAGCCCTTGCCGAGCGCACGATTCTGAGAATGGGACATGGTGGAAAACCGCAGGGGAGTCTTCTGGACGGGCTATGTCGGGTGCGGACATGAGAATGCGGGCGCGCTGGCGTGCGAGGAAGCCCGCATGCCAGCGCGCCCGTGCTGCGTGTCAGCGAAGGCGCGCTACCGGTCCTTTTTGGAGATGAGCAGCAGGATGCCGCCGATGAGCGACACGAAGATGAGCGTGCACACGCCGAATCCGGTCGTGTTCGCCTTCGTCCCCTTGTAGATGCCGTAGCAATGCACGGTCATGGGGATCATCCAGGCAAGCGGGATGATGAGCCAGCACACCGCCACGGTGGAGAGGATGCACAGGATGAATGCGGCCAAGCGCAGCCCGCGGTCGCTGTCGTTGGCGACGGGTTGCGCTTGCGGATAATAGGTCGGGGTGGCGACGGACTGCGCTGCGGAGGGCTGTTGCGGAGCGGGGGTCGGCTGCGAGGCGGCCTGGGCGTTCGGCTGCGCATCGGCGTAATCGTCGGTCCAGCGTTCGCCGTCCCAGTAGCGAAGCTTCGTGGCGTCGCCCGAAGGGTCGGGATACCATCCGGCTTGTGCAGTTTCCATGGTTTTCCTCCTATCGTTGAGGTAAGTAACGAAAAGTATAGCTTATCGGCGAAGCGATGTCCCCCGTCCGCGCCTCGAAGATGCGTTTCCGCGCGGCGACATTGCCGACAGTGCTGTGCGCGTACCGGGTTGCTCGCGCGTCGGTTTTCGCGGGGATGCACAGCTCCTGTCGACGGCATCGCTGCCGCCTTCGTCCATCCATGACCATTTCGCGACGGGCGGCTGTTGCGCGAACGGAACGTTGTCCGGTGGGCTTATAATGCACGGCATGGAAGAATTCTTGCACAGCGCTGGGCACGTGCTCTCGCATTCGGTTGCGGACACCTTGTACCTCATCCCGTTTCTGCTCGTCACCTACGTGGCCATGGAATGGCTCGAGCACAAAGCGGGCGGCAAGGCCGAGGCCGCCATCCAGCGCGCGGGGGCGGCGGGTCCCATCGTGGGGGCCGTCGTGGGCGTGGTGCCGCAATGCGGGTTTTCTGCGGCGGCGGCAACGTTGTGGGCGGGGCGCGTCATCACGCTCGGCACGCTGTTCGCCGTGCTTTTGTCCACTTCCGACGAGATGCTGCCCATCTTCGTTGCCGAGCAGGTGCCGATCGACGTTATCCTCAAAATCGTCGGCGTGAAGATCGTCATCGGCATGGTGATGGGGTTCATCGTGGACGCGGGGCTGCGCATTGCGCGCCGCATCGATGCGCCGCTGCACATCCACGAGCTGTGCGAGCAGGAGCATTGCCACTGCCACGACGGCGGGGGCGGCATCCTCAGAAGTGCCGTGAAGCACACCTTGCAGGTGACGCTGTTCGTGTTCGCCGTCACGCTCGTGCTGAACGGCGTGCTGGAGGCGGTGGGCGAGGACGCGCTTGCCGAGTTCCTGGGGGCGAATCCGGTGCTCTCGGTGTTCGGTTCGGCGCTTGTGGGCCTCGTGCCGAACTGCGCGGCCAGCGTCGTTATCGCGCAGCTGTACGTGGAGGGCGTGCTGGGATCGGGCGCGATGCTGGCTGGACTGCTGGTCAGCGCGGGTGTGGGGCTGCTCGTGCTCATGCGGACGAACCGCCATCCCAAGGAGAACGCAGCCATTATCGCCGTGCTGTACGCGATGGGCGTTGGCTGGGGGCTGCTCGCGGACGCGTTCGGTGTCGTGTTCTGAGGATCGGGCAACGGGCGCGCAGCGGTGCGTATACGGCGAGCGTCCGATGGTGGATGCGGGGTTCGCGGCGGTGGTGCGCAGCCGTCGGCAGCCCATCGCCGCATGGGTGGCCGACGCGTAGTGCGGCGTGCGGCGTGCGCTGACTGGCGAGCAGATGTTTCGCCCGTTGTCGCTGATCGCGAGCGCGCGCGGCGTATGCTCGCGCGTAGTCCGCGTCGCAAGACGATGCGAGCGCAGGGAGGGTGTCCGTCTGCGTATCGGACGCAGGAGGGTGGATTGATCGGCAGGAGGATGCATGTCTGAGAGAGAGCGCATGGAGGCGGGAGCGCTGTATCGTTTCGCGGGCGACGCCGAGCTCATGGCGATGGGCGCGCGCTCGCGTCGGCTGACGCGCCAGTACAACGCCACGCGCGAGGACGAGGGAGATCGGCGCCGCGCGCTGCTGGAGGAGCTGTTCGGCTCGGTGGGGGAGGGCGCGCACGTCGAGCCGCCGCTTCACTGCGACTACGGCTGCAACGTCCATGCGGGCGCGCGCTTCTTCGCGAATTTCGGCTTGATCGTGCTTGACGAGTGCCGCGTGGCCATCGGCGACGACGTGATGATCGGGCCGCGCGTGAGTCTGTGCTGCGCGGGCCATCCCATCGACGCGGCCGTGCGCGCAAGCGGGCTGGAGTACGGCAAGCCCATCACCATCGGCAACAACGTGTGGATCGGCGCGCACACGGTGGTGAATCCGGGCGTGACCATCGGCGACAACACGGTGATCGGCTCCGGCTCGGTGGTGACGAAGGACGTGCCCGCAAACGTGGTGGCAGCGGGCAACCCCTGCCGCGTGCTGCGCCCCATCACCGCTGAGGACGCTGCCCGCTGGGAGGTGGAGCGTGACGCCTACTTCAGAGCTGTGGCGGCAGAGGCCGAGGGGTAGCGTCGGCGCTGTGCGGATCCGCTCGGTCTGCCTTGCCCGTTCTGCCTTGCTGTCCTTTCCCGATCGGATTTCGTTTCCTTTCGCTTGCGCGTGGCGAAACGGGCGGGCTTGCGGCTCGAAGCGCGCTGACAGGACGGGGCCGATGGAGTAGCATACAGGAAAGCTGACATCCTGGGATTTCGGAAGGAGAGCGATGGACATGGCAAAGCTTGAGGCGGGCATGACGCGCGACGAGGCGTTCGCGCTGTTGAAAGAGCACAACAAGGATCCGTTCCACATCGAGCACGGCGAGACGGTGGAGCAGACCATGCGCTACTTCGCGCGCGAGTACGATCCTGAGAACGAGGAGTTCTGGGGCATCGTGGGCCTGCTGCACGATCTGGATTGGGAAGAGCACGACGACGAGCCCGAGCTGCACACGCTGTACGCCACGCCGCTCATCGAGGCCGCCGGCGGCTCGCCCGAGCTCATTCGCGCCATCCAGAGCCACACGTCCGACTTCAACCCCGAGTTGCCGAAGCCCGAGCTCATGATGGAGAAGATCCTGTTCGCCACCGAGGAGCTGACGGGCCTCATCGGCGCCGCCATCGTCATGCGCCCCAGCAAGAGCGTCATGGACTTCGAAGTGAAGTCGCTCAAGAAGAAGTTCAAGGACAAGCGCTTCGCCGCCGGCGTCAGCCGCGACGTTATCAGAAGCGGCGCCGAGATGCTCGGTTGGGAGCTGGACGACCTGTTCGCCCGCACCATCGAGGCCATGCGCTCCTTCGCTCCCGACAAAGACACGTTCCGGGTGGCGAAAGCGACCGACTAACACCGCGGAAACGTTACGAAAAGGGGGTTTCGGGTGCGCGGATCCCGCGCGCCTCTCTTTTGCTGCACTGGCCCTCTTGGCGACATTCGCGTTGTTCTCGTTGTGCTCGCGTCCCTTGTAGTGATGTCTGCGGCCTTTTTTCTCCGCGGTGTCCGGGTCGCCTCTTCGTTGCGCCTGTGTTTCCCCTGATGTATCGGTATTTCATTTCGCAGATACTGCGGTATCGCGTCTGCGCTCTTTTTGCCGTGCCGCGCTGATCTGCATGGCGTGATGTGGGGGCGAGGAGGCGCGGTGGAGGGGCGATTGCCCATCGATCGTTGCCGATTTGCGTGACTCCTCTTGTGTTTGCGATGATGCTGCTTGCCTAGGCGAGAACCCGCTTGCAACAAGGAGGGTTGCACCCGGACAATGCGAATGCGAAGGCGAGGAAGAGGGCTGGTTGCGGTAGTCGAGGCCGCGAAAGCTAGGTTGCAGCTGGGACAATGGAGCGGAATGCTGGCGGCGACCCTCCGTTGCCGGGCCGCGCATCCTCTTGCGCTTTCGCCCGCTTGGACGGGACGAGTACGTTTGTCTCGCCTAAGCGCATTCGCCCGCCGTGCCCGTTGGCGCGTGTTGCGCCTCGTCAACCCGGCGCGATCGTTTACGCTGTACGCGGTGCGTCTTTGGCGATGAGCACGGCGATGGACGAGCTTTGCACCACCGCATAACTCACGCTGCCGAGAAATCCCTTCACGCCGCCCTGTCCGCGGCTGCCCATGACGATGAGGTCGCAGTCTTCGTCGCGAGCGCATTTCACGATGAGGTCGGCGGGTGAGGTGCCTCTCAGAAGACGGGCGCATGCCGTGTTCGGCACTTCGTCGGCCAGGGCGCTCAGTTCGTCAAGCACTTTGACGGCCTCGTCGAAGATGACCGTTTCAGTTCCGGTTCCCGTGCCGTAAAGTCTTACGACATGCACGAAGACGAACTCGACCTGTTCGTTCTGCGCGCCGATCTTGCGGGCCAATTCAAGCGCGCGAGCCGAAGGGGCCGACCCGTCGTAGGCGACAAGCACCTTCGAGCACCAGTTGTTCGTTTCGCTCATGCGACCACCTCGCTTCAAAAGGGACGCGTCAATTTTAGTATGGAATACGCTGAAAACGGTGGCGGTTTGGTGGCAATCCCTGGGTGTTGCCGTGGTTTGAGGCGCGAAAGGCCTTGCCTTCGAACGACTTCGGATGAAATGCAGCGGTGTGGTGTCGGAGTTGGCCGTTGTCCGGATTGCTGTCGGGCTGCTTTTGCTGCCGACGTGCGGGCCTTGATGCATGGTTTCGCGCCTGTCTGTCTGTATTCGCATTCACCATTGACCGCTTGCGAGCGCCCAGGTACAATAAGCAATCGCGCATCGATGCGGATGTGGGCCGTTAGCTCAGTTGGTAGAGCAGGGGACTTTTAATCCCAAGGTCGCGGGTTCGATTCCCTCACGGCCCACCATTTTCGCTCGTCATTGTGCGCTTCGATTTGCTCACTGGGCCGTCGTCCAACGGCAGGACTCTGGTTTTTGGTACCAGCTATCAAGGTTCGAATCCTTGCGGCCCAGCCAGATGCGTTCTCGACATCTCCGTTTTCCCGCTTCGTACTCTCGCCGGTGCATCGATGAGCGTTTTCGTTCTGTCGGCGCAAGGGAACCGGCTTCCATGTTGCGAATCCCTCCGATTTTGGCCACGAAACCGCGTTCTGGCACACGCTCGGGCGGTTTCGCCGCATTTTGCTTGCCTTCAAATTTTCCGACCTGGGGTTTTGTCGACCGCAACACCTCTTGCGACACGAGCAAGGCCGGAATCCGTGCCAGAACGCGGTTTCGTGGCCAAAAAAGCCGTGTTTTCCTGCATGGCCGCCGCGCAGAAAGAGCACGATGCGGGCGTGCGGGTGCAGATGCGGAGGCGAGGGTTGGCGCTTGGGATGATGTGCGTAAGGGGAGGGTGCGTGCGGCGAATGCCGCCAGGTTCTTGCGAATGCGTTTCTTGCCATCCGCATCTTTCGGAAGTTTCGTCTCCCGAAAGCTTTGAGCGGGTGCGTGTTCGCTTGGCTGCTTGCGTCCTTCTTGGGGGCATTGCGTGCTGGGCGTTTTGTCTGGCAAGACGATTCGCCTTTGCGGCGTTCGAGGTGCGTCGCGACTCGGTTCTGATTTTCTTGTTGTCGCGGCGCGTCGCGCGCGTCTTCGCTTGACCTGGTGGCGCAAAGCGCTACAATGACACATTATCTTCGACGGACTGCTCTCTGATGAGCTTCGCTTCCGTCAAGCCGACAAGGCGGCTGCGCATCGCGCGAATACCTGGCGGTCCCGCTTCCTTATGCGCGGACTGCGCGGCTTCAGACCGCGAGCCTGGCAAGCAGGTACCAAAAACCAACACGGTTTGTTGGTTTTGTGCGCTCATCCCGCTTTTTCCTCCACATCTTGTCAATAGTTTGGTACTATCTATGATTGCTGCTTAACGACGATTCGCTTGGAGGAGCACCTTTGACCAAAGAAGATGTCATCGAGCTTGG
>LHCFI01400__coassemble_3830_pt1 | contig 6838 bp, 6 predicted proteins | sample LHCFI01400__metabat2_low_PE_013 | metagenome-assembled genome bin LHCFI01400
AGCGGCACGGATCGCGTCTTGCGCATGGGTTTGCGGGCCCTGATCGCATCGCGGTTTTTCGCGAACTGGGCTTTTGCCGTTCGCGTTTCGGCGCGAAGCCGTTTTTCAGGGAGAAACCTATGCACAAGACGCGATTTCTGCCGGTTTCGGCGATTGTTCGTGTCGCCCCTCCGCTGCGCCGCTCGACGTGCGTCGCCCGCCGGTTGAATGTCAGTGCAAGCGCAAGCTGCGCCGCCCTCCGGGCATGCGCGTTGAGCGGCGCAGCGGGGTTTTCGGGAGTTCGCCCCGCTTGGGTGCCCGCAGGGGCGCCCGCTGCGCTCCGCGAGCCGGGCGTCCGTCTTGCGGAGCGCGACCGTCTCGCGCGGAGCGTCCGTCATGCGGGGAAGTCGAGCGTCACGACGAGCGTATCGCCGTCAAGGCGCGCTCGAAGCCCGATGCGCAGGGCGCGCGCCAGTTCGGCCACGATGGCGAGCCCCAGCCCGCTGCCGTCGGCCGACCTCGCGCGGTCGCCTTGGTAGAATCGCTCGAACAGACGGTCGACGTCGATGGCGCCGGGGTCGGCCACGCGGTTGGAGAACGACACCTCGCGGCCGGTGCGCGCGATGCGCGGCGGGGCGCTGCCGTGGCGCAGCGCGTTCACGGCGAGGTTGCGGAAGATGCGCTTGAGCGCGTCGGCGTTCGAGACGACGGAGAGCGCTTCCTCTCCAAGCTCGATGTCCGGCTCCCATGCGCGCTCTTTGAACTGGGGATACAGCGAGGCGAGCGATTCCGTCAGCACCTCGTCCACCTCCACGGGCTCCCACTCGACGCGATGATCGGGGTCCTGCGTGCGCGCGTAGTCGTACAGCTGGTCGAGCAGGGCCTCCACGTCGTCAAGGCGGCGGGCCACCACGTCCTGGTAGCGCGCCCGCTCGCGCTCGTCCTTTTCGTCGGCCAGAAGCTGGACGTAGCCCTGCGCGCCGGCGAGCGGCGTGCGGATGTCGTGGGAGAGGCAGGTGAGCCCGCGGCGCAGGGCGCGCTTGCTCTCCTCGGCGGCGATCCGCTCGCCTTGGTGCCGGTCGATGAGGCGGTTCACGGCCTGTCCCAGCAGCACGAACCCCCGCGTGCGCATTCCGACGGTGACGCGCGCGTTGCTGTCCGGGTCGCGTTCGGCGAGGAACCGGGCGATGGAGCGCAGCTCGCGTTCCGAGCGCGCAAGCTGCACCGCCAGCGCGATCGCGACGAGCGCGAGGGCGCCCACGAGGAGGCAGACCGCGGGCCCCATGGTTACACGTCCCGCTTCTGCAGCGCGACGGCGCCCAGTCCGATGCCGATCACGATGAACGCCGCCGTCACGAGCGCGATGTGCAGCGGATCGAGCGTCCCTGCCGCGTCCAGGCCCAGCGCAAGCGAGGCCGTGCACGAGTAGGGCGTGTAGTCGGCGATATGCGGCGCGCTCGGGAACAGCGCGAGGGCGCTCTTCAGCATGGCCGTCACCACGCCCGAGGCCAGCACGACGCCGATGACGATGCTCGCGGCCATCTTGCGCGTGGCCCAGGCTCCCAGCGCCGTGAGCATTCCGAACGCCGCGACCGAAAGCGCGACGAGCGCGGCCCACAGCGCCAGGTCGGCCGGCGGGGTGGGGGCGAGCTCGAGCCCCGCGACGGCCGCTATGGCCAGCGTCGCGCCGATGCTCACGGCGGTGAACGCGACGGCGAGCACGGCGATCTCCACGCTGCGCGCGGCGAGGAGCGCAAGGCGGTTCGGCTGGGCGCTCAGCACGTTCTTGGCGAAGCCGCCTTCGAACTCGGCCGTCAGGAAGATGGCGACGAAGATCGCGAACAGGCACGCAAGGGCGCCGCCGCTCAAAAGGGAGCTTCCGACAAGGGATTCTGCCGACAGGTTCTGCACAAGCGATCCTAGCGCCGCACCGGCCTCGGCGGTGCTCTTCGCATCCGAGAAGCCGACGTGTAGGCCCTCCGCAGCCTCGAGGCTTTCCGTAAAGGTGGGGCTTGAAACGTACGCCACCGTGCCCGTGCTGATGGCCGCCAATGCCACGATGATGGCCAAAAAGACCCACAGCGCCTTGCTGTGAACGAGGCGGTACAGATCCATCCGCATAATATTAACCACGATGCTCAGCTCCCATCATCTCCACGAAGAACTCCTCCAGATCGCGCTTGTGCGCGTACAGGCCGCTCACCGCGATCCCCTGCTCGGCAAGGGCCGCACCCACCGCCGCCGCGTCCGCGCCGCCGAACGCGCGCAGCGAGGCATCGGGCATGGCCTGGAAGCGCAGAGCGGGGAAACGCTCCTGCAGAACCGCGAGCGCGCGTTTCGGGTTCGCAGTTTCCACCTGCAGAAAGTCGCTGCATTCCCGTTCGACGTCGGCGGCGGTCAACTCGCGCACCATGCGTCCCTCGCGGATGACGCCGTAGCGCGTGGCCATCCTCCCCAGTTGCTCGAGCGCATGCGAGCTCACCACGACGGTGACGCCGCGCTGCTCGTTCAGCTGCATGATGAGGCGTCGCACCTCTTGGACTCCTTCGGGATCCAAGCCGTTGAGCGGCTCGTCGAGCAGAAGCAGGTCGGGATCGCCCAAAAGCGCGAGCGCAAGCCCCAGGCGCTGCTTCATGCCTAGGGAGAACCGCTTGGCCTTCATGCGGCCCACCTGCCCGAGGCCGACGAACTCGAGCAGCTCGCGGGACTTCCCCTTCGGGTCGACCAGCCCGAGCGCGAGGGCCTTCATCATGAGGTTGTCGTAGGCGCTCATCGAGCCGTACAGCCCCGGATGCTCGATGAGCACGCCGATGCGGCGCGCCGTCCCCGCCTCCTTGGGCGAGGCTCCGAACACGCGCACCTCGCCGCCGGTCGGCTCCGCCAGACCCGCGAGCATCCTCATCACCGTTGTCTTGCCCGCGCCGTTGCGGCCGACGAATCCGTAGATGTCGCCTTTTCCGACGCGCATGCCGAAGCGGTCGACGGCCGTCTTGCCGCCGAAGCGCTTCGTCAGATCGCAGGTTCGCACTGCATCCATGCGCAACTCCTTTCCTCATCGCTTCGTTTGCGCCTGTCTGCCACGATACGGAAAAGGTGTTGAGCGCATGGCCTTGAAATGGTTAAGAAAGGGTAAAGAAACGCGCGGGCATGCGGTCGCCTTCGCGCGGACGGGGCCGCGCGGCGCGGAAGAGAAACGGCGATGGAGGGCGCTTCGGGGGCGTGGCGCGCGCGAGGGGCGCGCGTGCGGACGGCCCTGCGATGCGCGAGGGCGGCTGCGCGCGCAGCCGTGTGACGCGCGGAAGGGGAGGGGTCTGCGGCTGCGCGGGGTGGAAGGGGCGCAAGGGGAGCGGGAGTACGTGCTGGCGGGCATGGGGGCCGGCGGGCGCGGCGGGCTGCGGCCGCGCGGCTCTCGCAGAGCGCCGCAGCTGCGCGGCCGCGTACGTCTAGCCGCCTTCGCGCCGCCGCGCCCGCATGCCCGCCGCGCGTCAGTCCGCGAGCTTGAACCCGATGCCCCATACCGTCTCGATGTAGCCGTCGGTGCCGGATGCCTTCAGCTTGCCGCGGATGTTGCTCACGTGCACGTTCACCGCCTTGTCCTCGACGAAGCACTCCTCCCGCCAGGCGGCCTCGAACAGCTCGCGCTTCGTGAACACCTTTTTCGGGCGGCGCACAAGCGCCTCCACGATGCCGTATTCGAGGCGCGTGAGGCGCACCGGCTGGCCCGCGGCCGTAAGCGTGCGGGCCTCGGGGTCGAGCGTCCAGTCCTTGTAGCGCAGCGCGTCCGGGCCGCGGCCCGCTGAGCGGGCCGCATGGCGCAGCTGCACGGCGATGCGCGCGTGCAGCTCGTCGAGGTCGAAGGGCTTGGACAGGTAGTCGTCGGCCCCCAGTTCGAGCAGCGCCACTTTGTCGGCTGCGTCTGTGCGGGCCGACACCACGATCACGGGCGCGTCGCTTTTCTCGCGGATGGCGCGCACGATGTCCTCGCCGGACGCGCCAGGCAGCATGAGGTCGGTGATGACGAGGTCGTAGGGCGCCTCGTCGCCGGTTTCGGTCGCCCTCAGCAAAAGCCGCGCCTCGCTGCCCGAGTACGCCTGCACGCAGACGTACCCCGCCTTGGAAAGCGAGGTGGCCAGCACGTCGTTGATGTCGGTGTCGTCCTCGATGACGAGTATGCGCGCGGTATCTTGCATGGCGCCTATTGTAGCGGAATCGGCGCGTGCGCGGTACGGGAGCCGGCATGCCGCGGGCCGTGTGGCCGGAGTCGCGGCCGGAGTTGGGTTGCCGTGCCGCGGGAGGGGGTTTCCCGATTGGAAGGGCCCCGATTGGAGGGGGTTCCGGTTGAAGAAGCGCGGCGGCCCGCACCGGCCCCAGCCTGCCGTCGCGGTCCTTCTTGCGAAAAACGCGCGCTTAACGGCGGCTTTTCCGCTTTTCGCCGGAGCTTCGGGCTCGCGGCGCCCCTGAGGCTGCGCCGCTCGGCCTTTCTCTGCGGTTACGCTCCGCAGCGGTGCGTTGACCCGGCCTCCTCCACGGTTGCGCTTGTGGAGACGTGCCGCCGCGGCCCTCTCTCTCCGAATGCGCCCTGCGGGGGTGCGCCGTGCGTTTTGCGCTCGGATGCGCTACCATGATCGCACCGATTGGAAGGCGGGACATGGAACAGAATGCAGCAACGCGCGATGCGCGCGGTGGGCGCGTGCGCGGCGCCGGGGAGGTACGGACGCGCATCATGGCGTGCGCTGTCCGCGAGTTCGCGTCCAAGGGGTTCGCAAAGGCGTCCCTGCGCTCCATCGCGGCCGCCGCGAACGTCACCACCGGTGCGATCTACGGCTATTTCGCCGGCAAGGAGGCGCTGTTCGACGCCATCGTGTCCCCGGCGGGCGAGGAGCTGTACCAACGCTACGTCTCCATGCAGGAGGGGTTCTACCGCCTGCCCCTCGAAGCGCAGACGTTCGACCGCATGGAGGACTACGAGACCGGGATGGTCCATCGCATACTCGATTACGTGTACGACAACCGCGAGGTGTTCGCGCTCATCCTCTTCAGGTCGGCGGGCACTTCGTGGGAGCGCTACCTCGACCGCTTCATCGACCTCGAGGTGGAGAGCACGTTCCGTTACGCTCGCGAGATGCGCGGGCACGGGGTGGCGGTCAACGACCTCGATCCCGCCATGGCGCGCGCTTTGGCCGGGATGTTCTATCGCGGCTACTTCGAGCCGCTCGCACTGGGCATGGATCGCGACGAGGCCCATGCGTTCGTCTCCGACCTGGAGCGGTTCTTCCGCACGGGCTACATCGAGCTTATGAAAGGCGGGGAGGGCGCGACCCCCGTCGAGTGAGGGCGGGGCAGCGCGGTCGGAGCAGCGCGGCCGGATCGGTGCGGCCGGAGCAGCGATGCGGGCCGTGCGTTTCCCCACCCGCCCCGACAGGCTTGTCCCTCCGACTCCGGCGTTTTCGAGCGCTCGGTTTCTCCGCGTGTTCCAATCGAATCCGGACCGTTCCGGGCGGCTCGGAAAGGAGCATCCGCTTCGCACGAGGCACCCGGCTGACCAGCGGTAATGCTACGATCTTCAACTTCCGGCAAAGGGGCACCCGCTTCGAGCGAGGCGCGTGCTCCTTTGCCGCCAGGGGCGCGATCCCCATCCGGCCGCGCCGCACCCTTGCGAGGCTTTGGGTGGTCTGTGCGAAGCGTCGCTTCCTTCGCCGCGCGACATCGGAGCGAATGCGCCGGATTTCCCTTTGGCATGCGCGTCCGGGAGGGACCCGTCTCAGGGCCTGCGGGGCGGGGTCGAACCTTCCCGATCCCGCCCCGTCTCCCGGCAGCCCGCCGAACGCCGATGCGCGAACCCGGCCCCGTCCCGCCTCCCGGCTGTCTGCCAGACGTCCCCGGACGGCCCGATCCCGCTTTGCCTCCCGATGGCCTGCCGGATACCGCCGATCCCTCCCGGCAGCTCATCCCCCCCGGCAGTCCGCTGGAAGTTCCTGGGCGAACCCGATCTCGTTTCGCCGGCATCTCCTCTACCCGGCGACTGCGGCCTGATGCTCCCGATCGGGAAGGGCTCGCCGCATGGCGGGCGGACCCGTGCGTCAAGGGGGCGAACGAATGTTTCACGTGAAACAACATCCAGAAGGGCGCAGAGTTGTTCGAAGAGGGTGAACGGGCCGCCTTTGAGGGGCGAGGGGTTCTCCGTTATCGACGACTGTCGCTTTCTGCCTGTCAGCGGCTTCGAGCGCGATCGGCGTTCCGGGCGGGTGCCGCCTTCCGCTCTTTGCCTTCCGTCCCGTCCGATCAGCAAGTTGTCGTGCGCCCTTCGATGTCGCGTCTCGAGCGCGTGCGGGCTTCGAAAGGCATCCTCGAGCGCGCACCTTGCTCTGGGATGCGCCAATTGCGGTAATGGATTTCAAATTATTTCATGATATTTTACCGAATTTGCCCCCTCGGCAAGAATTCAGGCGAAAGAAAGGCCAGAATGATAACATATGGCGAAAAATATTTTGATATATTACCGTAATTTTGCAATTCGAGTCGATCAGCAAGCAGAGTCACGCCCGTTCGGTACTATATCAAGAAAAATTCCCGGATTTTTTACCGTTCGCCCGAGATGCCGAGCATGGGCGGCGCTTCGGACGGGCGCTGTCTGCCGAGCGCAAGGCGGCGCTTCGAGTGGGCACCGCCTGCTGAGCGGCGACCGCCTTTCCGCTTTCCGGTCTTCCGTTCCCGCCTATCGCTCCCGCCCTCCCCCCTTGCTCCGTTTCCACCTCCGCTTCCAACTTCGCCTCGCGCAAGCAAGGCCCTCCTCCCTTCTCTCGCCTCCCATCCTCCCATTCTGCCTCTTGTTTCGGGGCGCCCTTCCTCACCCTCTGCC
>LHCFI01400__coassemble_3983_pt1 | contig 6607 bp, 3 predicted proteins | sample LHCFI01400__metabat2_low_PE_013 | metagenome-assembled genome bin LHCFI01400
CAGTGTGATCATCCCAATTTACAATGCCGAGCGATACCTTGACCAGTGCCTCGGCAGTGTCGAAGAGCAGATTTACCGCAATTTGGAAATCATCTGCCTCAACGACGGGTCGACCGATAGCTCCCTTGGGATCATGCAAAAGCATGCAGCGCAAGATGGCCGCATCCGCATCATCGACAAACAAAACCAGGGCTACGGCGCCAGCTGCAATCGCGGACTAAAAGAAGCCCAAGGCGACTACGTCTCCATAGTGGAACCCGATGACTGGATCGAGCCGTCCATGTACAAAGACATGCTTGCCTTTGCCGACCAGCTCGACACCCCCATCGACATCATCAAGACAGCCTATTGGCGCATCGTTAATGCCGATACGCCGCGCCAGCGCAAGCTTAACTGCAGTTACAAGAGCCGCATTCACCCTCTCAAACAACCGTTCGCAATTAGGGACGCCCCTCACCTGCTATGTCATCATCCTTCCATCTGGTCGGCCATTTACCGTCGGGAATTTCTTGAGCTAAGAGGTATTCACTTCAAGGAAATCCCTGGTGCAGGTTGGGCCGACAATCCATTTCTCGTTGAAACCCTCTGTCAGACCGACCGGATCGCCTACTTAGACAATGCCTACTACTGCTATCGCGAAGAAACTCCCGAGAAAACAAAAGCGTTTGCGCAGCACAACACCCTGCTGCCGATCGAGCGTTGGAACGACATGATGGACGTACTCGAGCGTCTTCGGGTGTCCGATGCCGCCATCCTGCGTGCGCACAACAGCCGCGGGTTCACCTATCTGAGCGGCATTATTGAAGAAGTTGATCTCTCCCACGTGGAAGTGCGCGAAGCCGCCAAGCGCATGTTCGAGCGAATGGATGCAGATTTGGTATTTGCCGATCCCGAGATATCACCAGGATGCAAACGCATGTTTGCCGATCTGAGAGGAATACCTTGCCCTCGTGTCAGAACAATGGCTTACGCTCGGGGGCTTATCGCGCAGGGCATCTACAGCATCAAGAACACCGGGATATCGAACGCCCTTTTCACAACGGGCGTTTATTTGAAAAACCGGAAGAAACGCACTGGAGGACGATGAGAAGCAGGCCCACGCAGCCAGCGACCAGCTTCCCGCCCCCTTTCCATGATCGCACGCCCCCCAGTCATTCCAAGCGCGTTCTTCCCTTGATGACGGCCCCAGCTTGAACCCCACCATGCCAACCGCTCGAAGATCTTCAAAACACTAAGACCACGCGGCTGGAGAAACGCGTTTCGGAAACTGCACGCAGATCGCTCTCGCTTAAGGCGTCCAAAACCCATCACGAAGCCACCGCATCTCGCACCACCCGCCAATACGGGGATGGACAGCATGCTTGAATTCTGCAAGCTGCCCAATTCATTGAAAAGCGATGCCCGAATGAACTCGTTGGCATCAGCAAAAGACACAAAGCCTCACCGAAATCCCGAGGACGCGAAGATCCCGCACAACCTCGCGAAATCCCTGCAAGACGCTCTGAACCGCGCATAATGCCGGGAGACGACACCTTGCATAATGCCGAGAGACGGCACCTTTTCGAAACTCCGTCATGCACCCGAAAAGTCAAAACTTTTGAGCAGAGAAGATCCCGGGCACCTTCCCACATCGCCAGCAATTGCACCAATGCGCATCGTTTCGACAGCGCACCTTCGCCAAACCAGTTTCACAATACGATCAGCCTGGAACAATCGCCACTCACTCAACGGATCTCAAATCCATAAGGTTAAAATGCTGGCGACCACCTCAAAAACGCATGCGCCCCGCTCATCCGCGCAATAAGGGCACAGCGCATAACACACCCCACCAGGAGACGAAAAAGGCAACAATTTCGGCCCTTCGGTAGTTTGTGCGAGCAGAAAAACGGCGCATGCGCTGGTCGCATCCGTAAAACGTTGATTATGAAGCGAGGCGGCCCCGAAGGGACGCCTCTGCGTCTGCCTGGGCAGAATCGAATCACCACAAAACAACCTACTTGATAGGCCATGGCACTATGGGCAGCATACTACGTTTCGCCCTCGGACTGAACAAGGCCCTCATCGAATGCACCAGAATCGAGGAGGACCGCATCGTCGTTGGCGTCAGGCCCGCAAGTCGGCCCGGCGCCGGTGCCCCACCTGCAACAAGAAGTGCGATATCTACGACGCGCGCGATGCTCCCCGGCGCTGGAGGGCGCTCGATCTTGCCCGCAGCAGGTGCTACCTTGAGTACCGCACCTCTCGCGTGCGTTGCCCCGAGCGCGGGGTTCACGTGGAGTCGGCACCCTGGGCGCGCCCTCGCTCGCGTTTCACGAAGGACTTCGAAGAGCGAGCGGCGTGGATGGCCGCGCACTGCACCCTGTCGGCTGTTGCCGCCGAGCGCCGTATCGAATGGCACAGCGTGGGCGGGATCTGCAAGCGGGTGTGGAACGATCTGGAAGCCGGCCGGGGCCGCGGGCGCTTCGACGGGGTGCGCTGCATCGGCATCGACGAGACGAGCCACAAGAAGGGCCACCGCCACCTTACCGTCGCGGTCGACCACGACAGGGGATGCCTCATCTGGGCACACGAAGGCTACGGCAAAGAAGTTCTGGAGTTGTTTCTCGACGAGCTCACCCGAGCGCAGCGCCGAGAGATCGAGGTGGTGACCGCAGATGGGCCAGATGGATAAAGACCCTAGTGAAGAGGAGATGCCCCCGTGCCAAATGGGTGATGCATCCCTTCTATGTCGTCAGCTGGATGAGCGACGCGCTTGATGCGGTGCGTTGCGAGGAGCGGTAGGCGACGAAGAGGGCCGCTCGCGCAGCGACGCCCAGGTGCGAGCGGGCGGGAAGGCATTCTAAGGGCGATAAGACCCCGCCTGGGTCCGGACCCTCCAAGCGACGGCGCGCTATCAAGGGGCCGAGTGCGCGCTCGTGAAGAACCGGGAGAACCTGACGGGCACCCAAGCGGCCAAGCTTGTCGAGGTGAGGCGGACGGGATCGCGCCTGTTCCGGGCATGGGAGCTTAAGGAGGACCCGCGAGCGGTCTTTCAAGCGAGTGGCGCCGATGAAGCGCAAGATTTGCCGGCAGATTGGCCCTACCGCACCGCCTATTGCAGGATCGCCCAAGTAGTGGAGATGGAAAAGAAGATGCGGAGACGCCGCGACGACATCATAGCCGCTGTGGAACTTGAGATCAGCAACGCTCGCATCGAGGCCATCAACGACAAGATCAAGGTCACCGTGAGGATAGGATATGGCTTCAAAACACCGACAACCTCATGGGCCTTCCCATGCTCAGGTGCTCAGACGTCAAGCCGCAGCTTCCAGGAAGGCTCTCGAAAGAAAAGGAGGCTGCGGCATGATACCCCTACCCACACAAACTACCGAAAGCTCATAATATTTCAATATAGCGTAACGAACAGATGAAAGGACCACCAGTGTTGAACCGTGCTCGCACGAACGAGATGAACGAGCACATTGACACCAACAAGATAGAATCGTGTCAGAAGGTCTCCTTCTCCGACCTCCACCAAGATCTTCGGTCGCAGCGCCTACCGGCCACTCCGGCGCACCCTACGCAAATTTGGTGGCACGACACGCCGCACCCCAGCAAGCCCCCGGCGTCTGCCCTACGCGCGCAAATCCACCCCCAGTTCGGCCTTCACCACGTCGAACGCCGCGTCGATGGCCTTGTCCATGTCGTAGTACTTGTAGCCGCCCAGGCGCCCCGCGAACACCACGTTGCCCTCCTGTTCGGCCAGCTTCGCGTACTCGGCGTACAGCGCGCCGTTGCGCTCGTCGTTGATGGGGTAGTACGGCTCATCGCCGCGCTCCCACGTGGCGGGATACTCGCGCGTGATGATGGAGACGGGCTGCGTGCCGAACTCGAAGTGCTTGTGCTCGATGATGCGCGTGTAGGGCACCTCGCGCTCGGTGTAGTTCACCACCGCGTTGCCCTGCCAGTTGTCGCACTCCACGCGCTCGCTCTCGAAGCGCAGGCTGCGGTACTCCAGCGCGCCCAGCCGGTAGTCGAAGTACTCGTCGATGGGGCCGCAGTAGATCACCCTATCGGCGATGCCGGGATGCTCCGCGATGAAGTCGCGGTACTCCGTGTCCAGCAGCACCTCCGTATCGCCCAGCATGCGCTCCACCATGGCCGTGTAGCCGCCGATGGGGATGCCCTGCCAACGGTCGTTGAAGTAGTTGTTGTCGTAGATGAAACGCACCGGCAGCCGCTTGATGATAGAGGCCGGCAGCTCCGTGCAATCCCTGCCCCACTGCTTCTCGGTATAGCCCTTCACCAGCTTCTCGTACACGTCGCGCCCCACAAGCGACAGCGCCTGCTCCTCCAGGTTCTTCGGCTCGTCCACCGCGCAGGCCGCCTTCTGCTCCTCGATGATGGCGCGCGCCTCGGTCGGCGTGCGCACACCCCACATCTTCGAGAAGGTGTTCATGTTGAACGGCATGTTGTACAACTCGTCCTTGTACACCGCCACCGGCGAGTTCACGTAGTTGTTGAACTCGGCGAAACGGTTCACGTACTCCCACACCGGGCGCAGCGACGTGTGGAAGATGTGGGCGCCGTATTTGTGCACGTTGATGCCCTCCACCTCTTCCGTGTAGATGTTGCCCGCCACATGGGAGCGCCTATCGATCACCAGGCAGGACCTCCCCGCCTCCTTCGCCTCGTGAGCGAACACGGCCGACGTGATGCCGGCGCCGACGATCAGGTAGTCGTAATGGGATCGCATGCGCATTCCTTTCGTTTCGGGAGCGCGCCCTTCGCAAAGGGACGTCACTCGCAATTCACCGTATGGCAGTACGTGGGCACGGCGCTTCCCAGAACGCGCACCGCGTCCTCGTCGCAGCCGCCAAGCGCCTCTTCAAGCTCGTCGAGCTTCGCAGCCACCTCTTCGTAGCCGATCTCTTGACCAGCGGAGATCATGATGGATCGGCTCTCGGTGGCAAGCGTGCTTTCCTCGTCCATCAAAAGCTCCTCGTACATCTTCTCGCCATCGCGCAAGCCGGTGAACACGATCTCGATGCCCACGGCCCCTGAAAGACGAATGAGGTTCTTCGCCAGATCGAGAATCTTCACCGGCTCCCCCATGTCGAGGATGAATATCTCGCCGCCCTTCGCCATGCCGCCCGCCTGGATGACGAGGCGCGTGGCCTCGGGAACGGTCATGAAGTAGCGCTCGATCTCAGGATGCGTCACCGTAACAGGACCGCCAGCAGCTATCTGCTTTTTAAACAGCGGAATGACGCTTCCGTTGCTGCCGAGCACGTTCCCGAAGCGCACCGCAGAGAAGATGGTTTTGGAAGCGCGCGCGTAATACTGGATCACCATCTCCCCCATGCGCTTCGTCGCCCCCATGACGCTCGTCGGATTGACCGCTTTGTCCGTAGAAATGAAAATGAACCTCCGAACGCCGAACTTGTCGGACGCGCGCACCACGTTCAGCGTGCCGAACACGTTGTTCTGGATCGCTTCGCGAGGGCACGCCTCCATAAGGGGAACGTGCTTGTGCGCAGCCGCATGGAACACGGCCGAGGGACGGTACCTTTCGAACAGCTCGTCCACGCGCTTCCGGTCGCATACGCTGCCGATCTCGACGCGCACATCGACATCGTCGTATTCGGAGAGCAGCTCAAGCCGCAGCAGATACGCGTCGTTCTCGTATATGTCGAACACAACGATACGGGCAGGAGCCACCTTGGCCAGCTGGCGGCACAATTCGCTGCCGATGGAACCGCCGCCTCCGGTGACGAGGACCGTTTCGCCGGAAATGTAACTTGAGGCGATACGCGTGTCGAGCACGATCTCCTCCCGACCGAGAAGATCCGCCACGTCGACATCCAGAAGCGCCACATCCCCCAGCTCATCGATGCGCAATTCACGGATGTTGGGAAGGGTTTTGAGCTTGCAATCCGTCTGAGTGCACACGGAGTAGATATGACGCCGCTCCGTCGCCGTGGCAGACGGAATAGCCACCACGATCTGCTTCACATCGTACTGCTCAACAAGCGACAATATGTCGTCAGTCCCTCCCGCCACCTTGATGCCGTGAATGCGGGATCCCTTCTTCGTCGGATCGTCATCAGTTGCGACAACCGGGACACCCGGCATATTGGGATCTTTGGAGGCCATGCGCGTAATGGTGAGGGATCCCGTCTCACCCGCCCCGACGATCAAAGTTCGAGGACGCTCCACCTCGGTCGAAGCGCGCACAGGATGCTTACGCCGCAAAATGCGCCAGACCATGCGCACACCGCCCATGATGAGCACAAGCAGTATCGCCGATGCAACGAACACGCGAATAGGCAAGCGCACGTTGATGACCCACAAAAACACGGCCCCCGCCAACGTGGAGAGCACGACGGAGAGCATGATCTGGATCGCCTCATCAACGCTCGCATACTCCCACAAATTGTTGTACAAACGAAACAGTGCCAGACCAGCGATATTGAACAGCGCCAATATGCCGAGCATGAAATAGATCTCGTTGTTGACGAACACTTCGTCGTACACATTCGTCAACAACGAAGCAAGCCAATAGGAAAGGTACGTGGACGCCACATCACATAGCAGCAAAAGCGCAGCGCGCTTTGCAATATGCAAG
>LHCFI01400__coassemble_1345_pt1 | contig 5483 bp, 2 predicted proteins | sample LHCFI01400__metabat2_low_PE_013 | metagenome-assembled genome bin LHCFI01400
CCGCCGAACTGGGAGAGCTCATGGGAGACATCTCTGACGATAATGGAACGAACGACCTTATCGGAGAAGGGGAGGAGCTGTAAATGACGACGGAATTCGACGTCACCAATTTCGACGCCTTGCGCATCTCCCTCGCCAACGCCGAGGACGTGCGCAGCTGGTCCCGCGGCGAGGTCAAAAAGCCCGAGACCATCAACTACCGCACGCTCAAGCCCGAGAAGGACGGCCTGTTCTGCGAGAAGATCTTCGGCCCCACGAAGGACTGGGAGTGCGCCTGCGGCAAGTACAAGCGCGTGCGCTTCAAGGGCATCGTGTGCGAGCGCTGCGGCGTGGAGGTCACGCGCTCCAAGGTGCGCCGCGAGCGCATGGGCCACATCGAGCTGGCCGCGCCCGTGAGCCATATCTGGTACTTCAAGGGCTCGCCCTCGCGCCTCGGCTACCTCCTGGACATCCCGCCGAAGGAGCTGGAGAAGGTGCTGTACTTCGCCTCCTCCATCGTGACCTCGGTTGACAAGGAGGCCCGCGAGGAGGACGCCGACGAGCTGCGCGACGAGCTGGCCGCCGACCTCGAGGAGCTGGACGCCGAGCGCGAGCGCCTCATCGAGGCCACGCGCAAGCTGTCGGTGGACTACGTGCCCGAGGACGACGACTTCGTCGACGACATCGACGAGGACGAGCGCATGACGCCCGAAGAGGTCGAAGAGGAGATCGCCGACATCTACGAGGAGTTCAACGAGCGCAAGGCCCTGCGCCAGGACGCGTTCGACGCCTTCATGAAGATCGAGCCGAAGCAGCTCGTGCCCGACGAGGCCCTTTACCGCGAGATGCGCCTCAACTACCGCGACTACTTCACGGGCGGCATGGGTGCCGAGAGCGTGCGCGATCTGCTGGAGGCCATGGACCTCGAGGCCGTGGCCGAGGAGCTGCGCGAGGTCATCGCCAACGGGAAGGGCCAGAAGCGCGCTAAGGCCATCAAGCGCCTCAAGGTGGTGGACGCGTTCCTGAAGTCCACGAACAAGCCCACGGACATGATCCTCGACGTCATTCCGGTCATCCCGCCCGATCTGCGCCCGATGGTGCAGCTCGACGGCGGCCGCTTCGCCACGTCGGACCTCAACGACCTGTACCGTCGCGTCATCAACCGCAACAACCGCCTCAAGCGCTTGCTTGACCTCGGTGCGCCCGAGATCATCGTGAACAACGAGAAGCGCATGCTGCAGGAGGCCGTCGACAGCCTGTTCGACAACGGCCGTCGCGGTCGCCCCGTCACGGGCCCGGGCAACCGTCCGCTCAAGTCGCTCTCCGACATGCTCAAGGGCAAGCAGGGCCGCTTCCGCCAGAACCTGCTGGGCAAGCGCGTGGACTACTCCGGCCGTTCGGTCATCGTCGTGGGCCCGCAGCTGAAGCTGCACCAGTGCGGCCTGCCGAGCCAGATGGCGCTGGAGCTGTTCAAGCCCTTCGTCATGAAGCGCCTGGTGGAGCTTGAGTACGCCGCCAACATCAAGGCCGCCAAGCGCGCGGTCGATCGCGGCGCCAGCTACGTGTGGGACGTGCTCGAAGAGGTCATCACCGAGCATCCGGTGCTCTTGAACCGCGCGCCAACCCTGCACCGTCTGGGCATCCAGGCCTTCGAGCCGGTGCTCGTCGAGGGCAAGGCCATCAAGCTGCATCCGCTCGTGTGCACCGCCTTCAACGCCGACTTCGACGGCGACCAGATGGCCGTGCACGTGCCGCTCGGTGCCGAGGCGCAGGCCGAGGCCCGCGTGCTCATGCTCTCCGCTAACAACATCAAGTCGCCGGCGCATGGCCGTCCGCTCACCGTGCCCACGCAGGACATGATCATCGGCCTGTACTACCTCACGGCAGCCCGCGAGGGCTTCCCGGGCGAGGGCCGCGCGTTCATCGACTTCGACGACGCCATGAACGCCTACGACGCGCGCGCCGAGCTTGACCTGCAGGCCAAGATCTGGGTGCGCCTCACGAAGGACACGCAGGTGGCCACGGCGTACAACACGTTCGAGGACCACAAGGCGGGCGAGCGCATCGAGACCACCATCGGCCGCATCACGTTCAACAAGGTGCTGCCCGAGGACTACCCGTTCCTCAACTACGAGATGAACAAGAAGGAGATCAGCCGCCTCGTCGAGGACGTGTGCAACCGCTACGAGCTTTCCGACGTGCCGGCCATCCTCGACGGCCTGAAGGACGCGGGCTTCCACTACGCCACGCGCGCCGGCGTCACGGTGTCGGTGTACGACGCCACGGTGCCGCCGAACAAGGGCGAGATCCTGGCGGCCGCCGACGCGAAGGTCGCGGCCATCGACGAGGACTACGAGATGGGCCTCATGAGCCGCGAAGAGCGCCACAAGCAGGTCGTCGACATCTGGAACGAGGCGAACGAAGAGGTCGGCGACGCCATGGCCGAGAACTTCGACAAGTTCAACCCCATCTACATGATGGCGTTCTCCGGCGCTCGAGGCAACATCAAGCAGATCCGCCAGCTGGCCGGTATGCGCGGCCTCATGTCCGACCCGAAGGGCGAGATCATCGACCGACCCATCAAGGCGAACTTCCGCGAGGGCCTGTCGGTTCTGGAGTACTTCATCTCCACGCACGGCGCCCGCAAGGGCCTCGCCGACACGGCGCTGCGCACCGCCGACTCGGGATACCTCACCCGCCGTCTCGTGGACGTGGCGCAAGACGTCATCATCCGCGAGATCGATTGCGGCACGACCGACGGCGTGCCGTATCCGCTGCGCAACGACAAGGGCGAGGTGGACGACAACCTCATCGGCCGCTGCCTGCTGGAGGACGCCAAGGGCGCCGACGGCACGGTAGTGCTGGCCGCGGGCGAGTACGTGGAGCGCATGGACCAGCTGCGCGCCATGGACGAGGCCGGCATCGACACGGTGGTCATCCGCACGGTCATGACCTGCCATGCCGAGCATGGCGTGTGCCAGAAGTGCTATGGCTGGGATCTCGCCACGAGCCGTCCGGTGAACATCGGCACGGCGGTGGGCATCATCGCCGCCCAGTCCATCGGCGAGCCGGGCACCCAGCTCACCATGCGCACGTTCCACACCGGCGGCGTGGCTGGCGAGGACATCACGCACGGTCTGCCGCGCGTTCAGGAGCTGTTCGAGGCGCGCAAGCCCAAGGGCCTCGCCGTGCTCGCCGAGATCTCCGGCACGCTGCAGATCTCGGGCGACAAGCAGCAGAAGACGCTCACGATCCACGACCAGCAGGGCAACTTCCGCGAGTACGTGGTGAGCGCCCGCGCCCAGATGCTGCCAGGCGTTGCGGACGGTTGCGAGGTCACGGTGGGCCAACAGCTCACCAAGGGCTCCGTGAACCCGCATGACCTGCTGCGCCTCACCGACCCGAACACCACGCTGCGCTACATCGTGAGCCAGGTGCAGGGCGTGTACGTGAGCCAGGGCGTGGACATCAACGACAAGCACATCGAGGTCATCGCGCGCCAGATGCTGCGCAAGGTGGCCGTGATGGACGCCGGCGACTCCGACTACTTGCCGGGTCGCCAGGTGAACCGCTTCGAGTTCGAGAAGGCGGCCAACGAGCTGATCGCCGAGGGCAAGGAGCCGCCCGTGGGCCAGCCGCTTTTGCTCGGCATCACGAAGGCGTCGCTCGCCACGGATTCCTTCCTGTCGGCGGCCTCCTTCCAGGAGACGACGAAGGTGCTCACCGACGCGGCCATCGAGGGCAAGGTGGACCATCTGGCCGGCCTCAAGGAGAACGTCATCATCGGCAAGCCCATCCCGGCGGGCACCGGCCTTTCGCGCTACCGCGAAGTGGGGCTCACCTACAAGGGCCGTCCGGTGGCGGGCGTGCAGGGTGAGCAGCTGCCCGACTTCGCGCCCGATGCGCTTCGCGAGATCGAAGAGCTGTTGCCGCAGCCGCAGGATTGGTCGCTCGATGGCGAGGGCTACCTCAACATGGGGTCGAACTACGGCAGCTACTACAGCGGGCTTTCGCTCGGCCACCGCGGGCCGCAGCTGTCCGACGAAGACGCGCGCCTGTACATCTACGACGATCTGGGCGTGTCGCAGCGCTGGGCCAACAAGTTCAGCGAGGCGGGCATCGAGACGGTGGCCGACCTCGTGGGCCACACCGAGGAGGACCTGCTGCGTATCGAGGGCATCGGCGTGAAGGCCATCGAGGAGCTGAAGGAGGGGTTGGCGGAACGCGGCCTCTCGCACGTGATCGAGGACGACCTCGCCGCCACGAGCGACGACATGTCGCAGCTCTTGGATATGGTGTTCTCGCCTGACGACACCATCCTCATCGGCGGCGACGAGCCCCCGACCTTCAACACCGAGGGCGAGGACATGCTGGGCGAGGCCCTGCCGCCCCGCTCCTACCAGCGCAACCTGGAGGAGCTGGACGCCCTGCTGGGCTCCGTGGGCTCGCTCGGCTTCGGCCTGACCACCAAGGAGGACGAGGAATCCTCCTCCGAGGATGCCGAGGACGACGATATCGAAGAGTAGCAATCGGGGGCGCGCCAAGGCGCGCCCCCTCTTCATGCGGCGCCCTGTCAGGTTCAAGAGATCGAAAGGCACAACATGTCCGATAAAACCTACCTTCCGGCCGGCGAGGTGCCGCCCGCCTCGCAGATCGGGGCCACACTCGAGGCGCTCGCGGCCACCATCGCAGAGCGACGCGAAGCGGGGGAGGAGAGCTACACGCACCGCCTGCTCTCCGGCCCGGCCGACGAGGTGCTGAAGAAGATCATGGAGGAGGCGGGCGAGACGGCGCTCGCCGCCAAGGACGTGGAGTCCTGGGCCTGCTCGTCGCTCGCCGCCACGCTGGCGGTCGCCGGCGCGGACGCGGACGACGCGCTTTCCGTGGAGCTGCCGCCCGAGTACGATGCGGCGGTGGACCATCTGCGCTACGAGGCGGCCGACGTGGTGTACCACCTGCTGGTGGCGCTGGAGCGCTACGGCATCGGCCTCGACGAGTTCGCCGCCGAGCTCAACACCCGCATGACCGACGCGGAGCGCCCGCAAGGCGCCGTCCGCCTCCACGACGAACACGTGAAAAGGGGGAAGTAACATGGCACGACTTTTCGGGACCGACGGGGTTCGCGGGGTGGCGAACACGCAGCTCACGTGCGACCTCGCCTTCGAGCTCGGCCAAGCGGCCGTGGCGTTCCAGGGCAAGACCATCCTCATCGGCAAGGACACGCGCCTTTCGGGCGACATGCTGGAATCGGCCGTGGCGGCCGGCATCATGTCGATGGGCGGCACGGCGCTTCTGGCCGGCATCATCCCGACGCCCGCCATCGCGCTGCTCGTGCGCGAGCTGCACTGCGACGGCGGCATCGTCATCTCGGCCTCGCACAACCCGCCCGAGTACAACGGCATCAAGCTGTTCGACGCCCAGGGCTTCAAGCTGCCGGATGCGGTGGAGGACGAGATCGAGTCGTTCGTGGCGAAGGGCGGTGCCGCGGCCGAGGAGCTGCCGGC
>LHCFI01400__coassemble_5469_pt1 | contig 5020 bp, 3 predicted proteins | sample LHCFI01400__metabat2_low_PE_013 | metagenome-assembled genome bin LHCFI01400
GCGGCCCGAAGAACTCGAACCCGATGGGGTTCTGCACCTTGTTCTTGAGGCCCGTGATGAAGCGGTGCGTGTACTCCTCGCCGGCTTGCAGAAAGTCGTTCAGCACGAAGATGGGTCCCCACACGTGATTCTGCACGTGCTCGATGTCGCGGATGAGCAGGTCGGGGTCGCGCCATGCCACGCGGCGGCGTCCGAAGTGGTTCTTGAACGCGTAGGCGCTGCCGCCGCAGGTGGCGCAGTTGCGCGCGCAGCCGCGGCAGGTGAGGCTGGCTGTCACGGGGTAGGAAAGCCAGCCTTTCATGGGCAGGTAGCTCGTCATGTCGTGGTGACGCAGCACGCCCTTCATGGGATAGTCGTAGTCGAGCGAGATGGCGTTCATGTCGTCGGGCACCCACGACAGCGGGTTAATGTGGATGGCTCCCTCGGCGTCTTTCCAGGTGAGATTGGGAATGTCCGACAGATCGCCCACCGGCGTGTGCGTCTTGGCCGCCCGCGCCACGCGCTCCACCAGCATGCGCATGGGCTCTTCGGTGGAATCGCCGCGAAACACGTAGTCTATGCAGTCGTACTTGATCAGATCCTCGTGGAAGATCGACGAGGACAGCCCGCCGAACGAGATGGGCACGTGCGGGTGCAGCCGCTTGAGCACCTTCGCCACCTCCACGGAGCCGTGGCAGTGCGGCATCCAGTGCAAATCGATGCCGAACATGTGCGAGCTCAGCCGTGCGAGGTTCTTCTCCACGTCGAAGTTCTTCTTGTGCAGCATCATCGACGCCAGGTTGTAGATGCGCGCGCGCAACCCGTGGCGCTCCAAGTACTCGCAGAGCGTGGTGAGGCCCAGGGGGTACATCTCGAAGATGGGCGTGGACGGCACCATGTCCGACACTGGGCCGTACATGATGGAGCGTTCGCGGAAGTCGTAGGTGGCGGGCGCGTGGATGTAGGTCATATCGAGCGTTTGCATGATAGCGGCGAGTATACCACGACCGTTTTGCCGCCGCCGCTTCGCGGCGATCCCGGTTTGGGGAGTTTCGTCGATTTCTGCAAGGATTTTCGTCTGGCGAACGGTTTTGCCGCTTTTGATGGCACTTGGGATTCCGTTGCGCTTGTGCGGAATGGTGCTATCTGATCTTTTCTCTCCGGCTTTCTTTCGCTTCGCGTCTTGGGCCATCAAGACCGTTCGCCAAACGAGAACCCTTGCAGCGAAAAGGCGATGTCTCTGCCAACGGCGGTTTGACTGGGGATCCTCCATGTTCGATGCAAAATTTGCCGGATTGCTGCTGGAAACGAAGGAGGAGCGGGCCCTTTGGCCTCGAAGCCGCATTGGCCTTGCGCGTCCGGTTCCCAGCGGTCCGGAAGACGTTGCGAAGAGCCGAATGGCATGCGCGAGGCTTCCACCCTGCCGGTAGCGATCTGCCGAGTGTTGCACGATGGGAAGACTGTCCGCTGTCGGACTGGGGCCGAGGCGGTCCGGGGTACCGCGAATTGGGCTCCGAACTCCGGGCTTCACGCGGGCAGATGGTCGATGACGGCCGCGTTTGGGACAGGTCAGTCGGCGCGTCCGATGCCGCGCGGCGTGCGTGTCGGCGCGCAGAAGCCTGTTGCCCATCCGCTCCGGTCTTCTTCTCGCGGGCAGTCTGCGGGGAGGGGCGGTTTGCGCCGCATGATCCACGGGCGCGCCTTCCCGACCGTTCTCCCATGGGCGGTGGTGCGACGCGTGCGCGAAAACGGCTCGATTTTGGCCACCAAACCGAGTTCTGGCACGGATCGGCCCCTTCAGGCGCGCGTCCGAAAATCGCGACCTGGTCTTTTGCCGGGGACGCCCTCCGCAAGGGCTCCCGAACGCCTCTTTTTCGTGCCAGAACGCGGTTTCGTGGCCAAAATCGGGCCGTTTCGTCGTCGGCTCCGGTTCAACGGTGATGGGCGATTGCCGTGTATGGTGCGTTGGCGGGGCGTTTTGCCGGGACCGCTGCTCAGAGGGGGCCGGAGGGGACTGCTGCGGAAAAGGCGCGCGGCCGCCGAGTCGTTGTGGACGGGAAACCCTCTGCTCGCAGATGAGGCCGTCATGTGCGGCGGCATGGGGCGCTTCCGAATTCCGAATTCGAGGGCGTTTCGTCCAGGATGCTTGGGGGCGGGATGCTTTGCCCGTGCTGTTCGGAGGGGGGGGGGGGGGATAACGATTGCGCTTGATCAAGGCTTTCCAGTCAGCGACGTCTCATTTTCTCCGCAGAATCGCCCTCGACCCAAAAGCGGTGGGATGCACTCCCGCCCTTGCTTTCCTGCTGCTGTGCGTCGGGTGCTTGCTTGCGTTCGCGGCGGTGTTCCTTGCCGGCGGTTTTCGGGGCAGCACGTCGCATTCTAGTTCTTCACCATGGCTCGTACTCGCGCTCGCACCTGCCTTTCCTCATATGCGGTCGGCAATGTGCCAGGAGCCCAACCCCCCCCCCCCCGCGTCACCGCCCGCGCCCCGCGCCCAGACATCCCCCGTATGCGGTCCACCTCCGCGCCCCGCATCGCGCTCTGCCTCCGCATCCTACGTCCCGCATCCTCCCGTATCGCGCTTCGCCTCCGCGCCCTTCCCTCGCTGGCCCCCGCCGATTCCCCTGTGTGCGTTTGCCGCAGATGCGATGGGGAATGCTATGATACGGCCCATACGAAACGAACGAGGTTCGGGAGAAAAGGCGGGGCGGCTATGCTACTGTGCGCACAATACATTCTTCCCATCACGTCGGAGCCGTTCAGGGGCGGCGCCGTGCTCGTCCGCGACGGCGCGATCCGCGACGTCGGTGCCGCCGACATGCTCAAGCTGCGCTATCCCGACGAGGAAGTCGTCGATTACGGTCAGGCCGCGCTCATGCCGGGCCTCGTCGATCTGCACACTCACCTTGAGAACTCCGTTATGCGCGGCATTGTGCACGACGTGCCCTACACCACGTGGATCACGTCGATGCTCGAGAAAAGCACGAAGATGGACGTGAGCGATTGGTACGACTCGGCCATCCTCGGCGGCCTCGAGGCGCTTTCAAGCGGCATCACCACGGTGGCCGACATCACCACCACCGGCGCCGCCTGCACCGCCACGCAAAAGCTCGGCATGCGCAGCGTCATCTACCGCGAGGTGGGCGCCATGGACAAGCGCCGCGTCGACTACGCCATGCGCGTGGCCGAAAACGACATCATGCACTGGCGCGAGGAGGTCGACGGCGACCGCATCACCATCGGCATCGCCCCGGCGGCCATGTACGTGTGCCATCCGTCGGTGTTCGCGAAGGTGTCCGAGTTCGCGCGCCGCGAGAACGTGCCCGTCGCCATGCACATGGCCGGCAACCGCGAGGAGTTCAACTTCATCAAGTACGGCTCCTCGCCGTTCTCCGTCCACACCATGGATCAGAAGCGCGGCTACGTGGAGATCCCGCCGTGGCTGCCCACCGGCACGACGCCTGTGCGTTACGCGCTGAACTGGGGCGCGTTTGAATCCGACAACGTGCTGGCCATCCATTGCGTCCACGTGGACGACAAGGACGTGCAAAAGCTCAAGGAGTACGACGTGGCCGTGGCCTCGTGTCCGCGCTGCAACGCGCAGCTGGGCATGGGCGTGGCGCCGCTCAACGAGTTCTTGCGCGCTGGTTTGCGCTTGGGCCTCGGCACCGATTCCCCTGCCGCCACCGACTCCACCGACATGCTCACGGAGATGCGCATCGGCATGCTCGTGCAGCGCGCCGTGAACGTGGGCACGTTCCTCGACTCGGCCACGATGCTGGAGATGGCCACCATCGGCGGTGCCCGCGCACTCAAGCTGGACGACAAGATCGGCTCGCTCGACATCGGCAAGCGCGCCGACATCGTGGCGGTGGACCTGTCCGGTTCGCATCAGACGCCCACGACCGACCCCGTGTCGGCGGTGGTGAACACCTGCAGCGGCACCGACGTGCTCATGACCATGGTGGATGGCACTGTTCTGTACGAGAAGAGCAAGTGGAACGTGGGCGTGGAGGTTGCCAAGAACATCGCCCGCGTCATCGAGATTCGCGGCAAGTTGAGGATGTAGGCAATGGGTGCGAACCAGAAGCTAACGGCGAAGCAGAAAAGCGAGCGCATCAAGGCGGCGCAGGAGCGCGAACGGCGCGAGAAGGAGCGGCGGGAGGCCGCCGAGCGAACGAAGAGGGTGTTCACAGTTGTCGTGTGCATCATCCTTGTGCTGGCGCTCGGCATTCCCACGGTGGGCCTCGCGTTTTTTGGTGGGGGAGCGTCGTAGGGCCGTATGCGCCGCGGTTTCGTCTGTGGCGCGGTAAGTTCGCGTTTCCTTTAGATTCACGGTGGTGGAGTCGCAGCGCTCCTCTGCCGTGCGTTCCGTTTGACTGCGCTATCGCCTTGCGGGCGCGATCGCCTCGCCATGCTTTTTCTGTAAAGGATTCTCACGCAGCTTGGCCGGATGGGTTTGTGATACTATGAATCGTTGCCGCGCACGGGGCGCGGTGGAGAGTAGAGAAACCGCACAAAGGGGTTTGCTTTGTTTGGAATCGGTGGATTCGAGCTTTTCCTCATTTTGTTGTTCGGGTTCCTCATTTTCGGGCCCGACAAATTGCCTGCGATGGCGAAGACGCTGGGGAAGGCCATCAATAAGTTCAGAAGTGCTCAGGAGGAGATGAACAAGGTCATCAAGACGGAAGTCTACGACCCGAACTCCGACGAGCCGTTCAAGAACCCGCTCGAAGCCCTGTCGAAGGTGGCCGAGGGCGAGAAGAAGCAGCAGAAGACCGAGAGCTTCTCCGAGCGCAAGGCGAAGTACGACAAGGAACGCGCTGCGAAGAAGGCTGCCGAAGCGAAGAAGGCCGAGGCCGAAGCATCGAAAGCGACGGCTGCAACCGCTACGGCCGCAACAGCGAAGGCGGTCGCGAAGCCCGACGGATCGTTTGCGCAGCCCGCCGAGAAGGCCGATGCGGCGAAGGCAGCGGAGAAGCCCGCCGCCAAGTCGAAGCCCTCTCCCGACGAGCTGTACGGCACGAAGCCCAAAGCTGCG
>LHCFI01400__coassemble_5538_pt1 | contig 4970 bp, 4 predicted proteins | sample LHCFI01400__metabat2_low_PE_013 | metagenome-assembled genome bin LHCFI01400
TCTAGATCAGCAGCATCGCGGCGGTCAGCACGACGACGCACGCGAGGGAGGTGACCACGATCACCTTCATCACGGCTTTCAGCATGGTGGCGTACTGCACCTTCGCAAGGGCGAGGCCCGCCAGCACCGCGCCGTTCATGGGCGTGATGATGGCCACCACGCCGTGCGCCGCCACGTAGATCATCACCATGACCTCGGGAGAGAATCCCAGGCCGTCGGTCAGCGGTCCCATGATGGGCATCGCGAGCGTGGCCATACCCGAGCTCGACGGGATGGCGAAGGACAGCACGAAGTAGAACAAGAACGTGGCGGGCGCGAAGATGAAGGCGGGCACGCCGGCCAGGGCGTTCGCGGCGTTTTCGAGGATGAACGTGTCGAGCGCCGTCTCGCTCATGACGACGGCCACCGAGCGGGCGAGCGCGATGACGAGCGCCACGCTCACCATCTCGGCGCAGCCGCCGAGGAACGTGCCCACGATGTCCTTGCCCGACAGGCGCGCGAGGACGCCGATGACGATGCCCATGAGCAAAAACCACGCCGTGGCCTCGTTGAAGTACCATGAGCCCAGGGGCGTGCCGGTGAGAAACGCGCTCCACGCGCCGGAGGGGTCGTCTGCCGATCCTCCCAGCATGAACAGGTCGATGCCGAAGTTCTGCCACGGCACGAAGCCGACGATCATGACCACGAACGTGAGCGCGAACAGCACGAGCACGATCTTCTGCTTGCCCGTCAGGACGGCCGAGAACGCCGACCCCTTCCCGTCGCCCTCCGTTTGGCCGTACTCTTTCTCGGATTCGGTTTGCTCTTGCAGCGACATGAAGGTGGAGCCCTTGTCGGCCTTCACCTTGGCGGCGTAGCGCATGACGAAGAAGATGGAGATGGCCTCGGCGATGACGAACAGCACAAGGCCGAAGCCGATGATGAGGCCCTGGTCGACGGCGATGCCGAGGTCGGTGAGGGCGGCGGTGGCCACGCCCACGGAAAACGGGTTCACCGTGGAGCCGATGCAGCCCGCGCCGGCGCCGAGAAGCACCACGAGCGCGCCGGTGAGCGTGTCGAAGCCCGCGGCGTACATGGTGGCGGCCAAGAGGATGTAGAACGGCACCGTCTCCTCCAGCATGCCGTAGGTGGAGCCGCAGATGCCGAACAGCAGCATGAGGATGGGTATGAGCACGAGCTCGCGTCCTTTGAGCGCGCGCACGAGCGTGGCCACGCCGGCATCGAGCGCGCCGGTCTTGTTGACCATGGCCAGAAAGCCGCCCAGCACGAGCACGAACACGCACACCTGCATGGCGTCGGCGAATCCCAGCACGGGCGCGGTGACCACGTCGGCGAACGTCGCGCCCGCCACTTCGCTGGTGAACAGGGACACGATCACCGTGGCGACGGCCACTGCGATGAGGCAGACCACGAGGATGATGAACGAGTCGGGCGTGCGCCGCTTCTTCTTACGCTTCTCCGGAGCCTTGCTTGCAGTCGTCTCAGCCATCGATCTCTCCTTTCCCGTCTGCGCGGGCCGCAAGCCAGCGCAGAGCCATCGTCGCGGTCATCGCCGCTCCTTCGGCGAACACGCTCTCGTCGAACACCACGCGCGCGTTGTGCACGGGGTAGCGCACGCCCTCGTCCTCGGTGCCGGTTCCCACGACGAAGTACGCGGTGGGCACGGCCTGGGAGATGACGCTCATGTCGTCGGAGCCCGAGATGGGCTTATCGAGGATCGTGACGGGGCGTCCGGTGAGCTCTTCCATGTAGCCGATCAGCTCGCGGGTGAGCGCGGGGTCGTTGTGGACGCTCGGGACGCCGCGGAGGAATTGCACTTCGGCGCTGCCGCCGAAGGCATCGGCGATGCCCTCGCACATGGCCGTCATGCGCTTCTTCAGGTGCGCGCGGGTGCCCTCGTCCACGGTGCGCAGAGTGCCGAGCATGCGCACGTCGTCGGGCACGATGTTCGCCGCCGTGCCGCCGTTCATCGCGCCGAACGTGATGACGGCCTGGTCGTTCGGATCGAGCTCGCGCGCGATGAGGTTCTGCGCGCCCTGGAAGATGTGGCATGCGATGTTGAACGGGTCGACCAGCTGGTTGGGTCGGGAGCCGTGGCCGCCCTTGCCGTGCACGACGATGTCGATGTCGTCGATGGAGGAGAAGCCGGTGCCCGGGCGCGTGGCGACTTCGCCCAGGTGAAAGTCGAACGGCATGAGGTGGATGGCCGCCGCCGCGTCGACGTGCGGATCCTCCAGCACGCCGGCGTTGATCATGGCCTCGTTGCCGCAGATCTCGTCGGGGGCCGTGCCCTCCTCGTCGGGCTGGAACATGAGCTTCACGCAGCCGTCCAGCTCGGCCTCATGCGCTTTGAGGATGCGGGCCGCGCCCAGCAGCATGGCGGTGTGCGCATCGTGGCCGCACGCGTGCATGAAGCCGTTCTGGGAGGCGAAGGGAAGCCCCGTCTCCTCGCGCAGGGGCAGCGCGTCCATGTCGGCGCGCAGCATGAAGCAGCGGCCCCGCGACGGGTCGCCGATGGTGGTCACGAGGCCGCCCGGCACGATCTCCTTCGGCTCGAGGCCGATCTCGCGCAGCCGGTCGGCGACGTAGGCGGTCGTCTGGGGCAGGTCGAATCCGATCTCGGGGTGCTCGTGCAGCCAGCGGCGGTCGGCGACGATGTCATCTGCCAACGCCTCGGCTTCTTCCAGGATGGTCATGGGTATGCCTCCTTCTTCGATTCGGCGGCTGCATCAAGGCCCCGCCGTCTTCGGTCGCGCCCGCATATCGGCGCCTTCGGAGCGGTACAATACGGGGATGCGGCCGATTCGAGCGTCACCCTGGCGGCGTTACGCGGGTGCGAACGGTTGGTTTTCGGCGGCGAACGGTATTGAGGAGGAGCGTGCATGGATCGAGCGCGAAAAACGGAAGGGGACGCGGGGATGCGGGAACACGGCGATGCCGACGACGGCGGCCGGCTCGTCGACGCGCGGTGCCTGACAGCGGTGTGCGCGCTGTCGTTGTCGACCTTCGTGCAGAACGGCTACGTGTACCCGTCGTCTTCAGGCGGGCCGTGGTCGCTGGTGGCGTACGGTGCGCTGTACACGCTGGCGTTCGCCTTCTGGGCGGCGCTCGCCCACAGGCGCACGCGCTGGCTGCCGGTCGCGCGCTTGTCCGTCCTCGCCGCGGCGTTGCTCGCGCTCGGCGCGATCGCGCAGATCGCCGCGCATGCCGTCGGGCTGCCATCGGCCGACCTGCTGGCGGCGTTCGCGCCGCTCGCCCTCGGCCGCTCGTGGGCCGTCGTCGTCGCCGGGCTCGCGCTGTCCTCCATCGCACCGCGCGGCGTTCCCGTCACCGTTGCGGCCGGCGTGGGGGCGTCCTACGCGGCGCTGCTCGCGCTCAAGCCGCTGATCGCCGCCGCTCCCGTCATCGTGTACGCACTGCTGCCGATGCTCTCGCTTGCGCTCGTCGCGCGTCCGGTGGAAGCTGCGCGCCGCGAACTCTCCTCCTTGTGGTCGACCTCTCCGAGCGAGCTCGCGCTCACCAACCCCTCGTCGTTTCCCAGTCCCGGCAACCGGCTGTTCGCCTGCATCGCGCTGTTCGAGGTGGCCTTCGGCTTCTCCATCCAGTTCGGCGCGGACGCCGCGGCGTGGCAGCAGGACGTCGCGGCGCTGGTCGCGCTCGCGCTCGTGGCGGCATGGTGCGCGCGCACGCGCCTCCACTCGCGCGAGGACGCGCTGTTCTATCTGTCGGGTCTGCTCGTGGTGTTCGGGTTCTTCGCCTCCTCGGCGTCCACCGCGTTCGTCTCGGGCGTCTCCCAGGGGGCGCTTTCGGTGGGCGCCCAGACGTTCAGCGTGCTCACCTGGGCGACGCTTGCCATCATCGCCGCGCGCAACCCCGCGGGCGGCATCACGGCGCTCGCGACGGGGTTCTGCGCTTCGAACGTCGGTGCCACCGCGGGCGTAGCGCTCGGAGGGTTTCCCGTCGGCGCGCAGGACGCCGCGCTCGCCGACGCGCGGCTGCTCGCGCTCGCGCTCGTGGCCGTGGCGCTTGTGGCCTACGTGTGGATCGGTCTTCGGGGGTTCAGCTTTTCCGACGCCATACAGGGCGTCCTTCCCGTCGAGGTCGTGGCCGCCCCCGCCCCCGAGGCCGCCATCGAAGCCCGCTGCGCGCACCTGGCGGCCGCCCACGGCCTCACCGAGCGCGAAGGCGAGGTGTTCGCGCTGCTGGCGCGCGGGCGCAACGGCGCGTTCATCCAGGAGGAGTGCCGCGTGACGCGCAACACCGCCAAGACGCACATACGCCATATCTACCAGAAGCTGAACGTGCACACGCAGCAGGAGCTCATCGACCTGGTGGAGGCCGACCGCTCCGCCGGTTAACGCTTTTGCCGTGGCGGCTGCGTTTCGCGCCGTTGTCGAAGATGGGCTGGAAATGGGCGGTTCGTGCCGAAGGACGGGCGCCCACGCGCGGCGGCGAGCGGGTGTGGTACGCTGTGGGGCGTCGATGACACGCCGAAGGTAAGGAGCTGAGCCATGCGCGAAGGAAGCGCTCCCAATTTCTGTCCGCCGGTCGAGGAGGGCATCACCCTTGTGCTCGAAGACGAGGCGGGCGAGCAGACGGAACTCGAGTTCCTCGGCCTCGTCCTTCACAACGACCGCCGCTACGGGTTCTTCTTCCCGGTGACCGACGAGGCGCCTGCGGGCTCGTCGGGGGAGGTCGTGCTGCTCGAGGTCACCGAGCTTGACGAGGAGGGGCAGCCTGCCGCGTTCGAGCTGGTCGAAGACGAGGGGATCGCAGCCGAGGTGTACGACGATTTCCGGATCGCGACGAAGGATCTCTACGACTTCGCCGACTGACGTCGCGTTTCGATCAGGGCGCGCAGGTCGCGCAAGCGCGCACGGGGGACCGTGACAGGGGGGCGGGGATAATGTCACGCTCACGAATGTTTTGCGAAGTCCGAATGCATTGCGGAGCGTGACATTATCCCCGCC
>LHCFI01400__coassemble_8843_pt1 | contig 3439 bp, 2 predicted proteins | sample LHCFI01400__metabat2_low_PE_013 | metagenome-assembled genome bin LHCFI01400
CTACTCGGCAGCCGCGGCAGGGGCCTCGGCTGCCTCCGGAGCGGCGGGAGCCTCGGCAGCAGCGGGGGCTTCGACCGCAGAGGTCTCGGCGGCCTCGGCCTCGCCCGCCATCTCGGCAACCGTCACCGGCGCACCCACGCCGGCCACGACGGCATCGGCCACGAAGTCGGCGAGCAGACGCACGGAGCGGATGGCATCGTCGTTGGCAGGAATGCCGTAATCCACGTCGTCCGGATCGCAGTTCGTGTCGAGCGTGCCCACGACGGGGATGTTCAGGCGGCGGGCCTCATGGATGGCGATGGCCTCGCGGTTCGTGTCGATGACGAACACGGCGTCGGGCGTGCGCTTCATGTTGCGGATGCCGTTGAGGTTGGTCTGCAGCTTCGACAGCTCCTTGCGAAGGAGGATCTGCTCCTTCTTCGGCAGCACCGCCATGCGGCCGTCGGCCTCCATGGCCTCGAGCTCCTCCATGCGGGTGACGCGGGAGCGGATGGTGACGAAGTTCGTCAGCACGCCGCCGAGCCAGCGGGCGTTCACGTACGGCATGCCGCAGCGGTTCGCCGCCTCGGAGACCGCCTCCTGCGCTTGCTTCTTCGTGCCCACGAACAGCACGGTGCCGCCCTTCTTGGCGAGCTCGGACACGAACGTGTACGCCTGGTCGAGGCCCACGAGCGTCTGCTTGAGGTCGATGATGTAGATGTCCCCGCGGCTGCCGAAGATGTAGGGCTTCATCTTGGGGTTCCAACGGCGCGTCTGATGGCCGAAGTGGCTGCCCGCGTCGAGCAGCGTCTTGATGCCGACTTTCGTCATAGCTCTCTCCATTCGTTAGTCCTCTGCCCGCGGTCGTCCCCTGCCTCCGCAGCCTTTTTCGGTTGGCCACTGGCGGAGCGGGTCGCGCGAGCATGCGTAATAAGAAACCTCAGAAGTGTACCACAGGATCGATGATTTGCAAACAGCGCTTTCGCGCGGCATGCGACATGCGGCGGCATGCGACCCGGCACGCGGCGCTTGCGGCGCGCGGGACGAACCCGCGCGCCGCGTCAGCGATCGCGCCGAAGGGCCTACGTTCGGTAAGAACCCGCGTTGCGCAAGCTCAGCGCAACCGTCGAGGCGTTGTGCAGAAGCGAGGAGGCCTGCGGCGTGACGAGCCCTCCGATGCCCGCCGCCAAAAGAGCGGAGTTGATGGCGACGACCTCCTTGAACGAGGAGTCCAGCCGCTCGGTCAGCTCGCTGCTCAAACGGCGAAGCGACACAAGCGCCGAAAGGTCCCCGCCGGTCAGCGTGATGTCGGCCACCTCGCGGGCCACCGCCGTCCCCTGCCCCATGGCTATCCCGACGTCGGCCAGCGAAAGCGCGGGCGCGTCGTTCACGCCGTCGCCCACCATCGCCACCGTGCGCCCCTCGGCCTTCAGGCGCTCGACGAACGCGTGCTTGTCCTCGGGCAGCAGGTTCGCCTCGAACTCGGTCACGCCCGCCTCGGCCGCGATGCGCGCGGCAGTGCGCTCGTTGTCGCCCGTCAGCATCACCACGCGCTCGAACCCGAGCGCGCGCAGCTCGGCTACCGCCCGCGCCACGCCCTCCTTGAGCGGATCCTCGATGCCGATGACGCCGACGAGCTCGCCGTCCACCGCCAAGTACAGAGGCGAGAGGCCCTCGGCCTCGCGGGCGACGCGCTCGGCCTGCTCGGGCGAGATGGGAACCCACTCGTCCTCCACGACGAAGTGCTCAGAGCCGATGACCACCCGTTTGCCGTCGAGCGACGAGGCGATGCCGTGGGCCACGATGTACTCCACGTCGGCGTGCCGCTCGCGGTGCTTGAGGTTCTTCTCGGCGGCCGCCCGCACCACGGCCCGCGCCACCGGATGGGGGAAGTGCTCCTCGAGGCAGGCCGCAAGGCGCAGCACCTCGCGGCGGTTCCATCCGTCGAGCGCGAGCACGCACGCCACCTTCGGCGTGGCCTCGGTGAGGGTGCCGGTCTTGTCGAACACGATGGTGTCGGCGCGCGCCATGGCCTCGAAGTGCTTCGACCCCTTCACCGTGAAGCCGGCCTGAGCGCTTTGCCGCATGGCCGACAGCACGGCGATGGAGCCGGTCAGCTTGAGCGCGCAGGAGTAGTCCACCATGAGCGCGGCCGACGTCTTGGCGAGGCTGCGCGTGGCGAGCGCCACGACGCCCGCCAAAAGGAAGTTCCACGGCACGATGCGATCGGCAAGCCGCTCCATGCGCGATTGCGTCTCGGACTTGAACGCCTCCGACTGCTCCACCAACGACACGATGGAGCGCAGCTTCGTCTCACCCGCGTCCGCCGTCACCCGCACGACGATCTCGCCGTCCTCTACGGCGGTGCCGGCGAACACGTTGTCCCCGGCGACGCGCTCCACGGACAAAGGCTCGCCGGTGAGCGCCGCCTGGTTCACCATCGCGGTGCCGCGCACCACCTCGCCGTCCACGCACACGGGCATGCCGGTGCGCACCGCGATGAGGTCTCCGGGGGCAAGCTCGGAGGCGGGTACCTGGCGCTCCTCGTCGCCGTCGAGCAGCTGCGCCGTCTCCGGCAGGTCGAGCAGCGCCTCGATGAGCGCCCCCTCCGAACGCGAGCGCGTGTACTCCTCGAGCGTCTCGCCCACGTTCAAAAGCAGCATGGTCTGTCCGGCGGTGCGCGGGTCGCGCTTGGCGAAGGACATGCCGATGGCGGCGGCGTCCAGCACGGGCACGTCGAGCCGCGCGCTGGCAAGCGAGCGCAGCCCCGCGCGCAGGAAGTGCCGGTAGCGCCACGCGGTCACGACCGCCGCGAGCGGCTTGGGAAGGAACCACCGGCGCAGGAAGTGCTCTCCCGCCAGGCGCGCAAGATCGAGGAGAAGCGATTGCGAGCGCGAGGCAAGCGCCAGCCCGCATCCCGCACGCGCTTGTTCGACCGCCTCCGCGTCGATCCCCGCCAAATGCGCGAGCACGCGCCCGCGCGCGTCCTCGCCACCTCGGTACGCCACCGCAAGGGCGCCGATGCGCGGATACGCCGTCGAGCGCACGACGTCCGGGCATGCCCCCACCGCCCGGCACAGCGCGTCCACGTCGGCCGCGGGCACAGGGCCCGCCAGCCTCACGCGCACGCGCCCCGGGATCTCCCTCGTTATCGAGAACTCCATCGCCGAGCTACTTCGAAGACTTCTTGGCGGCCTTCTCCTCGGAAGCCGGCGCGGGCGCCTCCTCGGGCGCGGGCTCCGAGGCGGTCTGCACGCTCAGGTACGTCGCCTCGGCCACGATGTCGTCCACCTCGGCCTTGGCCTGCTCGACGATGCCCTCGTAGGCGGCCTTGGCCTGCAAGCCCTTCGCCACGCCGTGCACGTAGCACTTCCTGGCCGTCTGGCTGGTCAGAAGCTTCACGCCCACCGTGCCCAGCAGAAAGCCCGCGCCGATCAGCCAGCCGCCCTTCTTCGGAAAA
>LHCFI01400__coassemble_9488_pt1 | contig 3256 bp, 1 predicted proteins | sample LHCFI01400__metabat2_low_PE_013 | metagenome-assembled genome bin LHCFI01400
CCGCGCCCGCCGCTGCGTCGCGCGCGGCGAACCGCCAACTGGCCGTCGCCGTTCGAGAGCATCTTGGCCCCCGCCTCTCGAAACTCTACCGCCCCAAGCACCTCTGCGTGCTCGACGAGTTTCCGCGCACCGGCATCGGCAAGGTCGACCGGGCCGCTTTGGAACGGCGCTACGACGAGCGCATCGAGGTCGAGCGCGTCGTGCTGCATCGCATCAAGATGCCGTTCTCCACACCGTTTCGCACGCCGAAGGGCACGCTCGCCGAGCGCGAGTCGGTTATCGTGGAGGTGGTCGATCACGCCGGTCGCACGGGGTTGGGCGAATGCGTGGCCTTCTCCACCGATTGGTATTTGCCCGAGACGCTTGAGCAAGACGTCCGCGCGCTGCGCGACATCCTCGCTCCGATGGTGCTGACCGAGGCGTTCCTCCACCCCAGCGAGGCGAGCGCCGCGTTCTTCTCCGACTCTCGTGCCGCGGCGCTTCCGATGGCGTGCGGCGCGCTCGAGCCGGCGCTGTGGGATCTGTACGGCAAGATCGTGAAGAGGCCCTTGTGGCAGCTCGTGGGCGGCACGGCGCGCGGGAGCGTTGCGGGCGGGAGCGCATCGGTTCCGGCCGGCGCGGTGGTGGGCCTGGGATCGCCGAGCGAGACGGTGGCCGCCGTGCGCCGCTGCGCGGAGGCGGGCTATCGGCGGGTGAAGCTCAAAGTGGCTCCAGGGGCGGCACCTGCGGTTGTGCGCGCGGTGCGCGCGGCGTTTCCCCAGCTGATGATCACGCTCGATGCCAACCAGAGCTTCACCGAGCGCGACATGGACGATCTGCGCGCCCTTGACGCGTGTGGCGCGGCGTGGATCGAGGAGCCGCTTGATCCCCGGCGCGTCCCGCAGGGGGCTTCGGGCGATCTGTTCTCCCGCTTGGCGAAGCTGCAAGGCGCGTTATGCACGCCCGTGTGCCTGGACGAGTCCATCGCCCGTCCGCGCGACCTCGCCCGCGCGCTCGCGCATCCCGAGCTGCGCTGCTACGCTGTGAAGGCGGCCAAGTTCGGCGGCGTTCAGCCTACGCTCGACTTCCTGTCGATGGCCGAGGAGCGCGGTATCGACGTGTGGATGGGCGGCATGTACGACACGGGCGTGTCGAAGCGGCTGCACGCCGCGTTGGGGACGTTGCCGCACGTGAAAGCGCCTGGCGATATCGGCTCGACGGCGCGCTATTTCGCGCAGGACATCACCGATCCGCCGTACACCGCAGATCGCGGCTTCGTCACGCTCAACCGCGCGGGACACGAGCACGGCTTGGGGTGCGATCTCAATCGCGCGGTGCTCGCGCGCGTGCTGGTTGATCGCATCGTGATCGAGCGCTAGGCCGCTCGCGCGTTTCGTCGCGCCTTGGCCTCCGAGCGCGTTGCGTTCGCGCTGTCGCAGCGGATGTCGGCGGTGTTGGGGACGGTGCCGGGGCACGGTCGCAGCGAGGCGGCCACGGCAGGCGGCTTTGCGCCAGGAGAAAGCGCGCCTTCTATGTTAAACCAAAATCGACACGAACCCACGTTCGCCTAATATCGAGTCGAGCTTCCCCTAACCGGGCGCTTCGGAAGGTCCCTACCCACCCGACGGGCGAGGCCTTCCGAAGCACCGACGGAGCTTCGCTCGGCAGACTGGCTCGGCCTATATCAATCCTGGTTTAACAGAGAAAGCGCGTCTTCAACGGGGCGTTTGCATCGGACGGCCGCGCGCTTTCAGGGAATGCGGCTGCAACGGGTTATCTATCGTGACGGAGTGCCGGTGCCTCCTAAGACGCGGTTGCGGCGGTGTGGCTGCGAGTGCAGATGGCTTCGCGCGATGCGCCCCGCCTCCGACGCCTCCTCGAGAAAGCGGCTTTGTAGCCGGTGAGACGCGAGCAGGGCGGCAATGCCGCGACGGGCACGGTGCTGGCAGAGCGCTGTCGCGGCGGGTGCGGGGCTTGTCGCGGCGGGCGCTGCGCTGCTTGCGAACGCGGCAGTACCGTCTTCGAACATGGCAGGGCTGCTTGCGAACACCCCCCGTTCTTCGGCAATGCAGGGGCGGTGGCGGGGGGGGGTCGGTGGCGGGTCTGGTGGGGGCCTTTGGGTGTGACCAGGCGTTTGGGGTGCAGCATGCGTACGGCACATCGCTTGGAGGCCGTGCCTTCCATTCGGGTCGTTTCGCGCTTCGGATGCGCGTCTTTCGACCATTTGCGCGCCCCTTTCTCGATCGTGCAGCAAAACCGGGCGTTTTTGGCCACGAAACCGCGTTCTGGCACGCGTCGAGGAGCTCCTGACCCCTTCTGTCTCTCGTCGTTTTTTCCGACCTGGGATTTTGCTGCTTGCTGAACGCCTTTCGCTCCGGAGAAAGCCGGGTTTCGTGCCAGAACGCGGTTTCGTGGCCAAAAATCGCGCATTTTGCCGCATGAGAGCGAGCGCATGAACGAGGCTGAGAAAAAACGTATGCCACCCGCCTGCCTTCCAACCCCTCAAGCGTGGGAAGGGAGGGAGCATTCGAGTCACCCCTTTATCAATGTGCGTTCGGGGCGAAAAATTGTGCATAACAACCGCGCGGTATGCAGTCTGGTGGGGTATGATAATCACCATCGACAAACGAGGAACGGTGGTCCCATGAGCGCATCCGCATCGCAGCACCCTTCGGCATCCGTCGCGCCTGCCGGTTCGACCGTGCCGTCCGCATCTGCCGACGGTTCGTCCGAGATGGCGCACGGCAAAGGCAACCTGGGAATTTTCCGCTTGGCGACCACGGTCATCACGCTCATCATGGGCGGTGGCGTGTTCACGCTGTCGGGCGATCAGGCGGCGGGCGGCGCGAGCGGCGCGGCCATCCTCACGGCGTGGAGCATATCCGGCGTGGGCGTGCTGTGCCTTGTCATGACGTTCTACGCGCTCTCGCGCATCAAGCCCGAGCTCAAAGGCGGCATCTACAGCTACGCGAATGCCGGCTTCGGCGATTTCCTCGGCTTCAACAGCGCATGGGGCTACTGGATCAGCGCGCTTCTGTGCACAGTGAGCTTCTCGGCGCTGCTGTTCGGGGCGCTCGCGTACTTCTTCCCCGTGTTCGGCGAGGGCACCAATCTGGCGTCGGTGATCGGGGCCAGTCTTCTCATCTGGTTCTACGTGTTCCTTGTCTCGCGCGGCATCAAAGAGGCCACGGGTGTGAACGCCGTCATCACCATCTCGAAGTTCGTGCCCATCTTCGTGGGCATCACGGCTATCATCTTTTTGCAGAAGTTCGATCTG
>LHCFI01400__coassemble_1221_pt1 | contig 2977 bp, 3 predicted proteins | sample LHCFI01400__metabat2_low_PE_013 | metagenome-assembled genome bin LHCFI01400
GGCCAAAACCGTGACTTCGGAGCCCCGAAAAAGCGAAGGACCGCACCGGACGTGCCCGGTGCGGTCCTTCGGCTGCTTGCAGACGGGTTACTCGACGATCGCGCCGTCCTCGAGGGTGGCGTAGCCGCCCACGTAGACGTCGGTGGCGCGGCCCGTGAGCTCGGCGCCGATGAAGCCCGAGTTCGCGGCCTTCGAGAGGAAGTCGGCGGCGTCCACCGTCCAGGCGGCCTCCGGGTCGATGACCGTGAGGTCGGCCACAGAGCCCGGCTCGAGCGCCACGCGCTCGACGCGCAGGATGGCGCGCGGGTTCGCGCTCATGAGCTCCACGGCGCGCTCCCAGCTGATGACGCCCGGCGCAACGAGGTTCGTGATGACGAGCGAAAGCGACGTCTCGAGGCCGATCATGCCGAAGGGAGCCAGCTCGAACTCGCGGTCCTTCTCGAAGTCGCTGTGCGGGGCGTGGTCGGTGACGATGGCGTCCACCGTGCCGTCCTTCACGCCCTCGATCAAGGCGGCGGCGTCCTCGGCCGTGCGCAAAGGCGGGTTCACCTTGAGGAACGTGTTGTACTCGTCGCCGATGGCGTCCTCGGTGAGGAACAGGTGGTGCGGCGTGACCTCGCAGGTGACGGGCAGGCCCTCGGCCTTCGCGGCGCGCACGAGATCCAACCCGCGGGCGGTGGTGAGGTGCTGGATGTGCAGCGGGCAGCCGGTGAGGCGGCAGAGCGCGATGTCGCGGGCGATCTGGATCTCCTCGCCCTCGGCCGGCCAGCCGAGCATCCCGAGGCGCGTGGAGGCCACGCCCTCGTTCACCTGCCCCTCGCCGACAAGGTCCTCGTCCTGGCAATGGCTCATCACCACGCGGTCGAACTGGGCGGCGTAGTCCATGACGCGGCGCATCATGCCCGCCCCCTGCACCCCGCGGCCGTCGTCGGTGAACGCGACGGCGCCGTGGGCCACCATGTCGCCCATTTCGGAGAGCGTCTCGCCCCCCAGGCCCTGCGAGCAGGCGCCGGCCACGTGCACGCGGCACTTGCCGACGGCCGCGGCGCGCGCCTGGACGTACTCCACGCCGAGCGCGTTGTCGACGACGGGCTTCGTGTTGGGCATGCAGCACACCGCCGTGAAGCCGCCATGGGCCGCGGCGCGCGTGCCGGACGCGATGTCCTCTTTGAGCTCGTAGCCGGGCTCGCGCAGATGCACGTGCATGTCCACGAGGCCGGGCACGACGATCTTGCCGGAAAGGTCGCGCTCGACGCCCTTCTCCATGGCGAGGTTCTGGCCGATCTCGACGATCTTCCCGTCGCGCACGAGGATGTCGGCCGTTTCGTTCAGACCGACCTGCGGGTCGATCACCTGGGCGTTCTTAAGCAACAAGGCCATCTTCGCTCCCTCCAAGCAAAAGGTACATTTCGGCCATGCGGGTCAGGATGCCCGCGTAGACCTGATCGAGAATGACCGAGCGCTTCGGATGGTCGGCCATGTAGCTGTCCAGCTCGACGCCGCGGTTGATGGGGCCGGGATGGCAGATGAGGGCGTCGGGCTTCATAAGGGGCTCGCGGTCCTTCGTGAGGCCGTAGAGCATGTTGTACTCGCGCAGGCTGGGTACGGCGCGCCCTCGAGGCGCTCGCGCTGGATGCGCAGCATGTACACCACGTCGAGCTCGGGCAGCGCCTCGTCGAGCTTCGTGGTCACGTGGTCGGCGCCGAGGATGTCGGGGCGCGCCGGCAGCAGCGTCGGCGGGGCAACCACCGTCACCTCGCAGCCCATGATCTTGAGCGCGGGGATGAGCGAGCCGCACACGCGGGAGTGGCCGATGTCGCCCACGACGCCCACCTTGAGGCCGGCCAGGTCGCCCTTGACCTCCCAGATGGAGTACAGGTCGAGCAGGGCCTGCGTGGGGTGCTGGTGCTTGCCGTCGCCCGCGTCGATGACGTGCGCGCCGGAGACGTCGGCGATCTTGCGGGGCACGCCCGCGTGCTTGTCGCGGACGATGATCATGTCGATCTTGTAGGCGCACAGCGTCTCCACCGTGTCCACGAGGCTCTCGCCCTTCACCGTGGAGGTGGAGCTGCCGCCGAAGTTCAGGCTGTTGGCGGAGAGGCGCTTCTCGGCGATCTCGAACGAGGAGCGCGTGCGGGTGGACGGCTCGTTGAACATGTTCACGACCGTGACGCCCTTGAGCGTGGGGACCTGCTTGATGCGGCGCTCGTTGACTTCCTTGAAGCGCGTGGCCGTCTCGAGGACGGTCATGATATCCTCGGCGGAGTACTCCGTGATATCGATCAGATGCTTGTGATTGAAGGCCATGCCCTATTCACCTCCCAGCGGTGCCGAACCCGCGCGGGAGCCCGGTGCGATTTCCAGAATCTCGACCTCGGACTTGCCGTCCGTCTCCTCCAGGAACAAACGCACGTTCTCGTCCGCCGAGGACGGCACGTTCTTGCCCACGAAGTCGGCGCGGATGGGAAGCTGGCGATGCCCGCGGTCGACGAGCACGGCGAGCTGCACGGTGGCCGGGCGGCCGATGTCCATGAGCGCGTCGAGGGCGGCGCGGATGGTGCGGCCCGTGTACAGCACATCGTCCACGAGCACGACGGTCTTGCCGTCGAGGTCGAAGAGGATGTCGGTGGAGTGGACCTCGGGCGCGAGGTGCGTCGCGAAGTCGTCGCGGTAGAAGCTGATGTCGAGCTTGCCGAGCGGCACCTTCGCGCCCTCGATGGCCTCGATCTTCTCGGCCAGGCGCTTGGCGAGCACGTCGCCCCGCGTCACGATGCCGACGAGCGCGATGCCCTCGGCCCCTTTGTTGGCCTCGAGGATCTGATGCGCTATGCGCGTCAGCGATCGCTCGATCTCGTCTGCGTCCATGCAGACGGTCTTGACCGTGCCTGTGTCGGTCATGCACCCACCCCTTCCATTCGGGATGGTACAGGCGACCCTGCCCCGTCGTGCGGTTCGCGCTCTCGCGCTCCCCCGCCTC
>LHCFI01400__coassemble_1375_pt1 | contig 1935 bp, 3 predicted proteins | sample LHCFI01400__metabat2_low_PE_013 | metagenome-assembled genome bin LHCFI01400
GTTGCCTCGGCAATCGGGATGGATCGAGTCGGGTATCCCCCGTGCGCCCTACCTCTTCCTCACGTTCATGGCGCGCATGGCGTTGAGGATGGCGATCACAGCCACGCCCACGTCGGCGAACACGGCCAGCCACATGTTCGCGATGCCGACGGCGGCCAGCACCAGCACGAGGAACTTCACGCCGAGGGCGAACACGATGTTCTGCCACACGATGCCCATGGTCTTGCGGGCGATGCCGATGGCCCGCGCGATGTTCGACGGCTTGTCGTCCATGAGCACGACGTCGGCCGCCTCGATGGCCGCGTCCGAGCCCATCGCGCCCATGGCGATGCCGATGTCGGCGCGCGTGAGCACCGGAGCGTCGTTGATGCCGTCGCCCACGAAGGCCAGCTTGCCCTTCCCGGTGCCGTGCGCATGCGTCTCCTCGAGCAGCTTCTCCACTTCGGCGACCTTGTCCTGCGGCAGCAGCTGCGCGCGGAACTCGTCGATGCCCAGCTCCTTCGCCACGGCGGCGGCCACGTCGGCGCGATCGCCCGTGAGCATGACGGTCTTCTTCACGCCTGCGGCCCGCAGCGCGGCGATGGCCTCGACGGCGTCGGGCTTGATGACGTCGGCGATGACGATGTGGCCGATGTACTCGCCGTCAAGCGACACGTGGAGGATGGTGCCGGTGAGCTCGCACTCGTGGCAGCCCACGCCGCACGCGCTCATGAGCTTGTCGTTGCCCACGAGCACCACGTGCTCGTCGATGCGCGCGCGCACGCCGTGGCCGCTCTGCTCCTGCACGTCGTCGATGCGCTGCTGGTCGATGGGCCCCGAGTAGGCCGCGCGCACCGAGAGCGCGATGGGATGGTTCGAGTACGCCTCCGCGTGCGCCGCGATGGAGAGCAGACGGTCGGGGTCGATGCCGGAGGCGGGGTGCACGGCCACCACGTTGAACGAGCCGTCGGTGAGCGTGCCGGTCTTGTCGAACACGACGGTCTCCGCGGCTCAGCGTCTCGAGGTAGTTGCTGCCCTTCACGAGGATGCCGAGGCGCGAGGCGCCGCCGATGCCGCCGAAGAACGACAGGGGCACGCTGATGACGAGCGCGCAGGGGCACGACACCACGAGGAAGATCAGCCCGCGCTGCACCCAGTCGGACCAGCCGCCGCCCAGCAGCAGCGGCGGCACGACGGCCAGCAGCACCGCGATGCCCACGACGGCCGGCGTGTAGTAGCGGGCGAAACGGGTGATGAAGTTCTCGGTCTTGGCCTTCTTCTCGGCCGCGTTCTCCACGAGCTCGAGGATGCGGCTCACGGTGGACTCGCCGAAGGGCTTGGTCACGCGCACGGTGATGAGGCCGGTCATGTTGACGCAGCCCGAGATGATCTCGTCGCCCTCGCGCACCTCGCGCGGCACCGACTCGCCCGTGAGGGCCGCCGTGTCGAGCTGCGAGGTCCCGGCGATCACGACGCCGTCGAGCGGCACGCGCTCGCCTGCTTTCACCACGATCTCGTCGCCCACGGCAACCTCGTAGGGGTCCACCTGCACGAGCCGCCCGTCGCGCTCCACGTTGGCGAAATCGGGCGCGATGTCCATCATGTCGGCGATGGATTTCCGGCTCTTGCCTACGGCGTAGCTTTGGAACAGCTCGCCCACCTGGTAGAACAGCATGACGGCGGCGCCTTCGGCCATATGCGGATCGCTGTCGGGGAACAGCACGAGCGCGAACGCGCCGATGGTGGCCACCGTCATGAGGAAGTTCTCGTCGAACACCTGGCCGTGGCCGATGTTCTTCGCCGCGCGCAGCAGCACGTCGTAGCCGGCGATGAGGTAGGGGACGAGGAAGAGCGCGAACTCCACCCACAGCGCGGCCGTCTCGCTGCCGAGCCACGTGGCGAGCGGCAACAGCTCGGCGATCACGTAGACGACGACGAACAGCGCGATGGCGAGGA